>ENA-OWRJ01000355-OWRJ01000355.1-human-gut-metagenome-genome-assembly--contig:-NODE-355-length-64284-cov-14.563453_pt1 | contig 64284 bp, 99 predicted proteins | sample MGYA00248269_ERZ651897 | MGnify/ENA primary metagenome ERZ651897 (study PRJEB26924, sample SAMEA4378252) | human gut metagenome | biome: human gut; feature: human-associated habitat; material: faeces...
AATTTTATAGTTTTATAAAATGTATTGAAAATAAAAATATAAAATTTTATTTTTTAAAAAATTAAAAAAAATAAAATGTGTGTTTTTTTTATTATATATATATAGTATATTTTTTTATTTTTGGTGGTAACAGGTAACAAATCTCTGTAATCTTACAGCCTCAACAGAAAGCTCTGTTACCCCATCACTTCTAAAGTGGTAACAGGGGTATCAAAAAAGTGGTAACAAATAAAAAAATATATAATTTTTAAAAATATATTGACTTTAAAAAATGATAAAGATATAATGATAGCAGATTAAAGAGAAAGGAGAACTGATGAAAAAGATGAAAATGGAGGAAACGTTTGAAAACAGTGGTGAAAAGAAGCAATTATTAGTGAGATTGACAGCAGAAGAGAAGAAAGATTTTTATATAAAGTGTTTAAAAAATAATAAAACTATGCAAGAAGTATTGTCAGATTATATAAGTAGTTATATAAGAGATTAGAAAAACAGAAGAAAATGGAGGAATAGGCGATGTTAAATAATCAAAATAAAGAAAAGGTAGCTGCTTTAAAAAATTCCATAAGAGAAATGGGGTGGTAAAGTATGCGAATAGAAGAGATTTTAACGAAATTTCAAGATGTAAAAAAGATAGGACAGAGTTCATATCAATGTAGATGTCCTCGGTCATAAAGACCAAAAGGCGTCTCTTACGATAACAGAAGAGAACAATAAAATTTTAATGTACTGCCATGCTGGTTGTGACACTAGAAATATTTTAAGTGCTATTGGTTTAACAGAAAAAGACTTATTCAACAATGAAAAACAACAAAAACCAGAATTAGTAAAAGAATATATGTATAAAGATGAAGAAGGAAAAGTTTTATATAAGGTAATGAGATTCATTCCTAAAAACTTTATGCAAGCTAAGTATGATAACGGAAAATGGATATATAAGATGACTGGAGTTAGATATGTACCATATAATCTACCTAATGTAGTAAAGTCTGATGTGGTATATTTCGTTGAAGGAGAAAAAGACGCAGACAACTTAAATGCAATCGGAGTGGTAGCGACTACAACAGCTGGTGGAGCAGCTTCATTTAAGAGAAAAGCTGAAGAATATGCAAAGTTCTTTAAAGATAAGACAGTTTATATATTACCAGACAATGACAAGGCAGGGAATAAATATGCAGATGATATATTAACAGCATTAAGACCTTTAGCCAAAGAAGTAGAAATATTGCAATTAAATGAATTAATTCCAGATTTAAAAGAGAAGGAAGATATTTCAGATGTAATTCAAAGATATGGAAAAGACAAGGCTTTAGAAACAATAAAGAATTTAATTGTCAGAAAACATACTACGATTGTTACTCCAGAGAAAAAAGATGCTAAGAATGTAGAATATTTTGAGGGAATAGAAATATCTAAAGAGTCTGTATTAAGTATAAATTTGATGGAAAAATTGTATTCTTATGAATTACAAGATGGGCAAAAATTTATTAATTTTTACATGCAGATAAAGCAATTTTGCAATAGAAATAGGGTAACTGGTTTTGATAGAACTTATAAGATGTACAAAGAGTCAAAACAAGAGAAATATATATATTCAGCCAATTCTTTAATGTTCCCTAGCTTAACAGAAAAGACATATAATGCAGATAGATATGAATTAACTCCAGAAGGATTTATTTATGAAGTCATACCAAATGTTGGTAGAATGTTAGTAAGTTTTCAACCAATAGTACCTTTTAAGAAATATATAAATATTGAAGATGGTACTGAAAAGATAGAAATAGCATTTATGAATAATGACCAATGGAAGAAGCTTATAGTAGATAAATCTGCAATTTCAAGCAGTCAAGCAATCGTCAAACTATCTGATTTTGGAGTAAATGTTACTTCTGAAAATGCAAAACAGTTAGTAAAGTATTTGGCAGTAATAGAGAACTTAAATAGAGAAAACATTCCAGTGTTAAAATCTGTTTCAAGATTAGGTTGGTTTGGAGATGACCTTATTCCATATAATGATACATTTGAGTTTGATAATGCTAAAGATTTTCCGAACTTAAACGATAAATTTGGAGAAAATGGAAAATTAAAAGATTGGGTTGAATTTTTTAAGGAGAGAAGAAAGTTTAATCCTATTGCAAGAATTGTTATGGCGTCTTCAGTTGCTTCAATATTACTAAAGTTTGTAAAACAACCAGGATTTACATTACATATATGGGGACAAAGTGAATATGGAAAAACAGTTTCTTCAATGGTTGCTCAATCAATATTTGGCAATCCATCACAAAGTGATAATAAAGGCATCGGAATTAATTTTAATTTTACAAGTGCTGGTTTAGAATACAAATTGAATCTATTCAACAATATTCCTTTATTTGTAAACGAAATGCAACATCAAAAAGACGCAAAGGACTATGATAAAATCTTATTCTTAGTCAGCGAAGGAAAAGGAAAGAGTAGAGCAACTAAGCTTGGAGGAATTGCAAGAGAAAATTCATGGAATAACATAGTTTTAACCAATGGAGAAAAAGACATAATAAAGGACAATAGTAATGCAGGAGCTTATAACAGATGTATTTCGTGTGAAATAAAGAACTATGCGTATGAAAAATTAAATGAAGTTGCAGACTTTGTAAAAGAGAACTATGGAACGCCTATAAGAGAGATATTAAAACACTTGAAAGAATATGACATTAAGGCTATATACAAAGAAATGCTAAAAAAGTTAGATGATATAGACATAACAAATAAAAGAAAAATTTTAGTTGCACTTATATTATTGGGAGACAAAATTCTTACAGACATAATATTTAAGGACGGTTATTATTTACAACTTGATGACTTTGAAAAAGATAGTTTAAGAACTAATGAAATAGCAACAGAAGAAAGAGCTTATGAAGTCGTAAAGGATTGGTATATTTCAGAGAAGAGACATTTCTTAGACGTTGACGAAAATAAGGTAGAAAATGAGAACTTAAAATTTGAGATTTATGGAAAAGAAATGGGAAATGGTTATATATCAATTATTCCTAAAGCTTTAAGAGATATATTACAAGAGAATGGCTATGACTATAAAGAAGTTATAAGTGCATGGAATAGAAAGGGCTATATAAAGCACGAAAGAAATAAGAATACTGCAAACACAAGAATAAACGGAGTTCAAACTCGTTGTATCATACTAGATATAAGAAAAGATTTAGACACAGATTATAACGAAGATGAATTACCATTTTAGGAGGGATTTTATGAAATTTGAAGAAATAGCTGATATGGCTTACAAGAATAAAGAATTAGACGAATATGTGAACTTACCAATAAAATATGCTTATGTTAAATTAAAAGAGTTGTACGACAATTTTAAGAGCGGAGAGATAAGCAAAGAAAAGTGTATTCCATTAAAAAGAAAAATAGAAAGAGAATACGAAAATAACATTGCAGAATACGAAAAAGATATGCAAGTTTATAAAGAATATAATAACAACAGAAACATCAATGAAGATTTACTTATAAAAATGCAGAAGGCTACAAGTAAAGATGAAGCTTTTGAATTTAGTCTTAAAATCTTAGAGAATTGTTTGAACGACAGTTCTCTAAGTAGAAGAATTTTTGAGAAGTTTCAAAATTGACTTTTAAAATATGCTATGATAAAATTTATTTAGAGAAAGTGTGAATATATGAAACAATTTTTTACTTTTTTAAAAAATATATTTAAAGAGAGAAGAGAACGAAAGGAAAGAGAAAGCCAAGAGCTGATTAATAAAATAATAAGAAAAATAAAGGAAGAATTATGAATTTTTTTGATAGTCTATATACACTTGTAGAAATAGCAATAAATCATAATTTTGATAAAAGTCAATTAAGAAAATTAAGCACATTATTAAATAAAAAGTCTGTTGATGAAATAAAAGAAGCGTTTCCAGAATTGGCGAAATTTATTCCTTATTGTAACTGGTATGTTATTCAAAAGAGAAATATGTTAGCGATGTCTGCATATATGTATGATTTATATAGAGATACTGGTTTGCTTCCAGATATAGAACATACAGACATAAATCCAGATAAAGAGAGACTAGAACATTGGCAATATATAAGTCCATTGGTTTTTGAAATAAATCCAGCAACAGGTTTTGAGTTTGCTAAAAACATTTTTCCAGACTGTGAAATATGGGATTTATTCTTATCTGGAAGTGCAAGAATGGACTACTTTGAAGGAACAGATGTTACACCATTAGAACAGAGAATAAAATACGCAATAGTTGAATATATGATGAGGCGACCTCAATTTTATTCAACAGAGGACTTTGTAGACAATGAAGTCTTACATAAAAAATATAAAAAAAATTAGGAGGAAAAGATTATGGATTATGAAGTTATTTTTGAATGTAATTCAGTAAACAACAAAAAAATCAGAAGAGGAGAATTAAAATTTTTAGAGAAACACGAAGATGGTTTATATTTTATGTTTGGAGAAAGTCAAAGTAATATGAAAAAGAGATATTATAATACTTTAGAAGAACTAAGAGAAGATTATGCTAAGGTAGAAAAACTAAAAGAAGAAGAAGACAAAATGAGAGAAGAAGACAAAAAGTCTAAAGACAAGAAGCTACAAGATGTTATGCAAGAAAGCAAGAAAAAGTTCTAATATAGAACTTTTTTAAGTGCTTTTAAAATAATAGAAAATAAATAATAGAATTAAGAGGCGATAATTATGCCAAAGATGAATAAAAATTCAAAGCAAAAAGAATTTACTACAAAAAGTAATGGAAGTAAATCTATATCTTATGAAACAGATACTTCTTTAAGCGATTTGGTTATAGCCGAGTCGACAATGTTACCAGCGAAACAAGAAGTCGAAGTAACTCCACAGGATATTCAAGACGCAATAGTATATCCGAATGGGGCTACTTCTATTGACTTTATGATGCCAGAAGATGAGAGGGAAATATTAGAGAAAAACTTAAATCAATATGGAGACATGGAAAAGATGAAAAAGCTTTTAAATACAGCGAAGGCTAATAAAGTTATTAGTGAAGATTTAAAAACTTTGGAGCTAATTTCAAAAACTGGAGAATTGTCAAATAAAATATTTGATATGATGACTGACCCTAAAAATTTAGCAGTGCTTGAACAATATATTCAAAGAAAGTTTGAAGAGGGCGACATTGCTAAGGCATATAAAGAGATTGGAATGATGAATAAAGCTATGCTAGACGCAAGGGAAACAATGCTTCAGAAAGTAAAGTCTGGTAATAGTGGAAAGAAAGCAAAGATTGCATTGAAATTTACGAATGATAATGGAGAAGATTTTGTTTTAGGAGCTGATGTAGATGTATGATAATGAGATTGAAGAAGTTTCTAATGGTACATCTAAGCTTCTAATAGAAAACAGAAAAAATATGGGCGTTTGTGCTGATTGTGGTATCACTTTTGTTCAAGGTTTTAGAATAAACCCTAAAACTGGCGAAAAGATATTTAATAAGTATAAATATTGTCCGAAATGTAGAGCGAAGAATGTTAGAAACAAAGAAGAAAAGATAACGAATGTTACTATAAAATACGACCCATATCCATGGCAGGAAAAGTTTCATGCTTCTAAGGCTAGATTTAAAGTTGTGTCTGGAGCAGCAAGAACTGGAAAGGACTATTCGTTTGATAAAGAATTTGACATAAAATTTGTTGAAATGTTGAATGAAGATAGAGACTATTCTTTAGTACCTAGAGTTCATGGGTGGGTTGTTGGACCAACTTATAAATTATTATCACAGATTGAAAGAAACTTTTTGCATGATTTTCCAAGAGAATTAGTGTTGAATTATGATAAAGAAAATCATACCATAGATACTATAAATGGAGGATTGATAGAATTTCGTTCAGCTGATGACCCAGATAGTTTGGTTTCTGTTGGTTTGGATATTGTTTATATTACAGAGGCAGCTCGTATAAAGCAATTCGATGTGGTTATAGGAAACTTGACCGACCGTTTAGACTCTCCAGGAAGAGGTCCTAATGGTACAGGAGGTCTAGGTTTGATTAACAGTTCTCCTAGAGGAAGAACATTCTTTAATGAAATTTGTAAATGGGGAATTGACGGAGGAACAAAACAAAGACCAGGTTGGGAAACATGGTATATTTCGAGATGGGATAACCCTACTTTTGCAGATAGAAGATATAAGGTTTTTGATAAAAGAATTGGTAAATGGGTAGATAGAGGAGATGACCCATTCCTAGCGAATGAAAGAACTTACGAAGAAGATTTAATGCTTTCACGTTCAGATAGACAATATAGAGAAGATATTTTAGGTATTCCTTCAGATGAAGAAGGTTCGCAATTCCCAAATTTTAGACAGTATGCGGAAATTGAAAAACCTTGTTTACCTAAAGAAGAATTAAAAAAATATATTAGAGAGGTTAGTACCCCTAAAGAAAATTTTACGTATAGTATAGGATATGACCCAGCAAAAGAATTTGATGGTGCGTGGATAATTGTATATTGTGAACAAACAGGAGAGGTTGTAGAGCTTGTAAAATTACAGAATGTTCCTTATACGGTACAAATAAATATTCATATAAAAGGTTTAGTACAAAAGTGGAATAATGCGATTGTTAGATATGGTAAAACAGGTTTAGGCGAAGCTTTGGAAGATATTTTTAAGCTTGCAGGAATAGCTTATATAGCTTATCCAGAGCAAGGACAAAATAAAGGAAGATTGGTAGAAAATCTGTCAGCTCTTGTAAAAGACGGAAAGTTTAAGATACATAATATCAATGATATTGCTGAAGCAGCAATAAGGCAATTTGAAGACTATGGCTATGCTATTAGTGAAAAAGGAAAGACAATAACTTATGGAAATATGACTTCTGGAGGACATGATGACGCTGTATCTGCTTCATACTTTGCAGTAGCAGATGTAACAGTAAACAGTCTTGAAGAAGCAGCAAACTATTATGAGGAAGATAGTTTTCATCTTGTTAAGAACAAATACAATACGGTTAGCAATATAAAAGGAAGTTTTTATTAAAAAAATATTGACAAACGTATATATAAGATATATAATGTTATCGTAACATTTTCATAGTTTTATAATAAATGTTCATAGTTTTATTACGTTGAAAATTTTCATATTTTTCGATTATTAATACGCCTTATTTTATAAGATTTCAAAATGTAATTTTGAGAAATGGAATGTTGATTTTATAAATAATTCTCCTTAAAAAAACTAATACTACTAAGTTTGCGAAAACATTGCCTATATTTAAGTATGCTCTGACAGAAATATTTGCTAAATATTCTAAGGCTTCAGATGTAAGCAAATCTTTAATATTAAAAGAAATTTTATAAAGATTAATAATTTTAAATATGAAAATAAAAAAGAACGACAGCTTTTCCATTTGCGAGTCGTTCTTTTTTTATGTAAAATAATAATAGAATAAATATTTACATTTTGAAATTGATAATATATAATAATAATAGAGGTGGGAATTTTGGCAAATGAAGTAAATAAATTTTTTGGCAAGTTTGCCAAAAGTAAAAAGCCTAATACAAAAACAGAAGTAAATGTTATTGAAGTTAAAGAAGGAAATAAAATTTCTTATGCTGGATATAATATTGGAGATACTGAAACACAAGAATATCAAGCAAGTTCTTTATTAACAGAATTGAGAAGTAAGTCTGATGTTGGTGAGCAGATTGAAGTAATCACAGCAAAAGACCCAGATGTTTCTCAATCGGTATGGGCTTTTCAAAGATTATGCAGTCAAGGTGTAAATATAGAAATAAGAGATATGAATGGAACTAGAATGCCAGAAGCAGAAACATTGTTTAATTATCAATGTAGGTTTTGGAATAGATTAAGCAATGATGGACTTGATGGAATAATGGATTCATTACATAAAGCTGGACTTTTATATAACATCATGATGGTTGAAGTAGTTGTAAGTAGTGTAAATGAAAATACTTTTAGTGGAATATACTTAATAGACCCTAGAACTATTGACTGGAAATTAGAAAAAAGAGATGGAATTGAAGAATGGATTCCTTATCAAAACCAAAACGGAACTAAAGTAGATTTGACTACTGGAAATGTATTTTGGGTTGTTGTAAATCCTAATATAACAGTTCCTAATGGACCTTACTTATTAGAGTCAGCAGTTCCAGCTGTTGATTATAAATTGCAAACTATAAAAGATAGTTCGGCGGTATTAAGAAGACAAGGTTATCCATACAATATTTATTCAATAAATAAAGAAAGAGTAATAAATTCTTTACCAGTAAACCAAAGAAATGACAGAAAAGCTGTTAGGGCTGCTATCAAAGATGCTGTTGACCTAGCTTCACAAGTAGCGGTAAACAGAGAACCAACACAAGATATTGTTGTAACAGATGATATTTCAGTTGAACGTAGTTCAAATTCTTCAGCATCAAGTTCTATTGATACTAGAGCATGGTTTAATACTATTGATGTTCAAATGCTAAACGGTTGTAAGACCTTAGGATTTTTAATGAATAGAAATAGTGGAACTACTGAAAGTTGGGGAACTGTTCAAATGAAAATTATAACAGATATGGTTAAGAGTTTTCAGAATAAAAGTAAAAGATTGATAGAAGATATTGGAGCTATATGGTTGCAATTAAATGGCTATCAAGGTACTTTTAAATTAACACATAACCCATTAGAATATCAAAGTGAACAACAAAAATGGACTGCTCAAAATCAAAAAGATGCTCACTATAAAACAGCAGAGGACCAAGGTTGGATTAACGTGGACGAAGCTGCACAAGGAGCTATTGGAAATGATAAAGCAACAGGACAGAAAAATAATCAACAGCAGTTAAATAACAATCAAGAATAATATTTTTTTTAGAATTTAAAATAATAGAAAAAAGATAATAGAAAGGAGAAAAATATGCCTTATATTGTTAAATCAAGTTTAGATATAAGTGGAAAGATTGTCCCTTGGAATGAGGTTGAGTCAAACAAACTTATAGAAGAAAAAGAAAAATTTCTAAAGGAAAATAAAAAAGAAAACAAGAAAGAAGATAAGACTACACAAGAAGTTACACAAGAAACTACACAAGAAAAAGAAATTGAAAAAGAAGAAATAAAAACTTCAAAAGCTGATAAAAAGAAAAAATAGGAAAGATGGTGTAAGAACATGAATAATTTTATACCCACAGACGAACAATGGGAAAAAATGAAGAAGTTTATAAAATCGGACAAATATAAAAAGGAAGACTTTTTTGTATTTGAGACACTAGCAGTTGGAGACAAAATTGTTCCTAATAGATATATGAAATTGACACCAGAATTACTATGCACAATGAGAGACGATGCACAATCAGGTGTTTCTCTAATGTTAAATCATAACTGGTCACAAACAGGAGTTCAATCAATTCCAATAGGTAAAGTTTTTGACGCTAGAATTGGAGGACCTTCGCAAGATGGAGAAACAACTACTTTATATACTACTCAATATATTTTGAGAGATGATAGTAAAGTAGATGGATATAGCAAAAATGACATTATCAAATTGATTGAAAGTGGTATTCTTGCTGATACGAGTGTAGGTTGGGGAACAACTAGAGAAGCTTATGTATGCAATATTTGTGGTCATAGTATTTATGATTATAGAAAATGTGAACATATTCCAGGTCGTAAATATATTGTAAACGAAGATACAAATGAAGTAAAAGAATGTATTGTAGAAGCCCATTCTCCAAAGGAGAAACATGCAGGAAACAATGTATTAATGGAAAATAGTATAGTTTTTGATGGTGCTTATCCAAATGCTGTAATACAGTCAGCAGTAGGAGAAGAGATAAATACGCCAACTGGCAAATACGTAAAATTAGAAGGCAAACAAGAATTAAATGAAAAAGATTTAATCTTGGGATATTCTGTGGCAGGAGGCAATATAAATCTTCTTTATAAGCCAACATTAGAGAAAGGAGGAGCTAATATCATGGAAGTTGATAAAAATGGAGTTACAATCCAAGAAAACAATGTAACTGAAGCTAATACTTCTATCGAAGATGGTGGAAATAATGCAGAAGCAACACCAGTAACAGAGCCAACAACAGAGCCAACAGAGCCAGTTGCAACAACAGAACCAGCAGGGGAAGGAGTTACAACACAAGCTACTGAAGGTGAGCCAAAAACGGAAAACTTATATACTGAAGCAGATATATTAAATAAATTTGATAATATTTGCAATTCAATAGATGAGTTAGTAAAGATGGCTAAAGAAGGATTTGCTAATAGAAATGCTGTTATTGAAAAAGCATTAACTAGCGGAGTTCATTCAATGGGAAATGCTTTCAACAAAGAAGTTTTTACTAAAACATTTGCTAATATGGAAACAGACGACATTCAAGAAATGGGAAAAACTTGGGAAGCACAAGCTGAAAAAGAATTTTCAAAAGTAAAAGTTTCTAAACAAGAACTTTCTAAAAAAGAAAATAACGAAATAAAAAGAATGGATTTAGGACTATTCAAAACTGATAATTATTAAAAGGAGGATATAAAAATGTCAAAAATAGTTGATTTTAATGGAATTGGATATGTAGCTGCTACATTCCCAGTAGATGATACTACAATAGCTTATTTAAAAGCTAATCATCTAAATGCACAAACAGGAAACGTTGATATTAACGGTAAGAACTTAGCAGTAAAAATGGGAGCTGACGGAAAAGTTGGTTTTGGAGCTGCTTCAACACAAACAGCAGCAGACGCCTTATTAGGAATAATCGTTGCTTATGAGCAAGATGGATTTGCAAGTGTTCAAATCGCAGGTGGAGTTGATGAAGTTCCAGCAGCAGAAGCTTTAACAACAGGAAGAAAAGAATTAGTTGTAGACGAAACAGGAAAAGTAAAAGTTTTAGCAAGTACTTCTTCAGCAGCTGGCGGAAGAGGAACAACAGTAGCAAAAGCTGATACAGCTAATAAACTTGTTTCAATATTATTATAATTAGGAGGAAATAAAGATGAATAAATTTTTAGCCTTAAAAGATGACGAAAAAATTAATGTTCAAGCAGCAGATGTAGAAGCAGCTGCAACAGAAGGAGTTTCTCTTTCAACTTATCTTAATAACAAATATTCAGATATAGTTGCTAAGTTTAACGGAGAACTAGATGCTTTTGATATAGCTTTATTATCAAAAGGAATAATAACAAAGGATAATCTTCAATTTGGAATACAAAGTTCAAATGTGATGAAATTCTTTACAACAGATGAGAATAGAAGACTATTCCCAGAGTTCGTAATAAGACAATTAAGACAAATTTCTGGTATGCCATCTATAATCAATGATTTAGTTGCTAGTACAAGAATAATTACAGGAGATTCTGCAAAACAAGTAGTATTAGATTTATCTGGTACACCAGCAGGACAAAAGAATAAACAAGCTCTAAAGAAGAGAAGAATTGCAGAAGGAGCAAATATACCAGTTGCAACATTAAAACTTGGAGAAGTATCTATTAAGATTTATAAATATGGAATTGGTGTAAAAGCTACTTATGAAGTATTAAGAAGAACAACAATAGACATGTTCAGAAAACAAATGGAATTAGTTTCATTACAAGCTGGATATGATGAAGTTGGAACTGTTATTGAAACAATACTTGAAGGAGACGGAAACACAAATCCAGCAGTTGTTTACAAAGCAACAGATTTAAACGCTGATGCAAAAGAAGGAAAATTAGATGAAATAACTCTAGTAAAATTCTTAGTAAAACAAGCTCCATTCAACTTTGACACATTGTTAGTAGACGAAGAGATTTATACTCAAATCTGCACAATATTAATGGATAAGAACTTAACAAATGCTATAAATCCAAAAGTATCATTCGAGTTCCCACAAGGATTATTGAATAATTTAAGAGTAATTTATAGTGAAGACTTAGGTTTAACATCTGATGGAAAACATCAAATAATTGGTCTTGCTAAAAACTATGCTATCGAGAAAACTCTTGAAGCTGGTTCTGTAATAAACGAAGTTGATAAGACAGTTGAAAATCAAACTCAATTAGCTGTTATGACAGAAAATGCAGGATTTAACAAAATAGACTCAAGAGCTTCAGCTGTATTAGAATTAGCTTAGTGAAAGAAAGGAGAAGTTATGATAAAAGAGACAAATCAAACAATTATTAAAGATTTGGGCATTAAAGTAAGAGCTATAATGGGCGTACCAGAAGTACTTTTACCAGATGAAGTTATAGCTTCTCCTATTTTTATAAACAAATCGGAGAAGTATGTTGAAAATTATTTAAAAGAATATAAAGATAGCAACTTTGATGATGATACATTGACTATTGCTCAAATTTATTATATTTGCTATCTACTTTGTCCTGGTATGTATTCAAGACTACCAAAACAGATGGAAAACACTTCAACAAAAACGATTTTACAAAGTATGGATTGGCTTGCATTAGCTTCTGATATGCTTGAAAAATGTAATGACATATTAGAAGACTTAATCGAAGAAATTGATGATACTGCAAATTTTGGAGCTTCTTTCGCAGTATTGACCGATGCTTCAGAATATCCTAATACGACTATTTAGGAGGTGCTTTTATGTATAGAGACCCTTATGCTAATTTATATCAAGAAATAGCAGGTTTTAAAATAAAAATATTTGCTCCTAAAAAGAAGTTCTTAGAAGGGTATTTAAGCTTAACACCTAGTACTAGGTCAACCTATGATATTGCGATGAGAGATGCGACAATAGATGGTTTAATAACAATGAAGGCTGACGACATTGATTTATTGAAACCTAGTCAAATCTTTTATAAAGAAGAATATCCAGATGAACTATTTATATTACAGTCTGTCAATACTTTTGAACACCAATACTATACGAGAAATATAAATGCTATTAAACAAAACAGTTTAGCAAATGTACAAAGATATATTTATAACGAAGAAACTGGAGAAAATGAATATACAACTATTTATGAAGATTTAATATCATTTATTACTATGCAAAATAAAGATGAAAAGAATTTTCAAGCTGGAACTGAAGATAATACTGTTTTAAGTATTCAAGTACCTAAAAGAGATATTGAAGGGAAAACCTATGATATTCAAACTGGCGACCGAATTATTGTAAGAGATACTCAAAATAATTTATCAAGGAAGATAAAAATTGAGAGTGTTGATGAATTTGGTGTTCCAGGAGTTATAAGAATATTTGGAACTTATGATACAAGAACAGGAGACTAATATGGGCTTAAAAATTGATACTGAAAAAGTAAGAGTAAAATTGATACAATTACTAAGAGTTGAAATAAATGAAGCGTTAGAACATTGGAAAACTGATGTTATTGCTAAAATGGGAAATTACTATTTTAAAAACAAAGCAGTTGTAGATAAGAGGATTGAAGTGGAAGGCAATGTAGTAAAGGCTTTTTTAGAAGCAAATAACTATGTCTTAGCAGACTCTTATGGAACTGGTAGTTTAATGCAAACAGTAGAAAATCCAGGATTTGACGAATTTAAAAGTCAATATTGGCACAGCGAAAGAAAGAGTAATGCTATATATGGAAGGGCAAAAGGTTCTTATGAAAGTGTTTTTGGAGGAACTCATAAGTCTTCTGGAAGATATAGTGAAAAAAATCTTGAAGGAAAAAGGTTCGGTAAAATAAAAATACAACCTTCACCACCTTCTGGAGCTATAAAAATTTCAGAAGAAATGCTTATGAAACAATGGCTTCCAATAGCTTATTCAAATGTTAAAAAGAAAATAAAATTATCTGATTTTATAGTAAAAAGTTAGGAGGGAAAAATATGGCATTAAGAGCTAAAGAAACTTTAGATGCGTTTGTTAATGCAATAATAACAAATAAAGAAATAATGGATATATTAAAATTACCTACTATACTTGAAACAGATAGTGAAGCAACAAAAAGAAAAAAGAGAAAAATGGCTATTGATAAGGTTATAGTAAAATCTTCACAAGAGCCAGCTGATTTGGCAAAAGAAATGCCACCAGTAAAAATTGATGGGGTGGAATATAAGGGTTTCGGAAAAATAAGAATGGCTATATGCTTTGCACAGAGCATAAAAATGAGTAGTGAATTATTTGGAAACCCACAAATAGATATTGACATTTTTTATGATAATACAACCGAGATGGATAACACGTTTGTTCTTATAGATTTAATATCGAATTTATTCTCTGGGCAGAAATTAAAAATTGATGTTGGAGAAGAAAAACAAATAATTAGAGATATAAAAAATGAGGTAATCACATCACAAGTTTCAATCATAAACAATTATGAAAGAATAGGTATGAGGTTTAGCTTTTATGCTACTTTATATAAAAATTAAAAAGGAGGAAAAATTAGATGAGTGGAAATATCATGAAAGTCAAAGGTGGATTTGTTATTGATAGACCAGGAAATGTTTTATTTGTTCCAGTAAAAACTGACGGAAGTTTAGATTATGCTAATGCTATTAGAAATACAGCTGTTATTAATACTATAACAGTTACAAATTCTAAAACAAAAACAGAAATTCCAGATGGAAATAACTTTTATCCAGCAGGAGATAGAGTAACAGCTATAACAGGTACTGTTCAGATAGACTTCTCAACAGTAGACCCAGCTATTTGGGCTATGTGTAGTGGAACTGAATTATTAAGTACAAATACTGATACAATGATAAAACTATACGATTATCTAAAAATAGGAACTGGAAATAAAATTACTTTGGACGAAACTTATGCAGCTAATGGATTTATTCAAGTTATTGGTTCAGATGGAACTGTTTATGAAAAAGTTACAGAAACTCCAACGGCTGGAGAATTTAAAATTGCAGCAGGTGCTTCTGGTTCAGGTACTGAACTTACATTTGCAGCTGATGATTTAGGTAAAACAGTTGTTATAAGTATGGAAATATCTGCAAAGACAATTTCTTATTCACAAGGAAGAAAAGCAATGAAGTATCATAAAATAATAATTGATACAGAATACTCAACTTTAAATGATACAGAGAAATTGCCAGTAAACTTTGTAATTTCACAGGCATCTGTAAGTGGAGATATGGTTGACGCATTACAAAAAGACCCAAGTGCTACAAAATCATTAACATTTAATATGTATGCTCCATTACCAGGTGAGCAACCATATCAAATGAAGTTTTTAGATAGTTCTAAATAATCACAAATTATTTTAAGGCACACGATTTAAAGTGTGCCTATTTTAATATAAAGGAGAATGTAATATGAGCGAAGATAGAAAGGTTTCAATAGACACGATGACTGGAGCTGGTAAAACAATAGAATTAGTAGGAAGAGAATATGTTATATTACCAGTAAATATAGAAGATATGAAATATATAATTGGAGACGACAATCCAGATGAAAAATTAATAATATTAGACAAAAAGAAATTCGATGAAGGAAAAGAAGGACTAGAATGGCAATTATTTGGAATTAATTTGGTAGACCCTAAGAGAAGAAAAACATTTTTGTATATTATTAATAAATATGTATTTTACAAGGGTGTTCCGATGACGGAAGAATTATTGATAGAACATAATTGGTCATTCAAAGAGATTGGGAAATTCTTATTTGAATGGTGTCAAGAGTCGGACTAATTTTGGAGTCTAGTAAGGATAACGGCGATGACTCCGAAAATTCAGAAGGGACTAATTGGGGACTTGCTTTTTCTATATTAGTAAATAGAGGTTTTACCCATAGTGAAATATTGAAATTAAGTTATCCACAATTTAATGCTTATTTAAGAGAGATTAACAATCCTTTGAGTTTTCCTATTATGATACCATATTTAGGTGGCGGAGAAGAAAAAGAAGAAGAAAAATTTTCTAGCAGAGAAGAATTATTAAGCCTTGTGGCTGATATGAATAAAGAATTTGTTTAATTTTTGTGAGGTGATTTTATGGCAGATAAAAATGAAATATCGGAGTTAGATTTTAATGTTGAGAAAGCATTAAAGAGTTTAGACGATGTAAACGAAAAATTAAAAACACTTGAAACCGAAAGTTTAAAATATGCAACCAACATAGGCAAAAATATAAATGATGCTTTGCAAAGTGTAGGAAATATTGATACTAAAAAAATTCAAAGTTCAATGAACGAAGCTGTAAATGTATCAAAAACAACTTCGGACAAAATAATATTAGACACTGTAAGAGCAAACAATAAAATAAGAGTTCAAGAAAATGATACTTTACAATACAAAGAAAGGGTAGAAGCTAAAAAAGCAGCTTCAGCAGAAGCTGCAAACAATAGACAAATAAAATCTGCAAAAACTTTGTCAGATAAAATAACAGAATATGCAAAGACTTTCTTGATTTATCAAGGGTTTAATCAATTAAAGAATGTAGCCTCACAAGTAATTGAAGAAATGGTTGGAGTCGAAGAGCAGATGGTTTCCATTGATAGAGTAATGGAGAACGGCTTAACTAATGTTGATAGATATAGAAATAAGTTAATTCAATTAGCAGAGGATTATGGTAATACTTTTAGCAATGTCGCAGATATTACATTAAGACTAGCACAGGCTGGTTTTGATGAACAAGAGTCTCTTGCTTTAACAGAAAAGACATTATTGGCTTTAAATACAGCTGATTTAAACGCAACGCAAGCGACAAGTGATATGATTGCGGTTATGGCTCAATGGGGATTGATGACTGGAGACGCTACTAAAGAGGCAGAAGATTATGGAGCAATAATTGATAAGATTAATAAGGTTGCAGACCACTTCCCTACTACTTCAGAAGATATAATGGCAGCATTAAAGAAAACATCAAGTGCTTTCAACCTAGCAGGAGCAAGCATAGATGAAACAATCGCTACTATTGTTGCAGCTGAAAAGGCTTCACAAAGAGGTGGAAAGGAAATTGGTACAGCGTTAAGCAACATAATTCAACAATTAAAAGAGACTAAGAAAATAGGAATAGCTGAAGATTTAGGAATTAGCTTCTATACAGATGAAACTAAAACTGAATTTAAAGATATTATGACAATTTTCTCTGAATTGTCAGCAAAAATGCAACAGTTGAAAAACGATGGAAAAGAAAGTTCTACCGAAATGCAAGAATTATTGAACATCTTTACTGTATTTAGAAGAAATATAGGTGCTTCTTTACTAGGAGAAATGGCTGGAGAAGACAGTACTTATGCAAAAGTTTTAGAGACTTCAATAAATTCTTTGGGTTATTCTTTAGAAGAAAATACAAAATATATGAGTACAGCAAAAGCTGCACAGGCTCAATTAAATGCCGAATTAATGAAACTAAAAACTGAAGTTTGGGACGGTGGACTAGAGCAAGTATATAGAAATTTATTGTCAACAGGCAAAGATATGCTTTCATGGTTAGGTGATGTTATAAAAGATGTTGGCGTATTACCAGCTACAATCGGAGCTGTTACATTAGCTGTAACAGCGTTAAATACAAAAGTAGATGTAGCAAGTATAAAAACATTAATAACTAAAATAAAAGAAATTAATGTGGCAATCGTAGCTTCAAAAGACGGACTAAAAGCAACAGATGATGTTTTAGATGGAACTAGCAGTTCTTTCAAGCAGTATGTTGCAAATGTTGGTAAAGGAAAAGTTACTTTACAAGGATATACAGCTAGCTTAATTGCGTCGAAAGCAGCAACGGTAGCCCTAACTGTTGCAAGTATAGCTCTGAAAGCAGCTATAAGTTTGGCATTGACGGCAGCTGTTACGGCTTTAGCAAAAGCTATTGACGAAGCAGCTCATGCACAAGAAAAATTTATTGAACAACAAGAAGAGTTATATAGTAAAGCAAAAGAAAATTCAGATAAATATTCGGAAGAAAAACAAAACATAAAAGAGTTAAGAGAAGAGTATGAGAAATTAGCAGCTAAAGGAGACGCTAGAACGTCTGACGAAGATGCTAAAATATTAGAGATTCAAGAAAAAATAAATAGTATAATAAAAGATACTGGCAAACAAGTAGAGTTGGTAAAGACTCGAACAGATGAACATGGAAAATCTGTAACTGAAGTAAATAAAGAATATGAGTCACAATTAAGAACAATAAAAGCAATAGAAAGAGAAAAACAATTACAGAATGTAAATGCTTTAAAAGAAGCAGCAGAAGCTAAAGCAAATGAAAAAGTAGGAACTACATTAGATTATAATTGGTTTAAAAGAGGTACTATTTACAAAGCTTTAAGAGATGCTGTTGTTGATACAAGCTCTATTGCTAAAAATAATCACGGTTATTCAGAAATGGGAACTGGAGGAGACTATGAAGAGGATTTGTCTAAAGCTTTTAATGAACTTGATTTTGATAAACAATATCAAACATTGAAAAAGTGGAGAGAAGAACTTGTTAATGCACAAGGAGACTCAAAGAAATATGCAAACGCAATATCTGAAATAGATACAAAACTTTCAGATATGGAAAAACAAGCAGAGGAAGCCAATACAGCGATTGAGGCTTATAATGATGCACTAAAAGAATTATATTCAGAGTCGGAAAACTTGTCAGAATATAGTGATACCTTATCTGCAATAATGAAAAACTATGGAAAGAATGAAAAGATAAAAGGTTTAGTTTCGGATTTACAAAATTTGAATAAAAACTTTCAAGATGGTAAAGTTACTACACAAGAATATTTTGATGGCTTACAACAGAAAATCAATGAAATAGATTTTTCAAATTATAGAAAGCAACTAGACTCTGATGAAACAAAGGAAAAATTAGAAAAAAATAAAGATGAAATAATACAAAATTCAATGGAAATGGGACTTAGTGCTGAAGAGGCTGAAGCCGCTTACGAAAATCTTATAACAAAGGCAACAACTTTGACAGAGGAAGAGACAAATGAACTTCAAGGTTATCAATCAATTTTTGCAGAAACAACAAGATATATAGCAGAATCTTTAGAAGAGATACAAAATAGTTATGATGATGGAGAAATTACTTTTAAAGACTATAATCAAAGTCTTATAGATACTAATGATAGCCTTTTGCAATTATATGCGAAAGAAAATGATTTACATTACGTACAAAATGAAGGTTGGGCTAATGCAAATGATGAGATAGATTATTATGCAACTAACTTACAAGAGATACAAGACCAGGCTGAAAGCTTTATTGGAGTTTTAGACTCTATGGCAGAAAGTTATGATTATATAGCTGAAAATGCAGACGCTTTTGGCAATGCAGCATTTACAGCTTCCAATGTTGCAGATGAAGCATACCAAAACTTAGCAACTAATTTTACAGCAAGTTTAAATCAAATGAAAGATACTAACGAAGAAGCTTTTAATGCTATAACAGATAAGGTTATTGAAAATTCTGGAATTACAGCTAATGAATTACTAGACTCAAATGGTTATATAACAAACGCATTTAATACGAATAATAAAGCATTAAACGTGGCTTTAAATGAGGCAGCAAGACAATCACAACAAGCAGCTAAGAAATTGGCAACATCAACAGGTACTTTAATTAGTAATTTAGGAAAAGCGATTGCGGATTTTAAATACAATATAGATTTTGATGTTAGTGGAAGTATTGATCCAGGTGGCAACATATTAAATTTAGCAACAGGAAAATCTTTTAAACCTACTAGTAATTTAAGGTTAAGTGTTTCGGGAAGTCCAGGAGCTGGTAGTTCAGTAGCTGACTTAGCAAAAAGTTTACAAGATTGGGGCAGTGACTATAATAACTACATAACTTCAAGTAGTGATTATAAATCTTTAATTGATACAATAAAGCCTTATGTATCTAAAAATACTTCTGGGTATAGTGGAGGAAAAGAATATTCTTCTAGGACTCCAAGCTCTAGTAGCGGAAGTGGTAGCAATAAAAAATCATCTTCAAGTAAGACTTCAAATGATGAAGCAAAAGCTGAAGAAGAAGCTTACAAAAAGAGATTAGAAGCATTTAAAAACTATGTTTCTGATAAAGAAGCATTAGAACAAAGATGGGTAAGCAAACAAAAAGAGTTGGGTCAATTAGGAACAAAAGACTTTTTGTATATTACGCAAGAGAGAATCAAAAGGTATCAACAATATTTAGATGAGATAAAGAAAGCTACATGGATAAACGAAGAAGATAGGTTAGCTTTAGAAAAAACATATTCAGAAAAAATTGAAGATTTACAATTAGACTATATAGGTTATTTAAAAGATAAACTAGATGAAGAAATTGAAGCTATAAAAACTAAGAATCAAAAAAAGGAACAGCTGATAAAAGATAATGCTCAAAAGCAGATTGACGCACTAAAGAAAGTTGAAAATGAAAATACGAGAATACGTAAACAAGAAGAATACGAGCAAAAGAGAAAAGAACATTTAGACGATATTTCTTATTGGCAACAAAGAACTGGTAGAGAAGCACAAGAAAATCTAAAAACGGCTAAGAAAAACTTAGAGGAATTAGATAAAGAATGGAAACAACAAAAGGAAGATTGGAGTCTTGAAGACCAAATAACAGAGATAGAGAATAGAAGAGATGCTGAAATAGCTGCAATAGAAGCAGAGCAAGAAAAAGAAATTGCTGCTTTAAAAGCTATTTATGATGAGAAAGTAAAACTATTCTCTGAAACAGGACAGATAATATATGAGGACAGTATAATTCAATCTAAGGCTTTATATAAGCAATACAAAGATTTGTTTATAGACCCAATAGCTTCTGAATTAGACAAGATAAGACAAGCAAATACCGTAGCGACACCAAGTCCTACAAAGAGTACATCGTCTGAACCAGAAAAAAAATATGAAGATTATACTATTCGATATGGAGATACACTAACAAGCATTGCAAGAAAATTTGGTACAACTATTGAAAAAATAATGGAAGCCAATCCGTATATTACAAATAAAAACAGAATTTATTCTGGAAAAACATTGCAAATTCCAAAATTCCACGAAGGTGGTATAGTTGGAGGAAATAATAAAGAGGGATATGCACTATTAAAATCAAGAGAAGTTGTTTTAAAACCAGAATGGGCTGCAAGTTTGAATAGAATGATGAAATATTTTGACGGAGTTACTATGAAAGGTTTGCCAATAGCCTCAAACGAACCTAAAATAGAAGTAAAGGGTGATTTAGTAAAGGTAAATGCAAATATTCAAAATAGAAATGACGCAGACTATTTGACAAAGCAAATCGAAAAAATGTTAAAAGATAAATTTAATATTAAAAAGTAATTGAAAAAGTTATCTATAATTGGTATAATGATTATAGATAACGATTATTTTTTAAGGAGAAAATCTTTATGGATATTAATGACTTAGAAAATAAGGTACAGGAAATGAAAATGGACCAAAACAAAATTAAGGAAGACCATGAAAATTTGAAAGACTCGGTGAATATTATCCAAATAGGTATTGCTGAAATAAAGATAATGCTGAAAGAAAGACTAGAACAGGAAAATCTAAAAAATGATTTACTTTCTAAGGATATAAAAAATCATGAACAAAGAATAAAAAAAATAGAAGACAATACTCAATGGCTATGGAGAACTCTTGTAAGTTCTATATTAACGATTGTTGTTGGAACAATTGTTTTCGTTGTAAAAATGATGAATTAGAAATAGAGGAGTATATGGTTAGTAATATTCAAAATATTTTATTTGCTCTTTTACCAGAAGCAATTTACTTTACATTGTTTTTAATATATACAAAAGGTTATAAGACAAAGAAATTCTTATTATTCGCTCTTTTGTTTATAGGATATGTTGTGTTAAAACTGGCTTTTCCACTTAACATTCATTGTCAAGTTGGTTTCTTAATATACACACCAGTGATATTAAAATTATTATATAAAGATAAGTTCCATATTTCTGACGCATTTGTATTAGTTTATGCTTCATAGTTAATCATTTTAGAAACATTACTAATTTTACCAATACATATTTTCTTTAATAATTATTTATTGGCATTTATATTTAGCAAAGTTTTAATGTTTTTAGTATTATTTTTATTAAAGAACAAACTCAATAAAATTTACAGATGGATAATTCCACAATGGAATAGAAATTATGAAAAACCAAATAAGATAAAAGCGATTACAATAAGACAAGTTTGTGTAATATCTTTTAATGTTATGATATTTGTATTGTATCTTGGTATACAATATATAATAAATCAATTCTAATAGGCAGTTAGGAGGCACAAGATGTTTGACTCTTGGTTTATTTTTGGAAACGTTCAAGAAGGAGAATAACAAATGAACACGAAAACATTCTTAACTTATTATTTACCCAATATTATGTTTAACATTGCGGAAATAGGTGCTATTGTGGGAGTGGGGATTTTATTTAAAGTTCCCATTCCATATATAATATCAATTTTTGTTTGCTTTATACTTAATAGATTGATTTTTAGAAAGTCAATGCACTATAAAGATTGGTATTTATGTTTTATATGGTCAACGCTATTATTTATTAGCTTTTTCTTGCTATCAAAGATAGATATACATTTAGCGTCAATTTCTACTTGTTTATTTATATTCTTTACGAATAAGGTAGACATAAAAGACTTAAATAAATTGTTCTTCTGGGGAGGTAATGTACTTAACCAGGAAGTATTTGATTGGGTAAAATTTAACCAAAATAATGAAAAATTAATTGAATATGAAAATAATTTAAAGAAGACAGATAAAAGAAAATATTTTATATTTGTTTATAGATTTAGAGAATTTAAAAGCTACTCGGAAATATCAAAAATTATGGATATTGATATTCAGAGAATATCTGATGAAGTGAAAATAATATCTCATTTCATAGAGTATAGCATAAGATTAGAAGGAGAATAATCCTTCTTTTTTTTTATTTAAAAAAGTTATATATCCGTTATAGCAAGAATAATAAAGAAATAGTATATTATAATTAAAGAAAGGAGAGAAATTAATTGAATAACTGCCTATTGTTATTTTATTAATTTTTCTCGTTTTTTAATAGGCAACGCATTTAATTGTGTTGTCTTTTTTTAATAGGAGGAAAGATAACATGAATTACCCGTTTTATGGAAACAATCAAATGTACATGCAAGATTTGCAGAATATGCGAGATAGAATAGACTCGCAAATGCGACAGCTGCAACAACCAAATATGCAGCAAACCCCAGCAATAAATCAAACTTTTCAATTAAGCAATCCAGGAAATAGTGCAAATGACTTTGACGGCAAATATGTAACTAATATTGATGAAGTAAAGAGTACATTAGCTTTAAAGAATACGTTGTTTGTTAATAAAGAAATGAATACTTTATGGTTTAAAGATGTAAGTGGAAACATAAAAACATACACTTTAGCAGAAGTAATTGAATTAGACCCTAAGGATAAAGAAATTCTGGAGTTAAAAAAAGAAATAGAAAATATGAAAGGAATGATAGCAAATGCAAAACCCGATAATGTCACTGTTAATGAACCAACTACAAGGACGAAATCCTCAAAGTTATAATATGGTATCTCAAATGATGAGAAATGGAGTAAATCCAAAAAATATGTTAAAGCAAATGATGGGGAATGTAAATCCTACTCAAATGCAACAAGTTTTATCACAAGCTAAAAGCTTTGGCGTACCAGACAATATTTTATCTCAAATTCAAAACTTTAAATAAGGTAATAAGGTCAACGACATAAGTGTCGGAGACATATTATAAATTTATGTGAAGAAAGGAGGGAATATTATGGCTGAAATGACCCCAGCAGATGTTGCTGCTGTAACAAACAACAGAAATTATGATGACGGAATGTATGGAGGAGAATGGTTTTGGATAATCATAATCCTATTCGCATTTTGGGGAAATGGTTTTGGAAATAGAAACAATGGATTTGAAACAGATATTGACACACGTTTCTTAGAAAGAGATATATTCAATACAAACCAAAATGTTTCTAACACAGCTTGCCAAACACAAAGAGACGTATTAGATAGTAAATACGGATTGAATACTGCAGTATTAGAGAATAGATTTAACTGTTCTCAAAATGCTTGTGCAACTCAAAAAGAAATTTTACAAAATAGATACGACAACGCTCTTCAAACACAGACTCTTTCAAGTCAAATGGCTGAATGTTGCTTGACAAAGGTTAAGGCAACCATAAAAGAAATTTTATGCAGATTGAAAAGAAATCTGATATTCGGTGAACTGCTGGAAAACTAAGTTTATATTGACAAAACTGAAAAAATATCAACATAAATATGTCAATCAGCAACCAAGTGCAAGTTTAAAAGGCTTGCAAAGGCTCAACGACTAGAGATTGAAACTATTTTTATAGAATATAATATCTCCACGAGTGCCGAACCCTAAACGAGTAAAGTCGTAGGAGAAGATATAGTCTGAACTATATGGAAACATATAGATATATAGGATAAAAAGCCTATATGATAACAATAATTGGTAACCTAAGAGCTGAAGGATTGGCTAACACACAAAAAATAATTGATTTAATACAACAAGACAAGATAGACCAATTAAGAGACCAAGTTTATACAACAAACTTAGCACTTAATAACGCTAACCTTACTAACCAGATTGTAAATTCAATTATCCCAAGACCAGCTCCAGCTTATCCAAGTTGTTCACCATTCGTTCCATCTTATTATGGATTTAGTAACAATGGTTGTTGCAACTGCTAATTGAATAATTAAGCTTATTTAGATTAAATCTATTCTTCACATAATTTGTGATTTAGCTTTTAAAAAAGAGGTAGATTTATTCTACCTCTAATTTTGTAAGGAGGAAAAATGGAAGAAAATAAAAAAGAAAAAGCAAAAACTAAAAAAGAAGATGAAGTTATTACTCCTTTTTCATCTGAAGAAAATATATTAAACGAAAATAAAGAAGTAGAGGTTTCAAATATTCAAGACTTTCCAAAATCTCTCGAAAATAATTTTTATAGTTTTTGCAATGAAAATAAGAAAGGAAGAAATGATATGATAAATGCTATAAATCCAATTAATCAAACTGTTCAACCTACCGCAAATGTAATTTTTATAGGAAGTAACGTAAAAACTAATGCGTGCAATTCTTGTTGTGGTTGGTTAAATCATAATGATAATAGTGGAATATTTACTATAACGAAACCAGGAATTTATAAGGTTAATTTCAATGCGAATGTTGCTCCAACAGTAGCAGGAGCAATTACTCTTAATATTACAAACGCTGGAGAAAATATTGCTGGAGGAGAAATGAAAACAGCTGGTGCAACAATAGGAACTTTTGAAAACGTTGCTGCTGAAGTATTAGTAAGAGTACCTTGCAATAGTTCAGTTGTAATAACAGTTAAGAATAATACTGATACAAACCCAATTACTGTTTCTCAACCTTCTTTTACAATAAGTAGAATTTCATAATATGAATGACAATGATTATGCTTGGTGGTTTGCTATGGCAAGCTTGATAAATACTAGCATTGGATTGTCAAATGTTGAAAAAAATAAGGACCAAGAAGAAAGACAAAAAAGAATTGAAAGTAAATTAGATAAAATATTGGAGATATTAGATAATGGATAATAATAATTATGACTTTTTCTTTTGGTTGTCTGTTATGGCAAATTGGTGTTCATTAGAGAGTTACCAAATGAATCAAAAACAGTTATCAAATGATGACTTAATGAAACATTTACAAAAACAAGATGATGTATTAGAAAAACAAAATCAAATATTAGATGAACAAACTACTAAGTATTTAAAAACTATTGTTGAACAAAATGAATTAATAATTAGTTTGCTAAAAGGAGGTAAATGAAATGCACGTAAAAGAATATATAAAAAAGATAGTTGACGATGGCAAAAAAGAGAACATGGAATGTCTTTCTTATATGCTTGATGAGGCTATTCATAAAGTAAAAGAGTGCGATTATGACTGGTTCTGCGAAAAGAAAATGGACCTTTACGTTATGGCGTATGGAAAAGTTTTAAATAAAGAAATGGCAGAAGAAATTATAATGGATATGCAACCATACCACATGCGTTGGACTTTAGAAGAAACAGAAGCAGTTAGAAAAGCTTACGATTTAGGTGATGTAAGAGATATAGACTTTTGGGTTGTAATGAACGCAAAATACAATGACAATAAAGACACTGTTGAACGTTTTGTCCCAGATGACAATGAGAAACAGTTAGAGATGTATGTAAGTTTGGCAAAAGATTTTATCAAAGACAAAGATGCTAAAGACGGAAAAGTTTTTACATATTTCACAAGTATTCCTAAGTAATAATATACCATTTTGCTGTTAGTGGCAAAATGGTCAAATGGCAAGTTGGGCAAAAGAAGTCGTCTTGACTGCAAATCAAGAAGAGAGCTGGGCAGTACAGCTACTTGCCTCCATTATTGAAAAAAATAAAAAAATGATATATAATAATTATAGGCTAGATAAAGAGTAGCTGCTTTATCGAAAGACGACCCAACTCGTTTGCCTATATTTTATTTTTTTAGTTGGGAGAAAGTTGGGAATATATGATAAATTTAGGGAAACTTAATAAAAAAGGAAAAGAAATTATCTTAGAAGAACAAAAAAACGGTTGTATAAAATGTATCTCTCATTGTGAAGATAAAGATGGATATACAAGAATATACTATAATGGAAAGCCTAATAGACTTTTTAGAGTTCTCTATATAAAAGAATATGGAGAAATACCAAAAGGAATGGTAATACGACATTTATGTAACAATGCTTGGTGTTGCAATATAAAACATCTTAAAATGGGTACACAGAAAGAAAATTATCAAGATATGGTAGAATGTGGAAGAGATAGAAAGAATAAAGCAAACATTAAAGCTCGAGGAGAAAAAAGTCCTTTTCATAAACTTACTAGCGAACAGGTAAAAGAAATTTATTTAAGTAAAATGTCATATAAAAAAATGAGCAAAATATATAATGTATCAACTACAAATATAAATCTTATAAAAAATAAAAAAAGTTGGCAATGGTTGACTGATACATTAGATTAACTGTAATCGTCCGTTCAATTCGGACACTTGCCTCCACCTTGACTTTTTTAAATAATTATGATATATATAAAATATGGTTATTCACTATAACCCTATTCATATAGTATTTCTTTAATATATTATTGTCGGCAAATAGAAAATTAATCCCATTCTATTTGCTTTTACTATTATTAAATGATATAATAAATATAGTTTTGAATGTTTTTAAGACCTTATTTTCGTTTCGAGAGATAGCAAAATATAATTGCTATCTTTTTTTATATATATGTGATATAATAAATAAAAAAAGGAGGATAAGATTATGCAAGGAACTTTATCAATTTTAGTGGTAGCACTCTTAGTTGAAGCTATTTGGGAAAACTTAAAAATGGTTTGGCAATCTGGGAAAATCAATGTAGATATGATAGGAGCTTTAATTGTTGCAATACTTGTAGCGGTATTAACTAAGATAAACGTTTTCTCGGCTTTAGGTATTCCAGTAAGTGAATTGTTTGGAAATATCTTAACGGGTGTTTTAATTTCGAGAGGTGCTAATTTCTTTCACGATTTATTGGCAAAAGTAAATCAATTAAATACTAATACGAAAGAAGGAAAATAATATGACAGAGAAAGCCAATTATTTCGTTTATGTTCATGAAAATAAAATAAACGGAATGAAATATATTGGCATGACGTGTAGAAACCCACGAATTAGATTTGGGAAAGAAGGAAAAAATTATAAAAATTCTCCTCGTTTTTTTAATGCCATAAAAAAATATGGTTGGAATAATTTTGAACATGTTATTTTATTTGATGGATTATCAAAAAAAGAAGCAGAGGAGAAAGAAAAAGAGTTGATAAAAAGTTATAAAACAACCGAAAGAGAATTTGGCTATAATATAGCCAAAGGTGGCAATGGTGGAAACAATAAAAAGGTTTCTAAAATAAAAAAGTATGATTTAAAAGGAAACCTTATTCAGATTTATGAAAACGCAACGATGGCAGCTTTATCTGTAAAAGGTAATAGGTCGTGTATAATACATTGTTGCAAAATGAATAAAAACCAATATAAATATAAAAATTTTATGTGGTGTTATGAAAATCAAGATATTACTTCCCCATATAAAAGAAGCAATAGTAAAAGAATTTTTCAATATACTTTAAATGAAAAGTTTTTAAAATGTTTTGATAGCATAAATGATGCGGCAAAAGAAGTAAATGGAGATGTTTCCGCTATTGCAAGATGTGCAAATCATCAACAAAAATATGCTTATAACTTTTTATGGAAATGGAGTAAAAATGAATGAAATTGATAGAATTTTAGATGTAGCTAATAAGGAAGTTGGTTATTTAGAAAAATCAAAAAAAGCTTATGAAGAAAATCCGAGTGTATTAGATAACAAAACAGAGGGAGCTGGAGCAGATAATTATACGAAATATATGAGGGATATGGATAGTTTAAACGTTTATAATGGAAAGAAACAGGGCTATGCTTGGTGTAATCGGTTTCATTGACTGGTGTTTCTATAAAGCTTTAGGAATAGAAAGAGCTAGAGAACTTTTAATTGGTTGGTCTGCTGGTTGTACACAAGATTGGAATTGGTTAAAAAATGCGGGAAGAATAGTTGAAAATCCTCAAAAGGGAGATTTAATATTCTTTAGAAATTTATCTCATATAGGCATAATAGAAAATGTTGAAGGAGATACAATTCATACAATCGAAGGCAATACATCTAATGACGCAGAATTAATAATTAATGGTGGTTGTGTTGCTAAAAAAACGTATTCTAAAAATAGTTCAGCTATTTATGGATATGCCAGACCAACATATAGTTCTGAAGATAATGGAGAGGTCATAGAGCAACCAAAAGAAGACAAAGATAAAATTACATATTCTTTAATCAAGAAGGGCTCAAAAGGCAACCTCGTAAGAATAGCACAGGAGAGATTATTAGTAAAAGGATATAGATTACCTAGATATGGAGCAGATGGAAACTTTGGTTCTGAAACAGTAGAAGCTGTTAAAGAATTACAAAGAGACGCAGAAATTGCAGTAGATGGAATAATTGGAAATGATACTTGGAATGTTCTTAATAGCGACTTCAAAAAGTTAAATAAACCATCTTATCCAGGCTATTTGTTAAAGAAATGGCAACAGTCAGAAGATGTAAGAAAAGTACAAGAGAGATTAATTGAATTAGGTTACTCATGTGGAAAATATGGAGCAGATTCTATATTCGGCAATAGTACATATAATGCAGTTGTTCAATTCCAAAAAGATTTAGGATTGTCAGCAGATGGAATTGTTGGACCAAAAACATGGGCTGAATTGTTTTAGATATATTGATTCTAATAAAGATATATGCTATATTATTAGTGTATTTTTCCATAGAATGAAATGAAATGAAATGAAAAAAAGAAGGTATGTAAAAATATCTTCTTTTTTTATTGACTTTTTGAAACATATAACATAAAATATATATACATTATTAATATAGGAGGCAAAAATGAAAACCACAATATTGTATGATGAAAATTTAATCATAAAACTACCAAAAAAAATGAAACAAGATATACAAGAAATATCAAAGAATAATAACCAAACAGTTAGTGAATATGTTAGAAGTTTAATTGCTAATGAAATAAGAAAAAACTAAAGGGATTGATGTTAAATGAACAACTTGGTACTTCGAGATTATCAACAAGATATTTATGATAAAATAAGAATAGAATTTAGAAAAGGACACAAGGGAGTTTGTGCTGTGTTACCATGTCGTAGTGGAAAGTCATACTTATTTGCAAAAATATCTGAAGACGCTTGCAAGAAAAAGTCGCATGTTTTAATTTTAGCTCATAGGCACTCTTTAATTAATCAACATAAAGAATTGTTTGAAGAATTATCATTAAACAATGAATATATAAGAATCGAGTCTGTTTTTACAGAAGTAAATCATTTAGGGGAAAATGGTCCAGTAGATTTAATTATTATTGATGAAGCACATCTTTCTGGAGCAACAAGTTATAAAAAGGTTTGTGAATATTATAATTGTTTAAGAATATTATTAACTGGAAGTCCAGCAAGACTTGATGGGAAACCTTTAGATTTAGCAGATAGTATGGTTGTTGGAATATCTGCAAATGAATTAATTAAAAGAGGGCAAATATCTGATTATGATTATTATGCTCCTAATATAAATTTAGACCTATCTAATGTGACCAAAACTTGTGGAGACTATAACAATAAGGAATTGGAACAAGCAGTAAACAAACCAACTATATATGGAGACATTATAAAGTATTATAAAGAATTAGGTCAAGGAAGACAAGCACTTGCTTATTGTATTAATATTCAACACTCAAAGGATATATGTGATTTATTTAATAACAATGGAATATCTGCAAGACATATTGACTCAAAGACCCCAGAAAAAGAAAGAGAACAAGTCATGCAAGACTTTAAAGACAATAAATTTACAATTCTTTGTAATTGCAATCTTATTTCTGAAGGAATAACACTTCCAAACGCAAGTGTCGGACTTCTATTAAGACCAACATTATCTTTACCATTATTTATTCAACAAAGTTGTAGAGTTTTAACACCAATAGAAGGAAAGAAAGCCATAATCATAGATTATGTGAACAACGTTCAAAAACACGGACTTCCTACACAAGATAGAGATTGGTCATTAAAAGAAAAAGTAAAAGAATATGACAATGAAAATGAAGATGGAACTTTTAAATTAAGAATATGTCAGAATTGTTTTGGAACTTATGAAGCTAAAGAAAAAATATGTCCGTATTGTGGAGCTGAATATGAAAGAACTGAATTTGAAATTCAAAACATAAAAAATATTGAATTAAAGAAAATTGAAGCTGCAAGAGAAGAAAAGAAAAGACAATATCTTTCTAGTGTGGCAGAAAAAGTTAAAAATTATACATCACCTAAAGAATGTAAAACTTGGACTGAAATGACGGAATATGCAAAAAAGATGGGCTTCAAACCAGGCTATGCGTATATTATGGCTAAACAAAATGGATTGTTTATACCTAGGAGGAAAAAATAATATGAATGAAATAATATTTTGGTTTACTAATTCAAGAATAAAAAATTATTGGTTTCAATATACTATTGATTATTTAAAAAACAAAAAAGTACCAATAAAAAGTTCTAAAACACCAACATATATTCAAATTTTTAATATAACAATATTCTTTAAAGTTAATGCTAGAGGAGAATTAGACTTAGTAGGGTTATGGAATAAAAACCAATATTGGGTAGAAGAATTATTTGATAATAATTTTGAAGCATTTTTCTTTACCTTAATAAGAGAAAACTTAAAAACATTAGGAGATAAAAACGATGGGACAGAAAGAAACCAAAGTATCTGACGCAATAAGATTAGAATTATGTAAAAGAGGTTGTAAGGTTTTTCGTTCGCAAGTTGGACTTTTTTATACCAGTTATGGAGAAAAAATCCATATAGGAATAAAAGGAGAGTCGGATTTACACGGACATAGACCAGACGGAAAAGCTTTTTATTTAGAAACAAAATTCAAAGGAACAGAACATCATAGACCAGAACAAATTGCTTTTATAAGGGCAATGAGTGTTTCTGGAGCTTTAGCTGGGTTTGCTAATTCAGTAGACCAGGCTTTAAAGATAGTTTTTCCAGAAAATAATTAAATAAAATGAAGTGGCGGAATAGGTAGACGCTAGAAATTCATCTTAGCACAATTTAAGAAAGGTTAGGAAATAAAGTGCCGAGAGCGAAGATGTAAGCTTATGTTAGGTGTAAATCCTAACCTTCATAAAATAGAGGAATAGTATTTATATTACTATTCCTTTTATGTTATAATAAAACAAGAAGGAGAGATTTTTATGAGTGAGATATATGAAGGCAATTCTATAACTGTAAATAATATAAATAAAAGCAAAGCTAAGATAAAAAATAGAGGTGGAAGTTATCAAGAGACAACACAAGGAAAGAATTTGTTTGATAATACATTAAAAGGGTATGGGCATTATGGGTATACAGCCAAAACAATTACAAACGGAATAAGAATAATTGCAGAAAATGATTTCACCAAAGATGATGCACTTTTTGGTGTGTATACAATAATAGATTTATCAAAATATATTGGAAAAGTAGTCCGTATGCAAGCAGATATTATTCCGAACAAATCTACTGGAGCAGGAGCATATAGATTGGGGTTAAGTAACAAAGATAGCACAAATAGAAAAGCGTTAGCAGAAACTGGGACTAAGAAAGAAATATCTTTTACAGTTCCAGAATTAATAGGAGAACAAAAATATTTGGCTATATGGTTTTATATAGGTACAACAGATAGTGGAACAAAAGGGGATTATACGGATTATACTAATATTATAGTAACTATAGATAATGATGATATGACTTACGAACCATACACAGGTGGTACTCCATCACCAAACCCAAATTATCCGCAAGAAATACAAAATGTTGGAGATAATATTAATGTATTAAATAAAGATATAGTTGATGCCTCGAACAACTTGAGAGGAAAGGCACTAGATACTGGTAGAAGATTAATTGCAAATAAAGATGGAACTTATACTTACGGAGCTTTTAAACTCGGAGGAAGAGAGTTGTTAGGAAAAACATTAGGGATTCACGCTGATATAGAAACTACAGGTGGAAACCCTAGAATATCAATATTTGCAGGAAATTCATCTTCTCTTACAAAGAGTCTACTACAAGTTGCGCTTTCAGCTTCTGGCACTGGATATGTGACAATTCCATCAAGTTTAAACAGTGAATTAGATACTATTTCTGCTGTATTGTATGTAACAACAGATGCGAGAGTAGTCGCAGGTACTTATGTTGATTACACTAATTTGAAGGTACAAGTTGGAAGTAAGAAAGTCGTTTACTCAGCTTACAATTGTGGCAGTTTAGGAGTAACAATAAGTAACAAGAATTTATACAAAGTGGAGAAAGTTATAGATGATAGCAATACTCCTAAATTTATATTTTTAAGAGAAGGAAACGTTGAATTTACAACAGGTGGAGTACCATTAATTATTGCACCAACAACAATTAAAGAAAAAATTGAATATACATATATTTTAAAATGCAAATCCAATGTTACTACGGAGAATAACATAAATTTTATGGGAATTTATGAAGATGGAACAAGAGAATTGCTATCTGCAAACAAAAAGAAAGATACAAATGAATTTATAGTAAAATTCAAAACGAATAAGGAAAAAACTTTAGCATATGTAACTCAGCAATACACTAATAGTGCAGGAGTTACAATAATAACAGAAGGCACAATGATATTAGAAGGAGACTATTTGAATTTAGATGAACCATATAAAATTCATCAAGAACGAACAAGGATATTTCCACTAGAGCCAGGACAAAAACTTTATGAAGGTAGTTATCTTGCAGAAGATGGAATACACAATATAAGAACGCAAATTAAATTACTAAGCAGTGGTGACAACCTTTTTGTAAGTACTTTAGGTACTTATCAAGTATTTGGAAAAACTCAAAAAGGAATTAAACGAGGAAGTCAATTATTAAGCAATTATTTTAAAGATTACGGTTCAGTTAATGCTATTAAAGATACGGTTGGAATTGCAAACAATAATTCAACAGATAGAAAATATGTATCTAATGGAATCTCTACAACACTTGACGAATTTAAAGATTGGTTAAACAAATGTGAGAACGCTGGAAGACCCGTTATAGTAGAATATGAATTATCTGAAGAAGAAATAATTCCATATACTCCAGAGCAACAAAATGCTTTTTATCAATTACAAAATATTGTATTATATGACGGAATAAATCATATCTCGACTGATAATGAATTAGGGAGCATGAGCGTAGAGGTTTCTAAAATCATTGAAGATTATGAAACTTATATTTCATCTAATGGATTTTTTATAAATTCTCAAAATGATATTCATTATTTAATAGATTTTAGCGAGAGTGAACTTCCTTGCATGGCGGAAGCAACAGAAACCACTGTAAAAGCTGCTGGAAGAAATGGGGACATTGTGTTGTCAACAACTTATGACCCTAATAATTTTAATATAGTATGTTATACAGAAGACAATCTAACACAAGAAGAAAAAGTTAAAGAAGAAATGAAATTAAAGAAACTTTTAAATTCAATAAAAAATAAAACTATTCCATTAGCGTTTGAAAAAGATGATAAATTCTATAAAGTAAAATATAGTGGAGCATTTTCAAGTACAAATTTTCCTAAACATTTAAAGTTTTCTATTCCTTTAAAGACTTCAGAGGCTTATGGAAAAGATTTGATAAAAAAAGTAATATTTGGTAATGGAGAAGAGACAAGTGATACTTTTGAAGATGTTGGAGCAATATTTACTATTAAAGGACCAGCTAATTCGCCAATAATTTCATTAAATGATTATTCAATAGAATATGACAATCCATTATTAGAAGGAGACAAATTAATTATAAATAGTTCTAATTCAACAATTACTCATATAAATTCAGATGGAGTGAAAACTAATGCAATGAGATATTACAATCATCAATTCCCTAAAATCGAGAATGGAAAAAATGTATTAAAGGTTTTGAGTGGAGTTAATGAAGCGAATGTGTCTGTCGAATGGTATGATTATAAATTTTAGGAGGGAAGTAGTATGAAGAGAATAACAATCGGAAATAGTGTTAATATACCTATTGGAAATGTTATTATTGCAACGAATAAAATCGAAATAACTGGAACTATTAATTCAAGCTTTAATTTTGTGATAAAACAAAGCGATAAAGTAATGCTAACTGTAACTTTCCCTCTTAGTAATCAAACGCTTAATGCTGGAGATTATTTAGACAATTCTGGTATATATAGAACAGCGTCAGATAGTTATGAAGACTATACAGATGACCAGTTAATTGCTTTTCAAGATATGAATAATATTAACATATCTAAGAGTGGTTCAAATATTTCATTGTCAAATAGTAATGCTATATTAAAATTATATTATGCTAAAGCTGACGAAGAAGACGAACAAATCTATGTTTTAGACAAAAATGAAGTATTAATAACAGTATTTAATAAAGATGATGAAGACCCAATTTATAATCCTAGAATAACAGATGCGCAAAATTCAGAGTCAGTATTTACATTCAATATTGATGTAAAAAACCCAAAATGGAAAGAGATAAAAAATCCAGAGAATTTATATTATGTAGATGGAAAAGTTTATTCTACAAATTTTGAAGGGTGTTTTAAAGAGAATATAACAGAAAACGATGAAGATTATATTTCGGTAACAGCTTACGAAAGACAGAAGCTATTAACAAGAAAATATGTAAGAGCTTGGAATAGTGAAACAGGATTTGAAAAGATAGATACATTTATGGTTGTAGTCTTATCTAAAGGAAACTTGGCTTTAAAAAATAATGGTGAACTCGTAAAGAGTTCTCATTTGCCAGGTACTTCTGGATATGCTTTAGATGCTCTATTGTATGGAACTGGCTGGACCACTGGTACATGTGATGTCGAAGGAACTTTTGACTTAGAAACAGACCAAATTGATATTTGGGAAAATGTATTAAAGGTACAACAAATTTGGGGAGGAATACTCGTAGTTGATAGCGTTAATAAAATAATTCATCATAGAGACGAAACAAAATGGCTTCCTTATGATGGATATGAAGTCAGGTATCAAAAGAATATGCAATCCTTAGAAAAAACTTTTAACAATAAAATAATTACAAAACTATGTCCTTTAGGAGAAAGTGGATTGAATATAAAAAGTGTCAATAATGATAGTGAGTGGCTAACAAACTTTTCGTATACAGACTCTGTCCTTGAAGGAATTGAAAACAACCCAGATATTATAGACCCAGAACAACTAAAGAAATGGGGCGAAAGAAAACTCAAAGATTTATGTAAACCTAGAAAAGAGTTAGAGGTTCAAACATTCTTATTATATCAAGTAGAAGGATATGAGCTGGAAAGAGTAGGACTTAATGATATAGTAGATGTAATTAATTTTGCAGGGATAGAAGGCGACATAGAACAATTAAGAGTAGTTACGTTTGAACATGGAGTATGGGACTATTCAGATGCAACAGTAACTTTAAGTGATATAACATTAGATAGTACAGATATATTTAAGAAAACTGTTTCTGCAACGAACTCAATAAATAATGGAACTTTAAATGCTAAGAATATAATAGATTTTTTCAAAAATGGAAAATCTGTATCTGGTTTGTTAAGAATTTTTGATAAACAAATTTCAGAAACAAAAACAGATTTAACAAAAACAGATGATAGAATAACAGCTACTGTTACTAAATATGATGCCCAAATTGATAGTTTAAATGGAAAAATATTAGACCAACAAAAAACAATTTCATCATTGGAACAGACAATAAAAGGTTTAACCGAAAAAATAGTTACACAAGGAGGTTCTAATTTATTAAGGAACTCTGTTGGAGCTTTTGGTACAGAGTATTGGGAAGGTACTGTAAAACAATTTACAGATACTGATGTGTTCCAAAATAATGAGTCTAAGAGTGCAATACTATTGCAAAATGGAAATATCCTTCAAAGTGTTGGACCTTTAAAAAATGGAGCTTATAATATTTCGTTTAATTATAAAAAGAAAGTTGCAGCTGCCAATGTAAAAGTTACTATAAATGATACTGAATATGATTTAACTTCATTAGAGTGGAAATTATTTGAAGAGACAATAAAGATTGCAAACAATAAATTCACAATAAAGTTTTCTAGTGATACTGTTGATTCATGTTTGATAAGTGATTTGATTTTAATTTTTGGAGAGTTACGACAGACTTGGTCACAAAACTCTAATGAAACGAATACTGAAACAGTACAAATTGGAGAAGGAATAAGAGTTGACTCGACAAAGACAAATACATATACAAGACTTGACTCTGATGGAAATAGAACATTTAATAAGTCTAGTGACGAGGTTGTTACAGAACAAACTGATAAAGGAACTAAAACAAATAATTTAACAGTTAGAACACAGGCTGAAATAACTGGTTTATTACAGCAAAAACATGACGACCAAGTTTGGGTAAATATTTTATAGAAAGGAGAAAATAAATGGCTAATGGGGTTATAAAGCTAACATCTACATCTTCTAAATTAGAAGGTAGAATTGTATGGGAAAGTAGTAATAATGGAGCAACAGCTAATACTTCGACGGTTATTGCAAGCTTACAAGTTAGAAGAAACGACGGCTATCAGACAAAGGGTACTTGGAATGGATTTTTAACCGTTGCAGACAGAACAGAAAATTTTAGTAATCCAAGTACAACCGTAGGGTCTGAATGGGTAACTATGGTAAGGGTTACAAGAAATGATTTTCCGCATGCGGACGATGGAACTTCAAAATGCTGGATTAATGGAGAATGTAATGGACCATCGGGGACATCTCTTTCTGGAGCAAAAGTTTCTGGCAATGATACGGTAACGCTTGATAAGATTCCAAGATACTTAAATATTACATCTTTTGAAATAAAAAATATTACTATAAATACAGCACAAGTATTTTGGAGTACTGACGTACCAAGAAATGATACTCATTATTATTTGAATAATGATACGACTGGAGTAGGGTCTGCTACTTATGGAGAAACAATTGCAAGTGACCAGAAGAGTGGTAGTTTTTATGTAAAAGGTTTATCTCCTAATACACAATATTCTATTAAGATTAGTTGTACTCGTACTGATAATGGTCTAATAACGACAACAGGTAATAAAACCTTTTCTACTTATAATATAGCGACAATAAATCAAGCTCCTAATTTTAATATAGGTCAAAATCCTACTATTACTTGGAGCAATCCAGGTAATTGCAAAATAGTAACTTATACAGAAAATATCGTAAATGGTAAGATAGAAAGTCAATTAACTGGAGAAGTCGATGTATCTGGAAAAACTTCATATACATATTCTTTAAATGCAAGCACATTGTATTCAAAAGTTCCTAATTCCAATTCGGGAACAATAAGATATGTTATAAAAAGTTCTAATGATGGAAAAGATTATTATAACGCAGTAAATAGAAATTATTATGTAACAAATAGTAACCCTACTTTTTCTAATTTTACCTTTAAAGATACTAATAGTAAAACGACAGCATTAACAGGAAATAGCCAAAAATTTATTAAAGGTTATTCAAGTTTGCAGGCGACTGTTAGCACAGCTAATAAAGCTGTTGCCAAAAATTCAGCAACTATGAAAAATTATACTTTGACAGTAGGTACAAAGAATAGTGGAGAGGTTGCTTATAGCAGTTCAGCAGATGTAAATTTGTCAGTTAGTGCAATAGATAACAATGTAGTCTTTGTAACAGCGAAAGATAGTAGACAAAATACAACAGCAGTACAAAAGACTATAAGTAACGAAAACTATTATACATACACAGATTTAACAATTACAAAATGTACCTTAACTAGAAGTGATGGTGGCGTTGGTACACAAGTTACTTTAAATTATGAAGGTGCTATTTGGAACAAGAGCTTTGGAAGTGTAACCAATGCTATTGTATCAATAAAATACGAATATAAAATAGCTGGAACTAGCAAATGGACTACTGGAACTACGACATTAACACCTACTGTATCTGGAAGTAAATATTCACAAACAATCTTAATTCAAGGAGATTTAGCTGGCTCTGGATTTAATGACCAAAACAGCTATGACTTTAGATTGACTGTAAGTGATAAGTTATCAACTAAACAGTTTACTACAATATTCGGTGCTGGAACTCCATTGGTTGCCTACCATAAAAAAGGAATAGCACTAGGTAAAAAATATGATACAAACAACAATAGTATATTACAAGTATATGGAAACGAAAAAGTAGATGGAAATCTAAATGTTACTCGTGGAATAAAAGGACAAAATATTAATGCTTATTATTTAGGAATTATTTCTTCAGCAAAATGGATATATGTAGGAGATTTTGATTTTGCAGAACAAGGAAGATATGCTATAATAGATTGCTTTACGGGAAATGGTCAAAATGGAAACGCTTACCAAAATACTCATATAAAAATACTTTTAAAACAAGGTTGGACTGGAGGAAATTTGCCGATAGGGGTAACGACACAATTTACTCAAAATTATAATGCTAACTACAAGGTTAAAATATCACACACATCTAAAACAAAATGCAAATTATACATGTATGTTCCATTCGCTTACAATGATTTAACTTATATTGTAAATGGGTCATATTATTCTTTTACAGCTTTAAATACTACGTTAAAATCTGAACCAGTAACGGATAAGGAAAGTACTTATTATCGTACTGATAGTGATATAATTATTCCAACAGTTCTGTACGATAACGCTTCTGGAACAGCAGGTACAGTTACTTTAAGCAAGAGTTCTCAAGACTACAATTATTTAGAAATTTTTTATGTGAATAATCATGGCGATTTAAACAGAAGTATAAGAATCTCAACACCAAACGGAAAAAATATTAGTATTGAAAGTATAGAACCCGATAAATCTGATATGAATACATATCTAAGAACGGCTTTTTATAATATTTCTGGAAATACTATAACATACAAATATGCGACTTATACTGTACTACATAATAATGGAGCAGTTCAAGTTAATAGAAATCAATATAGTAAGATAACAAAAGTTTTAGGTTGGTATTAAGGAGGAGTAAAATGGCTTTAAAAAAGATAATTGAATTAGAAAATGGAGTAGTACTTAATTATCATAGAATAGTTAGTTTTAATAAAATTACTAACATATCTAATGTGATTGAAATTGCGTCATATACAAATGAAAAGCAAAGAAAAAAAGAAGAAAAATATCAAGAAATACAAAAGAAAAATTCGGAAGGAATAGTATCTTTAACAGAAAATGAAATAAAAATTCTTGAAACTGGAATTAATGTTTTTATTGATACAGATACGTTAAGTATTCCTTATGATGAAGATATGACAATCGAAAAAGCTTATGAATATTTAAAAACAACAGAAAAATATGAAAATGCTGAAAATTGCTAAAGGTAGAGAAAAAGTGGCTTACGACAATCGTTTTTAAGCCACTTTTTTATTATTCAACATATAATTTCATTAGAAAGGAAGGTCGTCATTATCTCCAATAAAGCCACTTTCTTCAGAATTGTTATTGCTTTCTGTTGTATTACTATTTTTTCTGTTTTCAACATATTTATCATAATCAACATAAGTTTTATCTAATAACTTAACTTTAGGAATTGGAGCTTCCTCTATTTTTTCTGTACTTCTAATGAATCTAATTCTTGTTAGAGGAACAGTTTCTCCAGTAGTAGGAATAGTAAATTCTTCATATCCAAATACTCCACCGAATTTCTTTCCTACTAATGTATCTTCTTGCCAATTCCAAGTATAACCAGGATTTGATTTTTCAATAGAAGTTGTAAAAGTCTTAAATGTTTTTTTGATAAAGTCTTCTGAATTATCATTTGGAACTGATAATCTGTAATAACCTTTCCATTTTGCTGTCATAGGGTCAGTTCTTGCTGCTTCAACAAATTTTTTATTATAAAATCCAGCTTGCTCATCTGGTTCTTCTATATCAAATTTTATTGCTAGCATCTCATAAGGTTTTCCATCTTTTTTGCTAGTTCCACTCTCTACTTTTGCTTCTATTACTTTGCAAATGTGTCCTCCTAACTTTAATCTTTCTCCAAAATCATTTACTTTCGTAGTATCGTAATCGCTAAATTTTTGCATAATTAATTTTCCTCCTATTTATTTAATATTGATAATATATCATCTGATATTGTTGTTGGAAGTGTTCCATTCCATTTTTTAATCATTTCTTGTTTTACTTCTAATTCTTTTAATTTTAATGTATTTTCAGTAATCTGTTGATTTTGTTGTTTCATTACTTCTGCTTCTGCTTTTGCATTTTCAATTTTCTTTTCATTTTCTATTTTAGCTTTTTCTAATTCATACTTAGCTTGTTGTGTTTGTTGTTCTGTTACTTGTTTCTTTTCTATTGCATCATCAAATTCTTTTGAAAAGCTTAAATCAGTTATATTTAATGCTGTAATTTTTATTCCTTTAGTTTCTAATTTATTAACTAATAATTCCATAATTGCATTTGATACTTCACTTCTTTTAGTTACTAATTCTTCTGCTGCATATTGAGACATTCCTTGTTTTACTGATTCATAAATTGCAGGTTCTACTATTATTCCTTTAAAATCTTTTCCTATTTCTTGATATAATTCGTTGGCTTTTACTTTGTCTACATTATAATTAACAGCTATTTTTATATTAGATATTTTTTGTAAATCCTTTGAACTTGCTTCCATTGTATATTCACATTTTTGTGTTCTACAATCTATTCTTACTATTTTTTCTATAAAAGGTGTTTTAAAGTTTAATCCTTCTTGTATTACTGCTTGTTGTACTTGACCAAATTTTGTTTTAACTCCAACATATCCTGTTGGGACTGTTGTTATGCTTGAAAAGAAAGTTATTAGTATTATCAATATTATTATATACAATACGCTTATAATTATTTTGGTTTTTGTTTCCATATTTACTCTCCTTTAATTCCATAAAATTCTCTAATGGTATCATCTACCATTTTTAAGTCATTATCAATGTATAAATCATTGAACATTCCCATTGGAGATTTTGCGACATCATTGTCCGTTGATTGAGTATAGAAAAAGTAGTTTTTGTCTACTTTTTTAGACCTTAGGACTATTGAAAATAAGCCTTCAAAACATACTTTTTCATCTATAAGTCTTCCAATAGTTTTGGGTTTAATATCTCCAAAATCGTTCTTATCTTCGTGCATTATAAAATATACCAACTTATCTTTTGGCAATGTTTTCACCAATTCTGGTAGACTCCAGAAGTTATCTGCAATGTCATTATACATCGAATATACTGCATTTCCTCCACCAGCATTAGAATGTTTTCTCATGAATTGATTTGTAAGTAAATAACCAGCGTCATCTATTACTATTGACTTAGCTTTACTCTTTGTTAATATTTTTCTAACATCTTCGTAATTGTCAGTATCAATTGTTTTTAGATTATTTACGTTTTTAAAAGGTAAAGGCTTACTAATAACATTTATTATACCAACATCGTCAGACTTAAAATTTCTTAATGAAGTAGATTTTCCACTTCCAGATTTTCCAAAAATTAAAATTCCAATTCCCATAATGAACTCCTATAATACAATATTTTTCTTTTTGTCTATTATACCATAATCTCTTAGAATTTGTAGTTTTTCTTCATAGTTAGGTGCTAATTCTAATAATGATTCTATTTCTTTAATAACATCATCTAATTCTTTTTTTTCTTGATGTATTATATCTATAATTTTTTTTCTTTTCTCTATTGTTTCTTGTGTAAATTCCATTGTGTCAGAATTTAATACAAGTAAAACATTATCAGAATTAAGCATTTCTTTTAATTTTTCTTCAGTTTCTTTTACTAGAGTATTTACTGGGTCATTACATTCTAACTCTAATAATTGTTCATCATATTTATGTTCAATTTCTCTTGTTTTCTTTTCTTTATAAATCTCTAAAATTTTTAACATATCTTTTTCCTCCTTATTTATATTTCCTATACTTATATTTTGAAGATTTGTTTCCTTTGTTATTTTTTCATCAAGAACAGGCATAATATTTATATTTCTTGTTAATGAATTATATGATATTGAATATTTAATTTTAAAAGGAAATAAATCTTGATTATAATGTACTACAGTATCATTAATTCCAAATCTTAAATTTGTTTCGTTTTTATATTTTTCTAAAAAATCCTGCTTCCTCATTAAATCACGAAATTGAATGAATAAATCCTCTGTTATGTATATTTTAGAATCTGGATTATTTTTAGCTCGTGATATAGCATCAAGAAAAGTATCATATATATGTGATTCTTCTGGATTCCAGAAACAATATGCAATACTATCTATGCTATCTTCGTGTGTATTATCCATATTATTTTACCTCCTCAAATTCTGTTATTTTTTTAATTGATTTACAATAATCACATTCATTGCAATAATTAGGAGCTATAATTCCTTTTTTTATATCATCATATCTTCTAATGTTATTTTTAAAATACTCCAATTCTAAATCTAACAATTCTGGCGAAAAACTTTTTGCTTGTAAATCTGGTACTTCTTCCTTGGTTGCAGCGATTAAACCTATTTCTTTTGGTTCTCCAAAGTTTTGTCTAACTATTTCTCTGTAAACTGCTAATTGCAAAACATATCCATAAGCATAATACCAGTCAGCATAAGCTCTTTCTTCACTTATCCAAACGTCTTTAAAGTCTTTCATACATTTTATATCATATATAGAATTTGTTTCTCTATCAAATAAATCTAATGCACATTTGACTTTTACGCCTTCAATTTCTCCAGTCAAAATTACTTGCTTTTCACACTTTTCTATGATTTTTTTAAAAAAATCTTGTGACAAAAATCTTTCTGCGGAAGCAATTACCCTATTGAAGTTTGATTTAATTTGTCCCGCTGTTGCTCCTCTTGTAGAAACTATTTCTGGGTGTTGAGCCATAAATAATGCTCTATCTCCAGAAACCCAAGCTTCAAAAAGTTTTCCTTCTAAAAAAGCTTCTTTCTGTACTTCTCCTCCAACCTCAATATCGTGTAAAGCCTTTGCTTCACATTCACGAAAGTTCTTAAATTGGCTAACACTCATGAACTCTTTATTTGCTTCAATGCTAAAGTAATTTTGATTATTTAGTTCCATTATTTTTTTCTTCTCCTTCTTCTGGTATTAATTTTTCAATAACTTCATTTTGAAGGTCTATTACTGATTTTAGTATTTCATTATGTACTATTAAAGATTTATTTCTTGATACCAAATCGTATATTGCAAAACAATTTAATAATGCAAATACAAGATTTAATATTGTAAATATAAAAATCACAAAGCTTAATGTTTCCATTTTTTTCTCCTTTCTGTATTAAATTTATAATTCTATTATACTTAATTCTGGATTATCGGTAGTCCTTGTAGCAATTACTGTTAATCCTTTTTCTTTACATATTTCATACAATTTTTTTCTGTTTTCTTCAGATAATTTTTCAGTTCCATCAATAAGAATTAGTTTTAAATTATTATTATTGCTTAATGTTACATCGACACAAAGTTGTAATTTTTCTCCTTCACTCAAATTACCTATTGGAAGTCCATTTACTAATGGAATACCATTTTCAACTGAAAGATTTTCCACTGGAAGCTTAGCTTCTTTTAATATTTTCCCAGGGAGCTGTCTTGCTAGTTCAATCTTATCGGTTAAGTCTTGACTTTCTTTTTGTAGAGCGTCGACTTTTTCTTGCATGTCTTTCATTCTGTCGTATTCGTTTAAATGCCCTTTCATTGCTTCAGCCATTTTTAACTCATTTTCTAACTCTTCTGTGTTCTTCTTTTCTTTATTTGCCCATTCATTGGCAACTTTTATATTTTCGTCCAATTTAGCTTTTTCAGCAATAGTTTGAGATTTCGTTTCTGAAATTACATTTTCGTATTTCATGTCAACGTTTTCTAATTCTTTTTGTAATAATTCAATTCTACTTTTTAACCCTAATATTTCGGTTGTAATTTTGTTCTTTTCAGTAGTTTTGTCTGCTTCTATTTGTAGTAATGTATTTTTTTCAACTGTTTCTATTTGCTTTATTTTATTAGCATAATCTTCTTTATATGCTATGCTTTTATCTATTTTTTCATTGAAGCTTTTATCTTTATTAAGTTCTTCGTATTTATCTGATAAAGTATAATTCTTCCATTTATTGTATTCATAATTTTCTGGAATATCTTTTGCTATGTCTTGTATTATTGCTAGTCCATTTCTAGCGTTTCTATTTATTTCTTCCCTATTTTGATAATACATTCCTTCTTTAGATTGAATTTGATTTAATATCTCTAAAATAGAATTATCATAATTTACCCAATTAGGAATTTCTCCAAATTTTTCTTGTATAAATTCTTTTTTATCTTTATTAAATTCAATTAGATTCAACAATATTCTGTTTTGTTCTTGCTCGCTCATAGATAAAAATTCAACTGGTTCTAACTGAAGCGGTGTGAAAATATCTTTTAAGAATGTCTCTGGGCTACTTATTTCATTTCCATTATCATCTTTAATAGATTTATAATCTGACTTATCAACCCTCTTTTTTCTATCTATTGTAATGCCATTGTCTAGCTTTACAAAAACAATTCCTTCCTTTTCTCCATTTTTTACAATGTATTTTCTTTTACTGTTGTTTGTCAACGCTAGTCTAATAGCGTCTAATACAGATGATTTACCAACTCCGTTTGAACCAGTTAATTCAACTGACTTTCCATCTAATTCTAACTGCTCAATACCGTATAAGTTTTCAATTTTTAATTTACTTATTTTCATTTTGTTTTTCTCCTTAATTTTCGTAAATTTTTAGTTTTTCTTGACGAACTTTTTTTATAGCATATAAATATACTTTTCTTCTGCCTTCTCTTAAAGGAAGAGCCAGTTCTTCACTAATTCTAGTGGTATGCTTATAGCCTATATAAGGAAGAATTTCAGAATAAGTTATTTTATATTTCCTTAGTTCATCTCTAATGTCTTTGTTCTCTTCCATAGTTTCCTCCTTCCACCATAATAATATACTACTACGCAAAATAAGTCAATGCTTTTACAAATAAATTTCAAATTTATCTATTAATATTCGGTCTGCTTCGTCCTTTTGTTCTTTGTTCAATTCCTCATATAATGTTCCTTTATAATAAATATCCAGCTTTTCTGTCAATTCATAATCATTAAATTCATATATTTTAAATTGAATTAAGTTTAGGCAATAGTCGTTTGCTTTTTTTTCATACATTTTAAAGTAAATTATTAGGAAAGCTTTCAACTTATCCAAATATTGCATTTTTTCTTTTATTTCGTATTTTAATTGATTATATTCATCTATTTCACTTTTTTTCTCTGTTTTGAATAACCTTATTTTTTTTAGGTTTTCAAGACTAATTTCACATTTTTTAATTCTTTCTTTTAATTCTATAAAAGTATCTTCTTTAGTTTGAGGATTGTTTTTAAGCTCATTTTCTAATGTGTATATATTCTTTATTATGTTATCATATAATGCTTCTAATTTTAAAACGTCAAGGCTTTTTTTGTGGTAAAAATTCTTAGACTCTCTCTTGAAAGAAATATCATTTTGGAGGTTATCTCGTATCTTTTTTATTTCTACTTCACAATTATTAATTTCAATGTCTAAATCTTTTTTCTTTGTGAGTAAAGTTTCTAATTCCTCTTTATTTATTTCTAACATTCGGCATAGTCTTGCGTATATTCTTGACTCTGGACCAGCACTTCTAATAATATGTCCGCAAAGGTCGCATTTATACGTTCCTTTACATAACTTATCATTCATCTCTTGCAAGTCTTTAAATTCATTTTCATTGTTATTTATTCTTTTATTTAATAACTCTAAATCCGCTTTTAAATCCGAGAATTTATTTTTATAATATTCTAATTTTTGCTTATTTACTTCTATGTCTTGGTCAATCCCGTCTTTCTTTATTTCTAAGTCTTTTTCTTCTTTTGCTATTTGAATATTTATTCTATCTTGCATGCTTGCTGCCTTGTTCTTTAAAACATCTATTGCTGTTTCTTTTTTCTTTATTTCCTCATATAATTTACTATATGTTTTCTTGTCATCTTGTAATGCTTTTAGATAATCTTTTTCATTCCAATCTTTTCTGAATAAATACATTGAGTCTATATAGTTATGATATTCCTCAAAACTTTTCTTTAATACTAAAAATCTTTCTCTTTTTTCCAAAAATATTTTATATTCTTTTTTATATTCAAGCAAAACATCGTGGTCAATAAGTTCTTGTAATTCATCGTTATATAACAAAACTTCTTCATTTTTAGGTTCTGGAATAAAATCCATAAATTTTTTTCTTGTTAGCATAGCTCCTCCTTATAAAAAAGAGGGATAGTTCTATACTATCCCTTTTTTATTTTTCTGTTTCTATTACATAATCTCTTTTTGCAGTAACGAGTAAAGGCTTTATATAAGGTCTTAATTTTTTACTGTCCTTTAAATATTCTTCGCATTTGTAAGTCACATTTTCTCTACTAATATGATGAGCAATAATGTTATGGGTACAATGTGTATTTTTGCAACAACTACAAATATTTTTCTCAAATACATCTTCCATATTTTTTACCCCGTTTTTTTTCATATTAACATTAAAAATACTTTTTTGCAATAGTTTTCGCTTATAATTATGTAAACAAATTTTTCCTTAGGGAATATTGACCTTGATGATTACTAACAATTCTATAATAAGGCATTATTTTTTTATTTGCTCTACAAACAATAGCAGAAATATTAGTATTCCATAAATTAGTTTCAAAATCTAAGTCCACCCATTTCTTTTTAGTTATTAAAATAGACAGGATTTGACTTTCTCTCTTAGTCAAATAAATTCTTTTTCCCTTCAAAATTGCTAATCTTAAATTTTCATCTAATATCATAGTTTATTATTCCTTTTCCCATTATTTTCCAGTAGAACCAAACCCGCCTAAACGTTCTCCTTCTGCTACATCATCATCTGTTTTTCCATACTTACAGAATATTCCTTGACCTAATTTTTCTCCAGCTTCCAATACTACTGGCTTATCACTTAGATTATAAAAAGCAAACATCATTTCTCCATCATTGTCTGGGTTGTTGTAATAATCAGCATCTACAATTCCCATACTATTTGGAATTACTAGCTTTTTCTTTTTAGGATTTGAACTTCTGTTTACTAACATTAAATATTCATCATCTGGCATTAAGACTTTTACGCCAGTCTTTACCATTGTAGGGTTATCTCCTATTTTATAAGGTGGTATTTCTACTCTCTCTTGTGCTACAAAATCATATCCGTGCCGATTTTGCAGTACTTCTTTCTGGCAATTTTAAGCCATTTTCTCCCATTCTTTTTACAAACTCAAATTTTCTCATTTTTAAATTCCTCCTATTTATTAAATCCATTTCTGAACCCGTTAAGTATTATATCACTATCCTTTATATTGTAAATCTCTATTATGTTATTTATTTTCGTTTCAATATCTAATAAAACTGGTAAATATTTATCATATTCATCTAAGTGTTCTGCTATGTATTTTTCACCAGCATAATATCTTTTTAAAAGATTATTATATTCTTCCTTATAACTCTCCATAAAAAACTCCTAAAAAATTTTTAATATAAAAATGTTAATTATAGTTCCAATCGTTATTCTATCATCTTTTATTTTATATTTTTTTCTTACGTTGTTCTCGATTTTCATTTTTGCATATCTTACGACTCTTTCACAAGCAAAATATGTTGAGTCGTATTTTCCTGCAAGATAATCGTATAAATCTCCTAGGTTTATTTTTTTTCTTCCCTTGTTTTTATAAACATACAAAAGAATGTCAGTCCAATATAATATTCCTCTACTATTAGCTGGAACTCCTAAGTCAATTAGCTCTTTCACAATTTTATCTTTCATATATTCCTCCTAATTTAACACTATTGTTTGGTCTATACCTCTTGTTATTCCTACATATAGAACTTTAAGTTCGTCATTGTTTCTAAGATAAGGTTTTTGTCTTATAGGAAAATTTCCCCATAATAAAACATTAGGGCTTTCCAATCCTTTTGATGTGTGAATTGTTAACAATTTCACTTTATCCTCTGCCATGCAGTTTCTCATCTGGTCTAACGTCATTTCTCCCTTTCTGAAAGAAACGTATGGAATTTCAAATTCTCTCATTTTAGCTTCTAATTTGACTAAATCTTTATTTGTTCTAACCAATACAAACCAGTCTTTGTAATTGGTTATATTTTTTAAATACTCATCAATTTTATATTTACTATCGACTATTGTATTTCCGACTTTACCAGATTTACATATACTTTCATAACTAATTACATCATCTGCTTGTACTATTACCCTTGTAGCCAACTCTAATATAGCTTGCCCGCATCTATAATTGTTTTTTAAATAATATGTCTTCCAATTTGGGTTTTTGATTAAATTTAAGAAGAAGTTTACATTGCCACCTTTGAACGCATACAATGCCTGTTTTTCATCGCCTACATAAAAATAGTTATCTGCATTTAACGCTTGAAAAAATTTTTTCTCCAACGGACCTATATCTTGGAACTCATCTACAAACAGATATTCTACTTTTCCATCAATCTCCTTAAAGTACTTCGTTGTTCTCTCTAATAATTCATCAAAAGTTATAACATTATGCCTTTTACATAAGATATTCATATTTTCTGGATAGTTTTTATCTCGATAATTTTTTAAAAATACCTTTATTTCATATAAGGCATTTGGGTCAATAAAACGTTCTATGTCTTCTTCTTCCATTAGTCCCATATCAACTTTTTTTGCATATTCTTTATATTTTATATAAACTGGCATTGTTAGAAATTTACCATATAGGGCTATTAAAACGCTCATAAATTGGTCTTGAATCTCTTCATTAAATAACTTATATTCTATATTAGAGTTTTTAAAAATTTTATTAGCAAAAGAGTGTATAGTTCCTATAAAGCAATCTCCTATTCCAGGAACACCGACCAGTCTTTCTTTCATTTCTTCTGCTGCCATGTTAGTAAATGTTATACATACCATATTAGAAGGTTCAACGCCATCTTTTAATAATCTTTTTACTCTTTCTATAAGAACACGAGTTTTGCCAGAGCCAGCTCCAGCTTCAACTATTATTCGAGGCTCATTTGAGTCTACTATTTCTTGTTGGTTTTTATCAAGCATTTATTTTCTCCTTACCTCTTAATTTTTTTAAATCTTCGTACATATTACAATCATCACAAATAATAATTTCATCTGAAATACTAATCATTCTGTCTAAATCTTTATACTCCAAAAATTTTAATTGTGATGAAAAAATGCTCATTCTAGCTTTTTTACCGAATTTCAATGTATGCTGTTTCACAAGAATATAGTCTTTCTAAACAATCTTCTCTTGTATCAAGAGCAACTTCCTCATATTTATTTGCATCTTCAATAGAAACATCTATTTTTGACATCAAGTATTCTACTTTTTTCTTAATTATTTCATTCTTCATATTACTTCGCCTCCTTAGTTTTCTAAAACATTTAAAATTGCTATATTTTGTTGATATACAAAACGAGAGTCTCCTGGCTCTGTCCCATTTGCATTATTTATATTGTTTGCAATTATTCGTTTTAAGTTTTCCCAATTACTTTCCTTATTATACTTTTCTAATGAAATATACGTATTTCCAAAAAAATGTTGTGATAAACTTATTTGATTAGGATAATTTCCTATATAAGCTACAAAGATAATCATTATATTGTCTTTATTTTTTCTTTCCATTTTTGTTTTTCCTCCTTTTTTTAAAAATGATTATGAATAAACCAAATTAAAAGACCTATTATTTCAAAAGGCGACACTAATACATCAATAAAAATTGTAAAAATAGATAAAAATGTACATAAAGCATAAACTATTGGGTCTTCTTCTAAATCCTCTGTAAAAACTCTCCACATAGTTACTGTAAGCATTTTAATTTTCTCCCTTCTTAATAAGTCTTTTTATGTCTTTTACTGTATCTCCTTTTTCTGAAGATAATACAACTAGATTTTCTTTAGAAAAATATTCTTCCATGCTCATATCTTGTCTAAAAATGCTCCATTTTACAATTTCAAATCCGTTTTCTGTAAATCCTAGTTCTCTACAAATATGATACTTTTTTGTATCTATACCTTTTATTGCTTTTTCAAATTCTTTTATTTGCATTATTTATTTCCTTTCCTTGAAAACATATCTATGCCTTCTTTTTCGAGAATTTCTTTATATTCTGCTGGAGTATATTCTTTGCTGGTAAACATATCAACTGTGCTCATCATATCTCCGCAAAACTCGTTTATTCGTTTTTTTCCGAATTGAGTTAATTCGCTAAAATGCAATGTATAGACTATTGCTACTAAAAAGTTCTCAACCGAATTATCTAATTCATCTTCAAAACTTTTTTCATATTCTCGCCTTATTTGGTCTTCAAATTGTTCAGCCCAAGCAACTAAGTGCTTTTTATCTTTCTCCCTTGCGGCTTTTTCTAATCTTCTTAGTTCATCTCTATTTATTAATTTACTTTCCATAGTACACCTCTTTAATCAACTTCAATAACTCCATCTGGTATCTGTTCACATGACTCCTTTAAATTTCGTAAATCTCTCAACAGACCAGCATAACTGCCCCAACCATTTGAAGGATTTAGTTTTTCGTATTCTTCTTTATTTTCTATCATATCTTCTATGGCTCTTTTTACTATTGGCAATGCTTCCTTGCTACTTAATCCATCTAATTTTTCTAATCCTAGTTCTTTATCTATACATTTATAATACATATCAGCTAAATTATATGTTATATTGGTTTGAAATAAAATTATTTCTCTTTTAGCTTTTAGTTTTACGTCCCAACTCATTTTGTTTTTTCCTCTCTTTCTCTATATATTTTTGATAATTTTTCAAATTCCTCAAATCCACAACTGTCCCCCAAAGGTTCACTTTTCCAGCCGCATTTTGTGCATTTTAATATAGTATAAGTAGTATCTGGGAAATGCTGCCTTTTTAAACATTTACCACTTAATGAAAATTCTTCTTCAAAACTTCTTCCTAGAACAACTCTTATTTTTTCATTATTACACTTGGGGCAAAAGTCTATTGGAATATCTATTGCTTTAGGTATTTTCATTTTTTTTCTCCTCCATCTTTTCTACTATTCCATAATAATGGTAAAAAGTTTCGCCAGTTATTTCTTCATAGCCTTCTGGAACTTCCCAAGAATAAAAGTTAGCACTTATTGAGCAATATATTTCTTCTGCATAATCAAACATTCTTGTAGAAAATCTCCCTATCATACATCTTCCAACAAAATCCATTGCAAAATTTGGCTTAAATATTATCATGTCGTTCGACTTAGCAAATCTTTCCCAATCCTTTTGTATAGGAGAATTTTGTTTAAATTTTCTTAGCCCTCCGCCATAAATACTTTTGCAAAAATATTTATCAAACTTCTTTAAATCATTTTCTGTGGGAACTATATATAATGTTTGTTGAGGAACAAAAGACTCTGTTTCTAGTCCAACTAAATTACAAAAATCTTCCCATTTTTCATATACTTTTGGTAATTTTTCTTTCCATTCAAAATACTTTTTATAGATAATGTTATTTCTTTTTATTTTTAAAAATTTTTCCATACTATTCCTCCTTTGGATTTAATGTTATTGTTTGTGATATAGTAGTTTTGTTCTTCCCTTTTATAAAAGGCTTTATAAAAATAGTTTTCCCATCTTCATAATGTCTATAATGCCCTCTAACTTCAAAAGAATGTGAATAAGTCCACCCTTTTCTTCTTTTTATAAGTCCATCAAGTGTTACTACTCTTATTTTTCGCATGTCATAAAATGGTGTGCTTATTGTTTTATTTCTTTTTGGATTTATTACTGTTTTCTTTTCATAAATATATGTTGGTTGCTTATTTATTCTTTTATATTTTGTTGTTTCAGTTGTTGTAGCAATGTACCAAAAAGCCGATTGTATTAGGAAGAAACATAGTTGTATATATGGGTATGTAATCATTGAAATATCGTCAGTCTCATTCGTTTTAGCTGTATTGATTATTTCTTCGGTTGAAGGATTTTCTCCTTCTTTTGTTTCATTTGTCTTTACGACTAACAAAGATATGGCTTTTTCTTGACAATACAAATTTAGGGATAATTTATTGTCTTCAAACTCAAAATAAATAACTGTTTCTTCTGTACTTTTCATCAATCCTTTTAACATATTTTCAATAAATCTATATGTTACGACTTCTCCTGTTTTTGCCGTCATTATTTGAGCTGCTTTTTTTATCTTAGCTTTCATACCTTCACTTTCAAAGTCAATATTATAAAAAGAGTTATTAATAAAAACATATCCTTTATTAAATACTTGTGGTATTTTATCTTGAAACCTTAAATCATTATTGTACCAATTTAAAAACATATCATTCTTTTCTTTTGGAATGATTATTCTAGGAAGAGTTTTTTTGATATTTAACTTATTATTTTCGAGTATCTTTAATACATTCTCTGTTGATTCTCTATCATCTGTTATATTTTTATACATAGCAAACTCCTCCTATATTGTTACTAAGCCTTTAACAACATTTTGCTGTGCTTCTATAACTCTTTCGTCTCTTACTACTGCATAAACTTGTGTTGTTGATATGTTTTTATGTCCTAAAAAGGCTTGTAATACTTCTAGGTCTGTGTTGGCATCGTAAAGTTCCATAGCTCTTGAATGTCTTAAAGTATGAGGGTGTGGAGCTGAACCATCTCTTAAAGTTACACCAGTTTTCTCTGCCATTTTTTCAAATAATTGATTATAATATTTTTGATTTAAAGGTCTAGCATTTCCATTAATACCAGGGCGTGTAGTACCTTTTACGTTTGTAAAAACATATTTATTTCCTTTCCAGTTAGGTCTTACTGCTAACCATTTCTCTATTGCTGGTATTATTGGTTTTGGTATAGGAACTACCCTGTCATCACCTTTTGAGTCCTCTATATAAGCTATTTTTTCTTCCAAATTCAAGTTTGCTAGTTTTAATTCGCAAGCTTCAGAAATTCTTAATGCACAAGCATACACCAAACTTATTAATGCAAAATCTCTTATAACGATTTTATCTGTTGTTGTAAGTTTGTTTTCTTTTTCATGTTCTATTGCATTTTTTGTACGGTCTACTATTGGCTGTTCTAGTTTTTTTACGTCTTCAATTTCAAGAAATTTTATTATTTTTTTCTTGTTTCTTTTCATAGTTTTATTCCTCCTTCTTTTATGATAGCATTATATAATAGTCGTATATATAATGTCAATATCTTTCAACAATTTTATACATTCTTTGTTATAAAAACTCCATTTTCTGTTAAATAAACATACAAAATTTCATTCTTATTAAAGTTCAATTCTTTTCTAATACAAGAAGGCAAAATAATTCTGCCTTGATTATCTAGTTTTATTTTAATTCCCTTTGGTTTCCCCATTATTAAATCTTCCACTTTTCTTTTGTCTCCTTTTCTCTGCTATTTTTTTCAAAATTTCTTCTCTATGTTCTTTATAGTATTTTTTATCTTTTGCACGTTTTTCTTCTCTGTGTCTTTCAATATATTTTTTATTGTTTTCTGTTTTTAATTCTTTGTATAGTTTTGGATTGTTTTTTCGCCATTTTTTGTTAGCTTGCATCATTTCTTCTTTATGTTCTTCATAATATTTTTTATAATAATTTTGGTAATTAAATTTTTCGTTCATTTTTCCTCCTATTTTTCAAAAAGAAATCTCATTTTGATGTTTTCGCCGTCCTCATCTATTAATATTTCTGTTCTATCTGCTAAGTCCATTATATTAGAAAAAACAAGTAATTGCTTTTCATTAAAGTTTATTTCTTTCATCAAACATTCATTTCCAAAATATTTCTCTATGCTTATTCCTTTACTTTGTAAACTAAATTTTTTTGCTAGGTTCATAGCAATAGCAGTATTTGCAGCCAACTTTTCTATTATAGATGATTTTACTTTTTTTGCAAAGTCTGGTTGTTCATATTCCTCTGAGTCTGCAAGAATAAAGCCTATTCCTTGACTATTAAGAGTATGCCTTATTAGTGCCACCTTGTCTACATTTTTTAAGTCCTCAATTTCTTCATCTGAAAAAGAGTTTATAAAATCATCTTTTAAGCTTATATCAAAATTGATATTATCATCAACGATTGTTATTTTTAAGTTTTCCATTGTTCTAAATAAATCTATTTTTGCTTTTCCATTACCTTCAAAGGCTAAGTTTCCTTTAAATGCTGTTGAAAAATTTTTCATTCTATGTGCTGTTGCTTGTTGTATGTCTAATTTTAAAGTTGTAAGTTTTGAAATTTCAAATTCATTATTTTCCATTCTAGTCCTCCTTTATACTTTCCACTAATTCGTTCAATATTTCTTTTAATGCCTTATTGCTCGGATTTATTATTGAAAACTTTAAGTCCTCATCTGCTCCGCTAAACTCTTTTAAAAATTTTTCTCTTGCTAATATTTTGGCAAAAAATACATTGCCTGCCTCAACCTCATAATCTTTATATAACCCACATTTTGTGGTAACTCTAATAGTATATTTTTCCATACTAAATCCCTCCTAAATTATTTTTATATCTATAACTTCTTTATTCAAATCTTTTGCATAATGTTGCATAACCTTATCAATAGCTTCCTCTTCATCAGAAGCGGTTACAAACTCACATTTTTTTGCGTCTGTTAGTTCTACTTGTACTGTATAAAACTTCATTTCTATACCTCCTTATATATTAAACGTATTAACAATATATGTTGTTTTATCTTTTTTGTAACTTACAATCCAATTTCCTTCTAAATTTTGGTAAATCTTAATATCTTTTATTCCTAATTTTTTTTCTGCGTCAAATAAATAATTGTATATTCCTTTCATTATTTCTTCCATATTATTTCTCAACCTCCTCCAAAATATTAGTTTCTATAAGTTCTTGCAATGATATATCTATGTCACTGTCATTCAATATTGAGAAAAAATCATATAAAAAGTTTTCAACATAAATTTTTTTGCCCTGAAAATATACACCTGCAAGACTACAATTAGCATTTTTTAAACATATTGCTATATTTCGTATTAGTTTTATATTAGTGCAGTCTATTCCTGTAAAATGTTCTTTTATATAATTTATTAACTTTTCTATGTTTAATGTATATTCCTTCATTTTTATTGTACCTCCTGTAAATAATTTATTGTTTCTGTTACATCTTCACATTCATATTGTAACTCATCTTCAATAGCCCATAATACTGTCAATAAATCTGACCTAGTATTTTCCGAGAGTTCTGCTATTTGTTCTTTACTTAAAATCATAATTATTCCCTTCCTTTCAATCTATTCATTATTTTTTGTGCTTCTTCTTCCATGCTTTCTATTTTAAAATCATTTATTCTCTTTTCATCTTCTCTTATTTTTTTATTTACTTCTATTAGTTCTTTGCATATCATATTAAGTTCTTCTTCTCCCATAGGCAAAGAATATTCTTTTATGCTATCTTTTAATTCTTTAAATCTATTCCAATATATATATTTATTTCCACTTATTGTTGTATGTAGTAGTCTAAATTCTCCACCATTTACATTATATTTTGCCATTATAAGGTCTGCTACTTTTTCAAACCCTAAGAATTGTAAATTTACATTATCTCTGTATATATATAATTCATAGACAGCGTCAGTTGAATATGGTTTTTGGTATCTTAAAATATAATTTTCTTTTTGGTTATAATTTTCTTTTCTTTTTCTTTTTACTTCCTCTTTTATTTCTATTTCCATATCATTATCAAAATAACCATACTTATTTTGTACTACAATGCCGTTTTCATCATATACAACAATACTATTTAATTGTACTTCATCTCCATTTTCTAATGTTACAAACAGTGGTCTGTACCAGCCTGTCTGCCTATATAATTTACTGATTTTTCCATTTTTTTCTTACCTCCATTTTTAATCATATAATACTGTTTTTATTTCATCTAAGCCAAACTCGCTGTTTAATATTGCTTCCCAATTTTCTTCAACAATCGTACATAATTTTGGTAAGCATATATCATCATCAATGGCTAGCCACGCATAATATATATAAAATGTTTTTGCCATTGCCTCATCTTCGTCATCTGTATCTATGCAGCTCAATATATATAGTTTAGTTTCATCAACATTCTTTTCTTTCATTTCTTTTAAAATTTCAAAATATTTATTCATTCTTCATTCCTCCTCATTTTTCTTATTTCTTTCGGGTCTTCTTCTTGAATATTCTCTGTTTTTTGCCCTGGTTTTTTCAACATCTTTATAGTATTCTTTTTTCGCTATTTCTCTACGTTTTTCTTTATATTCCTCTGTATCTTTATTGTTTTCATACGATTTTTTTGCACTATTTATCATCTGTTCTTTATTCTTCTTATAATATTCCTTGTAATATGCTCTTCTTTTTTCTTTATTCTGCTCATTATATTTCTTTAAGTATTCCTTGTTATATTCTTTTCTTTTTTCGTCTGCCATTTATTTTGCCTCCATTATATTTTTTTAAGATATTCTGTTTTTACCTCCTAATTAAAGTATCTATTTCCTATGCCACCTTCAACTCTTTCGTCAAACCAATGCCATATATTATCTTTTTTATCTCCTGCTTTCCAGCTGTAAAATAAATCATCAATAAAAGTACCTGTTTCGTCTAGCGGCACATCTCCTAATTGTTCCCACATTTTATCCAATGTATTTTGATATTCTTCTTCACTTAAATAATTATATGTTTTTAGAAATTCATTTTTGCTTAATTCTAACAAATCTTTCATTTTTTCTTCATCATCTATAAAATTCATATTTATTTTTCCTCCTTAAAACCTAATATTTTTAATTCTTCAATTTTTTCGTCAATTAATTTATCAGTTACTTTTTTATCAGCCATTATTTTAAAATTGCCCACTTTATATGTCTTATTTTCATAGTCAATTTTTAATTGCCTTTTAGTATATCCATATTTGTTTTTACTACATAAATACATTATTTTCATAGTAATTCTCCTTCCTCTTCATAAATCTCGCCATTCTTTAAGTAATTATAACTTTTACACATTTTAAGTATATTTTTCTTATCATAATCCCATATATATGAGCCTAAAAACCAAGGTGTTTGCAATTCTTCACATTTTTTATATGCCTTATATAAATTGCTGTTTTTATTTAATTCTTCAAAGTTTGTAGAATTTATTATCGTATCTATAAAATTTTCTATAATTTTATTTTGTATATCTTTCTTTAATTCTTTAAAATCGTATATTTTAATTTTTTTTGCAATTTCTATCATAATATTATAACCTCCTTCATAATTTTATACCTCCTACATTATTCTTTTTATATACCTCCATAAATTTCTTTTCTTAATCTTTCTACTTCATTCGCCCAATAAGATAAGCCGTGCATATCTACATTGCAATTTGCACTTTCAAGGCAACTTTGCGTTGCATTTTTAGCATATTCTAATTTTTTTATTAATTCCTCCATTTTTCTCGCCCCTTCTATTTAATATTTTCTTGCTATTTTATTGTAAGATTCTATCGTTTCATTGCAATAATTATAAAATTCTTTTAAGCCTTTTTCGTCATTGTAATTTTTTATGTTATATAAATATGGTATTTCTATATTATCTCTATATTCTTCTACGTCTTTTTTTGTAATATATTCTTTGTCTTCAAAAAACTCTTGCACGTCAAATATATCAAACCACTCTACATATTTGAATTTTTTATACCTTATTTTATTTTCATTATATATTCGCCCATATATTAAGTAATAATAGTTATGGCACATATCGTTATTTATTTCTAATAATTTTTGCTTTTTAGTTATTTCAAAATCTACCATTTTCTTTTCCTCCTCTTAATAATCTAATTCTAACCATTTTTTAATTTATTTCGCCTTATTTTCGCCGACTTTATCTTGTAAATGTATATAAAGTTTTACTATATTTACTGTCCTTGTGTATTTCGTATTCAATATTTATATTATAATCTCCCATTTTATTATCTCTTGCAATAAACATACAAGTAGTTACCCAATATTTTTCGCCGTCAATATTTACTTCTAAGTCGTTAAAATCATCAACTCTAATTTTACCTTTTTCAACCAACTTTTTATGCAAGTCGTCTGGCAATGCTCCTAATATTTTAAAGTTCTCCAAAACCTCTTCTTTACTAATGTTTATTTTTCTCATAATTATTCCCCCTATATTTTATAATAACTTTCGACTTGTTTTCTTGACCACATAAAGTATCTGCCACGTTTTGTTATTGGCAATTCGCCTCTTTCGGTATATATTTTTCGTGTTCTATACTTTTCGCCTTCCTTGATTAGTTCATAAATATCTCTAAATTTTAGTATATATCTTTCGCCGTTGTTATAATGCCTTTCCAACTCTACTAATGTAAACTCTATGCCCTCAATTTTAATTATATTTTCCATTTTACGCAACCTCCTCTAAAAATTCCAATCTATTACTATTCCCACAATATTTTTGTGCCTCTTCTAATGTATCAAATATATTATCTTTATGCGTTAGTCCTGAGCCACCTCTATATTTTACTATCGTATTGCCCCAAGGATTTTCGCCCAATATCTTGCACTTACATATTATTGTACAATGATGTTTTTTCGTATCATAATAAACTAAATATTTTTCCATAATTTTATACCTACCTTTTTTCCTAATTTTTTTCGCCGACATTATACGAATTATTTTCGCCGACTATATATATGTTTCCGTGGAAACATTGTTTCATTGCTTATGCTTCTTCTAAGTTCTCCGTCCATTCAATATCTGTCATCACATAATCCCATGATGTTCCCCAATGTTGCACCATTAATACATCACAGTCTAGCACTTTGCTGTATGATAAAATTACACCAGTACCCTTTAGTTGCTCTTTTACCCATTCGCTCACGTTGCACAGATAGTATTGGTATATGTCTAAGTCGTTTATTTCGTCCCCGTCTTCGTCTATCAAGTTGCTTTCGTCTACATTGTCCCATATTTCATCATCGACTTCGGTTATATTGTTACACAATACAATATCTCCTACATAGCAATCTACTAGCCTTTTATAGCTCACACGTCCCGTCTTCAATTCTTTTTCGTTTAAGTCTTCCTTGTTTACATACAATTTTTTCATAGTTTTATACCTCCAATTTTATTTTAATGTTTCCATGGAAACATTCGCACACTTCTTGAAGCACGTAACTCTATACGTCTTTTTTATTCCATTTTTTCGTGCAATGTTTCCATAGCTTTTTTATTGTTTCCGTGAAAACTATTTTATTAATGTTTCCGTGGAAACTATATCATTTTAATATGATATAGTTCTACGCTATACGTGCATTGTATAACGTGTATATCGTGTATATCGTGTATATCGTGTTTATAGTGTATCGTATAATGTACAACTATATCATATTAGCATTATAAAAGCTATTTCCTGCGACCCTCAAACTAGCAAATGTCCCGTTTAGGCACGGCTGTTCCAGAGGCGGTTTTTCCCTACGTGCGGTTACCCATAAAGCACGCTAGCCACCAACTTAACTAGCAAGTCGCTTGTATTTTTCAATGTGCTATTATAGCAATAAAACTCAACTTTTTTATTCAATTCTATTGTTATATAGTAGCGAACTACTACGCTATAAGCTCAAAAAAATATTTTTTGGAGTTTTACAATAGTTATTCAACTTGACTATATTCTATCATTGCAGAACTCCGTCTATTTTTTTCTGCTTCTTGACTGTGTCGCTACGCTCATTATACACCCAACGAATGTATCTTGTCAATACATTTTATAAAATTTGTTAAAAAACTTTATTTTATAAAAGTATAAACATTGCTAAAACCTAAGACGCTAACTGTTACGTCTGTTTTTGTGTCTTCTGTTTTTACGTCTTCAATTATAATAGTATGTACTATTATATAATAGAAGCTTATTAATAACATTGTTATTAATAACATTGTTTTTATAATCTGTTTCATAGTTTTTATCACCTCTTTTTTATTTTATTCTTACTACTATTCTAATATACATATAGAATAATATGAATAATTCAATAAACTTCATCAAGTTCCAGCTAGCAGTAAGTGCTAGCATGTTTTGTATTGCTAGCTTGCTAATCATAGTTAGCAATGCAAGTATTGTTATATTGTTTTTTATTCTTTTTTTCATCTGTTTACACCTCTTTCGTTTTTATTTTTACTATATTATAATACATCAATACATATATAAAGTCAATACATTTTATAAAGTTCTTTAATTATTTTTTTTATATCTTTATATATATAGTTATTAATATAGTTATTACATTTATTTTATTATTCTTTTTATTCTTTTTTTATTATTCTTTTTATTTTATTTTAATTTATTTTATTGTTTGTTTATTTTATTTTTTGTTTATTTTATTTTTTTGCATCTGTTTTATATGCTGTCGTATATGCTGTTATTGTTTAGCTGTTGATATTGTTTGTAATGTTGTTTTTTAATAGTATATTTTATCAAGTTCATTAGTACAACAAAACTTCTATTTTTTTAATATATTTTATTATTTTATTTATTTAATAAGATAATAGAAAAAATACATATTTTTTCTATTAAACCTTGAAACCCTTGAGGCTCTAAGGTTTACAGACGCTAAAAAACAAGACGGGGGACGTAGACGCCAGCCGCTAAAAAGTTACCTCCAGAAATTTACTCAATCCCTAGTACTATTCAGTAGTATTATAAAATTTACATAAAAATATTATTTTTCTAAAATTTCCTATTCTACCTTATAGTAAACCTCTAACGAAACCCTAAAATAAACGTAAGCCGCTTTTCTTTTTTTTGGAAAAACCTTTAGCAGACTCCACCATACTCTGCTAATCTAGGCGAAAAAAGCGGCGTAATCTGTGTATTCAAAGAAACGAGAGAGCGAACGTTTCTCTTCTGCGTGAATACTTTTACGTCTAGTTTACATAATATTTTCGCATTTTTCAGCTTTCTAATTGGAAGAGAAACGTGAGCGAAGCGAGTTGACAGAATACACAGATTAAACGAATAATGTAAAAAATAGAGATAAGTATTGAAATTTAAGGAAAAGTGTGATATAAAAAATATGAGTAGTTTAGTAGTAAAAATAGTATGAAAATCATTAAATAACGTAATAAGTCTATACTATGGTAAAAAAGTAATATAAGGAGGAAAGAGATGGAGAATGAGTCGCATAACAATGAGACGCATAACAATGAGACGCATAACAATGAGACGCATAACAATGAGACGCATAACAATGAGACGCATAACGTATGGCATGAAGTTATAGGAGTAACAGCAGTACTAATGATGTTAGTAATAATATTTACAATAGAGAATTGTGAAAAGGTAAATAATATAGAGAACAAGATATATGAGATAGACAATAGAGTACAGGTAATAGAAGAGAAGGAAGATGTTAAGGATAAGATAATAGAAAGATTAGTAACAGAGTAAAGTAGGAGGTGAGAGATAAGATGAATATAGAGTTTAAGTATAATGTTAATACTGAAGTATATGTAGTGAAGCAATTCGCCAGTGGAATAGTAAAAATAGCACGAGATGTTATAACGCAGTGTCTATATGATGGGAAGAAATTGTACTATTTAGAGAAGAATCATGTTACAGAAGAAGAAGGAAACGTTATAGCAGTAGATGATAAAGAGGAACTATATAAGAAGATAGGAGAACTACTGGACGGAACTGCTGGAGAGGATAAAGGAAACAACTGGAGAGAATAAAGAAAACAAATAAAATAAAGATAAGGGATAGGTAATAAATTATGGATTTAGATGATGATGAATTATTATATACGAGGAAACTACATGGAATTATTAAGGAGAAGGAAATTATGGAAAATAAGGATTTAGTAAGACAGAAGTACGGGTTAGATAGTATGAATGAAAATTTATTAGGAATAGTTAGACATCTTGATGAATTGGGTAGAATTGTAATACCGAAAGAGGTAAGAAAAGAATTAGAATTGGAAGTGGGTATGCCTCTTGAAATTATATCTTTTAAAGATGGAATTTTTATTAGAAAGTTTAGAAAGTTTGAGGAAAAGAAGAATGATTAAGCCTCAATTTGAAGGAACGTACAGCGATTTATCTGCTATGATGGTATCAAGCGTTAGATATGCGTTAGGTAGACAAACTTATATCGTTGAGTTGACAACGAAATTTATTGGAGACAACCTTAAAATACTGACGGATAAGGATTTATATGTAATGAAACGTGATATTGAAGAATCTATTGAGTATGGTATCGCTGGTAGCGACATTGATGTTTTATCTTGGGAAAAACTCTTGAATAGAATTAAACGCTTTATGAAGAAAAAACGGTATGCCAGTACTTTAAAAAAATATATGAGACACCTTGGTATTACCACCAGGGTGTTTTATGTTAGAAAGGAGAATATATTTTATGTTAGAATGGTATGTTTTAATTGTAAGGAAAAACCAGATTGATAAATATAATGTGCTTGCTGGTTACGAAGACGAACTAAGAAAAGCTAGAAGAAAGAAAGAAATTGTTGATAGGGAAAGCCTTAAATTGTGGTTGCTAAAAGAGTTTAGATGTAGATTCTGGTGCAGGGCTGAACATGAAATATTGGTCGGAGATTGCTGGGTAAAGGACCTAAAAGAGCTTATGAAGATTGACGTGTACAGCCAGCTGGAAATAAACATTGATAACATTACAGATTATGTTATTCATAAAATGAATTTTAAATTTGGAAGGAATAAATAATTTATGAAGTGCTATGGTATGAAACTTGGAGATACTTTAATTAGTAAGGATAATAAACATAGAGGAACTGTCGTGGATTTGTCACCAGTTTATAATAAGGGTAAATGCGATTTACTCATTACTATTGACGAGAACGGTAAGAAATTTACAGATAGCGTAAATAATTTTTATGTAATATAAGGAGTGAAGAATTATGAAAATTGAAAAGAAAGAAGTAGAAACAATAAAAGAAAAGAAACCTATACCTTGTGGAACTGTTGTGTATTGTAAGGGTAATGCAGGTGCTGGAAGCTTTTACGGCATCGTTTATAGTGGTGGAGTATTAGAACTAGAAAATGGTTCTGACGCTTACATTAGCACTAACGAACCAATCTATCTAGGAAATATTTTTACTTACTGGACCATTGAAAAGGTTTGCAGCAGTGCAATATTATATGTAGATTAAGGGAGGAAGAAATATTATGAGTAAGATAGAAGTTGGGGAATATGTGAGAACCAAAAAAGGAAGAATTGACAAGGTCGAAAGATTTAGTGTAGGTCTTTGTGTATGGCATTGTGAAAATGGAATGTGTATAGATGAATGCAATTATGTAGGAACACACTTAGAAGATATAGTAAACCACAGCAAACAACCAATAGATTTAATAGAAGATAAAGATATAGTTGAAATAGAATTATCAGAAGAATTTGTAGAAAAAAAAGATAAAAAGAAACTTATACAAATAGGAGATATTTACACAAAAGAAACATTACAAAAAGATATTGATAATGGAATTATAACAAGAATTTTAACAATATTACCTTATAATAGATATATGGCTAATTGCTATGAAGTAGGAGGAGAAGAATAATGAGTGATTATGTAAGAAAAAAATGTGTAAGGTTTAAAATACCTCAAAATATAA
>ENA-OWRJ01000358-OWRJ01000358.1-human-gut-metagenome-genome-assembly--contig:-NODE-358-length-63898-cov-3.887693_pt1 | contig 63898 bp, 68 predicted proteins | sample MGYA00248269_ERZ651897 | MGnify/ENA primary metagenome ERZ651897 (study PRJEB26924, sample SAMEA4378252) | human gut metagenome | biome: human gut; feature: human-associated habitat; material: faeces...
CCCGAACACAGAAGTTAAGCCCTTATACGTCGAAAGTACTTGGCTGGAAGCGGCCTGGGAGGATAGATAGCTGCCGGTTGATAACAAATAAGGCATACCTGTAGGTATGCCTTATTTGTTTATCTATTCCTCTGTTTTTTTATTTATTCTTTTTTTGTTTACATGTATATAGCGCGTTTCTATTTTATAGGTTATAATTAGTTATAATTTAAATCTAATAGCTGGCATGCAATTCTAAAAATTAACAAAGGATTGCGTTTAACGGAACCAATTATGCAGATAACAAAATTAACTTTAACAAATAAAAATATTAATGATGTTATACAACTTATTAAACAAACTTTTCTTGAATTTGTTGCGCCAGACTATGATGAAGCTGGCATAAAAAACTTTTTTAAATTTGCAGAAGATGAAGATTTACTTAAGCAGCTTGTGCTTTATGCGGCTTTGCATAACAATAAACTCACTGGGATACTTAAACTCACTGGGATACTTAAACTCACTGGGATACTTGCCGTAGATGACAAATTAAACCATGTTTGCTTATTCTTTGTCGATAAGGATTTTCAAAATACCGGTATTGGAACGGCCTTGTTTAAAAGGTTTTTAAATGAATCTACGCCTAAAGCAGTAACTGTTAATTCATCTCCGTTTGCCGTAAAAGTTTATGAAAAGCTTGGTTTTACTGCAACTGGCAGCAGGCATGTTTCTGATGGGATTGTTTATATTCCAATGCGGTATTGCAGCAAATAGTTTGTGCTGTATCAGTAGTTTATATAAAAACAAGAATTTCTATTGAAATTAATAATGAGGTTATAACGTGATTAAAATACTTTTTATTTGTCTTGGCAATATTTGCCGTTCGCCGATGGCGGAGTTTTTATTTAAAGATATGATTGCCAAACGAGGCCTGGCAGATAAATTCTATATTGCATCTGCGGCTACAAGCAGTTATGAAATCGGCAATCCTGTGCATCCCGGCACGCGCAATAAACTTGCACAGCATGGCATTAGTGTTGCCGGTAAAACTGCTGTGCAGCTTACTAAAGCAGATTATGATAAATATGACTACCTCATAGGCATGGAATCCTCTAATATTCGCAATATTTTGCGCATTGTAGGCAGTGACAGCCGGCATAAAGTATATAAACTTTTACAGTTTGCAGGCAGTGAGCGCGATATTGCCGACCCATGGTATACCGGCAATTTTGATGTTACTTATAACGATATCCACGAAGGCTGCACTGCCTTGCTGGAATATTTGCTTAAAAATAAAACCGGCGTTTAAGCGCGATCTTGTGGAATCCGACTCGATTCAAGGAGGCAAGACCTTAAACACCGATTCTGAAAATCATTATAACAGGAATGCAAATTAATTACAATTAGTCCTGCCTGCGCAGGGCTTTTTTTATTGTGCTTTTGCCTGCTGATGATATAATGTTATTGTTGAAAGAAGGTGCTGCAATGAAAATTATTGATGCTCATATGCATTATTTTAATATTGAAGGTTTTAAAACTGTTGCCGCAAATGCGGGATATGAAAACACTGCGGCTTGCTGGCAGCAGATTTGTGAAGAAAATAATATTGTGTTCAGCGTGGCAATGGGAAATACGGAAGATGTGCCGAGCCGTTATGGCGGAATTTCGCCGCGCCTTATTGATTTAAACGCTCCGTTTGATGACGTAAAATATAACCAGCCCGATAATATTGGTTATTGCCTGGGTGTTAAAAGCGAGCAGATTACATTGGAAAATGCCGGGAAAACAGCGCTTGAATTTGAATATTATGCGCAAAAGCCGCAGTGTGTCGGCATAAAAATTTATCCCGGTTACAGGCCTGTTTATGTTTACGATAAACGCCACTGGCCGCTTTTTGAACTGGCGCGTGCCTATAATTTGCCGGTAGCCGTTCATACCGGTGATACTGCCTCCAGTGATGCGCGTCTTAAATATGCGCATCCGCTTACCGTTGATGAAGCTGCTGCCGATTTTCCGGATGTTAAATTTGTTATCTGCCATTGCGGCAACCCGTGGTTTGCAGATGCCACCGAAGTAGCTGCTAAAAATCCTAACGTGTATATAGATTTATCAGGGTTGCTGGAAGGTATACCCGGGCCGGATTTTTATAACAAACAGAAGGCCTATTTTGATTATCTTTCCATGTGGCTTAATTATATGGGCCGCTGGGATAAGCTGATGTACGGCAGCGACTGGCCGCTTGTAAATATAGCCGATTATATTAATATTTTAAAACAGGTTGTGCCGCAGGAACATCATGAAGAATTTTTTAATGGCAATGCTTTAAATGTATACGGCCGCATAAAAAATTTGCTGCATGATTGTTAACGCTTTTTAAAACACAGGTTGACGGAAAAGCCCTGTAATAATATAATTATGAAGTAATAATATTTTTCAGAGGTTGCAATGCAGAGTTTAATTGAAATAAAAAATTTAAAACATAGTTATATTGATACCGACGGCAATGAAATTCATGCTTTAAACGGAGTAAGCCTCGATATTTATAAGGGCGAATTCATAGCCGTTATTGGCGCTAACGGCAGCGGTAAATCTACTCTGGCGCGTCATTTAAATGCCCTGCTTTTGCCGACGGAAGGCAAGTGCATTGTGGCAGGTATGGATACCGCAGACGATAAAAATTTATGGAATATACGCCAACATGTCGGTATGGTTTTTCAAAATCCTGACAACCAGATTGTTGCGGCAATTGTTGAGGAGGATGTGGCCTTCGGGCCGGAAAATATCGGCGTGCCGCCGGCAGAAATCCGTACCAGGGTTGATAATGCACTGGCAGCCGTTGGCATGACGGAATATGCAAAACATGCCCCGCATTTATTAAGCGGAGGGCAGAAACAGCGCGTGGCCATTGCCGGTGTGCTGGCATTGGAGCCGGACTGCATTGTGCTGGACGAGCCTACTGCGATGCTTGACCCGCGCGGGCGCATTGAGATTGTAAACACGGTAAAAAAGCTGAACCGTGAAAAAAATATTACCGTTGTGTATATCACGCATTATATGGAAGAAGCCATGCAGGCAGACCGCATTATAGCCATGGAACACGGTGTGATAAAAATGCAGGGCAGGCCTGAAGAAATTTTTACGAAAGTAAAAGAGCTGCATGCTTTGGGGCTTGAAACACCGCTGGCAGCGCAGGCTGCTTTTGATTTGCGCCAGAAAGGAATTAAGCTGGCGGATGGTATTATCTCTAACGAAGAACTGACGGAGGAATTATGCCGATAAGTTTAGAACATGTTTCGTTTACATATATGAAGGGAACGCCTTTTGAAAAAACTGCTCTGCATGATGTAAAACTGCAAATAGAAAAAGGTGAATTTGTTGCCGTTATCGGGCATACCGGCAGCGGCAAATCCACACTGGTGCAGCATTTAAGCGGGCTGCTGCACCCGCAGAAAGGCAGCGTTTGTGTTGACGGCGTAAATTTAAACGCCAAAAATGCAGCCGCCAAAAAAGCACGCAATTCTGTCGGTATGGTTTTTCAGTATCCGGAGCATCAGATTTTTGCCGAAACGGTTTATGAGGATATTGCCTTTGGCCCGCGTAATAAAGGCCTAACGCCGGAGGAAACCGACAGAGCCGTTAAGGATGCCATGGCTTTTGCAGGGCTTGATTTTGAAACCTTTGCCCAGCGTTCGCCGTTCCGCCTTTCCGGCGGGCAGATGCGCCGCGTTGCCATTGCAGGTGTTGTTGCAATGGAGCCGGATTATTTAATTTTGGACGAACCTTCTGCCGGATTGGACCCGCGCGCCCGTGACGGAATTTTTAAGGAAATAATGTCGCTGTACCGTAAACGCGGCATAGCCGTTATTTTGGTAACGCATAATATGGAAGAAGCCGCGCGCTATGCAACACGCCTTTTGGTAGTGTCTGACGGGCGGATTATTTTGGACGGAGTTCCGCATGAAATTTTTACGAACCATAAGGAAGAACTGTTAAAAGTGTCCATGGATGTTCCTCCCGTTTATAAGCTGGCGGAATGTTTGCAGGAACATGGGCTGAACGTAAAAAGCACGCCGGAGCTTGCCGATTTGGAACGGCAGATACTTAAAGTAAGGAGGAGCAGACATGCTGACTGATATTACTTTAGGGCAGTATTACCCCGGCAGTTCCGTTATACACGGGCTTGACCCGCGTGCAAAAATACTGGCAACGCTGCTGTTTATCGCCGCTATTTTCTTTGCGGAAAGCATGCTTTCCTACGGAGTTTTGGCTTTGTTCGTTGCAGCGGTTATTCTTCTTTCGCGTCTGCCGGTATTAATGGTGCTGCGCAGCGTAAAGCCTCTGTGGATTATTATCCTGCTTACGCTGTTTATCCATGCTTTTACAGGTGAAGGCAGCAATGTTTTATATCAGTACGGCTTTTTCCGTTTAACGGAAGAAGGCCTTATTATGGGTATAAAAATGTCGCTGCGCCTGGTATTTTTGCTGCTTATTTCGTCTATTTTAACTTTCACGACCTCGCCCATTGTGCTGACGGACGGTATTGAATCGCTGCTGCGGCCTTTTAAATGCATTGGCGTACCGGCGCATGAGCTTGCAATGATGATGACCATTGCCCTGCGTTTTATACCTACTTTGATAGAAGAAACCGACCGTATAATTAAAGCGCAGACCGCGCGCGGAGCTGATTTTGACAGCGGCAGCCTGCTGCAAAGGGCCAAAAATATGCTGCCGATACTGATACCGCTTTTTATAAGCGCGTTCCGCAGGGCCGATGAACTTGCCATTGCCATGGAAGCCCGCTGTTACCGCGGCGGAGAAGGGCGCACACGCATGCACGAGCTGGTGTATAAAACCGGCGATTTTATTGCCCTGGCAATAATTGTGCTTTTAATTGCCGTTTTGGCGGTAATGCGCTGGGGGTTGGGCTTATGATGCGGACCTTCAAACTAACGGTTGCTTATGACGGCAGCGGTTATCATGGCTTTCAGCGCCAGCCGCGTGATATAACGGTGCAGCAGGTACTGGAAGATGCCTTAAGCCGCATTACAGGCGAAAATGTAGTGCTTGCAGGCTCCGGCAGGACCGACAGCGGCGTACACGCCAGAGGGCAGGTTGTTTCTTTTACAACCGGCTGCGGCATACCGGCTGCCAATTTAAAACGTGCCATGAACAGCATACTGCCCACGGATATAACGGTAATTGCTTCGCAGGAAGCTGAAGAAGGCTTTCACGCGCGCTTCAGCGCCAAATGGAAACGCTATTGCTACCGCATTGTTCTCAACAATGATTACGACCCGTTCATAAGAAATTATGCCTGGCAGATGCAGAACACCAAATTAAATATCGAAGCTATGAACATGGCTGCAGGTTTTCTGCTGGGCACGCATGATTTTTCTTTTTTCCGCTCAAGCGGCAGCGTGCAAAGTTCGCCTGTAAAAACAATATATAAAGCTGTGTGGCAGGAAAAAGCACCGGGTGATTTGCTTTTTGTTATTGAAGGCGACGGTTTTTTATACCGCATGGTGCGCAACATTGTATGGAACCTTGCTGAAGCAGGGCTCGGCAGAAAGAGCTTGGAACAGTTTAAGGAAGAACTTGATAAAGCGGAGCGCCATTTTAAAATAAGCCCGGCGCCGCCGCAGGGCCTTTACCTTGATTATGTGGGCTATACGGAATATTTGCCCTAAAAACTGCGAATTTTGCTTGACAAACAATAAGCAGATGTATAAAATATATATACGTGATTTTGTGACGTATCTTATTAGCCCCAAGATAAGTTAACAAGTCGCACTGAACAGGAAATAATTTAGGAGGGACATAAGGATGAAATCTTTTATGGCTAATCCGTCCAACATCGAACGCAAATGGTACGTTGTTGACGCAGCTGATAAAACTCTCGGCCGTCTTGCCGCAGAAGTAGCAAAAATCCTTCGTGGAAAACACAAACCGACTTTCACTCCGCATATGGATACCGGAGATCATGTAATTGTAATTAATGCAGATAAAGTAGTTCTGACCGGCAAAAAACTCGTTCAGAAAACTTATTTCCGTCACAGCGGTTATCTTGGCGGCGCAAGCTTTACTACCGCAGGCGAAATGCTTGCCAAAAACCCTGTAAGGATGGTTGAACTCGCTGTTAAAGGTATGATTCCGCACAACCGTCTTGGCAGCAGAATCTTTACCAAACTGCATGTATATGCAGGTGCTGAACATCCGCATGCAGCACAGAAACCTGAAGTTCTCGAAATAAACGTAAGATAATAACCGGAGGAGGAAACGTAAATGGCAGTAGTTACTTATAATGCGACCGGCCGTCGCAAATCTTCAGTTGCACGCGTTCGCCTGGTTCCGGGTGAAGGTAAAATCATTATCAACCAGCGTGAGCTTGATGATTACTTTGGACTGAAAACTTTGGAATTAATCGTAAACCAGCCGCTTGAACTCACCGAAACCAAAGGCAAATACGATGTACTCGTAAATGTTATCGGCGGTGGCGTATCCGGCCAGGCAGGTGCAATCCGTCATGGTATTGCCCGCGCTCTCCTGAAAGTTGACGAAGAATTCCGTCCGGCTCTTAAAAAAGCAGGTTACCTTACTCGTGACCCGCGTGAAAAAGAACGCCGTAAATATGGTCTTAAAAAGGCCCGTAAAGCAAGCCAGTTCTCCAAACGCTAATATTTGGATATTGCTTCAAAATTCAATCCCCGAAAGCCTTATGGCTTTTGGGGATTTTTTGTATTTTCCAGCGGCATTTCACATAACCTTTGCTTTTGTCAGGCAGGAGTGCTTTGAATTTGGTCGAAGTATTTATATTATAAATCTCAGGCAAGGCCTGTTTGGAGGTAAGATAATGCAAAATTATGCCGCACAGGATGAAATATTATATCATGTTGGATTATCGCGCGAAATGTTAAAAGGCGCGGAATATGCCCTTTTGCCCGGTGACCCCGGCCGTGTGGAAGCACTTGCCAAAGCGCTTGGCCCTGCGCAGTATTTAAATACGCACCGTGAATACACAAGCTGGCTGGCAGTAGTTGAAGGGCATAATATGCTTGTTTGTTCTACCGGCATGGGCGGGCCTTCCGTCGCTATCGGGCTGGAGGAACTTGCTCGCCTTGGCATCAAAAACTTTATCCGCGTAGGCACAACCGGCTGTATTCAGGAAAATATCAATCTTGGCGACGTTATTATTAATAATGCTGCTGTAAGGCTGGAAGGAACTTCCGCGCATTATGCGCCGCTTAATTTTCCGGCTGTGGCGTCGTTAAAACTTACCAATGCCCTTAATGATGCGGCCGCAGCTTTAAATGTACCGCATCATGTCGGTATTTCCGTTTCTTCCGATACTTTCTGGCCGGGGCAGGAGCGTTATGACAGTTTTACCGGCTATGTATGCAATGCCCTGCGCGGAACCCTTAAAGAATGGCAGGCGCTTGGCGCGCTTAATTATGAAATGGAAACGGCGGCACTGTTTGTTGTGGCGCAGGCTTTCGGTCTTAATGCCGCTTCAATTTGCGGTGTTATTGCCAAACGCACGCAGAGCGAAAGCATTGCTCCGCCGGAAATATACGCGCTGGCCTCCGAACGGTTTGGCGCTGTTGCCAAAAAGGCACTGCAAACTTTGCTGAAGGGGGAATGAGCATGGCAAGAGCAATAATTCTTTTGTTGGATTCTTTCGGCATAGGGCACGCAGCAGATGCGGAAAGATTTGGTGATAAAGGCGCCGATACGCTTGGGCATATTTGCAGCTGGATGGCCGAGAACCGTAAAAATGAAGACGGCAGCCCTAAATTCTTATATCTGCCAAATATGGCAAGGCTTGGGCTTGAAAAAGCTGCCGAACTTAGCAGAGGGCAGAGCCTTGCCCATACTATTGCAGGTGAAAGCACAGAAATTACCGGAGCATATACTTACGCGCAGGAAGTAAGCCGCGGTAAGGACACACTGAGCGGCCATTGGGAAATGATGGGCGTGCCCGTTGATTTTGAATGGGGTTATTTCCCCGATAAACCGAACTGCTTTCCTTCGGATTTGGTGGAAGCAATTATAAAAAAAGGCAGTTTGCCGGGAGTTTTAGGCGAAAAACATGCTTCCGGCACGGAAATTATTAAAGAACTGGGCGAAGAACATATGCGTACCGGCAAGCCGATAATATATACCAGTGCCGACAGCGTTCTGCAAATTGCCGCGCATGAAATTGCTTTCGGGCTGGAGCGCTTATATGACTTGTGCAAAATTTGCTATGAACTTGTTAAACCGTACCGCATTGCCCGCATTATTGCGCGCCCGTTTGTAGGCAGCTGCGCCGCTGATTTTGTTCGTACCGGCAACAGGCATGATTATGCCGTGCCTGCACCGGAACCTACCTTGCTTGATAAACTGACGGCGGCAGGCGGAAATGTTTATGCTGTCGGCAAAATTGCCGATATTTTTGCCCACCGCGGCATAACAAAACATTATCCGGCGGCAGGGCTGGAAAATATTTTTAACGCCAGCAGCAGTGCCGTTGCAGATGCGCCGGATAATACGTTGGTTTTCAGTAATTTTGTCGATTTTGATTCTTCGTACGGACACAGGCGCAATGCTCTGGGGTATGGCGAAGCGCTGGAATATTTTGACAGCCGCCTGCCGGAAATACTGGCACAGCTGAAAAAAGACGATTTGCTGCTTATTACCGCGGACCATGGCTGTGACCCGACATGGAAAGGCAGCGACCATACGCGTGAGCATATACCGGTACTGTTTTACGGCAGCGGCATAAAACCGCAGCAGTTAGAGCCAATGCCGTCTTTTTCCTGCATCGGGCAGACAATAGCCGCACATCTGGGACTTGCGCCGCTTGCTCATGGCACGGCCGCAGCATTTAAATAAACCGGAGGGGTGAAAAATAATGAAAAAGCTTAATTTATTTTTTATGCTTGCTGTAATATGCTTAACTTTTACCGGCGCTGCGCCGAAGGCTTTTGCTGCCTTTGCAGAACAGCCCGCCACGCTTGTAGTATTTGACCGCAGCGGCAACGTAACGCAGGACGTGTACCGCATTTGGCGCGAACCTGTAAGATGGGCTTATCATTTCCCGGATTTTAAAATGGTAGACAACGCTCCGGCCAAAGCCGCTGCTGCCGAAAAAATTTTTACGCCGCAGGGAAAAGTAAAAATTGATGCCAATGTAATGAAAAGCATTGCCGAAGAAGCACAGATAGAAGCCCTTGTGCTTGTTATGGTTGATGACCTCGATTCTTATATGGTTAACAGGTTTTTCGGCTTCCATGATGATTTTGACGATACTTACATTGAAACTATTGCCAATGCGGATATTTATGTATACAGGCACGACGGCAACAGGTTCTCCAAAAAAGAAATTTACGAGCGTGATGTAGAGCCTATGGGCAACCAGAAAGACCCGGTGGACATTATGAAATGGGCAATCTGCAAACAGGTGAACCTGATGGAAGGACGCCCGATTATAGAATAAACATACAAAATATTGCGTTTTTAAAAAGTTGAATATACAATATTTTGTAGAAAGGGCTTTACAAATAATTATTATTGCTTTATAATTAGGTCATGAAACAAGTTTGAGGAGTGAGTTTTATGACATACGAAATGGACGGTATTAAAGTTAATTGTGCGGAAGGTATTTCAAAAGAAGAAGCCGCTGTTTATTTAAAAGACCAGCTGCAGGTACGCCCGCATGAAACCCTGCTTTCTTTGGATTTGAGCCTTAAAGGTGATAATGTTGTTGTAAAACCGCATTATGATACCATTGTAAGAGTCCGCAGAATTACGGGTTATCTCAGTACACTGCCGCGCTTTAACGATGCCAAAAAGGCTGAAGTTGCCGACCGCGTATGCCATCTGCACTGATATAAATAAACTGCCTCCGTGCCGTACAGGTGTGGAGGCTTTTTTATTTTACCGCGTTATTGTATAATATTTGTAAAAAACAAAGGAGCAGCTTATGCGCAATTACACAAAAATATATATTACCCCCAAAGGCGAGCGTGCCGCAAGAAGCGGCCATCCTTGGGTATATGCAGATGAAATTACCAATATTGAAGGAACTTATGCCAATGGCGATTTGGTTGATGTTGTAACCAATAAAGGAAAATATCTTGGCACGGGTTTTATTAACGATAATTCCAAAATTAAAGTACGCATTATTTCCACCAATACCAACGATAAATTCGATACAGCTTTCTGGCAGCGCCGTTTGCAGTATGCTGTCGATTACCGCCGTACGGTAATGCCGGGTGATGATTTTAAATGCTGCCGCCTTATTTTTGGCGAGGCAGATATGTTTCCGGGTCTTACGGTAGACCGCTTTAACGACATTTTGGTAACACAGACTCTGTCGCTGGGCATAGAACTGCGCAAAGAAGAAATTTTCCCCATGCTGATACAGATTCTGCGCAGCAGCGGTGAAAATATCCGCGGTATTTATGAGCGAAACGATGTAAAAATACGCGAACTGGAAGGCATGGCAGAAAACAAAGGTTGGTTTATGCCCGAAACAGTGGAAGATAAAAATACCGTAACGGAAATAGTTGAAAACGGTATCCGTTACAGCGTAGATGTTGAAAACGGACAAAAAACAGGCTTTTTCCTAGACCAGAAATATAACCGCCAGGCTGTGGCACGCATTGCCAAAGGCAAGCATGTGCTTGATTGCTTTACGCATACCGGCGCTTTTGCGCTTAATGCTGCTGCCGGAGGGGCGGCGTTCGTAACGGCGGTGGATGTTTCTGCCGAAGCTGTGCGCATGACAGGCATTAATGCGGAAAAGAACGGTTTTAAAGACGTTGTTAAGCCGCTTGAAGCGAATGTTTTTGATTTATTAACCAAACTGGCGGAAGAAAAATCCCACGCTTATGATTTTATTATTTTAGACCCGCCGGCCTTTACAAAATCGGGCAGCACGGTTAAAAATGCCATCCGCGGCTATAAGGAAATAAATTTAAAAGCCATGAAATTATTGCCGCGCGGAGGTTATCTGGCAACCTGTTCCTGCTCGCATTTTATGAAGGAAGAATATTTTGTGCAGATGCTTAAGGACGCCGCGCGTGATGCCAGCGTCAGCCTGCGCCAGATTGAAGCGCGTCAGCAGTCGCCGGACCATCCGGTTTTATGGAATGTGCCGGAAACCTATTATTTAAAATTTTATATTTTCCAGGTTGTGTAAGAGGGGAGAACAATGCAAGAAAAACTGCATAAATTAATGTTGGCGATGATTGCCTACAACAGCGGCGACGCTAAACGCATTCAGCATTTTATAAAGGTTCACGCCTTGGCAAAACTCATCGGTGAAGAAGAAAAACTGGACGCTAAAACGTTGTATATTTTGGAAGCCGCCGCACTGACGCACGATATCGGCATCCGCAACAGCGAAAAGAAATACGGCACCTGTACCGGCAAACAACAGGAAGTTGAAGGCCCGCCTGAAGCGGAAAAGCTGCTGCAAAGCCTTGGCTTTGGTGCTGACGTTACGGAGCGCGTATGCTGGCTGATTGCGCACCACCACACATATAACAATATTGAAGGTAATGATTACCAAATTTTGGTGGAAGCAGATTTTTTGGTAAACCTGTATGAAGATAACGTTAGCCTTGAAGCCGTTAAAACAGCGTACAGCCGTATTTTTAAAACAAAGGCCGGCAAAAATATCTGCCGTACAATGTACGAATTGACGGATTAAAAAGACATACTGTTAAGTTTTTTACGTTTTTAAGCGGATGCAGTTTAGCATTTTGGTTAAATTCATTTAAAAACTGTACAAATTTTCTGATATAGTGTATCATATTAGTAATTATAATTTTAGGAGGCTTCATCCAATGAGCAAAGCTGAAAAGTTTGACAAGTTTCTGGAAGAAAATAAAATTACCTGCTTTTCAAAAGAAGAGGTAAAAAACGACCTGCATACCGTGGTATACCGTGCGCATATGGAAGTAAGCGGGCAAATGCTGCCGACAATGGTTGTTGCCGATGACAGCATTTATACCATGATTCAGGTTCGTGTTGCTGCTTCCGTAGTAAACGAAGGCAACAAACAGGCAGTGCTGGAGCATATCAACGCAATGAACGGCAAATACAAAGTATTTAAATATTATGTTGCCGATAACGGCGATATCTGCCTGGACAGCTGCCTTACCGATACGGAAGAAAGCTTTGACCCGCGCCTTGTACATACCGTTATTGATGTAATTTTAAGGCATTTAACGGAAGAATATCCTAATTTAATGAGCCTTGTATGGGCTAAATAATTGTTTTAACAGGAGTTGGTTAATATATGGATCCTCTTGGGTCTGTGGTTGAGTGTATTATTGTTTTAGTCCTTATTTTATTGAACGGTTTATTGTCAATGCTGGAAATGGCGGTGGTGTCCTCGCGCAAAAGCCGCCTGGAACAGCTGGCGGAAGAAGGCAGCAAAAGCGCTGCTTATATCAGCAAACTGGCAGAGGAGCCGACTGTATTTTTATCTACCGTGCAGATAGGCATTACGCTTGTCGGCATCGGCACAGGCGTATACAGCGGCGCCATGCTGGCGGCACCGCTTGAAGTGCTCCTGCGTAAAATTCCTTTTATGGTGCCTTACGCCGCATTTGTATCATATTCAACGGTTGTTGTGCTGGTAACGTATTTAAGCCTTGTTTTGGGCGAACTGCTGCCGAAAAAACTGGCTTTGAACAATCCCGAAAAAATGGCAATGTTCTTTGCCCGTTTTATTAAAACCTTAATTACGGTTTTCCGTCCGCTTACCATCTTTTTAAGCGTATCAACAACAGTTCTGTTAAGGGTTATCGGCGTTAAGCCTAACGAAGAACCGCCCGTAACGGAAGAAGAAGTGCGCGTTTTAATTGAGCAGGGGCGCGAACACGGCGTTTTTGATGACCGTGAGCAAATGATGATTGAAAACGTGTTTGCTCTTGATGATTTGCGCGTCAGCGAAATTATGACGCCGCGCACCAAAATTGAATGGCTTGATTTAAATGACACGGCAGATGTACAATTTTCTGAAATGTCAGACAAGATGTATTCCTGCTTTGTTGTGGCGGAAAATGATTTGGAACATGTTGCCGGTGTTGTTTATACCAAAAAAGTTTTTGCGTCGTGGCTGCACGGCGGCGAACGCAATCTGCGCAAATTCATTCAGCAGCCGCTTTATGTTCCGGAGGCCATGCACACGCAGAGCCTTTTGGATATGTTTAAGGTAAAGCGCATAAAAGTTGCGCTGGTTATGGATGAATTCGGCGGGCTGGCCGGTATGGTAACGTTAAGGGACGTTATCGAGCATCTTGTCGGTGATTTGCCTTCTTACGATGAAGACGTTAAGCAGGAAATTGTAAAACGTGATGACGGAAGCTGGCTGGTAGACGGCATGCTGCCTGTTTCGGAATTTAAAGATTATTTTGAATTCGAAGAACTGCCGCTGGAAGAAAAGAACGGCTATAATACGGTTGCCGGGTTTGTGGTTACAAATATCGGGCATATTCCTCAGGCCGGCAATTACTTTGTTTGGGAAGGCTACCGTTTTGAAGTTATTGACATGGACGGCACCCGCGTTGATAAGGTGATGGTTACGCAGGTACCGCAGCAGGAACCGGAAACTGATGATGAAGATTAAAACAAACATTAAATGACAATGGTGTCATGAAGTGGGGAGGAGTCGTAATTGGTACTTTTTATTGTAGTTGCAAGTGCAATAATTTTACTCGCTGCATATTTTACTTATGGCAAATTCCTTGCCAACACAGTTTTTAAGCTGGATGACAAAAATCCCGTTCCTTCCGTGGAAATGGAAGACGGCGTTGACTATGTGCCTGCCAAAAAAGGCATGCTGCTGGGCCAGCATTTTTCGGCCATTGCCGCGGCAGGGCCTATTAACGGGCCTATTCTGGCCGCAGTTATTTACGGCTGGGCGCCTGCACTTTTGTGGGTAATTTTGGGCTGCATTTTTATCGGCGGCATTCACGATATGGGCAGCCTTGTTGCCTCTGTTCGCCATAAGGCAAAATCCATTACCGAAGTTGTGCGCCTTAATGTATCTCAGCGCGCGTGGATTTTGTTTATGATTTTTGTATGGATTACGCTTGTTTATGTTATTGTGGCATTTACCGATATTACGGCATCGTCTTTTGTCGGCAACGTAACGCTGGAAAACGGCGAAGTTGTTTCCGGCGCCGGTATTGCAAGTTCTTCTGCAATGTATCTGGCTTTGCCGATTATTATGGGCCTGTTAATGCGCTTTGGCGGCTTAAAAGAAGGTTTGGCAGTAGCGATTTTCCTGCCTCTGGTTGGCGTTGCCATTTGGGCAGGCCAGTCTTTGCCGCTTAGCCTGCCTGTTGCAGACCCGGCCACTGCCCAGAAAATCTGGGGCGTTTTAATTCTGGTTTACTGCCTTGTTGCTGCAATGATGCCGATGTGGCTTTTGCTGCAGCCCCGCGGCGCGCTTGGCGGTTACTTCCTTTACATTGCCCTTGTTGTAGCGGCAATCGGCATTATGTTTGGCGGTTACGAAATTAATTATCCCGCTTTTACCAATCTTAACCCCGACGGCAGCCTTGGCGAACATTTCTGGACGCCGATGTTCCCGATACTTTTCATCACCATTGCCTGCGGTGCCTGCTCAGGCTTCCATGCCCTTGTATCTTCCGGCACCAGCAGCAAGCAGCTTGCCAAAGAAACGGATGCAACTGCCATTGGCTACGGCGCAATGCTGCTTGAAGGCATGGTTGCAGTAGTTTCCATCGTCTGCGTTATGATTCTTGCCAAAGATTCCGAACTTATTACCAAAGCGCCTAACTTTATTTACGCTATGGGCATCGGCAGCTTTATGGAACTTATCGGTATTCCGGCTGCGTTCGGCATCAGCTTTGGCCTGATGGCATTTACTACCTTTGTTTACGATACGCTTGATGTTTGCACCCGCCTTGGCCGTTACGTTATAGAAGAACTTACCGGCTGGCGCGATATGAAGGGCAAAGTGCTGGGAACTGTGCTTACTTCTGCAGTGCCTATTTTCTTCATCTTCCAAACCATGACGGATGCCAAAGGCAACGTAATTCCGGCATGGAAAACCTTCTGGAATACTTTTGGTGCTTCCAACCAGCTGCTGGCTGCGCTGGCACTTATCGGCATCAGCATCTGGCTGTACAATACCCGCCGCAATTCCAAAGTATGGATGGCAGCGTGCATTCCGGCCGTGCTTATGTTCTTAATGTCCAACTGGGCGCTTCTGCTAAGCATTTATGAAGGCTGGGTACTTGGCCTTGGGCATCCTGCCGTACCGGTAGTATCCGTAATTTTGGTAATACTTTCCGTACTGGTTGCGGTTGAAACCATTTATTCCGTAAGCAAAAGCAAAGCCCAAATTCAAAAAGAGCAATAAGGCTTGACATAATTTTTAAAACTAATTATAATAATTTCCAACAACATATTTTTCACCTGAAAAACTGTGAAGGGAATAAGATAAACCCCAACGCCTTCAGAGAGCTGCCGGAAGGTGCAAGGCAGCGGCAAAGGTTTATGTATAGCTCATCCCGGAGTTGCCAGCCCGATATGTAGGGCCGGACGTTTGGCCGCGTTATAAAGCCGGGCCTTGTTGGAGGCTGCTGAGGGCCGCGTCTGCGGCTGAAATTAGGGTGGTACCGCGTGGAATTATTCCCCGCCCCTATGCTTTGTAGGGAGCGGGGATTTTTGTTTCTCCGCTCGAATAAAAACGAACGGAGGTTATTAAAATGCAGTATGCAAACAAAAAGTACATTCCATTTCAGCCTGTAAAAATGACAAACCGCGAATGGCCGGATAAAGTAATTACCAAAGCTCCGGTATGGTGCAGCGTAGATTTGCGCGACGGCAACCAGGCACTGGTTACGCCCATGCAGCTTGATGAAAAGCTTTTAATGTTTAAAACATTGGTAGATATCGGCTTTAAAGAAATTGAAGTTGGTTTTCCTTCTGCCTCCGACACGGAATATGAAATTCTGCGCACGTTAATAGAAGGCAACTATATTCCTGATGATGTAACCGTGCAGGTACTGGTTCAGGCTCGTGCCGAACTTATCAAAAAAACTTTTGAAGCCGTTAAAGGCGCTAAAAACGTTATTATACATTTTTATAATTCAACTTCAACTTTGCAGCGCAAAGTAGTGTTTAAAAAAGATATGGACGGCATTGTAGATATCGCCGTGGAGGGCGCACGCCTTATCCGCAAATTAACGGAAGAAGAAGTTGCCAAAAGCGGCATGAACATCCGTTACGAATATTCTCCCGAAAGCTTTACCGGAACGGAAATAGATTTTTCCATCCGCATTTGCGAAGAAGTTATGCGTGAACTTGGCGCAACCAAAGAAAACCCGGTTATTTTAAACCTGCCTTCAACGGTAGAAATGTCCACACCCAACACTTATGCCGACCAGATTGAATACTTCTGCAAAAACCTGCATAACAGGGAAGCCGCTATCGTAAGCATTCATCCGCATAATGACCGCGGCACGGCAGTTGCTTCGGCAGAACTTGCCATCATGGCAGGTGCAGAACGTGTGGAAGGCACGCTGTTTGGCAACGGCGAGCGTACCGGCAACCTTGACCTTGTAACAGTTGCGCTCAATATGTTCACTCAGGGTGTAGACCCGCAGCTTGATTTCAGTAATATTCTGGAAATTAAAAATATTTACGAAAAATGCACCAAAATGCACGTGCATGAACGCCAGCCCTATGCCGGCGAACTTGCCTTTACTGCTTTTTCAGGCTCCCATCAGGATGCCATCCGCAAAGGCTACGATTATATGGAAAATTCCAAAACTCCGTATTGGGAAGTACCGTATCTGCCAATTAACCCGGCGGATGTTAACCGTGAATATGAACCCGTTATCCGCATTAACAGCCAGTCCGGCAAGGGCGGCGCAGCCTTTGTGCTGGAACATGCCTGCGGTTACCGCCTGCCAAAAGAAATGCACCCGGAATTTGGCGCAATCGTCAAAGCGGCGTCGGATGCTTACGGCGACGAACTGAAAGAACAGCAGATTGTAGAGCTCTTTAACAAAGAATATACTGAGTTTAAAGGCAAATACACGCTGCTCCAGCACCGCTTTACGGAACTGCGCGATATGGATGGCACCACGGAAACCCGCTTTGAAGGCTATATTAACGAAAACGGTGCCATCAAGATGATTGTCGGCAGCGGCAACGGCCCGATTGACAGCTTCTTCCAGGCACTTTCGAGCATCGGCATTACCGGCTATGAATTTGTAAACTACCATGAACATGCTATTAGCCGCGGCAGTGATGCGCTTGGCATTTGCTATATTGAACTCAAAGTTCCCGGCAACGGACATATCTTTGGCGTAGGTATCAACGCCAACATCAACGTAGCGGCAATTCAGGGCATACTCTGCGCTATTAACCGTGCGGAAGCACACCATACACAGGCGTAAATTAGTTTAGCTTAAGTCTTTTTATTACAGCTTGCATAAGCAGCGCGTAGATAATTCTGTTATTGCGTGTAGCTATGGGCGCGTTTTCCGCGAATAATTCAAACCTCTGTATTTTTAGCCTGAAAACAAAATATATAAATTACTTAAATAACAAAAACACTCCCATTTTATTCAACTGATTTTTAGCTGATAAAAGGGGAGTGTTCGTTTTTACTTATTCCTTATTTTTACTTCAAATACTTATCAAAAAAGTTTTCAATTTTATCGAACGGAATGGTGTTTTTGCCGCTACCGTCATACAGGTCGGTGTGAACTGCGCCGGGGATGATTAACAGTTCCTTATTTTCGGTGTAGGGGTTGCCGTTAATCATATTTTTGTAGGCGTCTTTGCTGAAATAAACGGAATGTGCTTTTTCGCCATGAATAATTAGTACTGCGCTGCGGATTTCGTTGCTGTATGCCAAAATCGGCTGGTTTAAAAAGCTCATGGTGCCGGTAACGTTCCAGCCGCCGTTAGAGTTTAAAGAACGTGGATGATAGCCACGTTTTGTTTTGTAGTAATCGTAATAATCTTTTACAAAAAACGGCGCATCTGCCGGGAGCGGGTCTACTACGCCGCCGCCAAGTTTATAAGTGCCGGTTTTGTAATCTTCAGTGCGCTGTGCGTTCAGCGCCTGGCGTTTGGCGTAGCGCGCATCACTGCTGTTTTCTGCGTCGAAATAACCGTTGGCGTTCACGCGCGACATATCATACATGGTGCTGGTTACGGTAGCTTTAATGCGGGTATCAAGTGCGGCGGTGTTCAGTGCCATGCCGCCCCAGCCGCAAATGCCGATAATGCCTATTTTATCGTGGTCAACCATTTCGTTTGCCGCAAGGTAGTCTACTGCTGCCTGAAAGTCTTCGGTGTTAATATCTGGCGAAGCCATATAACGGGGCTGCCCGCCGCTTTCACCGGTAAAGGAAGGGTCGAAGGCGATGGTTAAAAATCCGCGCTGTGCCATTTCCTGCGCATAAAAGCCGGATGCCTGTTCCTTTACTGCGCCAAACGGGCCGCAAACGGCAATGGCAGGCAGTTTGCCCTGCGCGTTTTTGGGAACATACATATCTGCTGCCAGCGTAATGCCATAACGGTTGCGGAAGGTTATTTTACTGTGATTTACTTTATCGCTTTGCGGAAAAATTTTGTCCCATTCCTGAGTTAAATTAAGCTGTGCTGTCATGTTCGTATCAGTCCTTTCTGCGGTAATTGCCGTGCCTGCCGGTGCGGCGTAAGCTGCGGCTGCGCCTGTGCAAAGCAAAAGCGACAGGCCAAGTGCTGTAAAAAGCTTCATACTGCTCATCCTTTCTTACATATTAGCAGGGGCTGCGTTTTTTAGCTGGTAAAGCAAAAAATCCAGCAGGTCTACTTTTTGTTCTGTCCGGTGGAGTTCTGCTAAAAGCAGGTGCTTGTGGCGGCGCAGCAGCAGTGCTGCGTTTTGGGTATCGCCGCTTCGCAGCAGCTGCATAACAGTATCGGTTAGTTCGGTGCTGCACCCTAACTCCCGCAGGCTGTTTTGGTAATCTGCTAATTTTATCTGCTGCATTTGCGCACCTCTTTTCTGTTTTTATTATAGTCCGGCAGCGATTTTTGTGCTAATGGTAAAAACTCATATCGTGATATGAAATAAATTCAATTCATGCTATAATAAACTTACGGAGGTTTTAGTATGGAAATTAGAACCCTGCGTTATTTTTTAGAGGCGGCGCGCGAAGAAAATATGTCTAAAGCGGCGGAGCGGATGCACATATCGCAGTCGGCGCTTTCCAAACAGTTAAAAGGGCTGGAGGAGGAGCTTGGCAAAAAGCTGTTTGTGCGGCACAGCTTTTCCATTGAGCTGACGGAAGAAGGGATGCTTTTGCGCAAGCGCGCGGAAGATTTGCTTTCGATGGCGGATAAAATAACGGCGGAGTTTGCCTCAATGGATGACATTATCGGCGGCAATATTTATTTCGGCTGTGCGGAATCGTACCAAATCCGGCATTTGGCGGCTTTAATAAAGCGTTTTAAAAAGCAGTACCCGGGTTTTCATTACCATATTACCAGCGGTGATACAGAGCAGGTAACGGAAAAGCTGGATAAAGGGCTTTTGGATTTTGCCGTGCTGGTAGAGCGCCCTGATTATGCAAAATACAATGTTGTTAAAATGCCTGAATCGGACCGTTGGGGGCTGGTAATGCCTGCCGGGTGCGCACTGGCGCAGAAAGATTGTATTACTTTTGAAGATTTGCTCGGGCTGCCGCTGTTTTGTTCCGGGCAGGGCTGGCACGCCGATTTGCCGCTGTGGTGCGGCGAGTGTATTAACGAGCTGACATTAGAAGGTTCATTCCGGCTGTCGTACAACGCTTCTGTTTTTACGCGGGAAGGGCTGGGCTATTTATTAACCTTTGAACATCTGGTTAATACCAGCAGTGAAAGCGGATTGGTATTCCGCCCGTTGTACCCGGAGCTGACAACGGATATGTTTATTATCTGGAAGAAACATCAGGTATTTACGCCCATTGCCGAGCGTTTTATTAACGAGCTGCAAAAAGAATTTGGAAGAAATAATTAAAGTTTCAGGGTATCAGCCTGAAAAGTGAAAATGCAAAAGTTTTTAAATTGCTAATCGAAAAAAAGAGAAAAATTTGATAGAATTAAAAATATAAAAAAAGTTAAAAATTTTTTAAGGAGAAAAACTATGCGTACAGTTGCCTGTTTTGGCGATTCTTTAATTTTTGGTTTTCCGTATGGCCCTAAAGAATCATGGATTGCGGAAGTTGAGGCAGAAACCGGGGTAACCATGCTTAATTACGGCGTGTGCGGCGATTGCTGTGACGATATTGTGTACCGCCTGAAAAATATGTATCTGCCTGAGCAGGTTGAAGCTGTTTTATTTTGGGGCGGAGCCAACGATATTTTAAACGGACGCCCGCAGGGCTTTGTTATTGATGATTTGAAACGTGCGGCGGAATTTTGCGCGGCAAAAAAATGGCCGCTGGCTTTTGTGCTTCCGCTGTTTTCGGCTGACGATGATTTTAACGCAAGGGCAGAGCTTTTGCGCCGCCGTATGCAGCTTGAGTTCGGGGGGAAAGTATTTTTGCTTGATTTGCAGGAGGCTGTTGGCGAAACTGACAGAGAATTGCAGGCTGCATATTTTGACGGCATTCATCCTACCATAGCAACCTATAAAAAACTGGGCATGTGCGCTTCGCAGCTTTTGGCAGGCTGGCTGCAAGGCGAATGATTTGCTTTAAAGAGGCGGCATGGGGTATAATAATAGATAATAATAAAATGGCTTTAACAGGCCTTAAAATATGATACAGGAGATTTTATAATGTTTATTGACAGAGCGAGAATTTATGTGGAAGCAGGCGCCGGCGGCGACGGCATGAGCAGCTTCCGCAGAGAAAAATTTGTAGAAAAGGGCGGCCCTAACGGCGGCAATGGCGGACGCGGCGGCAGCGTTATTCTGCGTGCCGATAAAAACCTTAATACGCTGATTGACTTCCGCTATAAACGCAAATTTGTTGCAAAACGCGGCGGACAGGGCGGCAACAGCAACTGCACCGGGCACAGGGCGGATGATGTTATTGTAAAGGTGCCTATGGGCACGCTGGTGCGCGATGACGCAACCGGTGTACGCCTGGCTGACCTTATTGAGGATGGGCAGGAATATGTTGTTGCCAAAGGCGGGCGCGGCGGCAAAGGCAATGCCTGCTATGCAACCTCTACCAACCGTGCGCCTACTTTTGCCGAAAAAGGCGAACCCGGTGAAAACCGCTGGGTTAAGCTGGAGCTTAAACTTCTGGCGGATGTAGGGCTTGTAGGCTATCCCAGCGTAGGCAAATCAAGCATTATTGCTCAGGTATCGGCGGCAAGGCCGGAAATTGCGGCTTACCATTTTACCACGCTGACCCCGGTGCTTGGCGTGGTGCGTATTGATGCCGAACGCAGCTTTGTGCTGGCGGATATTCCGGGCCTTATTGAAGGCGCGCATCAGGGCGTTGGCCTTGGTTATGACTTTTTGCGCCATGTGGAACGCACAAAGGTGCTTTTGCACGTGCTTGATGTTTCCGGTACGGACGGGCGCGACCCGATTGACGATTTTGAAAAAATTAATTTTGAACTGAAAGAATACAGCGACAAGCTGGCACGCCGCAAGCAGCTTGTTGTTGCCAATAAAATGGACTTGCCCGAGGGCAGGGAGAATTTTGAACGCGTAAAAAAATACGTGGAAGAAAAAGGCTTTGAAATTATGCCGGTATCGGCAGCAACTGGCGACGGTTTGCAGGCATTGATGTTTAAGGCTTATGAAATGCTGCAGGATTTTGTTCCGGAAGAAGACGAAGAAGAAAACCTGCTTATTGAAGAAATTGACCCGGACAGCTTTGAAGTAGTGCCCGGCAACGATACTGATTTTGAGGTGCGCGGCAAAAATATTGAGCGCCTTGTTGCCATGACTAATTTTGACAATGATGAAGCGTTGTACCGTTTCCAGCTTATCTGGAAAAGCCTGAAAATTGATGATGCCCTGAAGGAAGCAGGCATTACCGAAGGACAGACTGTGCGTATACGCGACATGGTATTTGAATTTAAAGAATATTAAATGGGGTGAGGGGTATGGTTTTACAGCGGAGTGATTTAAAAAAAGCCAAAAGGGTTGTTGTTAAGGTAGGTTCAAGCACAATTACCCATCAAAACGGCAAACGCGATTTTGGGCGTATTGACAGGCTGGCGCGGGAGATGTCTGATTTGCAGAATCAGGGGCGCGAGATGATTCTGGTAACGTCCGGCGCGGTTGCTGTTGGGGTGGACAGGCTGGGACTGCCCGAAAAGCCGCGTACCATACCCGGAAAGCAGGCTGCTGCCGCAATAGGGCAGGGCATTTTAATGCACACTTACGAAAAGTTCTTTGCCGAATACGGGCAGATTGTGGCGCAGGTACTTTTAACGCGTATGGAGGCCATTGACCGCCACCGTTATACCAACGCGCGCAACACTTTTATGGAGCTTTTGAAAAACGGTGTTATTCCCATTGTTAACGAAAACGACGTAGTTGCGCTGGATGAACTGAAAATAGGCGATAACGATAATATGTCGGCACTGGTTGCCGGAATTACCGACGCTGATCTGGTTATAATCTTATCTGATGTGGAAGGGCTTTATACGGCCAACCCGCAGACGCATCCGGAGGCAGAACTTATCAGCCAGATTGAAGAAATTACGCCTGAGGTAGAAGCATTAGCCGGTGGCGCAGGCAGCTCCGTTGGCACGGGCGGTATGTTTACCAAGCTGCAGGCGGCCAAAAATGCCACAAGCTCCGGCATTAACATGGTTATTGCCAGCGGCAGCGAAAAAGATGTTATCGCGCGTATTTTAAACGGCGAGGAAATCGGCACGCTGTTTGCATCGAAAGAAAACCGTTTGCAGTTCCGCAAACGCTGGCTGGCGTTCGGTGCGCGCATTATGGGCAAAATTATTGTTGATGACGGCTGCGTAAAAGCAATTAAAAAAGCTGGCGGATGCAGCATTTTGCCGGCAGGCATAATTGGTGTGGAAGGTGATTTTGAAGCAGGCAACACCGTAAGCGTTGTTACGCAGAACGGTTTTGAACTGGCAAGGGGTTTATGCCACTATTCTTCTGATGAATTGCAGAAGATAAAGGGCTGCAAAACATACCATATAGAAAAAATTCTTGGCCACAAGAATTTTGACGAAGTAATTCACCGCGACGATTTGGTAATTTTAAATTAGGAGGCTGACATGATGACTACATTTGAACTGGTAAGAGCTAAAGCAGAAGCGGCTCATAAAGCTGCGTGCGCACTGGGCGTAGTATCGGCAGCTGTAAAAAACAAGGCACTGCTGGCTATGGCGGATGCGCTTCTGGCAAAAACGGATTTTATTATTGAAGCCAATGACAGGGATATGCAGGCTGCCAGAGAAAACGGCATGAAAGAATCCATGCAGGACAGGCTGCGTCTTACGCCCGAACGTATTGAAGGTATGGCGGAAGGCTTGCGCCAGGTAGCGGCATTGCCTGACCCTGTCGGCAATGTTATAGGCGGGCAAACGCTTGCCAACGGGCTTAAAATTACCAAAGTACGTGTGCCGCTCGGCGTTATCGGCATTATTTATGAAGCACGCCCCAATGTAACGGCAGACGCTATCGGCCTGTGCTTAAAATCCGGCAATGCGGTTGTATTAAAAGGCGGCAGCGAAGCCATGCAGTCTAACATGGCGGTTGCAGGCGTGCTTACCGAAGCCGCTGAAGCAGCAGGCATACCGCAGGGGGCAATTCAGTTTATTGATACTGCCGACCGTGCTGCGGTAACGGCGTTAATTAAACTTAACGATTTTGTTGATGTAGTAATTCCGCGCGGCGGCGCAGGCTTAATTAAGGCTGTTGTACAAAACGCCACTGTGCCCGTTATTGAAACCGGCAGCGGTGTATGCCATACTTACGTTGATGCAGCGGCAGACTGCGCCATGGCACGCAAAATTGCCTTTAATGCCAAAGTGCAGCGCCCTTCCGTATGCAACGCCATGGAAACACTTTTGGTGCATAAAGATGTGGCAGGTAAATTTTTGCCGCAGATGCTGGACGAATATTTTAAAGCGGGCGTAACTGTTTTTGGCTGCCCGGCAACGCAGGAGTTTGATGAACGCGTACAGCCTGCAACGGAAGAAGACTGGGCAACGGAATACGGCGATTTGCGCCTTTCCGTTAAAATTGTGGAAAGTATTGACGAAGCGCTGGAACATATTGCCAAATATGGTACCAAACATTCCGAATGCATTGTAACGGAAGATTATAACGCGGCGCGTAAATTCCAGGACTGCGTAGATGCGGCGGCGGTATATGTTAACGCGTCAACACGTTTTACGGACGGCTTTGAGTTCGGTTTTGGTGCGGAAATTGGTATCAGCACGCAGAAGCTGCATGCGCGCGGGCCTATGGCTTTGCCGGAACTTACTTCGTATAAATTCCTTATTAACGGCAGCGGGCAAACCCGCGGTTAATAAGTGCGGAGGTTAAAATGGAAGAAATTGAACAGGAAGTGCTGGATTTATTACAGCGCAAAACTGATAATACGGATGAACTTACCGTACGCTTCCGCAATGCGGTAATGCTTGAGCGTGTTAAGAAAAAACTGCTTGGCATACCTGTGGCACGTTACGATAAAGAAAAACGCTGCGCGTATCTTGAATATCCCGACGGCAGAAAAGTGTATGAAGATGAACAATGATAAAAAGCCGGAAATAATTGTTTTTGCCGGGCCCAACGGCAGCGGCAAAACAACTGTTACCATGCTTGCCAAAATAATTCAGCCGTATATTAATGCGGATGAAATAAAAAAGAATTTGCTGTGCGAAGATTTGGAAGCGGCCAAAATTGCCGAAAGCCTGCGTGAAAAAGCACTGGCGCAGAAACAGAGCTTTACGTTTGAAACAGTGCTTTCAACACGCCGCAACCTTGATTTGCTGCACCGCGCCAAAGAACAGGGCTATTTTATAAGGTGCATTTATGTTTTAACGGTTGACCCGGCAATTAATGTGTACCGCGTGTTTTCGCGCGTGGCGTCGGGCGGGCATCCTGTGCCGAAAGATAAAATTATTTCGCGCTGGCATAAAGCGCTGGGGCTGGTGCCTGAACTTATCGGCGTGTGCGATATTGTGCATATGTATGATAACTCGGACGAGCCGTTCAGAATTTTTAAAAAGCGTAAATCGGAAACTTTTACCTGGCCGTGCGATTTATGGCCGCAGGAGGCCATAGAAAAACTTGTAACTACCGGAACAACAAGTATAGAACGTAAATAATATAATGCCGGAAGCCTTTATACGCTTTCCGGTATTTTTTTGCGCTAAGTTAAGTAAAAATAAAGCAGTATTAAAAACAAAACAAACAAAATACCCTAAAGTAAAACGTTGGTAAAAAATGCCCTGTGGAGCTTGCAGATACGGAAAAAGATTTGTAAGATAAAAATAAAGTTAGCTTTGGGAAACAGGTGCGGAAATGAAGGCGGATTTACACACACATTCTGTATTTTCGGACGGCAGCGACAGCAGGGAGAGTATTTTGCAAAATGCTGCTGCTGTTGGAATTAAGGTTTTGGCATTTACTGAACATGACACAACAGAAGGCTGGCAGGAAAGCATTGCGCTTGGCAGAAAGTACGGAATAACTGTACTGCCGGGTGTGGAAATATCTGCATGCGATGCTGAAACAGGCAAAAAGGTGCATATTTTAGGCTACGGTTTTAAAAGTGCAGAAGACATAAACGCTTTATGCAGGCCTGTTGCTGAAGCGCGGCATGAAAATTCACTGCAAAAAATAAAAGTGCTGCAAAAGCTCGGGTATAAAATAACGGAAGCAGACGTTTTGCCCTATGCTCATAAATATATTTTTAAAAAGCACATAGTCCGCTATTTATTTGAAAGCGGGCAGGAAGATAAAATATTCGGGCATGTTTATCATAAAATTTTTCACGGCGGCGGACCGGGGGATTTTGGCATAAAATATGTAAATGCCGCCAGCGCTGTAAAAGTAATAACGGAAAGCGGCGGCAAAGCGGTGCTGGCGCATCCGGGGCAGCAAAATAATTTTGAAATACTGCCGGAATTAAAAAGGGCTGGCTTATGGGGTATAGAACTTAAGCATCCGGTGCATAATGCCTGCTGGCAGAAAATTGTATTGCAGGCAGCGGCAGATTACGGTTTATATTGTACCGGCGGCAGCGACTGCCATGGAATTTATTCCGAAAAATACCACGCGGTTGGTTCTAATTTGTGCCCTGCGGCAGCGGCCGAAGAATTGCTGAAATAGAATAAAATGCTTGAAAATATTATGCTTGCAAGCAGGCATAATATTTTTTGCTTTGCGGCAGTTTTTAAAACGGCAGGGAATAATATTTTTTTGTAGAATTATATAACAGAATTCTTAATATGGATTCGAAGGAGGCGTGACGATGAAAATTACTTTTTTGGGTGCCACAAGGATGGTTACCGGTTCATGCTATCTTATAGAAACAGGCGGCAGGAAAGTGCTGGTTGACTGCGGTATGTTTCAGGGTTCTAAACTTGTAAACGCTTTTAATGAGCGTGATTTTGTTTTTAACCCCGGTGAAATTGACGCCATGGTTTTAACGCATGCGCATATCGACCACAGCGGCCTGATACCGAAACTGGTTGCGCAGGGCTATAAAGGGCCGGTGTACTGCACAAAAACCACGCTGGAATTATGCGGCATTTTACTGCCGGACAGTGCGCATATTCACGAATCGGATGCGGAGTTTGCCAACCGTAAGGGAATGCGTGCAGGGCGCAAATTCGTTAAGCCGCTTTATACGGTTGATGAAGCCTATGCTGCGCTTAAAAATTTTGCGGTGCGCGGTTTTGACGAAGAATTTGACGTTATTCCCGGCATTAAGGCCAAATTTAAAGTGGCCGGGCACATTGCCGGTTCTGCCATTGCAGAAATTTTTGCCGAGGAAGACGGCAAAAAAACAAAAATTATTTTTACCGGCGATGTCGGTCAGCCCGGTGCGCCGATTCTGGAAGACCCGGAACAGCTTCAGGGCGCCGATTTTATCATAACGGAATCCACTTACGGCAACCGCGTGCATAAAGTTTACGATAAAGCTGCTGAACTGGCCGAGATTGTTAACGATACGGCAGAGCGCGGCGGCAATATCATTATTCCGGCGTTTGCCGTTGGGCGTACGCAGGTGCTTTTGTACTATTTCCAAAAGCTGGCGCACGAAGGAAAAATTTCCAGCGATATACCTATTTACATAGACAGCCCGATGGCTAATAAAGCTACGCAGATTGTGCTTGGCAACCCGCAGGAGTTTGACGACGAGGCGCGTGCCATTTACGAAATGCAGGGCAGGCACCTGCTTTCGATGAAGCAGCTGCATTTTACAGCCACGGCGCAGGAATCGCGCATGATTAATGAAATGCCCGGCACCAAAATTATTTTGTCTGCCAGCGGCATGTGCGACGCCGGACGTATTCTGCACCATTTAAAGCATAACCTCTGGCGTGAGGACAGCAGCGTTATCATAGCCGGTTATCAGGCGGACGGCTGCCTTGGGCGCAAACTTATTGAAGGCGTGCGCCAGGTAAAAATTATGGGCGAGGATATCCGCGTTAATGCGCGCATTTACAATTTAAAGGGCTTTTCGGCTCATGCCGATAAGGAACAGCTTTTAAACTGGTACGGCAAAATGGCGCAGAAGCCGAAAGCGTTTTTTGTAACGCACGGCGAAGTGGATGCTTCCATGGAACTTGCCGGAGAATTGCAGCGCCGTATTGGTACGGCTGCTTATATACCGCAGTATGGCGACAGCGTAAACATCAGCGGCAGCGAATGGCAGGTAACGGAAGCTGCCGTTGCCAGTGATGTTCCGGAAGTTGCAGCGCTTAAAGATTATCTTAAAAATCTGGAGCGCACTTATTTGCAGCACCGTGCCAAAATTGAGCAGGTTGTTGCACGCGACAGCGGAAAAGTTAAAGATATACGCAAAAAACTTGAAAAAATAAAAAAATATGTTGACGATATGCTGTCATCGTTGTAAATTTATTAGTATATAATAATATGCTGCCCTTGGTACTGTTCCCAAAGGTAACACGCTTTGGGAACAGTATTTTTTGCGGCATAAAATATAAAGGAGGCGCTTTATTTGGAAAAATCTGCTAAAAAAGAACAAATGGGAGGCATCCTGGGGCTGATTGAGCGTGTCGGCAATAAAATCCCGGATATTACCGTTTTGTTCATCGGCGCATTTGTAATTGTTTGCGTTGTGTCTGCAATTCTGTCGCAAATCAGTTTCGACTATGTGCACCCCGCAACTGGCAAACAAATTACGGTTAACAACATGTTAAGCGGTAAGGAACTGGTAACTTTAATGAGCAAAATGGTTACCAACTATGCTAACTTCCCGCCGCTGACAATGGTTATTGTGGCAACTCTCGGTATCGGTATTGCCGACGGTTCCGGCTACATTAACACCGGCTTGAAAAAACTATTGTCTGTAACACCTAAATTTTTAATTACTCCGGTAGTAATTCTTGCCGGTATGGTCAGCCACCTTGGCCCGGATACCGGTTATGTTATCATTATCCCGATTGCGGCATATATGTTTTATGCAACGGGCAAACATCCGCTTTCCGGCGTTGCGGCATCTTTTGCCGGTATTGCCGGTGCTTTTTCCGCCAACTACACCCCGTCTGCAATCGACCCCGTAATTCAGGGCTTTACGCAGAGCGCAGCGCAGATTATCGACCCGACTTATCAGGTTAACGTACTTTGCAATTATTTTTATGCGCTGGGTTCTACCTTCCTTGTAATTGCTTCCTGCTGGTGGGTTACCGAAAAAGTAGTTGACCCCTGGCTGTGGAGAACTTATCCGCTGCCGGATGACCTTGACCTTGGCAACGAAAACAATACCGATATTACTCCGCGCGAAAACCGTGCTTTTATGATTGCTACCGGCATTTTAATTTTAATGATTATCGGTTTGTTTGCAGCCCTTTATCCGGAAGATTCCCTGCTGCGTGCGCCTAACGGCGAAATTGCCAGCTTCCAGGCTCCTATTATGCAGTCCATTGTAGCAGTAATTTTTATTTTTGCAGCTGCTGTCGGCCTTGTATACGGTATTTTGTGCGGCAAATTCCGTTCTCCTAAAGACGTTACCGCCGCTATGGAAGAAATTACCAAAACCCTTGTGCAGATGGTTGTATTTTACTTCTTCGCAGCACAATTCCTGTATGCGTTTGGCGCATCCAATATCGGTGTACTGCTTGCGGTATCCGGCGCAGAATTTTTAAAATCGCTGGCTTTGCCGCCGCAGATTACCATTTTGGGCATTATAATTTTTGTAGGCCTGCTGAACCTTATCATCACTTCTGCATCTGCAAAATGGGCAATTTTAGCGCCTATTTTTGTGCCTATGCTGATGGCAGTAGGCATTGCTCCTGAACTAACACAGGCTGCCTACCGCGTAAGTGACAGTGCCGTAAACGTTGTAACGCCTATGTTCGCGTTTTATCCGCTGATTATACTCTACTGCCAGAAATACGTTAAAGAAGCCGGTATCGGTACGCTCAGCTCCATGATGCTGCCGTACACCATTACGCTGCTTGTAGCTTTAACCTTCATGCTTTACTTCTTCTGGTGGTTCGATATTCCTCTGGGCTTCCAGGCAGATTATGTATATCCGCGGCGAATGTAATATTTAAGGAGGCATAATAAATTATGCAGGAAAAATTATTACAAAGATTTTTGCGTTATGTGGCAGTACCGAGCCAGAGCAACGCTGCCAATGCCAATGTACCTTCAAGCGAAGGCCAGCGCAAACTGGCAGAGCTGTTAAAACAGGACTTGGCTGAACTTGGCCTTGTTGACCTTGAAATCAGCGAATATTCCGTACTTACCGGCAAACTGCCGGCTTATCTGCCGGAAGGCTGCACCAAAGAGGTGCCTGCTGTTGGCTGGTGCGCTCATCTTGATACTATTGATATTAACCTGTCGCCGGAAATTCATCCGCAGGTGGTTAAAAACTATCAGGGCGGCGATGTATGCCTGAACAAAGAAAAAGATATCTGGATTCGCACGGCAGAGCACCCGGAACTTGAAAAATACGTTGGCGAAGATATAGTATTTACTGATGGTACCAGCGTGCTTGGCGCAGATAACAAAGCTGCCATTGCCAACATTATGGTTGCGTTGGAAACCATTGTTAACGAAAAACGCTGTCACGGCGATATTTACGTTGCTTTTGTTCCGGATGAAGAAATTGGCCTGCGTGGCTCTAAAAAAATGGATTTCAGCAAATTCCCTGTTAAATTTGCATATACCATTGATTGCTGCGAACTTGGCGAGGTTGTTTACCAAACCTTTAACGCCGGCACCGCTATTGTTAAAATTAAAGGCGTAAGCGCGCACCCGATGAGCGCCAAAGGCGTGCTTATTAACCCGACGCTGCTTGCCGTTGACCTTGTTAATATGTTTGACCGCACGCAGACCCCGGAATGTACGGAAGGCACCGAAGGCTATATTTGGGTTAAGAGCATTGTAAGCAACGATACTTATGCCACCGTTACGCTCGACATCCGCGACCATAACAAAAAACGCTATGAAGAACGCAAAGCGGAAATTGCCGCCAATGCGGAAAAATTGCAGGCTATGTATCCGCGTGCCGAAATTACCTGCACCATGAGTGATACTTACGGTAATATTAACGATGCCGTAACGGAAGATAACAAATACTGCATTGATTATCTGTACACCGCAATGGAAAAACTCGGCATTAAGCCGATAACGCTTGCAATGCGCGGCGGTACGGATGGTTCGTTTATTTCCACCAAAGGCATTTTAACACCGAACTATTTTACGGCAGGGCATAACTTCCACTCCAACTGCGAATTTTTACCGCTGGGCGCTATGGAAAAATCCTGCAAACTGACGCTGGAACTTGTAGATTTGATTTACAATAAATAAACAGCAGTGCAAGAATAATAAAAATTTAAAAAGCCAAAGGTTATACTATTCAACAGCATAAACCTTTGGTTTTTTTGTTATGTCAGTATAATTTATAAAAATACGGTTTTATTTTTGTGTGCAGGCAGGAATTTAGAGAAAAATGCCGAAATATTTAATCAAACGATTGATTGAAAAGAACGGTGATGATATGAAAAACGAAACAGGAAAAAGAGAAAAATTAATAATGTCTGCTATCGGTTTATTTGCAGAATATGGTTATGACAAGGTCAGCATCAGGCAGATTGCGGCAGATGCAGGCGCTAACAGTTCGATGATTTCGTATTATTTTGGCAGTAAGCAGGGGCTTTACGAAGCAATCCTGCGTGAATTGATAAATAATTTTGATGAATTTATAGGCGTTTTGCGCGATGAAAAATTAGACCCGCGTGAAGGGCTGAGGATTTATACACGTTCTATCAGCGATATTTTTCACAAGTATCCGCCTGCCTATGTTAAATTGATATACCGCGAGGTGATTAAGCCGTCGCAGGTATTTCAAGATGTGGTTTTAAACAAGTTCAAAAGCAATTCTGCCGTGCTGCTTAAAATGATTGAGCGCGGCAAAGAGCAGGGAATTTTTTTGAAAACACTGGATGAAAAAACAGTGCTTTTGATGCTTATTTCTATCATTAACCTTTATTTTTTAACCAAGCCGCTGCACAGCATGGTTATAGAACAGGACGAAAGTTTTACCGAAAGCTATCTGCGGCAGGTTTTAGATATTTTATTGCGCGGAATTGAGGTAAAAGGCCATGACAAAACGTAAAATTATTACTGCCGTTATTGCAGTAATACTCATTTTGGCAGCAGGTGCCTATAAATTGTATTTGCAGGGCGAAGAAGCCAAAATTCTTACCGGAACGGTTGAGGCGACAAAAGCCGATGTGACTCCGCGGCTGGGCGGTTATTTGCGTGAACGTACCGTAAAAGAGGGCGACAGCGTAACTGCCGGGCAGATAATTGCCAAGCTTGATACACGTGAACTTGAGGCGCAGCTTGCTGAAGATGAAGCAAGCTTAGCCAAAGCCCAGGCCCAGCTGACCGATTTAATTAAGGGCGCGCGCCCGCAGGAACTGCGCGAGGCGGCAGCTAAAACGGAATCGGCACTGGCAGATTATAATCAGGCGCATACCGACCGCCTGCGTTACGAAAAACTGTATCAGGACGGCGCCGTTGCACGCCAGCTGCTTGACCAGGCAATAGCGGCAGACGTAGTTGCCGAAAACAGTTTAAAAGCGGCGCGTGAACAGGAAGCGCTTTTAATTGAAGGCAACCGTGAAGATGAAATTGAAGCGCAGCGCCGTGAAACGCAGCGTGCAGCAGCAGCGCTTGAAAATACTAAAATAGCATTGGGCGATATGACTTTATACAGCCCGGTAAACGGCGTCGTACTGACAAAAAATTATGAAGTGGGCGAATATGTAAGCGCAGGTATGTCGGTGCTTACGGTTGTGGATTTAAGTGACTGCTGGGTAAGGGTTTACGTGCCTTCTGATGTGCTTGGCGTTATTAAAGTGGGGCAGGAGTGCAGTGTAAAAATTGACGCTTATCCGGACAGGGCTTTTACCGGTAAAATTAAGGAAATCAGCGACAGCGCCGAGTATACCCCACGCAACAGCATAACAAAGCGTGAGCGCGCAAACCTTGTGTTTGCCGTTAAAGTGGCGCTGCCGAATGAGGAGGGCATCTTTAAGCCGGGCATGGTGGCGGATGTTTTAATAAAATGACGGTACGTGAACTGGCAATAGAAACTAAAGATTTAACTTGTAAATTCGGCGATTTTACGGCGGTGGACAGGCTTAACATTAAGGTTTACAGCGGCGAAATTTACGGCTTTCTTGGTTCCAACGGCAGTGGCAAATCAACAAGCATCCGCATGCTGTGCGGCATTTTAAAACCGGCCGGTGGAACCGGCATTGTGCTGGGCTACGATGTAGTGAAAGAACCGGAAAAAGTTAAGGAAAATATCGGTTATATGTCGCAGAAGTTCAGCCTGTACCTTGATATGACGGTGTTTGAAAACCTTGATTTTTATGCCGGTCTGTATGGGCTGAAAGGTGAAGAAAAATATGCCCGCATTGAAGAAATGATTGAGCAGATGAAACTTAAAGACAAACGCAATGAGTTTTCCGGCAATCTTTCCGGCGGGTTAAAGCAGCGTCTGGCGCTGGGGTGTGCAATACTGCACAAACCCAAGCTGCTGTTTCTGGATGAACCGACGAGCGCCGTTGACCCCATTTCGCGCCGCAGCTTTTGGCAGATAATCCACGCGCTGGCAATTGGCGGCACTACGATGGTAGTAACGACGCATTTTATGGAAGAAGCCGAACACTGCGACGAAATGGTGTTTTTGGATGCCGGGAAAATGGTTGCCGAAGGCAGCCCCAAAAAGCTGAAAGAAAGCATTAAAGGCACGCTGGTAAGCATTGCCAGTGACGATTCCATTAAACTGCGCGAAGAAATTAAAAAGCGTATTCCGGTGGAAGATGCCTATATTTTCGGGCGCGAACTGCGTGTGCTGGTTGCTCCGCAGGATTTGCCGCTGCTTTCGGACTGGCAGTATAAAATTATTGAACCGACAATGGAAGATGTATTTTCGTACTATCTTGATAAAAAGGGCGGTGGCAAAGTATGAACAGGCTGCTCGCTTTATTAAAAAAAGAATTTATCCAGATGCGGCGCGACCGCCTGACGCTGGTAATTTTGCTGATTATGCCGGTAGTGCAGCTTATAATATACGGCTTTGCCATAAATACGGACGTAAAGCATTTAAAAACGGCAGTGTTCGACCAGTCGTTATCTGCCGAAAGCAGGGAGCTTTTAAACAGCTTTACCGCCAGCGAATATTTTGACCTTATTTACATAGAAGACAGTTTTGAAGACGTTAACCGCAGGGTTGATGCAGGCGACGCCAAAGTGGGCGTAATTATTCCGCCCGATTTGGAAGAAAACTTAAAGCATAACCGGCAGACGCCGGTGCAGGTTATTGTAGACGCTACCGATTCCCAGTCAGCGGCTTCGGCTATAGCGGCGGCGCAGTCCATAGGCAATGTAAAATCGCAGGAGGCTTTGCAGGAAAAATACGGCCTGCACAGCAGCCAGACTTCGCTGTATGATGTGCGTGTACGCGCCTGGTACAATCAGGATTTTGTAACGGCGTTTTATATGGTGCCGGGTATTATCGGCGTTGTGCTGACAATGACCATGGTGCTGATAACCTCCATGGCGATTGTGCGCGAAAAGGAAAACGGCACGATGGAGCAGCTTATTGTAAGCCCGCTGCGCCCGTGGGAACTGATACTCGGCAAAATCATTCCTTATATTTTTGTCGGCTATGCGCAGATAACAATTGCGCTGTTTGCGGGCATTATAGTTTTTAACGTGCCGGTGCGCGGCAGCATTACCTTGCTGTATGTTCTGTCGTCGCTGTTTATTACGGCGTCGCTGTCGCTGGGTGTTTTAATCTCCAGCTGCTCCAAAACGCAGATGCAGGCCATACAGATGGGCGTGTTTGTGCTGCTGCCGAGCATTATGCTGTCGGGATTTATTTTCCCGCGCGAATCCATGCCGGACTTTTTCTATTACCTGGGAAATTTTTTGCCGCTTACGTATTATCTGCAAATTTTGCGCGGTATTTTATTAAAAGGCAACGGGCTGGAAATTATGTGGCCGCAGGTAATGGCGCTGGTAATTTTTATTTTGCTAACGCTTGGTGCAAGCATTAAAAAATTTGTAAAAACATTGAACTGAAAATGTTATAAAAACCCTCCGGTATGTTATAATTTAGTTGTGTAAATAACAATATTACCGGAGGGTTTATGAATATAGGCGCAAGATTGGAAGCCATAGCGGCGCTGGTGCCGCAAAACTGCGTTGTGGCAGATATTGGCACGGACCACGCTTATTTGCCGGTGTGGCTTATGCAGAAAGGCTTAATTAAAGCTGCCATAGCGGCAGATATTGCCGAAGGGCCGTGCAGGGCGGCACAAACCAATATCGGCATGTATGGATTAAAAGACAAAATAGAAGTGCGCCGCGGCAGCGGGCTTACCGTTTTAAAGCCGGGAGAGGCTGACGGCGCGGTTATTGCCGGAATGGGCGGCAGCACTATTGTGCAGATTCTGGAAGAAAGCCCGGAAGTAGCCAAAGCACTGAAATTTTTAATAGTGCAGCCAATGGCAGGCGCGCCGGGGCTGCGCAGGTGGGCGTGTGAAAACGGCTGGCGCATTGCAGACGAAGCGCTGGCGGAAGAACCGCAGCATTTATATGAAATTATTATGCTTGTTCCCGGCAGCGAGCCGCCGCACAGCAGCATAGAATATGAAATTGGTCCGCGCCTTATTGAAAAGCGGCCGACGCTTTTTGGCAGGCACATTGAAAAACTTTACGCCGCTTACGCAAGAATGCTTAAAAGCATGGCGCAGAGCAGCAAGGCGCAGCAGAGCGGTAAATATAAAAAAATGCAGGAGCTTCTTGCCGGATTGGAGGAATATAAGCATGAGTGCGACTGTGAATGATATAGTAAAAATTATGGACAGCATTGCCCCGCGCAATCTTGCCGAGGAGTGGGATAACGCCGGTTTTTTAATCGGGCGCGGCAGTAGTTCCGTAAAAAAAATAATGGTAGCGCTTGACGTATCGCCGGAAGTTGTGCAGCAGGCTGTTGGGCAAAAAGCAGACATGCTGATAACGCATCATCCGCCGATTTTCAAACCGCTTAAAAATATCTGCGACAGCAGCTGGCAAAGCGATTTGCTGTTAAAGTGCATAGAAAACGGCATTGCCGTATACAGTGCGCATACAAGCCTTGACAGCGTGCTTGGCGGCGTTAACGATGTGCTTGCGGAAAAGCTCGGCCTGGAGAAAACCGTTTCACTGGTAAAAAATGACGCTAACTGCGGTGCTTTGGGGCGCGTAGGTTATTTGCCGCAAAAAATGGAATTTGAAAAATTTGCCCAGATTGTAAAAGAGGCGCTGGGGCTCTCCTTTGTTACCGGCATAAGTGCAGGTAAAACTGTTTACAAGGTTGCTTTATGCGGCGGCGCCGGCATTGATTTTATTGCCGAAGCGCTTGAACAGGGTGCGGATACTTATGTGACCGGCGATATTAAATACCATGAAGCCCAGAATGCCGTATTCAGCGGGCTGAACCTTATTGACGCCACGCATCAGGGTACAGAGCTGCCGGTTGTGGCTGTACTGGCCGACAAACTTTCGCTGAGGCTGGCGGCGGCAGGCTTTGCGGCGCAGGTTTTAACGGCGCGCGAAACTTTGCTTTTTAAACAATATTAATGAATTGAGGTACAATAAATGATTAGTGATTTTAAAGCCGGAGCTAAAATTTGCCAGTCGGTGCTTCTTCGTGTTCAGCGCATGGGCACATCTTCCAACGGCGCGCCTTTTGCACGTGGGCTTGCGGAAGATAACAGCGGCAAAATACCGTTTATTACTTTTGAAGCCGGCATTGTTGAAAAAATGCGCGAGATGGACGGCCCTTCGCCGGTAATGGTAAGCGGCAGTGTGGATATTAACAAATTTTCCGGTGAAATGGCTTTGCAGCTGGTTATAAAAAAATTAAGCGATATCGTTCCGGAGGATGATATCAGCAACCTGCTGCCGGAAGGCGATTTTGACCACGAAGTCTATAAAGATAAATTTGACCGCCTTATAAAAAGCGTTTTAACGCCGGGGCTGCGCCTTGTTTTGGATAATGTTTTTGAAGGCGCGGTTTACGAACAGTTTTTGCGCAATCCGGCGGGAATGAGGCTGCACCACGCTTATATCGGCGGGCTGCTGCAGCATTCTGTTGATGTGGCGGTGCTGGCAATTGCCATGGCGGAATCCATCGGCGGCGTGGATAAAGATTTAATCGTTGCCGGGGCGCTTTTGCACGATGTCGGCAAGCTGCGTGAAATTTCTGCCTCCATGGGCTTTCCGTATACAACGGAAGGCAGGCTTTTGGGGCATATCAGCATGAGCGCGGCAATAGTACAGGAAGCGGCTGCCAAAGCGCGGGTTACCGGCCCAAAATTGCAGCAGCTGCTGCATATTATATTGTCGCACCACGGCGAACCGGAAAAAGGCTCGCCTGTTGCCTGTGCAACCAAAGAGGCCTTTATAGTGCATTATGCAGATGAACTGGACGCAGTTATGAACCAGTTTAAAAAGACGGATAATAAAAATTCGTGGGAATATAATAAAATGCTGCAGCGTTTTTTAATGAGTAATGTGTGAGCAAATAAGGTGATATTGTGCTTTACCTGTTTTTGATTATAATTGTTTTGGGATTGCTGGCAGCTATGCTGACGGCGTTTGCTAAACTTATAAGGGATTTGGGAGAACTTGCTGCTTTGCTGCGCGCTTCGGGCAGCGGCAAGGAAAATAATGCCGCGCAGGATAAAAACAGCCCCGCAGACAACAGTGGCGGAGTTATGAATGGCCACCCGTACACTCAGGATGATATTATTTACAAGAACGGGCGTTATTACGAAAACGAAAACAGCGAAGACTGGGAAGAATTTGAGTACGAAATAAGCGAAGACGAAAGATTTAAATAATATTTAAAAGTTTATAAAACAGGTTTTTCCGGCGTTGATGTACGCGTGTGGAAAACCTGTTTTTATTTTTAATATATATTGTTAATGATGTTACACAATAATAAAAAACATGAAATTAAAATGAAAAAGTTGCAAAGTTATCTTAAAGTTGCTATAATAACGGCGCTGAAGTTAATTTTATATAAATTAAAAATCTTAATGGTTATTATATAAAATTACAGCAAAATATTTTATTCATTGGAGGAATCAAGGTGAGAAAGTTTTTAATGTTGTTAATGATGTTAGGTTTAATTTGTTTGAACGCAGCTGCTTTGGCAGGTGCGCCTGCTGCGGAAAATAACGCGGCAAATGCTGTGCAGCGTCCGTTCAGCGAACGGCTGAATAAAGCTGCTGCTGAAGAAAACGGCGCAAAAGCGGCGGTGCTGTATGTTAATAATGCCAATACAACTTATGACGCGGATATAGACAGGGCAGTTCTGGAAAACGTGCAGGCAGCACTAAAAACTTCTGCCTGTGAGTATATAGACGGAACTGAGTTTTTAGGGCAGCTTAACGAAAACGGCATTGCCGATATTACTCAGGCCGAAAGAGCTGATATTGCAGACGTGTTTAAAGGCAGCGGCGTTGACTACGTTGTGCTGGTGCAGGTGGAACCTTTCGTCCGCAAGGAAAAAGTAACCGTGTTTACGCTTGGCAAAGAGATGACGGCAGTTGTGCCTTTTAAAATTTTTGATGTAAAGAGCGGCAAATACATTTATAACGGCAAATTTACGGAGCTTGCCAAAGACAGTTCCGTTATCGGCGACGTCGGCAACAAATCTGTCGCGTTAAAAGCGCTTGATTCGGTTAATGCCAAAATCAGTGAAGTAATTGCTTCGCGCCTGGCGCAGGTTAAAAATTAAATGCCTGCGGCCCACATTTTAACCCTTGACTAATTACAGGCTTTGTGCTAAAGTACTGACAGTATGAGTGTGAAAAGCAATCGCTGACGGCTTTGCCGTAAGAGGAAAGTCCGGGCTTTTTTATGCACATAAATTTACGACACGCAGCATAAAAGCTGCGTGTTTTTTATTTTTTGTAAACTTAATGAGAGGAAAGTCAGCTATTTAGTCAGCGGGTTAATTTAATTCTTTTGCTGCGTAAGAGGAAAGTCCCTTGCATAAATTTAAGTAAAGGGGATTTTACTATGCTATTATCAGAAAGCAAAAAACGATTTTTGCGGAGGTGTATCGCTTTAAACCTTGCGGAAGGTACGTTGGTTAAATATGACCGCACACTAAACAGTTTTTTTGAAACCTGTACGAGCAGGAATATTGAAAACGTTGAAGATATTACAGCCAATGATATAAGGGCACACCTGGCAAAACTTGCAAAAGATGTTAATCCAAACACGTTAAAAGTATATTTTGATACAATTAAGTCGTATTTTAATTACCTGTACCGTGACAAGATAATACCCGAAAATGTTGTAGCAAATATTGAAACACCAAAAAGGGAAGAAAAGACAATACCTGCGTTTAATAGATTTGAAATAGACACTATTTTAAATTCTTTTGACAAAAGCAGCTTTTTAGGGTTTAGAAATTATACTATTGCTTGTACCTTATTTGCTACTGGATTGCGGCGGGCTGAATTATCTGCACTGTACATAAACAGTGTTAATTTTGATGTTAATATTATAAAAGTTGTCGGCAAAGGGAAAAAATATCGTGATGTGCCTTTAAGCCATACATTAAGAAAAGTAATATTAAAATACCTGCAAAAAAGGGGAGAATATATTGGCGAACACAAACTTTTAAGGTCGCCGTACTTAATTATAAATAAAGACGGTGAAAGATTAGGTGTATCAGCGATAAGCGGCATAATAGCCAAAATAGGCAAGGATGAAAATATTACTGGCGTTAGAGTATCGCCGCATACTTTCCGGCATACGTTTGCAAAGTTTTTTCTGCTTAATGGCGGTGATTTATTTAGCTTGCAAAAAATACTCGGTCATAGTGATATTGAAATGACGAAACGCTATGTTGAAATGAACGAAGTGGAGTTAAAAATACAAAACGACAAATTTAATCCGTTTGACAATACAAGCTGGCGTTATTTATAAAAGCATTTATCGCATACGGTTAGTTTACAGGCGTTTTTTTACAGGTACGCTTAAACTATATTCGGAAAATTAAAAAACGGCTGTAAGGCATAAAAGCGGCGGCGTAAATTGGTTTTTGAGTTTTAAACAATAAAAAACAGGGGAGGGTTTAACCTCTCCTGTTTTATTTTGTATCCGGTAGGTTCTTTCTGGAGATTTTTTTCGCCGAGGGTCTTGCGAGCCCCAAAAACGATTTAGATGCAGAGAAAATTTTAACGGTTTCCTGCCAGCATCCACAGGCGGCAGGCGATAACTGGCATTGCGGTGCAGTCTGTGTGGTTGTCAAAACTTGAGTTTTGGGAAATAATTTTATTTCCCGCCGCTAAACAGTTTGTTAATCCACGCTGTAAACGAAACGCCAAAACCAACACCGACAAGACCGGCAAGAACCATACACGCCAGCAGTATAATAAGACCGAAAATGCTGCCGATAATATCGCTGCTTGTAATGTTAAAACCTATAAGCTGTAAAAGCCACGCAAGAAAAAGGCATATAACCGCCGCCAGCAGATAGCCGCCGAATAGGGCAAAGAATAAGCCGTAACCGATAAGCCCGGCAATGCGTATTAGTTTAGTAAGCATAATAAAAAACCTCTTAAAACGGTTAGCAAAAGTTAACATTAAGACAAAAAAGTCTGAAAGTATGATTTTACTCAAAAATGAGTAAATTGACAAAAAAGTCCGCGTACTTTTATAAAAACTTAACAAAACTTAACATTTGCTCAAAAATGAGCGAGTTGACGACAGACAGAAAAGTCTGCCGTTCCTTTTGGTACGGTTGCGCCGGACGATGCCGGAATGTAGAAAAAAGTTGAAGTCTGAAAAATATTGCCGGGGATTATTCCTCGTTGTGGGTGTTATGATACGGCGTATCTGTAAAAGTAAAAGATATATCTTTAATTTCACAACAACGCTGCTCTGGAAAGTTTTCAATTAGCGCAGAATATATACACCCATCAATATAGTCTAAGGCGGCATCATCGGCAAGCGAAAAATATTCATTGCGTGTACATTGATAAAACATATTCAAGTCGTAATTATCACCATGCGAATGTGTAAAATACCCTTTAAAATTGATGACTGGCAAAAAAACTTGTTCAAATTGTATGCTGCCTTTAAAATTTGCGTTTCCTATTTTTTCTTCGCTGTTGTCGTGTTCTTCGTCAATATCTATATATTTATATTCATAGTCTGTGTACAAAATATCAATATTTTTTATATCTATTGGGTAAAACTTTAAAAGGTCACTTGGTAGCACTTCAAGATAAGAACATAATACATTTAAAGTATAAAAATTTATTCCTTTACTTGTATTGTAATATAAAGTAGTTAGTGTTGGGCGTGATATACCTGTATCGTTTACGACTTTAGCGATTTTTAGTTTCTTTTTTCCTAAAATTTCAGATAAATTAGATAATATCATAAGTAAAACCTCCTAATAAAAGTATAAAGTGTACTTTGCAAAATAGCAAGTATATATTGACAAATATATCAAGCGAGCATAAAATATACTTGTCAAAACATAAAGTATACTTTACGAAAGGAGAATGAAAAATGCGCATTAGTTATCAAAAGTTTTTCATTGCCTGCGCAAAGTCCAAAATGACAATGAGCGCAGCAATGGAAAAAGCAAAATTAAGCTGTTTCGTATTAAACCGCATTAAGCACGGCAAAAACGTAAACGCAGCCACAGCGGGCAAACTGGCGGCTGCGCTGGGCGTGCCGGTTGAGGAGTTGCTGGATTTAGAGCAGTGACCCGTGCTGTGGTTGTGGAGGATTAGGAGGTGAAGCAATGGAACCGGAAAAGGCTTTGATGACAGCGCAGGAAGTGGCGGCGCTGTTAGGCGTAAAATGTGTATGGCCTATAAAATCATCCGCGAGGCCAACGAGGCAATAAAAGCCGCGGGAAAGTTAACAGTCCGCGGCCGAATAAACAGGAAGTATTTATTTAAAAAGCTGGATATTGAAGGGGTGTAAAAAATGGATTGTAAAGAAAAAGCTGCCGAGGCGGTGAGCATAGCGCCGCATTTACTTTGCGCAGAGGATATAAACACGGCGGCCGCCGTATATGATTTGGCTATGGAGGACAGGGCCAATTGTGTAAAATGGGCAGCTTACAGTTACGGCGCTATGCTGGCATATGCAGCTGGATTTATAGCGGGCGTAAGGGCAGAACGCCGCAAAAGAAAAGAAAAAGCCGCCCGGCGCGCCAACGCCGAGCGGCAGAAGTAAAAAGGTGTTCTAAGCCTTTAACCATTTTTATTTTACCACAGAAGGGAGTAAACAGCAATGAGAAACCACTATAAACAAGGATATAAAGACGGAGCGCAGGGATTGAGCGACTATGAACGCGAGGAAATGATAGACGAAATTATGATGAGGGACGGCGTTGTGGCCGCATCTGATTATGAGGACGGCTTTGAAGAAGGGCGTGAGGATAGCTGGGAGTGGTAATATGCAGGTATTTTGGGATAACATACCGGCAGAACTGAAAAAAGAGCCCCGTTGGGTTTGCTGGAAGTTTGAGCAACGCGGCGGCAAGATGACCAAAGTGCCGTATACACCCACAGGCAGGAGAGCAAAAAGCAATGACCCTGCCACGTGGGCTGCTTTTGACGAGTGCCGGGCAGCGCACGAGAGCGGCAGCTTTGACGGCATAGGTTTTCAGCTGGACGGCAGCGGCATTGTGGGCGTTGATATTGACCACGCAAGGGACGCCGCCGGAAACTGGAGCGCTACCGCCGCCGCTATTGTAGATATTTTAAACAGCTATGCCGAAATATCGCCAAGCGGAGAAGGCGTGCACGTGCTGGCCTACGGCACAAAGTTTGGCGACAAAAGCAAAAACGCCGCCCTGGGCGTGGAAATGTACGAAAAGGGTCGCTTTTTTACCGTCACAGGTAATTTATACCGTGAGGAATTAAACACCGTACAGGAGCGTTGGGACGAACTTGTGGAGGTATATTTCAAATACCTTGAGCCGCTGCAGGAAGATGAGAAAACAACCACAGAGCCTACACCGCCGCCGCAAAATAACGCCGCCGCAGATTTTGCGCCGCTTGATGATGCTGCAATTATAGAACTTTTTGAGAGCGGAAAAGCAGGCGGGCAGAAGTCCGGCAGGGGCGCAGAACTGGCGGCGTACTGGCGGGGTAGTTACCTGCTTTACACGGATGATTTAAGCGCGGCAGATTTATCGCTTTGCAATGCGCTTGCCTTTTGGACGCAAAAAGACGCTGCGCAGATGGACAGGCTTTTTAGACAGAGCGGGCTTTACTTGCTGGATGGCAGGGCTGAAAAGTGGAACGCCAAGCATAATAGCGCCGGGCTGACTTATGGCGAAATGACCATTGCCGCCGCTGTGGTTGCTTGCAATGTAGTGTACAGCGCCCGCAATTTAACAGGCCGCTTTAATAATGAGCTGGTAGTAAAGCAAAACTTCCCTGTGTGCAATCTTGAGGGAAAGCCGATAAAAACGCACTGGGAAAACCTGGCTTTCCTTCTGCGCCGCTGGCGTTATGAGGCTAAATATAACGAAATCAGCAAGGAAGTGGAATTTTACCGGGACGGCAAAAAGTTGGCTGTAAAATATGATGACTTTGTAACGGAAATGCAGGGCGAAGCTAATAAAAGCGGGCTGGGCTGCAGTAGACAGGACACGCGGGCAATGCTTAACCTTATCGCCAGTAAAAACCGTTATAATCCTTTTACCGACTATTTGGAAAGCTGTTTTAACCAATGGACGGCGGCAGGCGGGCAGAAGGTTTATTTTTACCGCTTGTGCAGCGCGCTTGTGCTGAATACGAATTTTACAGCAGCAGGCCGCAGTGCTTTTTTATATGGCCTATTGCGTAAATGGCTATTGCAGGCGGTAAAGCTGGGCTATAATGACGGGACAATGAGCCCGCAAAATATATTGATAATGCAAGCAGAAGGCGGAATAGGCAAAACGCGCTTTGCTCATTGGTTATTTAAAGAGCGGCCGGCGCTTATAAAAAGCGGTGAAAAGCTTGACCCTACAAACAAAGACAGCGTTATTAAGCTTACAAAGTATGCGCTTGTTGAGTTGGGCGAAATAGGGCAGACTGTTAAAGCGGAAAAAATAGACGCGCTCAAACAGTTTTTTACGCAAAATGAAGATGAGTACCGCGCGCCGTTTGATATAGCCGTGCAGAAGCATCCGCGCCGGACAAGTTTTTTGGGAACTATAAACGAAAGCGATTTTTTAATCGACCGTACAGGCGAGCGCCGTTATTTTGTGTTACCGCTTGCGGCGATAGACTGGCAGCAGCTGGAGCGCCTGGCGCCTGCAATGCTGTGGGGCGAAATTTACGCGGCGGCGGTTGTGGATGGCGAGCCGTGGTATTTAAATTATGACGAAATAAAGCAGCTTAACCAATTAAACCAAGTATTTGCTTGCACAACATCCACAGAGGAGGCGCTATTCGCTTTACTGGATTTTGAAACGCCGAAAGAGCGCTGGAAGCTGTGGCGCGTTTCGGATTTGTCTTCTTATCTGTTCGGCGATAGAAAGCAAGCCGCTAAAGTTGGCAAAGTGCTGGCGGCGCTTGCTGTTAGCGGCAGAATACCGCCGCCACGATATAAAAGCGGGCATGGCGCCGGAAGGTTTTATTTATTGCCGCCGGAGGGCATCCCGGCTATTGGGTTAAAAGGTTAAAAGACTGTAACAATTAAATTTTTGTCGCCTTTAACGCCGCAAAACCCGCACTCTTACTGGGGTTTTTGGTAATCATTAAAGGTATTAAATATATTTTAATTATTTTATTTATATAAATAACGTAATATGTATATATAACATATTACATAATACGTTACATAATACGTATATTTTATATATAAGTAAAACGCCGCATTTAACGTTTAACAAACTTCTGGAATCCGCTTCCTGTGGGCGTTTGCGGGCGCTTAAGGGTTGATTTTTACCCTTAGCAGCCTATAGGAAAACTTAAAATAAAACATTAAAATTATTAATTCAAAATTAGGCAACAGGGGCGGGCGATACACTACCCCCGGGGTAACATGTTGGTGCTGCCGGTATCAGACTGAATGGAGATACCTTAACGTAATACGCGCCGCGCGTGTAAGCCCCCCAACCACAGCAGAGCAGAACGGATGCCGCAGGCGCTACCAACACCGGCGGAATAAAAAAGAGAGCGTTTTATACGTCCTCTTTTTGCCATTTTTCTTTTATTTCTTGTATCCTTATTTGTTTTATATGTTCCGGCAAATTCGTTGGAATTAAGTCTATTGCAGATTGCATATTTTGCGGTTTAAATTGTTTATCATATTCAGCATTGATAAAATCTTCCATTGTTAAAATTTCTTTAAATATTTTCTTATTCATTTTTTATGATAACCTTATTATTAAAAATTAGTTTTGGTGTTTAATCATCACGATGATTTGGGCAGTTCATACAGATTTTTACAAGTTCCTCGCTCCATGGCAGTTCATCCGGCCAAAAATATTTTGTCATCTGCCCTTCGGCTGCCAAAGAAGTATCAAAGCAAAATCCATCATCAACTAACCTATTGACCAAAGGACATCTAATCGTCTTTTCCATCGTCAAACCTTTCTACTAGCTTTATAATAATTTCGTTATATAAAATAACGTCCGATAATATACGTTATGTAAAATTCGCTATAATATTATAGCGTTAGCATAAATAAATTATTCTTCTTTTGCATACTCCATAATATCGCCCGGCTGAACCTCGAGCGTGGAGCAGATGCGGTTAATAATTTCAGTGTTGATATTTGCGCCTGCCGAAAGTTTTGCCATTGTTGGAGATGATATATCTGCCAGTTTGCAAAATTCCATTTTCTTAATACCGCGGCGCTGGAGCAGGTCAAATAATTTATAATATCTGATTGCCATAGCGTTACACCTCTTTTGCTTATTTATTTAAGCATACACTAAAAAATATTAAATTACAAGGGGGATTTTATGGAAATACAGGAACTGAAAAGACTTTTGCAGTCTGTAAACATAAAACAAAGTCAGATAAACGAATTAGCGGCACGCCGTGACGAAATACTGGCAAGTGCTGCTGCTCCCGGCTGTGGTTGTTATGAGAATATAGCAGGCAGTGGGAAAGCATACCGTAGTGACAAAATAGGCAGCGCTATTGCAAAAGCTGCGGCCATTGATGAGCAACTGGCGGCAGTGTTTGATGAGTACAAGGCGGCTTTTAAAACGGTACGAGAGTTAACAGGCCGATGCAATGACGGTATTTGTATAGCTTTGCTGCGCCGCCGTTATTTATGCGGCCAAGACTGGGCAGAAGTTTCCGCTGCTTTGGGAATTACTAAAAGTTATGCAATGCGTTTGCATAAAAAGGCTTTAGAGAGTTTAGCCGCTGCCAGCTAATCGTGATAAATCAAAAAAATTTTTCTTTTTTATTCATAGACAAGAGGAAAGTTAGCGTGTTATACTATGTAAATGGCGAGGAAAGTTTTCTTTTGCGTCAGTGAAATTGAAAATTAAAAATAGTTTTACGTTGTACTTGTTAGCGTAAATTTTGTTGTATAGTTTTTGGCTGAAAAGCTGGAAACGCAGACAGCAAGCCCACATTTTAACCCTTGACTAATTACAGGCTTTGTGCTAAAGTACTGACAGTATGAGTGTGAAAAGCAATCGCTGACGGCTTTGCCGTAAGAGGAAAGTCCGGGCTCCACAGGGCAGAATGCCGGATAACGTCCGGCGAGGGTGACCTCAGGGATAGTGCCACAGAAATGTGTACCGCCTGCTTCGGCAGGTAAGGGTGGAACGGTGCGGTAAGAGCGCACCAGCGGACGGGTAACCGGCCGGCTAGGTAAACCCCATTCGGAGCAAGACCAAATAGGGAAGGGATGAAGCGGCCCGCTGATCCTTCCGGGTTGTGTCGCTTGAGCCTGCAAGTAATTGCTGGCCTAGATAAATGATTGCTGCCGCTTTGCGGAACAGAACCCGGCTTATTGAGCACTCGTATTAAGAAATTAAAAGGCTGGCAGAAATGCCGGCCTTATTTTTTGCAAATTTTCAGCAGAAATTCAAAATAAGATGTTATAATATATAAGAAATTAAAATTAATGTAAAAAAACTATTGGCTAAAGGTTGGGTCTTGACAGTGAAACGGATTTCATTTGTTGTTCCTGTATATAATGAAGAAGAAAATTTACATGAGTTTCATAAAAGGTTGGGCAAAGTTATGGAAGCTCTGCCCTATGATTACGATTTAATTTTTGTTGATGATGGCTCAAGCGACAGCAGCCATTTAATATTAGCCGAACTGGCTGAAAAAGACGAACATGTGCAGGTGTATTTCCTTTCGCGCAATTACGGGCACCAGCTTGCGCTGACCTGCGGGCTTGATAATGCTTGCGGCGACGCTGTTATTACCATGGACGGTGATTTGCAGCATCCGCCCGAACTTGTGCCGGAACTTTTAAAGCTGTGGGAGGACGGTTTTCAGATTGTGCAGACGGTGCGCACGGCAACGGAAGACGTATCTTTTTTTAAAAATATTACGTCAAAAGCTTATTATAAAATTATTAATTCCATGTCCAAAGTAGAAATTACACCCGGCGGCAGTGATTTCCGCCTGATGGACAAAGTTGCGGTAGAGGCATTCAGGCGTTACCGCGAACGTGCCCGTTTTATCCGCGGCCTGGTTAATACGCTGGGCTTTAAAGTTGCAACTTTTGAATTTACCGCTCCGCCGCGTTTTGCGGGCCATTCCAAATATAATCTGCGTAAAATGCTGCATTTTGCTCTGGACGGCATTACTTCATTTTCAAATCTGCCGCTGCGCTGGGCATTTTATATCGGCATGGTGTTCGGTTTAATGAGTTTTCTGGTAATTTTACACGTTCTTTATGTAAAATATGTTGCAGATGATGCAGTGCCCGGCTGGGCAACAATGACGGCCAGCGTACTCTTTCTTGGCGGCATTCAGCTTGTAGGCATAGGCATTTTGGGCGAGTATATAGGCCGCATTTTTGAGGAAGTAAAGCAAAGACCACTGTATATAGTAGGCAGACACCTTGGCAAACGGTAGTTCTGGTTTACAAAAGCGGCATTTTGTGCTATAATTTAGTTGTTTATAAAAGCACAAGGAAGTGATGCGGGTGATAAAAAAAGGGTTCCTTTGTTTGGCATTGACATGTGTATTCTGTTTAGCAAACATGGCAACCGCATTAGCCTCGTTTGAATACGGGGATAATGGTCCGGAAGTCCTGGCTATTCAAAAACGCTTGGTTGAATTGAAGTATGAAATCAAATTGCTTGACGGTGATTTCGGTTCTGAAACGGAAGCCGCTGTCAAACGCTTCCAGGCGGATCAACAGTTAGAAGTTGACGGAATAATCGGTGAAGCTACCTATACGGCTTTGATGCAGAAACCTATGCCTCCTAACCGTTCCGGGAGGAGCGCTACTGTAAGAAACGTTATTCGTGCTGCCTATGGTGTAATCGGTACACCTTATGTTTTTGGCGGAACGAGTGTATACGGCTTCGACTGCTCCGGTTTTACCCAGTATGCTTTCGCGCGTGCAGGCATCAGCCTTCCGCGTACTGCTGATGTGCAGATGTACAGCGGACGCCAGATTAGTGCCAGCCAGCTGCGCCCGGGCGATTTAATCTTCTTCAGCACTTATGAGCCCGGCCCGTCGCACTGCGGTATTTATCTTGGCAATGGTCAATTCATCCATGCGGGTTCCAGTACCGGCGTAACGGTATCCTCCGCATTTACCGGCTATTGGGGCGCACGTTATTACGGCGCATGCCGCGTTATTTAAAAACATTAATAAACTATCAATAAAGCAGTGCTTTGTTGGTAGTTTATTTTTTTATCAGCGTTATTATATCTCTGTTTTGTAATATTTTTGTGAAAGCATATTGCAAAAATACCCAAACAGCGCGATTTATTGTATAATAATGCTAATAACAGTTAATGGCGGTGGTAAAGATGGATAAACAAAAAGTTTTGATTGCTGATGACGAAGCGCCGATTAGGGAAATATTAAAAATTTACTGCGAAAAAGAAGGCTTTGATGTAATAGAAGCTGCCGATGGTGCAGAAGCAATTTTAAAGGTTCAGTCGGAAAAACCGGATATTATCATTCTTGATATTATGATGCCTGTGCTGGACGGACTGGAAGTTTGCAAACAGGTACGCAAAATGAGTGATATTCCTATTATTATGCTGACGGCTAAAGATGATGATGACGACCGCATTTTAGGCCTTGAAATAGGTGCGGACGATTATATTACCAAACCGTTTAATAACCGCGAAGTTATTGCAAGGGTCAAGGCAGTTTTACGCAGAAGCTCTGCCGTAAAGAAAGACGAAGCAGGCGGGCGTTCGCACATTGAATACCGCGGGCTCAGCATTGACATGGAAAAATACCAGGTTATTGCTTTCGGCAAAAAAATGACATTCACTGCGAAAGAAATGGAACTTTTGTGGTGCCTGGCCTCCAATCCCGGCAAGGCTTTTTCGCGCAACCAGCTTCTGGAAACAATTTGGGGCTATTCCTATTACGGCGATACACGCACGGTTGATACGCATATTAAACGTATCAGGCAAAAACTTAATATTCCTTCCGATTCCGATTGGGATATTACAACCATTTGGGGCGTAGGTTACAAATTTGAGGTTAAAGATAAAAAATGAATAAATCTCTGAGTACAAGGCTGATGTACAGCTTCATGGCTCTGATAATGGTTATAGTAGTCGGCGTTACGGCAGGTATTTCCTATCTTATCGCCGATTATTTTTTTAAAACCAACGAGCAGGAGCTGGCAGAAAAAGGCAATGAAATGGCCGCTACGGTAGAATATTTTATGGGCTTTTCCAACAGCATGGAAATGCTGAACCGTTATGTGTTTGCCGTAGACAGGCTTGTTGGCGCCAGAATATGGCTGTTTGACGATAAGTTTGAGCTTCTGGCCGCTTCCAACATCAATACAGATTATAAACAGGACGGCACACGCCCCGGCATTAAGGATTTAACCATGCTGGAAGGCTCTGTTGCCGAAATTGCCAGGGAAATAAAAAGCGGCAAGCTGGATACCAAAGTAATAACGATTTTAAAGGATGTATACAGCGGAAAATCCGTTCAGTCGCAGATTTATCATCCGTATTACAAAGAACAGGTAATGCTGGTAGGCGTTCCTTACGGCAAGCCCGGGCAGGCACGCGGGGCAATTTTGCTGGCGCAGCCTTTAAGCGGGTTCGACAGCTTTTTGCGTGACATTTACATATACACTTCTATCGTTGCTATTTTGGCACTTATTTTAAGTATGTTCATGGTGCGCAGCCTGGCCAGAACTATTATCAAGCCGCTGGTTTCCATGAAAGACAGCGCCATGGCCATTGCTGCCGGCGACTATACACGCAAGGTTAACGTGCACGGGCAGGATGAAGTGGCGCAGCTCGGCAAGGCGCTTAATGCCCTCGGCAACGATTTGGGTGCGTTTGTTGCCAAAACGGAACGCGCCGAAAAAATCCGCCGCGACTTTGTTGCCAATGTATCGCACGAACTGCGTACGCCGCTGACCATCATCCGCGGCTATAACGAGGCGATAAGCGACGGCACTGTTACCGATAAGGACATGATTCAGCGTTACCGCCTTTTGATTAACGAAGAAACAATGCGTCTGGAGCGCATGATAAGGGAACTTCTGGATATCAGCCGCATGCAGGCTGCCGATGAACTTGCGCCAGCCAAAATGCAGCCGCTGCCTTTAGGTGCTATTGTGCGCAATGTAGCGGAAAAACTCATGGTGAACGCCGTTGAAAGAAACGTTAAGCTGCTGGTGCATGTTGATGAAAAAATACAAATTATGGGGCAGGGCGACCAGATGGTGCAGCTTGTGCTGATTATCGGCGACAACGCATTAAAATATACGCCGGAAAATGGCACGGTTACGTTTGTAACTGAACTGCAGCAGGATGGCAGCGTGAAAATGACCATTTCCGACCAGGGCCCGGGCATACCAGAAGAAGATTTGCCGTTTATCTGGGAACGCTTTTACAAAGTTGATAAATCACATTCTCGCAACGTGCCCGGTACAGGGCTTGGCCTTGCCATTGCCAGGGAAATTATCCGCATGCACGGCGCCAAAGTGCAGGTATTCAGCAAACTTGGCGAAGGCACGCGTTTTGAAATTACATTCCCTAAAGATAAAGTTATTTCGGAGTGATTGGAGGGGTAAACTTGAAACTTGCATTATTGCAGATGGAAGTTCTGGAGAAAAATAAAGCGGGCAATGTGGAAAAAGCCTGCAATTTGTTAAAGCAGGCCGCGCCGCAGGCTGATATTGCCGTGCTGCCGGAAATATGGACAACGGGTTATTCGTTGGGGCATTTAAGCAAAGAAGCTGAATATCTGAACGGGCCGGTAATTGAAGAAATCAGGAGCATTGCTGCCGCAAACTGCTGCGCCGTTGTAGCAGGTTCAATTCCTCTGCGCAAGGGCGACGGCAATGTTTATAACACTACCGTTGTTATAGATAAAAACGGAGAGATTGTTTTCTGTTACAGCAAACTGCATTTGTTCAGTATGTTTAATGAACAGCGTTTCTTTAAGCCGGGCAGTGATTTTAGCGTGTATGAACTGGAGGGCGTAACCTGCGCTTCAACAATTTGCTATGATTTGCGCTTCCCGGAATTATACCGCCATATGGCCATGCAGGGCGCAAAAATAATTTTTGTTCCGGCAGAATGGCCGAAAATACGCGGTGCTATCTGGGATTTGTTCCTGCGTGCAAGAGCACTGGAAAACCATACCTTTATTGTCGGCGTAAATTGCGCCGGTAAATTTCATGACCAGAAATTCTACGGACATTCTTCGGTAATAGACCCGTTCGGCAAAGTGCTTGCCGTTGGCGGCGAAGAAGAAGAAATTATTTACTGCGATATTGACCTGGCGCAGGTAGATAAAGCCAATGAATATATGAATGTTTTGAAAGATGTTAGGCCGGAGCTGATAAAATGAAGTACAAAATTTTGAGCATGCTGCTGTGTCTGTGCTTTTTTGCGTCCGGGCATGGCTGGGCAGCGCCTGCTTTTGAACCTAAAGACTGCCCGAAAGATTTAAAATATATTTTGGGAATGTATTACGGCAACGGCGAAATGTTTTTACTGCGCGAAAATAACGGGGAAGTTGAGCTGGTTTACCGTTTCGGGCAGAATGATTATACTTTTGCCGGAAGTAATGTTTATCCGCTTTATAAGGAACATTTCGATTCGTATACCATAAATGAAAGCGGGCCGCTAAATCATTTGGATGCCGCCGTACGTATTGAACGCAGCCGTGAAGGTTACGGCGTAAGCTGCAGTGTTGGCGGCAACCGTTACAGCCGCCGCTTTTTTGCCGGTGAAAACGGCAGGCCATTCCGTTTTGCTCCTGCAAGTGACTGGCAGGCATTAAAAACTGCGGCAGACGCTGCCGTAATGCCGGCGCAGCTTGGTGCCGGGCAGCAGGCACAGCTTGTTGATTTGGCACAGGCCGTACCGGGGCTTAAATTTGACTTGCGTTATGTGCAGGCAGATAACTGCTTCGGCCAGGCGCTTACCGATGACCAGCGTGCGTTTTTGGATGCAGACGCTGCACTGGCACTGGCGCAGGCACAGCAATATTTAAAACCCTATGGCTACGGTATTCTGGTATGGGAGGCTTACCGTCCGTGGTCTGTTTCCAAACTTGCCTATGACGCCCTGCCGGCAGATAAAAAATCCATGCTGCCCGCGCCGGAGGTTGGTTTCAGCCATAATACCGGGCGCAGCATTGATGTAAGCCTGTATTTGCTTGCAACCAGTGAAAATGCAGGTATGATCAGCGGATTTGATGAACCCTCCGTGCGTCAGTACGCATCTTTTGCGGGCGGCACAACGCTTGAACGCTACCGCCGTGATTTGCTGCGCAGCGCCATGCAGATGGCAGGCTTTACGGCAAGCGAAACTGAATGGTGGCACTTTGATTACGGAGATATCAAAGGATTTGCACATTTGAATGTAAAACCGCAGTAACAGGCATTTACAGTATCTGTAAATGTGTTATAATATTTACGAAAAAACATAATTAATTATGAGGTGACATATAATGAACGTTTATGATTGCGCTAACGAACTGGCTAAAGCATTAAAAGAAAGCCATGAATTTAAAAAATTACAGGAAGCAAGAGTTGTCCTTAAAAAAGATGCTCAGGCTGAAGAACTTGCCAATGATTTTATTAAATTAAGCTCTGAAATTGAACTTGCCAAATATCAGAAACAGGAAGTTGATAAAGAAAAAGAAGAAAAGCTGCAGAAACTTTCTTCTTTGCTGAGCCTGAATCCGACAGCTATGGAATATCTGCACGCGTTTATGCGTTTCCAGATGATGATGGCCGATATTACCAAAACGATTAATGACGTTGTAAAGGAAGCTGTCGGTGAATAATTCCGTTAATCTGTTAGCAGAAGTTTTAAAAGAAAAAATGCCCGGCAGGGTTTATTGCTGTGAACCAATGAGCAGGCATACTTCGTTTAAAATCGGCGGCCCGGCAGATGTGCTTGTGCAGCCGGAAAATTCGGAGGGGCTTGCTTTTGCCCTTGCAGCTGCCAAAGATTACGAAGTGCCGGTAACAATTCTCGGCAACGGCTCCAACGTGCTTGTGCGCGACAAAGGCATACGCGGGCTGGTTATTCAGCTTGGCAATGCACTTAAAAGTTTCCGCCGTGAAGGCAACAGGTTGTTCTTCGGTTCCGGTTATTCGCTGGCTTTGGCGTCACGCAAAGCGTGGGAATGCGGTTTAAGCGGCATGGAATTTGCCGTGGGCATTCCTGGAAGCATTGGCGGCGCCGTTTACATGAATGCCGGTGCGTATAACGGTGAAATGAAAGGCGTAGTTGAAAGTGTAGCCGTTATGGATATGAACGGCAGGGAGTTTGTGCTTACCGCTGCGGATTTGCAGTTTGGCTACCGCAAAACAAGTTTACAGGAAAGCGGCTATATTATTACCGAAGTTTGCCTGAACATGCAGCCTGGCGATAAAGACGCCATTAAAGCCATGATGGACGATTTCAGCAGCAGGCGCATCAGCAAGCAGCCGCTGGAAATGCCAAGTGCCGGCAGTATGTTTAAGCGCCCGCCGGGATATTTTGCCGGAACGCTTATTGAAGAAGCCGGATTGAAAGGCTATAAGGTTGGCGGCGCGCAGGTTTCGCCCAAGCATGCAGGTTTTGTTGTAAACTGCGGCAACGCTACGGCGGCAGATGTTTTGCAGCTGATAGCGGACGTGCGCAGAGTAATTATGGAAAAAGCCGGTGTGGAACTTCATCCGGAAGTGCTGGTTATCGGCGAAGAATAAAAAATTTTTCAAAGAGCGGCTGCAAAGCCGTTCTTTTTTATACAGGGCAGTGTTATTGTAGTTGCCCGCTTGTATATGTTATAATAAGCTATCACAGAAAGAGGTATTTTATAAAGTATGGATAATGTTTACGATTTAGTGGAAGATTTTTACGGGCATGACCCGGGCTGGAATTTTCTGCTCCGTCGGGAATACGCCGAGGGCTTTCTGCGTATAGAAGCATGGCATGGAAAAACGCCGGAAGAATTGTATGATATATGGGACCAGCTGACAATGCTGTGCCTTTACCTTGGTAATACAGAACTTATGCTTGGCGATATGAGCGCGGATGATTTTGTGGACTGCATTGCCTGGTGCGGCCGCAATGTATCCGAATTTGACGCCGATTATGAACATACAAAATATTTTCTGGATACCTGCGTGAGGCTGTACGCCTATTTGCAGAAGAAAAATGTAATTTCTGACGCCGGTGCTCCGCGTGAAGCGGAAGAAAAACTGCTGGCAGGCGGAAAAATGAATATTGTGAATCCGGACGGAAGTTTTACTGATGAAAATAAAGACCGCCGACTGTTTACGGCGCCGGATGCTTCCAATAAAATATTTTTAAACGTAAATGAACGGATGCAGGAAATTTATGCGGCAATGCATGAATTTTTTACTGAAAGCAGGTTCAGTGTTGATTTGGAACGCGCTTCCGTGCTGTATCATGGAATTTTTGGCAATGCCATTAACGAGTCGGCAAAAAGCAGGCAGGAAGCCTTTAATTCATTTTGGGATTATTTTTTGCTTGATTACCGTTTGATGCTGCGCGATATGCACCCGCTGGAATATTTTTATGAAACTGTATGCAGCAGTGACAGCCGTTATTACGATGCAGGCTTTGCCAAGCGCAACAGCGATATTTTAAAGGAAATTATTTCTGCTCGCCTGGTGCTGTTTACCGTGGAAGGTTTTGGCGAAGAAGGCATGTATTTATGCCGTGATTTTCTTACAAACGAAACTTACCAGCTTAATTTGCCGTTAACCGAAGATATTGATACAACGGATATGCTGTTTATCGGGCATTTGTTTTACAACGATAATATGCTTACCGAAAATATGCGCGGCTACAAGATAGACAACATAAACGCTTTATGCCTGCGCGATACTTTAAAACGCGCTTATAAATGGGTAAGCGTACAGCAGCAGGAACCAAACTTGCAGTGGTTCAGCGAGTATTATCCCATGGTACTGCGCAATATGCTGTTTTTATATGCGGCAGGCATTGCGCATAAAAACTTTAACAACTATACGGAACATACCGCATTCGCGGCAGCGCCTTACAGTGATGAAACGCTGGTTGCCGGTATTTTAAAAAATATTATGCTGAAAAATTACTTTGCACTTGCAGATGTGCGGCTGGCAACGCAGATGTGGTGCGATTTGCAGGCTGCCGGTGCAGAGTTGGCTGCTTACAGCGAAACGGTATGGGCAGCAGGCATAATTTATACATTTGTAAAACTTAACGGTGCCTATACTTTCTTTGATGAACGCATTGCCGGTTTTTGCGGAACGGAAGTGGCTGCCATGCAAAAGGCTTCCGAAACGATATGCGAAGTGCTGCAAATAGAAAAGCATGACCCGCGTTACAGCAACGAAGAAGGCATTTTGGCAATGCTCATGAGTGCTTACATGTAAAGGAGAACTTTATGAAATGTAATTTTTGCGGCAGAGAAGTGCCTAAAGGCACAGAAGAATGCCCATATTGCCATTACAGATTCGAGCAGGAAGCGACGATACTTAATCCGCGTGAGCGTGATGAGTTTGAAGGCGTAACCATTGACGAAAGCGGTTATGAAGAAAACGCTGCCGGAAATAATGGCACAAGAAGCCCCGAATACAGGCAGACTTATGAATACCGCAGCGAAGAATACAGCGGTGCGCGCAGCGGCAGAGGCCCTAAAATTTACGTTAAAAACCTTGGCTGCGGCGGTGGGCTGCTTACCGCTTTGCTGGTTATCTGCGTACTGATTGGTTTGTTTATTTTCTTTATGCCGCTGTTTGTTATAATAGCAGGCATTGGCCTGATTTATTATTTCATCAGCAGCTTTTTAGGATGATAACAAAAAAACTGCGCTTCAATCCGTATAAAACGGAAAGAAGTGCAGTTTTTATTTTGCGCGTAAGTTTTACAAAATTTCGTCGCGGACGAGCTGGTTAATCATTTTTTGTTTGCCAAGAACCCATAATAAATCGCCTTTTTCGAACACAAGCGAAATATTGGGGTTTACTATAGTGTAACTGCCGCGTTCAAGCCCTATTACAAGGCAGTGCCATTTGTTGCGGATATCGGTAGATTTTATGGACTTGCCAAGCAGCGGTGAATGTTTGTCAACTGTAATGGCGCAGGGCATAAAAGCAATATCGTAGCGTCCTTCAGCTTCGTTAACAAGCATAAACTGGCGCATGCTTACTGGAGAATCGAGCATAGTAAGGCCAAGATTTTTATTTTTTATGGCGGCATTTAAAAGTTTAAAATGTGCTTTAGTGCCGATAATTAAAAGCTTTGTTCCGGCGGTGATTGTAAAGCTGCCGCCCGGCATATCGTGAATCTGCCTGCCGGTATCGGCCTGTAAAACATTACAGCCGTAAGATTCGCGCAGGGCGAGGTTCAGCAGGGTCTGCCCGGCAGTAACGGAACCTTCTTCCACTTTGTAGTGGGCTAACTGCAAATCTTCGTCAAACCATCCGTAAGGTGTGTGCTCGCCCGATTCTTTTAAAGCCTGGCGGTGTTTTAACATATGGCGCTCGTTAAGGTTAACCAAAAAGCGCGATTCCATACGCAGGTATTCGCCCATCAGCCAGTCGGAAGAAGAAATAAAGTAAGCCGTAATTAAGGTTGCGGCGGCGGCAAAAAATTCAGAGAGGTTTAAAATCCAGGCAAATACAAAGAAGATAAAGCCTGCGGCGGCAATAATTTTTAATAGTATGAGCACCATAAGCGGAATATGGTTGCTGCGTTTTTCAAACCACAGTACGGAAAACAGTTCCGAGCGCCTGGTGCGGTTAACAAGGATAGCACGCAAAAACGGTGCCGCTATAATAAAGGTAAGCACGGCGGTAATAATATCTGCGTAAGGCAGTTTTAAACTATCGCGCAGGTAACCGCTTAAATAATATTCCGCAAACAGCGCTATCGCCGTCAGCAGTGTTGTAAAAATCAGCATGCGCGTAAAATATTCCCGCAAAAAATTGCTCCAGTCCGTGGTGGCTCTGGTGCTGATATTTTTTTCGGTGTAACGGTCAAGCCAGTCGTTAATACGCTGCGGCAGCAGACGGCGGATAATTTTATAAGCCGGGTCGGCAGCCATAATGCAGAACGGCGTGGTAAAAGTCGTCATAACGGATACGGCAACGATAATAGGATAAATAAAATCGCTGATAACGCCGAGGCTCATGCCCAAAGAAGCAATAATGAAGGAAAATTCGCCTATCTGCGCCAGGCTGAAACCGCATAATATTGAAGTTTGCAGGTTTTGCCCGGAAAGCAGCACGCCGCCGGCGGAAAAAATAAGTTTGCCGGCAATGGTAACGATAATAAGTACGATAATGGGCAGCCAGTATTCCACAAGCAGTGCCGGGTCTACCAGCATGCCGACAGAAACGAAGAACACTGCGCCGAAAATATCTTTTACAGGGGTGAAAAGGTGCTCGATTTTTTCGGAGTTCGGTGCTTCAGCAATAAGAGAACCCATTATAAAAGCGCCAAGCGCAGCGGAAAAACCGAGATGCGTTGCCAGAACAACCATGCCGAGGCAAAGGCCGATGGAGGTAACAAGCATCGTTTCGTTGTTCATCAGTTTCAGCGAGCGTTTATAAAAGGTAGGCACAAGGTAAATGCCAAGCACAAACCACAATACCAGAAAGAACAGCAGGCGCATAACGCTGGCCAAAAGCTCCGTGCCGGAAATGCCTGCGGAGGCAGCAAGCGTGGAAAGCAGAACCATCATGATAATACCGGCAATGTCTTCTACAATTAATATGCCAAAAACCATTTCGGTAAAGCGTTTGCCCTTCATTTTTAAATCTTCAAAGGCTTTTATAATGATGGTTGTGGATGACATGGAAAGCATGCCGCCCAAAAACAGGCTGTTCATGTGGCTCCAGCCCATAAGCGTGCCCGCGCCGTAGCCAAGTGAAAGCAGGCCGGCAATTTCCACTATGGTTGCAATAAAGGCGGTATTGCCAACTTGTTTCAGCTTGTTGAAACTGAATTCCAGCCCAAGCGAAAACATTAAAAAGATAATGCCTATTTCCGACCAGGTGTGGATGTTGTTAAAATCGGTAACTGTCGGGAAAAAGGAAAAATGCGGGCCGGTAATAAAACCGGCAACGATATATCCGAGTACAAGCGGTTGATTGAGCTTTTTAAAAAGAATGGTAGTAATACCTGCTACCAGCAAAATCATAGCGAGGTCGGAAACGATTGGTGGTAAATGCGCCATCTAAGGTTCCTCCTTACTTTTGTAAAATAAGATAAGCGACAAATAAAAAGAAATGTTGTATAATAAAATAGGTTTAATGTTTATAAGCGGCAGTAAAAAACGCCGCTATATTATTATACAATGACACAGTGCTTTTTAACAAGGCATACTGTTTGCAAAATATTTGAAAATACGGAGGCAAAGCATGAATACAGATTTGATTTTGATTAACGGCGATATAGTTGACCGTAAAGAAGGGCTTATTGAATACTGCGACCGCGGGCATCAGTTTGGCGACGGTGTTTTTGAAATTGTGCCGGTTTATAACGGCAAGGTTTTTGGCATGATTCCGCACATGGAAAATCTTTTTACTTCCGTAACGCGTTTAAAAATACCTGCCGTTTATATGGTGGAAGAACTGGTTGAGTTTCATGAAGCGTTAATAAAAGCCACCGGTATGGAAAACGGCGAAATTTATACGCAGGTTACACGCGGCAGTGCGCCGTTCGGGCTGGCTTTTCCGGAAATGAGCGTGCCGCAGCTTGTAATGCAGCCTGTTTTTACAGACCGCTCTCAGCTTGCGGAGGCACAGCAGAAGGGTGTAAAGCTCATTACCGAAAAAGACCTGCGCTGGCAGCATTGCGACGTTAATACCTTAAACCGCCTGCCGGAAGTAATGGCACGCCAGAAAGCAGCCATCAGCGGCGCATTTGACGCCTTGTTTGTGCGCGATGGAAAAATTACCGAAACCACCGAAAGCAGCTTTATGCTTGTAAAAGATGAAGTTTTGTGGACGGCTCCGGAAAACGAAAACATTCATAAAAATATTACTCGTAAAGTAATTAAAGAACGCCTGGCGCTTGATTTGGGCATGCCGGTTGTAGAGAAAAATTTTGACGTGGATTTTGCGTTAAAAGCAGAAGAAGCCTTTATCTGCGGGCCGCGCTGCGAAATTGTGCCTGTAGTTAAAATAGACCGCAAACTGCTGAACGGCGGCGAAGTTGGCAAAGTAGTGCCGCAGCTTTTAGAGGCTTATAAAAATTTTGTTGCCAAAGAATGTCCGGCAAGGTAATTAATTGTGGATAAAACTTTAGTGCGTGGGGCAATGCTTATTGCGCTGACGGTTGTTTTGCAGTCGCTGCGCCTTTTTATACCGCTGCCGCCAATGGCAAGTATGTTTTTTATAGGCACGCTTGTTAATATGATGCTTGCCGTTACAGTGCGCCTTGCAGGTTTAAAACCGGCGCTGCTGGCAGTTGTGTTGCTTCCGTTTTTTGCATATTTGCAGGGGCAGCTGCCAATACCGCTTTTAATACCGGTAGTTATCGGCGGCAACGCCGTGTTTGTGCTTATCTGCCATTGGGCATGGCACCGCGGGCTTATGCTGGCGCCGCTTGCCAAAACAATCTGCATGTTTACGTCAAGCCTTGTGCTTTTAAAAGTGCTGGCGCTGCCTGAAAAAATGGTATTTGCCATTGGCTTTATGATGGGCTGGCCGCAGATGGTAACAGGTATTTGCGGCATATTGCTGGCACGGTTAATTACAAAACGCACGGCAAACTTTTAATATGGGGGCATTGTTATGGATACAAGAGTGGTACTTTTGGGCATTATTGTAGAAAACACTGCCGCTGTTGAAGAACTGAATGCTATTTTGCATAATTACGGCAGTTATATTATCGGGCGCATGGGGCTGCCCTACCGCGAGAAAAATCTGCATATTATCAGCATAGTTCTTGATGCGCCGCAGAACATTATCAGCGCGCTTGCAGGAAAAATCGGCATGCTGCCGGGAGTTACGGCCAAAGCGCTTTATGCCGGAAAACAGGCTTAGTCCTTAATGCCTTAGGGCTTTTTTATAGGAGAAATACTGACAGGGAAGGTTCGTCCTGACCTTTAAGGAGGAAAATCAAATGTATGATGCAAAATCAATGAAGGCCGAAGAATTTATTGACCATAACGAGATTATGGCAACGTTGGAATATGCCGCAGCCAATAAAAATAACGCTGCTCTTATTTCCGAGATTATTGAAAAGGCAAAACTGCGCAAAGGCTTAAGCCACCGCGAAGCAGCAGTACTGCTGGACTGCGAACTGGAGGATAAAAACGCGGAAATTTTTGCGCTGGCAGAACAGATAAAAAAAGATTTTTACGGCAACCGCATTGTTATGTTTGCACCGCTGTATCTTTCCAATTACTGCATTAACGGCTGTGTGTACTGCCCGTATCACAGCGTAAACAAACACATTGCCCGCAAAAAACTCACGCAGGATGAAATCCGTGCCGAAGTTATTGCCTTGCAGGATATGGGGCATAAACGCCTGGCACTGGAAGCAGGAGAAGACCCGGTTAATAACCCTATTGAATATATTCTTGAATCCATTAAAACAATTTACAGCATTAAACATAAAAACGGTGCTATCCGCAGGGTTAATGTTAATATTGCCGCAACTACGGTTGAAAACTACCGCAAATTAAAAGAAGCCGGTATCGGCACCTATATTCTTTTTCAGGAAACCTATCATAAAGAAAGTTATGAAAAACTGCACCCTTACGGGCCGAAAAGCAATTATGCCTACCATACCGAAGCAATGGACAGGGCAATGGAAGGCGGCATAGACGATGTTGGCCTCGGCGTATTGTTCGGGCTTGAACTTTACCGTTATGAATTTGCAGGGCTTTTAATGCACGCAGAACATCTGGAAGCAGTTCATGGTGTTGGCCCGCATACTATCAGCGTTCCGCGCATCTGCCCGGCAGATGATATTGACCCGTCTGCTTTCGATAACAGCATCAGCGATGATATTTTTGAAAAACTTGTTGCTTGCATCCGCATCAGCGTGCCTTATACCGGTATGATTGTATCTACCCGTGAAAGCCAGCGCGCCCGTGAAAGAGTGCTGCATCTCGGCATTTCGCAAATCAGCGGCGGTTCCCGCACCAGCGTTGGCGGCTATGCCGAGCCGGAAAAAGAAAATGACTCTGCCCAGTTTGATGTAAGCGATAACCGTACACTGGATGAAGTTGTTGGCTGGCTGATGGAACTTGGCTATATTCCGAGCTTCTGTACTGCCTGCTACCGTGCAGGGCGTACCGGCGACCGCTTTATGAGTCTCTGCAAGAGCGGGCAGATTCAAAACTGCTGCCATCCCAATGCGCTGATGACATTAAAAGAATATCTGGTAGATTACGCTTCTCCGCATGTAAAAGAACTGGGTGAAGAACTTATTGCCAAGGAAATTCATAATATTCCCAACGAAAAAGTGCGCGAACTTGTAGAACGCCATTTGAAGGATATTGAAGAAGGCGAACGCGACTTCAGAATTTAAAATTGACATTTATAATCATATCGAATAAAATTTATATGTGTATTTAATGTTCAAGCCGCTTTTTACAAGCGGCTCATTATTTTTGAAAGGCGTTGATATTTTGCTGGAAAATCTGTTCAAACTTAAAGAAAACGGTACCAATGCCAAAACGGAAATGATGGCCGGGATTACAACTTTTATGACTATGGCTTATATTCTGGCTGTAAACCCCGCTATTTTATCCGCATCCGGTATGGATTCCGGCGCCGTATTTACGGCAACTGCCATTGCCTCCTGCATTGGTACGCTGTTTATGGCATTTTTTGCCAATTATCCGTTTGCGCTGGCCCCCGGCATGGGCCTGAACGCATTTTTTGCCTATACTGTCGTAGGGCAAATGGGGTATTCGTGGCAGGTTGCACTGGCTGCCGTATTTGTTGAAGGCATTTTGTTTTTCATTCTGTCGCTTACAAAAGTGCGTGAAGCAATTTTTAACTGCATACCGTTTTCGCTTAAATATGGCGTTACCGGCGGTATAGGGTTGTTTATTGCTTTTATCGGCCTGCAAAACTCGCACCTTGTTGTGGACGGTGCAACGCTGGTAAGCATTTATCCGTTTAAAGCGTCGCTTGCAAGCGGAGAGTTTTATACAACCGGTATAGGCGCGCTGCTGGCGCTGATAGGCGTAATTTTAACGGCTGTTTTAATGATAAAAAATGTGCGCGGCGCAATTTTGCTGGGCATACTTATTACCTGGGGCCTTGGCATAATTGCGGAAGTAACAGGCATTTATATTCCCGACCCGGCCAAAGGCGCATTTTCGGTAATGCCGGATTTTTCTAACGGCTTATATATACCGAGCCTGATGCCGAGCTTTATGCAGATGGATTTCAGCTATATTTTTACCTTTAATTTTGTTACCATAATGCTGTCTTTCATGTTTGTAGATTTGTTTGATACACTGGGTACTTTAATCGGTGTTGCTTCCAAAGCCAATATGCTCGACAGACAGGGCCGCCTGCCCAGAATCAGAGGCGCGCTGCTGGCTGACTCTGTTGCAACATCGGCAGGTGCTGTGCTTGGCACATCTACGGTAACAACTTTTGTCGAAAGTTCTTCCGGCGTTATGGCTGGCGGCCGCACAGGGCTTACTGCTGTTACCGTTGCAATACTCTTTTTGGCCTCTTTGCTGTTTGCACCGGTATTTCTGGCAATACCGGCATTTGCAACGGCACCGGCGCTTATTATTGTAGGCTTTTTAATGCTGGCTACCGTTTTGAACATTGATTTTAACGATATGGGCGAAGCAGTGCCCGGGTTTATTGCCATTATTGCCATGCCGTTTATGTATTCAATTTCTGAAGGCATTGCGCTTGGCATAATTTCTTATGTGGTTATTAATGTTCTTTCCGGCGCGGCCGCTAAAAAGAATATCAGCAGTATTATGTATATACTGGCATTCTTGTTTGTTTTGAAATATATTTTCGTTTAAAACTTAAAATTGTTATGGCAGGGCCGGCTAACTTCCGGCTCTTTTTTATTGCCCAAATTGCGGGCAAAGCAGAACAAAGCCTTGTCAGATTAGTTAAAAACGAGGTGCGTAATGTAAAATTTCGGTTAAGCAATGCTTTGAAAAATGCGTATTGAAACCTTTTATAAGTTTCTACCTTAGCGCGGCGGGTGTTCGGGGTATTGCTGCGCAGACGGTGAAGAAGCGAAAAATTAAGATTTATCTTTAAAAGTGGTCTTTACAGGGGGGGCAAACGTGTTATAATGAGGCTGTATAAAAGACTGGGTAGTCAAAAAACCTTCTCCTCAGGAACGTTTTTCAGGTTTACTCAATACTTTATACAATAAGGCTTGCCGTTTCCTCAGGGGCAGGCCTTCACTGGGGTTTATAAACCGCAGCAGGAAGAAAAATGTAATTAAGCGTTTGCAACGGTAGAGGAAACCAGGAGACTCGCACTCAGGGCAGATGCCGAAAGCAGAAATTTCTTCCCCAAGCGTTTTATAAAAATAAAATGTGTTTTTCTAAAGGGAGGAAAACAAAATGAAAAAATCTTTAGTACTTGCAATGGCTATGGCTCT
>ENA-OWRJ01000366-OWRJ01000366.1-human-gut-metagenome-genome-assembly--contig:-NODE-366-length-62910-cov-12.152844_pt1 | contig 62910 bp, 72 predicted proteins | sample MGYA00248269_ERZ651897 | MGnify/ENA primary metagenome ERZ651897 (study PRJEB26924, sample SAMEA4378252) | human gut metagenome | biome: human gut; feature: human-associated habitat; material: faeces...
TTTTCTTTAAGTATCTTCCACTGATAACGGTATGCATAGCTTGCACTGAACACTCCGTTGTCTTCCTTTTCTGATTTGAATACAAACGGTTCACTTTGCTCTAAATCAAAAACGATAGGATAAGCATTATTGTAAATATTTCCGTCAACTTCATTCGCAGTAGTATCATTGTCGGCAAAAATCAGATAAGATTGACCCTTTTGCAATAAAACAGGATTCCACGTTGTATGTATATATCTTCCGTTTCCACTTCTTAAAGTGTTGTAATACTCAATTTTCCCGTCATAATATTTTTTATCAATTTCACTGTGTTTACTGCTGTCAAACTCACCCGACTCATTTTCAAATTGAGCTTTCAGATTTTCTTCCGCTGTTTGCACAAAATTTAAGCTTCTGTCGTTATACTGTTCTGTTATATGATAATATTCACTGATATATAATATATCCCCTTTATTATACAAGCATTTTCCGTTATTGGAATCGACAACTTCTTCTATAACAACAGGCGTGTAGATTAAAGATAAAAACGGCTTCATAATCAACGTTTCACCGCATTTACCGTCATTGATAACATAACTGTCGCCTGCAACTCTGCATTTGAGCGCTACAAGTTCCGATGATTTAACGTCTGTCGTTTCTTTATACAAGTCATCAAGATTCGGCTCAACAGGAGTAAACATATCATATATGGAATAACGTATGTTACAATATATGTAGTCGTTTGTAATCTCATATTTATCCGCATCGTAAGAAAACGTCTGATACCCCTCGATATTCTTTACAAGGTTTTCTTCACTTTCCTTGCTTGTATTATCAGTTGCAGAGCTGTTTTCTGTAGCCGAGCTTTCGGTTTTGCTTTCATTTTTACTGTCGGTAACCGAATTTTCCACAGGCGGAGTAGTATCGCCTACGCCGCCGTTTGCAGAGTTACTTGTACAGCCGAATAACATAAGTGCCGATAGGATTAGAACTGTTGCTTTTGTAATTCTTTTCATAGAAAATTCCTCCTTATTATTAGATTAACATTTTTATTATACAAAATCAAGCTTTTACAATCGCTTTTGTGAATGTTCAATAACAAAAATAGTAAATATAAACAAATAACAATCACAACCTTTCGGCGTTGTTTATGTCGGAGCTCAGCAGAAAATCTTCCCGAAAATAATCGCTTGAAATCGCATTATACCGTAAACGACAGCACCTCCTTTCTTTTGCGTAATATCATTACCCGTTGCGACAAAAAACGCTGTCGGACAACTGTAAAATAATTACATAGTCGGTGACTGATGTCTGAAAGCGAAAGGAAGTTTGAAATGTCAAGGGCGGTAACAAAGGATAAGATAAATATCCGTGAACATTCGGTAATAAGATGTACGGCTGTAATGATAGCGGCGGCGGTAATTTCAATGAGTATGGTACTCGGAAAGCCATCGCCGTTTGCGGCATCGTTTGCGGCGGCTATGAGCGGAATCGACTGTATCAGCGCATTTGTGGGGAGCGTTGCAGGCTATATTCTCGGCGGTAATTATACCGACGGCGTTACTGTTACATCGGCTCTGCTGTCCGTTGTTGCCATCCGTATGATAGTTTCACGCAGAAAATCAGCCGTGTCTGAGATAGTATCGGCTGTCACGGCGGCAGGCTCTGTCTTTGCGGCGAATTTTCTCACATCATCTACCGTAAGCGAGGTGATGAACTGCATCATTCTTTCGGTCATGGCAGGCGGAGGTGCGGTTGTCGCTTTACGCTTGTCACGGCTTGCCGAAAAGCGTGAGATAGCAAAGATAACCGTCCGCAGCGATCCTCACAGCTTTATCTGCGTTCTGGGCGGCTGTGCTATAGTGTCCGGTATACTTTCGCACTACAGCGTCGGCATCTTCAATATAGGAATAATTTTCGCATCCTGCCTTTCTCTTTGCAGTGCTATGAAGTACGGCAGGGGAGCAGGTGCTGTGTGCGGTGCGGTGTCTGCACTCGGGTGTGCGGTTGCCACGACCGACTACGCTTTTCTTGCGGCTGTTGTTGCTCCTGCGGCGGCTGTCGGAGGTATGTTCAGCGGCGGAAGAAAGCTGAGTGCCGCAGGAGCCTTTGTGCTGACCGCAACGCTTGGCACTGCGCTGTTCGGAATGGATAATTCAAAGCTCGCCGTTGTTGCCTGCATATTCATGTCGTCGGCGGTCTTTATGCTGTTACCGGTAAAGCTTACAGCCGAGCAGGGCGATATTGCCAGAGTTAAAGCGGGTGAAAACAGCGTCAGAAAACTGTTTTCAAAACGGCTGAAATTTGCCGGAGGAGCGATTGCCGAGGTCAGAAGAACGGTCGGTATCACTGCCGAAAAGCTGGATAATAATATAGGAAGCGATATAAGCTGGGTGTACAATACAGCCTGTGACGAAATATGCCGTAAGTGCAGGTATAATATGCAATGCTGGGGCAAGGAGTACGGCGACAGCATTAAACAGTTTGCGAAGATTACAAATATGGTAAAGTCCGGTGAAAGTGCCGATCCGGATGCTTTTTCTGAGCCTTTAAGCGAACGATGCCCTAAAAAGCAGGAACTGATTGACAAAATCCGCAGGCTGTGTGATGTTTATGTAGCGAGCAGTACGGAAAAACGAAGAATTGCCCGTATGCGTAATATCCTGACGGCTCAGCTGTCGGCAACGGAGCAGATTCTCTCGCAGTTATCCGATGAGATTGAAAACAGCGGAGAAATAGAACCTCAGTACAACAAAACCGCCTGCAATGTGTTGTCGAAGCTCGGCTGTGAAGATGCAGACGCAGTGAATGTGGAGCTTGGCGAGCAGGGAAGAATGTTTGTCGAGGCATATTCCGATACCGGTTTTTTCGCATCAAAGCAGGATATATGCGAGGCTATGACGCTTGCTTTCCGCCGCCGCTTTGATTTGCCGACATTGAGCCGTGTCGGAGGGGCATGTAAGCTGAGTCTTTTTTCAGGAACCACCTACACGCTTGACGTTGAAATATGTCAGATAAGCAAGACGGAGGGTACTGCCTGCGGCGATTATTACGAGAGCTTCATAGATAAGAACGGTACAGCGTATGTTGTATTATCGGACGGTATGGGCAGCGGCGGCAGGGCGAGAGTGGACTCATCGTTTGCCTGCGCTATGCTTATACGTCTTTTGCAGGCAGGTGTCGGAGTAGAGGCGGCAATCAGCGTGATCAATACATCACTTGTGTGCAAATCCTCCGATGAGAGTTTTGCTACTCTTGAAATATGCGCTGTCGACCTTTACAGCGGAAAGATAGACTTATACAAGGCAGGCAGTGCCAACACTTATATCAAGTGCGGAAACCGCTTTGTCACCATAGGCTGTAAGGGCTTGCCGATAGGAGTAAAGGACGAGCCTGTCTACGACAGGAGAACGTTTACGATAGGAAGCAGGGATATGATAGTTATGACAAGTGACGGTGCAGAGCTGAACGAGAAATGGCTTTACAGGGAGATGGATAAACAGCCCGACCTTAAGGAATTCTCTAAAGAAGTTGCCAATACCGCCAGATTCTATGCCGGTGACGAAAAGAGCGACGATATATCGGTGATTGCAATGCGGCTCAGCAGATAACATTCCAGATGATGCTGTGCGTTCCGCAACGCTGTCGGAATATCAGAAAAAACAGTATTGACCTTGTTCTTTCAGAGTGATAAAATATATAGCGGTGTGTCTGTGCGTTTGTGCCGAAGATACACCGCTTATTTTGTGCATATAACGAGGTCATTATGAAAGCCGATATTCTGACAAAAACTTGGGTAGCCGCAATTCTCGCAATATTCTGCTCTGCTTTGTGGGGCAGTGCTTTTCCCTGCGTAAAAATCGGTTACGGGCTTTTTGGCGTTGACACTTCACAACCGATGTCATTGATACTTTTTGCGGGGATACGTTTTTTCACAGCAGGAATTATGGTTATTATAACAGGAAGCATAATGCACAAAAAACCGCTTGTTCCGAAAATCAAGGAACTGCCGAAGGTGGCGGCACTGAGCCTTACTCAGACGATTTTGCAGTACCTGTTCTTCTATATCGGACTTGCCAATACAAGCGGCGTGAAATCTTCCGTCATTGAGGGTATGAGCGTGTTTGTGTGCATACTTATCTCATCGCTTGTTTTTCGCCTTGAAAAGCTGACAAAATTCAAGCTTATCGGCTGTGTGCTTGGCACTGCGGGAATAGTAGTTATAAATCTCGACCGCTCTCTGCTCAGCGGATTCAGCCTTACCGGAGATGGCTTTATTCTTCTTTCCACCATTGCCTATGCGATTTCCTCCGTGCTAATAAAACGCTTTTCCAAAGACACCGACACTATGATGCTCAGCGGTTGGCAATTTCTGCTCGGCGGTGCGGTCATGACCGTTATCGGATTACTTGCAGGCGGCAGTATAACTCTGCCCGAATCGCCTCTGCCCGCCGTACTGATGCTTTTTTATCTTGCGTTTATTTCCGCTTGTGCCTACTCGATCTGGAGCCTGCTTTTAAAGTACAACCCCGTATCGAAAATTGCTGTTTTCGGCTTTATGAATCCGGTTTGCGGTGTGCTTCTTTCTGCGCTTCTGCTCGGAGAGGCACAGCAGGCATTCCGCTTTGAGTCGCTGATTGCTCTTGTACTGGTCAGCGCAGGTATATTTATAGTCAACAAAATGGGGGGGGAAAATTGACAGAATGTTTAAACTATTTCGAATATAACTATAAGTAATTCAGGAAACGAAAACAACCGAAAAAAATCGAAAAATATTTCAAAAAATGCTTGACATCGGCTTTTCAATGTGATATAATAATCTACGTTGTCACGGCAGTGATAACTTAAAGAATATTGGGGTGTCGCCAAGTGGTAAGGCATCGGACTCTGACTCCGCCATTTCGAGGGTTCAAATCCTTCCACCCCAGCCATTAAAACCGCATCGTTCTGATGCGGTTTTGTTTTATGCCGATATTAAAACCTTGAAAGGCTTAAAGCCATTGTCGGTATGCTCGTCAAAACAAAACACCGGCTCTTTTCGCATAGTGCTAAAGGGCCGGTGATTTTTGTTATTCGTTATTCGGTTATTCTTATTTGCCGAGTGCAATCTTACCCATAGCGTCAGCCTGCATAATAGCGTCATACAGCTCAACGGGCTGTACATCGCCGGCGAGGTTGTGGATAGTTTCGCCGGGGATACAAGCGTTCTCGGAAATAGTCTTTACCTGTTCAGGAGTTGTAACACCGATTTCTTCAAGCGTTACGGGAAGACCGACCTCAAGGCAGAAGTCCTGAACTTCCTTGAATTCCTCTTTAGGCGCACCCTCAAGCACAAGCTGTACAAGCGTGCCGAGTGCAACGCAGCAGCCGTGATCTGCGTGCTTTATGCCGAGAGAAGTAACGCCGTTGTAGAATGAATGAGCGGCGGCACAGTTTACGTTATCGGCGCCGACACCTGAAAGGTAAACGTTAGCTTCAACGATATTTTCAAGTGCGGGAGTAACGGCGTGTACCTTACAAGCCTCGATAGCCTGCTTGCCGTATTCACGGAGCGTGTCATAGCAAAGACGAGCAAGTGCCTGACCCGCTCTTGTGATGCCCGTACCCTCAAGGCTTGCGGATTCGGTGCGGATAGAAGCACGACCCTCGAAATATGTGCCGAGCGCATCGCCCATACCTGCAATAAGGAACTTGACGGGCGCATTTGCGATAACGGTCGTATCGACCATTACAGCGTCGGGATTTGTGGGGTAGAACAGATATTTATCGAAGCTGTGGTCATCGTTGTAAATTACTGAAAGTCCCGTGCAGGGAGCATCCGTAGCCGCAACTGTAGGTACGATTACAATGTGCTTTCCGCTGTAGTATGCGGTAGCCTTTGCTGTATCAACGGCACTGCCGCCGCCTACAGCTACTACCGTATCAATGTTGTCATGCTCTACGATAGCCTTCATCTTATTTATTTCGCCGTTGCTGGATATTCCGCCGAATACCTCGTAACGTCTGTAGTCATCAAGCCCTTCAAAGCTCTTTTCTATTTTATCGTGGCAGGCCTTGTAACCGCTGTTTGAGCATACAAACAGCCAACGCTTGCCCATATAACCCATTTCTTCGTGGAATTTAAGCAGTGCATCTCTGCCCTGTACATATTTGAGCGGCTCACGCATCGCTCTGAGTCTTCCCATCATAATTGAAACACCTCCGTAGAATGATAAGAAATTACAGACATTATTATCTGCTTTTACGACTAATTTATATCACTTTTTTATGGGTATGTCAATATTTACGGGCATTTCGATTTTTGATATGGGTATGCCGAATTTTCATTGCAATAAAGAAACAAATATCATTTTAAATTGAAATTGCGGGGGATAAGTATTGTTTTTATCGGCAAACAGGAGTATAATATAATAAAAATGAAACGGGGTGATTATTATAACTGCTATGACGATTGAACGTGCTGTAGATAACGCAATCGCTTCCACAGAAATGGAGGGTTTTACGATAACCGACGTTCAGAGAGGGCAATGGCAGAACGGAGAGAGTTTTCTTTGTATTGCTTATCAGAAATGCCGGTTATGATATTGATTATTCATCGCTTAACTCCGATCTCTTGATGATTGGCAGTATTCAGGCGGCAGGCGGAGTTATGGATACCCTTATCAGATTTTTTGAAGAGAATATTAAAATCCACTGACTTTTAAGGTCGGTGGATTTTTTGCATAGCAACAAGTTATTTTGCAGATTAAACTGCAAAGTAACTGATAAACATAAGTGGTGACGTAAGGAAATTGAACAGAAAATGCGGAGCAACACTAATTTGTGATATGATAACCTCAGATATAAAATCTGCTGAAAGTGGTTTTTACCTTGCCTTGCATGGCTTGCGGAAAACCGCCATACGTTTTAAAAGACAAAAGCGACAAAATACATAAAACAAAAACCTCGCAGATCTCTCTGCGAGGTTTTGTGGTGGAAATGTCCAGAAACGCTTCCGCAGTGACAATAACTCCGTCAAAGCCGCTCGGACCAAAAAAAATCGTATATGACATTTTCAAAATTGAGAAATTCGTCCCTTATCCGGTGATTATAAATGTTTGAAAACACCACCACGTCCGTATCCGCGGCAAATGCCGCCTCGGCTATTCCGCATATGATATCCTTCTGGGTGCGGTCGTCGGCTCTTGCGGTTATTACGGCAATTTTTTTCTTGACATTTCGTTCGTCCTTTCACGCGTTCATAAAAAGCCCGTTCCCGCAACCACATCAACCCCCGCTCTGCGGTAAATTCTGCCGCTGACGGGGAAGGATTTTTGACGTGTTCGGCGACAGAGTATGCCGGAAACAAGCTTTCGTATAAATTGTAACTTATTCACGTTCACGCGGTTATGTCAACCGAAAAGGTGCATATTATGATTAAAAGGTGGACAAAACAGATATCGGTTATTGACTTTGTGTTGTTTATTGGTATAATAAACTTAAAGGTGTCTTTGGACACGAGAAACAAAACGGAGGTTTTAACGATGAAGATCACAAGTAAATTAGCGGCTATTTTGTGTGCAGCGGCTCTGTTTATGACGGTGGGCTGCTCGAACGGCGGCGAAACAAGCAGCGGGAGCTCCGAGCCCGACGCTTCCGGCTCCTCCGGAACCGCGGACGTTTCCAGCGCTTCGAATTCCGAAACGAATGAAAGCGGCACGGTATCAGAGGAGAAAATTATGGACAGTCTGAACAACGGCATAATTATCGACAGCGTAAGCGGTAACGTTTATAAGAACGAGATGAACGCAAATCCCATCTCGCCGAACATATTCTGCGCCGATCCCACCGCGGTTGAATATAACGGAAGGCTTTACGTTTACGGCACGAACGACCAACAGCAGGCGGAAGAGGGAACAAAGAACGACTACGCCTATATCAAATCGCTTGTGGTATTTTCCACCGACGATATGGTAAACTGGATATATCACGGCAGGATAGAGGTCGGAGAGATCGCGCCGTGGATAAATAACTCGTGGGCACCGTCGATAGCTTCCCGCGTTGAAGACGACGGACTTACGCATTTTTACCTTTACTTCTCAAACGGCGGCGCGGGCGTGGGCGTGATAACCTCCACCGACCCTGTGGGACCGTGGACCGATCCGCTCGGCGAGCCTCTGGTTTATCAGAATATGCCTGGGCTGGAGAATTGCCCCGCACCCTTTGATCCGGGCGTGTGCATTGACGAAAATGGCGTAGGCTGGCTCTCCTTCGGCGGAGGCACACCGGCAGACGGCAACACTATGCACAGCAAGATCCCGAAGATAGCAAAGCTGGGAAAGGATATGCTTTCCTTTGACAGCGAATTTGTTTCCATTGACGCTCCCTACTTTTTTGAGGCGAGCGAGCTGAACTATATCGACGGAGTATATTACTATACATACTGCACCGACTGGCAGGATCACAAGACCGGCTGGAAGGAGTACGAGGGGGTCGATGTTCCGCCCGCGTGCAGCATGGCGTATATGACCACCAAGACCCCTCTCGACGCAGATAGTTGGGAATGCAGAGGACCCTATTTCTATAATGCGGGAGAGAACGCCGACGGGGCATCCGGACTTCGCTGGGCTAACAACCACACTCATTTCATTGAATATAAGGGCGTAAACTACATCATTCACCATACGCTTCTTCTGGAGGAGCTTATGGGAGGAAAAGCGGGCTTCCGCAGTATGATGGCAGACTATCTGCCCATGGACAAGGCAACGGGCGATATCCCCATAACTGCGGCAAGCAAGAAGGGCGTAGCGCAGATAAAGCTGGTCGACCCCTATACCTATAACAGCGGTGCGCTGATGTTCACCTGTGCGGATATCGGATACGACAAGGTAACGGATCCTGCCGCAAAAAGCACCGCCGACGGCGCGTGGATATATGTAAGAGGAGCGGACTTCGGCTACGGGGCATCAGAGTTTATCGCCGAGGTCAAGGGCAAGGGAAGAATAGAGGTTCGTCTTGACGATATCTCCTCCGAAGCCGCCGCATTCGTCGAGTTCGACTGTGCAGATTATACCAAAATACGCTCGGACAGCTTTGCGCAGTTTGACGGAAGAAACCATGACGTTTATTTCGTATTTTCCGGCTCCGATATAGAGCTTAAGTCGTGGAAGTTTTCGAAGGGCGACGAGCAGCTTCGTCCTGAAGAGGACATAGCCTCCACCGATATACCCTACATGACGCTGGTAGTATCGGGACAGACCGAGCCCGGACCGAGCCCCTCTGCGATGCTCGACATTCCGAAGGACGGGGACTATTCCATAAAATCCTCTTCTTTTGAAAAGGACAGCGCCATAGTCAACCTCGGGTTTATTAATACCGATACCAATGCGAAGTATAAGGTGCTTGTGAGATCGCTGACGCTGGCAACCGAAAACGGAGAGGTTGAAGTTCCCGTAAATAAGGAACTCGATCCCGCAAGCTCGTCGGAAAATGGGCTTGCAAACGGCTGGGGCGGCTCCGAGGTCGGATCGCTGATTTACGGCACGGAGGAATGCGGAATATTCGCAGCGAAAACAGACATAACATGGATAAACTATCGTCTGGCGCTTAAAGTAAACGGCGAAGAGACGCCGTTCACATCCATCACCTACAATGTCACCGTAAGCGGTCTTGAGCTTGACGGCTGACGGCGGCAACGGAAAATAAGGAGGAAAAATGAAAAGACTTGTTAGGTTCGCCGCGGCGCTGACGGCGGTATTGACGCTGACGGCATGCACGGCGGAAGTTGGCACGAGCTCCGTAACGTCGACGTCGAATCCGCTACCGAGCGTCACCACCGAGCCCGAAAAAGAGGAGGACCCCAAAGTGCTTGATAAGGATATCATAAAATCCACGATAACTTCAACCGACGACGGCAACGGAAACTACACAAATCCCGTTATTTTCGCCGACGTGCCCGATATTGATATAATCCGCGTTGACGACGCGTTTTATATGGTTTCGACGACCATGCACCTGTCTCCGGGGTGTCCCGTAATGAAATCCTACGACCTTGTAAACTGGGAAATAGTAAATTACGTTTTTGATACACTGGAGGACAGTGATAAACTTGCCTTAAGAAACGGGGAAAACAATTACGGCAAGGGTCAGTGGGCGACTACCCTCAGATATAACGACGGTGTGTATTACGCCGGCTTCACTTCCTTCTCCACCGGAAAAACTTATATCTATCATACCGACGATATAGAAAACGGAAAATGGGACAGGTTCGTGTATGACGAGTGCTTCCATGATATGAGTCTTTTGTTCGACGACGACGGCAAGGTGTATCTTATCTACGGCGGCGGAGAGATATGGTGCGTTGAACTGGAAAAGGATCTGAGTGCGGTCAAGCCCGGAACCAAGAGAAAACTCATCAACAACGCGGGACTTGTCAAGGGCTGCCTTGCCGAGGGTTCTCACGTCTATAAGCTGAACGGATATTACTATATTTTTATCATAACATGGCCTCCTAATAGCAAAAGAACGCAGCTTTGTTACAGAAGCGAAGCGCTCGACGGCGAGTGGGAAAGGAAAGTGATAATCAGAGATAATATGGGCTTCAGGAATGACGGTGCCGCACAGGGCGGTATCGTCGACGATAAGGACGGCAACTGGTATTGCTTTGTATTTCAGGATCACGGGGCGGTGGGCAGGACTCCCGTTGTGTCGACCATGACATGGGAGGACGGCTGGCCGGTAGTCGGAGTTAACGGAAAGGTGCCAACGACCGACAAGATTCCTATCGCGGGTCACGAGAAAAAGGGCATCGTCACAAGCGACGAATTTATCAACTCACAGATAGTGAGATCCTATCACAGCTTTGCCGACACGCCCGAGGAAGCGGGCGAGAGCGATTATAACGGCTCTAACCTCGGGTTGGAATGGCAATGGAACCACAATCCCGACAACCGCCTCTGGTCGCTCACCGAGAGGGAAGGCTATCTGAGGCTGAGAACGGTCGATGTCTGCGGCACAGTTGCCAATGCGAGAAACACCATTTCGCAGCGAACCTTCGGACCGGAATGCGGCGCATATATAAAGCTCGACGTTTCAGAAATGAAAGAGGGCGATGTTGCGGGGTTTGCCGCCTTCGCGGAAAAATACGGTTATGTCGCCGTAAAAATCGAGGACGGGAAAAAATATATCGTAACGGTTTGGTATGACGATAACGACGACGTTGAAAAGGAATTTGAAACGGAAAGGGTCGAAATAACGGAAAACGAAGTGTATCTGCGGGTCGACTGCGATTTCAAAGATGCGACGGACAAGGCGTATTTCTATTACAGCCTCGACGGCGAGAACTGGACAAAAATAGGAGACACGCTGCAAATGAATTATTACGGTCTGCATTTTATGGGATACCGTTATGCGATATTCAATTTCCCGACAAAGCAGACGGGAGGTTATGTCGACGTGGACTATTTCAGGGTGGAAAACAAACTGCTCAAATAAACTGATAAATTCAATGCGTTTCAGCCGCACAGGGGTAAGACCTTGTGCGGCTTTTTCTTTTTCGGGCTGCTGTTTTTTTGATGTTGTATAATAAAACTTGACACCCCACGCTCAAAAGAATATGCTAAAATCAGGAGGGTGAAGGATATGTCAGATGCAAAGAAATACAACAGGAGCTACAAGGAGCGGTCAGTAAAGTCGGCGCTGGAAATAGGGGTAAAGCAAGCCGGCGAGGAACTGAAGGTACCGTACGGAACACTGTACGGGTGGTTGCAGGCGGCAAAGAAAGGCGACCCGGACATAGAGGAGCGAACCCCCGAAAACGTAATGAGCCCGGCGGATGAGATCCGGCAGCTGCGAAGCGAGGTAAAGCGGCTGAACAAGGAAAACAAACGGCTTCAGGAGGAGAGAGACTTTCTGAATGAGGCGGCAGCTTTTTTCGCCGCAAGCCGTGGGAAGTAAACAAGCAGGAGCGAATGAAGTTCATTGCACTCAAAACCTGCAATGGAGGCGCAAAAGGCAGAATTTCATTCTGCTGCAAAGAGCTGAAAGTGACACGTCGGTATATCGCGTGATGACAGCCATCGGAATAACGCACAGACCCAACCGAAAACCGAATGGGATCACGAAGGCAGACCGTGAAGCACGAAAGTCAGACGACCTGCTGAAATGCGATTTTAAAGCCGACAAGCCTTTCAGCAAATGTGTAACGGACATCACGGAAGTCTAAGCTAAAAATGGCTAGCTATATGTGTCGGCAATATTTGATTGTTACGACCTAACGGCTGTCGGACTGTCAATGGACGACAACATGAGAGCCGAACTGTGCGCTGCAACTGTCAAAAATACAGCGGCAGCGTATCCAGAATTTTGCGGTGCGGTACTCCACTCCGACCGCAGAAGCCGGTACACAAGCGCTTCATACAGGGCCATGCTGAGCGAATATGGAGTAAAGCAGAGCATGAACAGCGCCGGAGGGAGATGTCATGACAACGCCCGCTGCGAAAGCATGTGGGCGCGAATGAAGAACGAGCTGTTTTACAGTCGTGGCATTAATTAGCTCCCGCGCCGGGGGCTAAAGTCGCTTTTTCTTGAGTTCGGCATGATTTCCTGCGGTTTTAATCTTCATAAGTTACATCTGAAAAGAATGGCTTTCAGGTCTGCTGCCTGATTCAATATTTATTACATTTTGTGCATGGCATTTCCCTGCCGGCTTGTTTGTCATACGCTTTTTTCGGTTCATTATTCTTTTTTGTAGTATCAGCAAGCCCGAGCTTCCATAGGATGGTTGCTCGGGCTTGGGTGTTGAGTTATTTTACAGAGTCTCACATCTTGTTGAAAAAGTATCATTTGCCCGCGGCGCAGGAGCTAATTAATGCCATGACTGCAAATCAGCAGCAGGAAGATTGCTTCCCCAGTACGAATACTTTGACCGCTTCGGGATATGTTTTTTCCATATACTTTAATAAATTCTCAACTGTTTCTACAACAGAACAGGATTTCCATACAGGTGTGTCAGGATTATTATAGTAGAAGAAGTTGAACACACCATTCAGCATGCCTCTGTCATGCATCCATTTAAGCGTATGTAAGGCTGCTTCGGCAGAATACAGATCAACATAATCGCCGCCTTTTTTCATGAACGGTTCCATGCAGCGTGTTTCAAATATCATTCTGTACAGCACCCACGACAGATCGCTTACGGTGATCTCGCTGTCTTCATCAAATTCGTAGTAGCACATCAGTTTTTCGCCGAGCTCCTGAGAAAGCTCTTTCGGCATTACCTCGCCCTTGTGTTCCAGTGCATAACTCATACCAGCAAGGAACCGGAATATATATTCAGTGCTTGTTTCATCGGATTCATCCGAATCAACTTCGGGGTCGAGACCATTTTCAAGCATTGTCAGGTATTCTGTCATTAATTTGTATTCTTCGGTGTTTACCAGCCAGTCTCTCATGTAAACGGAAGGCTTCAGGTAAGGCTCAAGAGACCTGTAAAGTGTGTCCGACCACTCCGTGCTTTTAAGGTTCACGTAAAGCTTCTTGTTGCCGCTAGTGGATTTTTCTCCGCCGCCGATGTCCATGCATAGTTTGTGGATCCTTTTCAGATCTTCACTTTCAGCGTCCAGCTTTGACTCCACGTCAAGAATGAGCTGCTGGAGGCTTACGCCTTCGACCGAAACAGGAATGATCTTCTTATCAAACTTCAATGCGGTTTCGATCTCGTTACGGCAAAGAATACTGTTGATATAGCTGTGGCTGTAAAAAGCAAGAACGCAGTTGCAGCCCTCAATTGCAGGCATTGCTCTTTCGCTGTCCCACCTGTCTCCGGCCAGCATTTCTCCATCCCACCAGATGTTGTAAACCTGCTGAATCTGTTCTAGCGTCTTAAGCACGATCTCATCTCTGTGCGAGTAGGAAACAAAAGCATAGGGTGCGCCTTCATGAAACATAGATTTTAAAGCAGCCATATAATTACTCCTTTTCTGTTTTGAACATTTATTGCCTTATGCAAGGCGTTTAATCTATTTTATTATATCACATAAATACACGTATTGCAATATGTTTTTTAATAAAAAGAAAAAAGCCAAAAGAAATTAAAAGGTGATGTTGTATAATAAAACTTGACACCACACGCTCAAAATAACATACTAAAATCAGGAGGGTGAAGGACATGTCAGAAGCAAAGAAATACGACAGGAGTTACATGGAGCAGTCAGTAAAGCCGGTGCTGGAAATAGGGTTAAAGCGAACCGGCGAGGGGCTGAAGATAGCGTACGGAACGCTGTACGGGTGGGTGCAGGCGGCAAAGAACGGTATCTATACCGACACAACGAAAACAAAGAAGTCCCAGAGAACGCAGAAGTACCCGCAGTACGTTATGGATATGCTGTGGGAACTGAGAAAGGAACAGGACGAACAGTGCGCCGGAATTGGCGATAAGTGGCAGGACTACGACCATCTGTTCATCAAGTGGGACGGAAGCCCTATGAACAACAATACTCCCTACTTCTGGTTCAAGGAGTTTTGCGAAAAGAACAGCATAAGGTTCTGCGACATTCACTCGTTAAGGCACTTACACGCAAGCCTGCTCATCAATGCGGGCGTTGATGTGGTTGCAGCATCGGGGGATTTGGGACACTCGCAGGTTTCAACGACAACGAACATCTACTGTCATATGTTCCAAGAAGCAAAGGCAACGACGAGCCAGGCAATCGCCGACGCACTTATCTTTGACAAAAAAGAAAAGCAGGGCGGCAAAAAAGCCGAATTTCCTGCTTAAAGACCATAATTTAAAAATAAGAACCTCTGCTGTTACCGAAATCAAAGATTTCGAACAGCAACGGGAACCTTGTTGCTTTGCAATAAAGACCAAATAAAGACCAAGACCAAAATCCGTACAAAAAACACTCCCAAACGGCTCTGTAAAGCCATTCGGGAGTATCGTAGTGTGGTGACCCGTACGGGAATCGAACCCATGATTCCGCCGTGAAAGGGCGATGTCTTAACCGCTTGACCAACGGGCCGTAGAAATGGTAGCGGCAGTCGGATTTGAACCAACGACACCCTGGGTATGAACCAAGTGCTCTAGCCAACTGAGCTATACCGCCATATCTTTCTGTTTTTTGTCACTCTGTATCAGCGACTTTTATATTATATCACAGCGCTTTGCGTTTGTCAACACTTTTTTAAAATTTTTTTCGATTTTTTTCGTTCTTCAAAAACGCCGTGATATTTTATATAAAAATCCTTAAATCAGACCTCTGCGTACTGCTTTCTGCCGGTTTCAAAAATGTTACCGCCGACAGCGTCGATTGCAACGATAAGAGGGAATTTATCGAAAGTCAGCTTTTTCACACTTTCACAGCCCAGATCCTCAAAGGCTATTACCTCACACCCGGTTATGCACTGACAGGCGAGTGCGCCTGCACCGCCTATGGCACAGAAGTATACCGCACCGTTGCGTTTTATGGCGTCTACTACGGCAGGCTTGCGTTCTCCCTTTCCTATCATTGCGGATAACCCCATATCGAGCAGCAGGGGAGCGTAGGGGTCCATTCTGCCCGATGTTGTAGGACCGCATGAGCCTATTGCCATTCCTTCTTTAGTGCCGGTCGGGCCTGCGTAGTAAATAGCCGCACCGTCTATTTCAAAGGGCAGTTCTCCGCCTTCGTCAATAAGCTGTTTTATACGCTTGTGTGCGGCGTCACGGGAGGTGTATACAGTACCGCTCAGTTCTATCTTGTCGCCGGCTCTTAGCGTTTTTGCCTTTTCTTTAAGTTCGCTTGTGTTAAGTTCCAAGTTTATACTCCTGTTCGCATTGAATTTATTATGCCGGAAAGCATACACTTTCCGGCATATGATATTTACTTTTGATTAAAGGTCGAAGAATCCCACGTTATCCGAGCTCATCTCGTCGTCGTCATCGTCATTGTCGTTAAGACCTTCCATCATCTTGAGATCCCACGAAGGATCGTACTGTGCCGTGTTGGTGGTCATATTGTCATTAATTCCGCCGAGCATGGATGAATAATCGGACATATCAATCTTTTCTTCCTTAGCGGAAGCTGCGGGAGCGGTAGGATCGTCAAACGAGGAAGTCATTCCGTCATCGTCAGACGGTTTAGATGAGGGCGGAGGAGTAATCGTCATGCCGTTCATCTGTGCTTCGAGATCCTTCCAGGGATCGTTCACCTTTTCTTCCTTGCCGGCAACACCCATTGAACGACTTTCATTCAGCTTTTCTTTCGGTTTGTCACCGTTGCGGTCGGAAGTACGTTCGGTCTTAGCTGCGGGAGCAGGCTCATCTGCAAGAAGGTCGCTGAAATCATCGGCTACGGGAGCAGGCTCTGCCTTAGCTGCGGGAGCAGGAGCAGGCTCTTCTGCGAGCAGGTCGCTGAAATCATCGGCTGCAGGAGCAGGTTCTGCCTTAGCTGTGGGAGCAGGCGCAGGTTCTTCTGCGAGAAGGTCGGTGAAATCATCCGCAACAGGAGCAGCATCGGCTTTGGGAGCAGATGCTACAACAGGCTCCTCTGCAAGCAAATCGGCTATATCATCTGCCGCAGGAGTTTCCTCAACGAGCAGATCGCCGGTATCTACGTTATCCGCAGAAATGTCATCGTCACCCGAAACTATCTCAAATGAGCTGAGCAGACCGTTGTTGTCTGTCAGCATATCGTCGTCATCGTCATTGTCCGTCTGAGCCGGCATATCCAGCTTAAGCTCGAAGTTATACGGCTCGATCTCCATAGGAGCGTAGGCGTCAAGCTCGCTCTCGTCAAGTCCGCCGATATTTTCAAGCTCGCTTTTTGCATTGATAAGCTCCTCATCATCGGACAGCTTTTCTTCGGGAACGTCAGCCTCATTATCGGTGGCTGTTTCTGCTTGTGAGGCTTCTTCAACAGCCTTAGCGAGTACATCGTTTACAGCTTTTGTATCTTCAACAGCCTTTGCTACCGCATCGTTTACGGCATTTGCTCCGGCAAGTGCCTTTTCAACGGCTTCATTTACTGAGGCGGTTATGCCGGCAAGAACAGCCTGAATATCTATTGCGGGAGCAACCGCCGCACCTGATGTAACTCCATTTGCGAATGTGTCCGCCTTTTCAAGCACAGACTGCTTGTAATCGTATGTTTTCTTTACCGTATCGGCAAAATATGCTTTTGCGGCTGTGATAATCTCGTTTGCTTTGCTCTGTGCGTCATTTATTACAGCGTTTGCATCGGCATTTGCTTTTGCGGAAATTTCTGCAAGCTGAGCGGGGTCAATCGTTCCGCCGCTGTGCTTTGCTTTATCTATTTTTGCTGCCGCCTGTTTTTTGAATTCTGCGAATTCTTCTGTCAGGGCAGAGTATTTGTCCTGCATAACGTGCAGTTCTTTTTCGGTCTGAGCCAGCTTGCGTCTTTCGTCAAGAACCTGCTTTCTGCTTTCAAGGATCTGTGCGTCAAGTTCAGCCTTTTTCTTTTCAAGCTCTGCTGTAAGCTCATTGTTCTGACCTTCATTCGTCTGCTGTTTTTCTTCGAGTGCTCTTTTCAGCTCTTCATTTTCTTCCTTAAGGGCTTTACGCTCTTTGTTGTGCTGTACTATGTATGCCATTACTTCGGCTTTGTCGAAGCCGAGCGGAGAGGTTTTGAATTCGCCGTTTGTAGATGGCGCTTTTTTCTGTTCTGCCATTATTGTACCCCCTGAAAAATCTGGTTATTGTTATTATACCAAAAATTATTCATTAATTCAATAGCGAATTGTAAAGTTTTATCAATTACCCAAAAATGAGAACCGCTATTGGTGATTTTAACGAAAATTCGCTATCGGCTATTGTATTTTATTGAACGGTAGTGTATAATAGTATAACAACCTTAAAATAATTTCGGTTTTTAAAAGATATTAACGAAAGGACTGATATTGATGATCGACAAAACTATGCCGTTTTCGCTCAAGGATGAAAGAGAAAACGAGATGAAGGAAATACTGACAACGGTTTACGGTGCGCTCAAGGAGAAGGGCTATAATCCTATAAATCAGCTCGTCGGCTATATTCTGTCCGAAGACCCTACCTATATAACTACATATAACAACGCCCGCAGCCTGATCCGTCATATTGATCGTGACGAGCTTTTACAGGCAATGGTCAAGACTTATCTCGGCAGTTGACGAAAGCCGCCATTTATTTCAATGAATTACAACCGCTCCTTTACGGATACTATATCTGTAAAGGAGTGATTTTTTTGCACAGAAAAATGTCTGCCGCAGTATTTACGGTATTGACGGCAATGTTCGTGTGCGGCTGCACGTCCGACAAGAATACTGTCGGACAAAGCGCCAGACATAATGACAGAGGAGGCATAACGCCTGCAGAAACGGCTTTTCTGACGGACGGAAAAGAGAAGGTCTGCTACGGTCAGGGCTATGAAACCGATAGCGATAACCGTCCTGTAGGAGCAACACAGGCGCAGGAAAAATACGGGTCATACGGCGGAAGATTCATATTCGGCAAAGATGACAAGACAATTTGCCTTACGTTTGACGAGGGCTATGAAAACGGCTGTACCGGAAAAATACTGGATATTCTGAAGGAAAAGAAGGTTACGGCAACGTTCTATGTGACGCTTGATTATGTAAAAAGCAGTCCGGAGCTTGTACAGCGTATGATAAACGAGGGTCACGAGGTCGGAAATCACAGCTGTACCCACCCGTCACTGCCGGATATAAGCGATGATATGGTCTTTGAAGAAATACACGGACTCGAAACTTATATTTCCGACAATTTCGGCGGATACAAAACCGTTACGATGCGTCCCCCTCGAGGAGAATTTTCGGTCAGAACATTACGCATTGCCCAAAATATGGGTTATGATACTGTGCTGTGGTCCTTTGCGTACAACGACTGGAATACGGACGCTCAGCCCGACAGGGACACGGCGTACAGGCGAATAACCTCCGCAACGCACAATGGGGCTGTATATCTTCTCCATGCGGTATCCGAAACAAATACGGCGATACTGCCCGATGTCATCGACTACTGGCTTGATAACGGATATACGGTAAAAAGCATTTCGGGATAAAAAAAGAGCATCGGCACATAATAATGCAAGCCGATGCTTTTGTATTACTGCAATTAACACAAAAAAGAAAACGCTCCCGCAGGAGCGTTACGTTAAATCGTTATTCTCAGGAAACAGCGTTTAACTTCTTAGCAAGCTGAGATTTCTTTCTGGCTGCAGCGTTCTTGTGAATAATACCCTTGGCTGCTGCCTTATCAACTGCTTTAACTGCAACCTTAACGTTGTCAGCGTTAGTATCAGCGTCAACCTTCTTCAGAATAGTCTTAAGAGCGGTCTTGTCAGCCTTATTGCGAGCCTGCTTTGTAGCAGATACTAAAACTCTCTTCTTGGCAGATTTAATGTTAGGCACTTACGGCACCTCCTTTATACAGATCTACATATAATCATAGTTATATTTCACAATACGCTTTATTATAGCACGTCCAAAACGAAAATGCAATACTTTTTTACGATTTTTTTGAAAAAATTCTTCGGGAGGAAATTTTATGCAGCTTACGGGAAGAACAGATATGGCGACCGAGTTTGTAAAGGGCAAAAACGGAATAAGATGTGAAAGCTATGAGCTTTACGGAGAAAAGATAACCGAAATAATCGTTTCCGAAAAGGAAACCGCTCTTTTTAACCGCCCCTGCGGAAGATATTTTACCGTTGACAGTACGGACGTTCCTTATGCGGACGGTCAGATCCATGCGTTGTGTACAGTGCTTAACAAGCTCCTACCGGAAGGAAAATGTCTTGTCACGGGGCTTGGAAACCCGTCTGTAGCGTCTGACAGTCTTGGCTGGAGAGCGGCAGGCAGGGTACTTGCGACCTCACATTTTATAGAAAGTATGCACAATGCGGACGGAATAGGGAATGTGTCGGTAATAAGGACGGATGTTTCGGCAAATTCCGGTATAGACAGTGTCTTTCACGCAATATTCTGTGCGGAGAAGATAAAAGCGGACTATATTGTAGCGATAGACAGCCTTGCGTGCAGTGAGCCGGAGCGTCTTTGCAGGAGCATACAGGTCACGGATACCGGCATAACGCCGGGCAGTACCGCAGGCAACAGGAACCGTCTTGACAGAGCGGCGGCAGGCATACCGGTAATCGCTGTAGGCGTTCCCACCACTATGGAGTATGAAAGCGATAACGACAGATTTTTTGTGACAAGATATGATATAGATGCCGAGATAAGCAGGTACGCACATATAATATCCTGTGCGCTGAACCGCAGTCTGTGTCCGTCACTGTCATACAGCGACATATCAATGCTGATGAATTATTCCTGAATATTTGCGGAAAATGAATCATAAGCTGTAACAAGAAAAATCCAACCGTGAAAACACTTGGCGAAAGGAAAGGCTTATGAGAGGTAATAAAAACAAAGGTATTGTAAAGGTTCTTGGCATTGGGCTTACGGCGGCGGTATTATCGTTTACCCTGACGGGCGTAGCTGAAAACGCCGTAACCGGAGCGGTAAGCGGCAAAAGCGTTTCAGACGGACTAAGACAGCTTACCGCACTGAGCGTTATGCTTGCTGTTCCTGTAAACGAATTTGACGGCAGGGATGAAGATACGGTTTCATCCGAGCCTTGCACAGAGAAACCGGACAATGAAACAAAGACTGAAAAGCAGGAGCAGAAAGCGCCTGCGACCGATAATCCGTCAAGCAGTACGCAGGATATTTCCGGTGAAACGCTGGTGCCGGTCGACGCTCCCGCCGATGTAAAAACACGGCTGATTTCCGTTAACATAAGAAAGGACAAGGACGATCTTACACAATATACGGCAAAGGACGGTACGGTCAAGGAAAAGCACTATGGGAAGATTGGCGGCGACAATGTAATAGACCTCGAAAACGGTCAGATAAGAAACTGCACCAAGCTGCCGTCGGAGCTTATAGGTGCTGAGGCTGAGAAAAAGCCTTCTGTCACGCTGTCGGACAGCAACGAACCTCAGGTGCTTATAATACATACGCATACGACCGAAAGCTACGAACGTGACAGTGACGGATATTACGATACCGATTATGACGGCAGATCGCTTTGCCCTGCAAACAGTGTTGTGGGAGTAGGGGCGGTGCTTGCGCAGACGCTTGCTGATAACGGAATAAGCACGCTGCACGACGGAACGGTCTTTGACGATCCGGTTTACAACTACTCTTATTCAAGAAGCAGGGAACGAACAGAGGAACTGCTGAAAGAGTATCCGTCAATAAAAATAGTGCTGGACATTCACCGTGACGGAATAGCGGACGGAGATGTGAGAATAGCTCCCGTTGCAGAAATCAACGGCAGAAAAGCGGCGCAGATAATGATAATATGCGGATGTGACGACGGCACGGATATATTGCCGGATTATATGGATAACCTCCGCTTTGCGTCATATTTGCAAAATGCGATAGAAAAAGATAACAAAGGCATAACACGGCCTATGCTTTTCGATTATCGGTTTTATAATCAGGATCTGGCTGAGGCTTCACTGGTTATAGAATTCGGAGCGTTGGCAAATGATATTGAGCAGGTTCGATACTCAGCCGAACTTGCCGGCAGGAGCATTGCAAATTTGCTGAAAAATTATGAACAATAAAAAAGCATACTGCCGTAAAAAGCGTATCGAAAAGATTATGATAAGAATCGGAACACAAGCGTTATAAACAGATAAACCGCCCGGGCATTAAATCCGGGCGGTTACTTTTATGGAGCTTGTGACGGGACTCGAACCTGCGACCTGCTCATTACGAATGAGAACACAAAAGTCTTATAAATGGCTTTGTTATGCGAAATATGATTTTTTTGACACCCCCATTTGACACCCCTACTTTTTAACTTATGCTTTCAAGGTACTCGTCCAGCTTGTTGATACTTTTCTTTTTGTATTTTTCATCAAGGTGTGTATATATAGCCATCGTAGTTTTTATATCGGCATGTCCCGCTTGCTCTTTTGCCGTCAAAACATCTACACCTGCAAGGTACATCAAAGTGATGAAAGTGTGTCTGAGCCAGTGCGGAGTGATACGAGGTATCAAGAACGGCTTTTCTATCGGTGCATACTTTGACGGACATTTTCCGTTTGTCTGCATACAGTCTGCCCAGTTACCGTACTTGATGTTTAAATCGTTAAGATAGCTTTCCCACATACGGCTAAATCCTGTTTCGGTCATCAAAGAGCCTTTGACTGTGGGACACACAAGTCCGATCGGGTTGTGCACAGTGCTTCTAAGGTAGTTGACAAGCTTACCGGGGATATATACTGTTCTTGTCGCCGCATCAGTTTTGCCACCTTCTTTTATATGCGGTTTGCCTTTTATCATCGACACAGAGCGTTCAACCTTTATAGTATACGCATCAAGATCAATATCCTGCCACGTCAGAGCAAGTAGCTCACCCCTTCTCAGACCTGCATACATCATAATCATAGCGGCTGTCTGTGCCCTGTGCGGAGTATCAGTTATCCAGGACTGCTCCTCTTCGGTCAGAGCTCTACGAGTGGATTTTTCTGCCGTCTTAGGTATCTTTACCGCAGATGCGCAGTTATAGTCAAGCACTCGATTTTCAATCGCAAGCTGTATGATCTGCTTTGCGACATTTCGGATTTCAATCAGTGTTTGTTTTGCGTATGGTTTTCCGGTCTTTTCAGACGGCTCATCGGCGCAGTCAAGTATAATATCCTGAATGTCTGTAGCTTTCAGCTTAGATATATTAAAATCGTGTATAGGTTCAAGATTTTCAAAACGCTTTGAGTATGCTTCATAGCGTTTAACCGATACTTCTATCTTTTTCAGTTTCAGCCATTTCTCGCCCCAATAGCCGAAAGTATCACGGTCGGCCGTGAGGTCAAGACCTTTATTCAGTTTTGTTTTCAGCTCCTGTACTTTCTGCTCAAGTTCTTTCGTGTTTGTAGCATATACATACTTATACTGTTTCTTGCCGTTCTTGGTGCCGATGTACACCTTAGACTGCAAGCGCCCGTCATCACGGGCTTTGTTTTTTATTCGTGCCATTTCGACCTCCTATGTACCCGCCTTTAGTGGCATGAAATATTCATATATTTGCGTTTTTACCGTAGAATATCTTGCCGCTTTCTAAGTTCTTTTTGTAATAGCAGGATTTAGAACGGATTATATCCGGGTGCAAGCACTTTTTAGCATCTGAACACTTCAAATATAATCCGCAACATCCAAAATGCTCTGTTGGCTCAAATATTCTGACATTCTCATCAGTAATAAGTTCAGCAGCTTTTACAGCTTCGTTTTTTGTGTGGAATGTACATTGTATGAAATTCTGAGGACTTTTCAGCAACTTGGTGCTTGCAGGAGATATTTCAAGCGTATCATAAACTCTTTTATTGCAAGAAATTACCGTGAATTTTGTATTCACTTTAAAGAAAAGGCATTTTTCAAAATAGATCGAATACCCGGTAAGTTTGTCTTTGCTTTTGTTTTCCTGTATGCTGAAAAGCCCGTTTGAACATTTCCATTTTGCTGAAACTGCGACTATTATGTTTTCCAAAGTAGTTTTACAATCTAAATCTTCGGGTCCATTTTCAAATAATGCTATCTGCTCTATCATAACTGCACATCCTTTTCTTTTAGTATCATAATCGGATAGCCTTTGCTTCTGAGCTCAATTGCTTTCTTCGCCTTAGTGCCATAAGTTCCGCAAGCCCAACTCTCAGAACCTTTTTCGCCTATAAGAAGAATGTCGGTTTTTCTTGTGACGCTACTAACTACCGTAGCACCTATTTCAGACAATCTTTCTTGTACTTCTTGCTTACTCCCATAATCGAAATCACCGGTCAGACAGATAGACTTGTTGCTAAGCTCTACATCAATGGCACCTATTTCTGCATTAAGCGGATTGATTTGTGCTTTGAAAAATTCGAGAAGATAATCGAGCTCGGATTGCTCTATTATTCCGTCCTCGATTACTTTCCAGATTGCGTTATTTATAATGTCGTATGGGTAATTACCTGCAAGCTGTTCATTATTGTTCATCCATTCTTCAAGTCTTAACAGTTCTTCTTGTGTCAGAATGTCATCGCAGGTTATGCCTATCAATATGCCGTGCAATGTTTGTAATCCTTTTGTGATAGGATTCAACACTCTTTGTTTCGGCGGCTTTATTTCGAGTACAAGAACGGAGTGATTTTTTAATGCGGTCATTAAGCTGTGAGTATAGTAGCAGTCTGCAAGAGCTCTGTGATGTACACCGCTATCTTTTATCCCGAGCTGTATTATCATATCTTCGAGTTTGTGGCTGACATCGGGGTATTCTTGCTTGCACACAGCTAAAGTATCATAAGTATCATTTTTAAAATCAAGCCCACAAGCAACGCATTTTTTGCTGATGAAATTAGCGTCAAATGCAATATTATGTCCTACAACAGTGTCATTGTTGATAAATTGCAGAAAATCAGATAGGGCATCGTCGAGCGCTTTTGCATCTGCCAACATATCATCAGTTATTCCGGTAATCTGAGAAATAGTTTTTGACAACGGCTTGCTCGCTTTTATGAGCTGAGAAAATTCAGCAACGACTATGTTATTACGAATACGTAAAGCACCGATTTCAATGATATTGTCCTTGTCCGGTGATAAGCCTGTTGTTTCAATGTCTACTATTGTGTAGTCGTTTAGTTCCTGTATATTCATTGTTGCACCTCGTTTTCACATTCTCCAACAATTTTTATATCAGAATACAAATGACCCTTGCTTATATGTTTTAATTCATGTTTTAAAGCTAACTTTTGTTTAGCAGGGCACTTATTCTGATTTATAAAGACAATATAATCTCCATTTTTTATCACAGTTACACCGTTGACGGAAGACGGCAAATCTGCGGTATAAATGTATACACCGTCAATATCACACTCTATTCTCAATTATCATCACCTTCAGACAACAATGCTTCGATTATTTTCGCAGCTTTTTCTACATCTTTTTTAGTGGCATTTTTGGTAAGTGAAAATATCATTCTAAGCTCCGGACGAGTTTTTAGTTCTTCGAGATATTCGGTGAGTTCCTCATCATCATTAACAAGAGCGTCAGATGAATCTTCATTCCAACCCATTAAGTAAGCAGGAGTAGTGCTAAGTGCGTTAGCAATCAACTCAATCCTATCAGAAGGAATGTTAGTAATAATTCCTTTTTCGTATTTATAAATGTTTTGCTTGGTCGTGTTAGCTTTTTCAGCAAGTTCTCCTTGCGATAATTTAGCTTCTTCACGAAGTAGTTTTATTTTTTCGCCTATAGTCATTTTTGTCACCCCTTGTATATATTATATACTTAATACGGTAACTTGTCAAGACAAAAAAGTTAAAAAAAGTGTTAAAAATGTCTTGACAAGTTACGAAATGCGTGATATAATCAAAGTAACTTAAAAAGTTACGGAGGTGAGAACGTGGTAGACACAAATAAGTTAAGAGCTATGTGGGTAGCCAAAGGACTAAGGCAGGCTGATGTAGCAAGACTAATTGATATGTCAGAAAGAACATTTTCAAGAAAAATGAAAAGAGGCATATTTGGCAGCGATGATATGGAAAAGTTAATAGACGCTTTGCAAATATCTGAGCCTTGCTCAATTTTTTTTGCTAACAAAGTAACTTGTAAAGTTACTAAGATGTAAAATCGCATATAGCGCAAGGAGGTGAGAACATGAAGCCGCTGACAATAAACGTTGACACAAGCGCCCTTGACGAGGCAGAAGAAAAAGTGAGCCGCTTACTCGTTTCACTTAAAGAAGTAAAGGAGATTATCGGCTCGCTTAAGGTAGAAGATTAAATCATAAGCTGTCGCTCACGGTACAGTTCGCAACCTTTGTCAAGCATTTCTTGAAAAGTAGAAAACTTTGTGTGGCTTGCAACTTTTGCATTGATTTCATCATCAGGTATTGCTTCAAATTCTTCCTGAGAGAAATCCGCATAGCCGAAATTGTCAAGCATTTCGTCAAGCGTTGCGAAATCAGTATACTGTGACATAAACTCGGAAGTAAACATTTCAGAAAATTTGATTGATGTTTTTTCCGAAAGCTTATCAAGACGTTCTTCAAATTTGGCGATTTCCTTTTGAAACTCGTCGATACCGGTTATCTCAAACATATAATCACCTCCCTTCAAGGTGATTATACCACAGCAAGAAAATAATGTAAAGGAGGTATAAATATGCCTAAAAACGAGGACGTAAAAATCGCAACAGAGCTTTACGAAAAGCTCCCGGAGCACGAAAAAAAGCTTGCCGCCGCACTGATAAATGCAACAGCGGCACAGCTGCTTGCCATATCAATGGCATACGGCGATAAGGTTAAGGACAAGACAGCGTAGTAAGACGCAAGGAAAAAGAGGTACACAATGGCAAGCATTAAGACGCAAGTACGCAACTGGGACTTCTTGCCCGTGATGCTGTCGCAGGAGTATCTTGCAGGGCTTATGGGCATCACGATACCCGAAGTCACAAGGTACTGCAGACTGGGCAAGATACCCGGTGCAAAGAAGGTAGGAAAGTACTGGTTCGTTGAAAAATCGGTGCTGAGAAATTACATGGAGGGACAAGCATGAAAGCGTATAAGATAATCGCCTACATAATCGTCCAGCTCATGCGCTTGTGGGTAACAGCCTCTGCCGCCGTGATGATGTACATACCAATGTCGGCACTGGCTTACGCCCAGAGGGGCTATCGTGCGGTCGGCGGCGAAATGCTCCCCGTTGCAATAGTCGCTGTTGCGGTCTGGTACGGGCTGGGATGGCTATGCGAAGAATGGTATAGGATGATGAGAGGAGGCGGACACGATGACAGATCTTGAGCAAATCGCCAAAGAAGCCACCGATCACGGCATGACGTATGGCGAGTATGTTGCCTGGAAGGCGAGAGCCACAATTGAGCAACAGCAAAACTACCGCCGGGCAAGGCAGGTGGCGGGGCTGAACAGAAAGAGAGGACAGCGAAAATGAGTGAAATAGGAGTTGTTAAAGGGTTCAAGGTGTTCAATCCTGATTGGACGTGTAAAGACAAAAAGTACGGTTGTCCAGGAAGGTTTGAAGAAGATGTTACACCGTCTATTTGCAATAAAGGGATGCACTTCTGCAAGAGGGCAAGCGACTGCTTCAATTATTATTCATTCGACCCGAATAACAAGGTTGCAGAAGTCATAGCTTACGGCGAAGTTTCAGAAGAAGGCGATAAGTGCGCTACGAATAAACTTGAAGTAGTTCGTGAAATCCCGTGGTCTGAATTGCTTGGCCTTGTAAACACCGGGAAAGGTTGCACCGGACGTTGCAACAGCGGCAATCGCAACAGCGGCAATTGGAACAAGTACAGCTTTTCTAATGGTTGTTTTAACACCACAAGCCCGAAAATTTACCTGTTCAATAAGCCGTCAAGCTGGACATATCGTGATTGGTTGAATAGTGAAGCTTGTTGCCTGATTGAGCGGATATCGGACAATGTAGTACAGTGGGTTCAGTATTCCAATATGACAGATGAAGAAAAGGCAGAACACCCAGAAGCTGAAACTACGGACGGTTATCTGAAAAAACTGGATAATTCCGAATGTACCGTTCTTTGGTGGCGTAATCTTTCTGACTGTCAAAAGGCAATTATCACAGCAATCCCGAACTTCGACAAGGCTATTTTCAAAGAGATCACCGGGATTGATGTAGATACGGATTAAGAGAGAGGGAAGAAATGAAGTTTAAAGTTAGCACAACGGTTACTTCCTATAAAGAGGTAATGGCAATTGTTCAGGCACTTGCCGGCGTTGTAAACAATATCAATGTAACAGACTGTGAAGGCGAGGAGGACGAAGACGACGATGATTAGATATGACAAGCCGATTATCAAGACAGCCGCAGAAATGAAGCCCGGCGACATCTTCCGTACTGAGTACGGAGATTATGGCAACTGGCGTGAGTTAGTGTTTGTGTGTTGCGGTATGAGCGTACCGGGATGTACAATGACGGTTTTTCATCATATCGGCAGGAAGAACATAAAGCGATGCTACGAATACACAGACATAACCCGTGTTACATATACGGTTGTCGGCAGAGAATCGGCATAAAAGAAAAGGCTGTCACAAGGACAGCCATAAAACAAACAAAAACGTTATTACAGTGATTATATCACAATATGAAAGGAAAGTCAATGGTTACACCATTACAAGAACAAATTGAACTTCTCATCGGACCTATAACACAGGACGAGTTCTGGACGGCAGTACCTAAGGCACACGCAAAGCTGTGGCGGATAGTCGAACGTGAGGGCAATCCGGATGGCAAGAGACTGACGGTTGATTATGCGGTACAGCTGATAGCAGAACAGATAGAAGCGGGCAGAATGATAAAGAGGACAGCGTATGGATTTTGGAAGAGCACAATTGAACTTGTGTGATGAAATTATTGTAGATAATTTTGCAGGTGGGGGCGGAGCAAGTACAGGCATTGAGTTGGCTACAGGAAGACCTGTAGATATAGCGATAAATCATGATCCCGATGCCATATCAATGCATACGATAAATCATCCGTATACAACGCATTATTGCGAGAGCGTTTGGGATGTTAAGCCATCTGAGGTATGCGCAGGACGCCCAGTAGGTCTTATGTGGCTATCTCCCGACTGCAAACATTTTTCTCGTGCAAAAGGCGGAAAGCCTGTCAGCAAGAATATCAGAGGACTTGCTTGGATAGCATTGCGATGGGCGGCGACTGTCAAGCCAAGAGTGATTATCCTTGAAAATGTTCCAGAGTTTGTGACATGGGGACCTTTGACAAAGGATAATTACCCTGATGTAACGCAGAGTGGTAGAACATTCAACAGCTTTGTTAATGCGCTTAAGCGTTACGGTTACAATGTCAAGTGGCGTGAGCTTAGAGCCTGCGACTACGGCGCACCTACTATCCGAAAGCGTTTTTTTATGGTAGCACGGTGTGACGGCAAGTCAATAGTTTTCCCAGAGCCTACTAATGGGGTGGGACTTAAACCATATAGGACGGCGGCTGAGTGTATTGACTGGAGCATACCATGCAAGTCGATTTTCGGGCGAAAAAAGCCGCTTGTAGAAAACACTCTGCGTAGAATAACAAAAGGTATGGATAAATTTGTTATTAAAAATCCAAATCCATTTATAGTAACTGTAAATCACGGAGGCAATGGATTCAGAGGACAAAGCATAAGCGATCCGCTTAAAACGGTGACATCAAAACATGGATATGGCGTTGTCGTTCCCTCTCTGATACAGTATCATTCCGAGACAGCAAAGAGTGAGGTCAGAGGACAGTCGGTCTGCCAGCCTTTGATGACTGTTGATGCGAGTCCAAGATACGCTGTAACATCGGCGAACATTATAAAATATTATGGCGGAGATAGTTGCTCAGCTGCAGATGAACCTTTGCATACGATAACAACAAAGGAGCGTCATGCGCTTATCAAACACTATCTGTGTGTATTTCGTAATAATCAGGACTGCAAATCACTAACAGAGCCGTTACCGACTGAATGCACGAGTGCTGGACATTTTGCGTTGATAAATACAGAAATAGTCAAATACGGTGAAGGCACACAGCTCGGGCACTGGCAAGATGTCAGAGCAATGCTGAACAACTATTGCGGATATGAACTCGCAGACAATGAAGTGTTACTGTTGCTTATAGACTGTGAACGCTATTTTATCGCTGACATCGGTATGCGTATGCTTGAGCCTCGTGAGCTGTACAGAGCGCAGGGTTTTCCTGATGACTATATAATCGACTTTGATGTAAACGGTAAAAAATATAGCCGCTCGGCGCAAATTGCGAGATGTGGTAACGCAGTGCCTCCGCCGTTTGCAGAAGCATTAGTGCGTGCCAATCTTCCCGAGATGTGTAATAAAAAATACAGCAGCATGGAAGAAATAAAACAAGAGGCTGCCGTATGACCTGCTCTCACTGCGGCAAGACCGCAGAAGAAAATGAAAAGCTGAAGTTACAGATAGCTGAACTTGAAAAGCGTCCTGTCGAAGTGGCAGTTGCCGAACCCTCAGCGGAGGATATTGCAAAAATAAGAGCAGAAGTCGAAGCTGCCGCAAGAGCGGAATACGATAAAAAGCTTGCTGATGAAAAGAAAAAAGTGCAATCGATTGCACACGAAGAAGCAAGTGGCAACAGTAAAGAAATCTTCAAGATTCATCTGAAAAATATACAGCGTGAATTCAATGAAGCGTTAGAACTTGTAAGCAATGCGTCAGAAAATGAACGCAGCAGTTATATAAAGGCTTTCCGTGCCGCTCTGAATGCGTGCGAGGATTTGATTGCTAAGTTATAAGGAGGAAAACCAAATGTCAGTAAAAATCAGTTCGCTTGAAATTGAAAATGTCAAGCGAGTAAAAGCGGTACAGTTAACGCCTGCCGAGAACGGTCTTATGATAATCGGCGGTAAGAACAATCAGGGCAAGACATCGGTACTTGACGCTATCGCATGGGCACTCGGCGGTGACAGGCTGAAACCGTCACAGGCTGTGCGGGAAGGCTCTGTGATTCCGCCCCACATGGAAGTTACGCTCAGCAACGGTATAAAGGTAGTCAGGAGCGGCAATAACAGTACGCTCAAGGTTATTGATCCGGACGGCAACAAGGGCGGTCAGCAGTTGCTCAACGAATTTGTAGAGCAGTTTGCGCTTGATCTTCCTAAGTTTCTTGGTCAGTCAAGTAAGGAAAAGGCGGATACGCTACTCAGAATAATCGGTGTAGGCGATAAGCTGTACGAACTTGAAACCGAAGAACAGAAGCTGTACAATCAGCGTCACACTATCGGTCAGATAGCGGATCAGAAGAAGAAATACGCTAAGGAAATGCCGGTATTCGCAGATGCTCCGAAAGAGTTTGTGTCAGCAACCGAGCTTATCAGACAGCAGCAGGATATTCTTGCAAGAAACGGCGAAAATCAGCGTAAAAGACAGCTCAGAGAGCAGTACGACAGAGAACTTGAGTTGGCTCGGAAGGCATACGAAGAAGCACAGGCAAGACTTGAAACGGCAACGGTAAACGCTGAAACCGCACATCGTGACGCTGAAGACCTTGCAGACGAGAGCACAGCAGAGCTTGAACAGAGTATAGCAGACATTGAGCAGATAAACGCAAAGGTCCGTGCAAATCTTGACCGTGAAAAAGCTGAGCTTGACGCTGAAGCGTATAAAACTCAGTATATACAGCTTACCGAAGAAATACAGTCTGTCAGAAAAGCTAAAACAGATCTTCTTGACGGTGCAGACTTACCGCTTGAGGGCTTGTCGGTAGATAACGGCGAGCTTACATACAACGGTTTTAAATGGGATAATATGTCCGGCTCGGAGCAGCTCAAGGTTGCGACCGCAATTGTCCGCAAGCTCAATCCTAATTGCGGATTTGTTCTTATAGACAAGCTGGAACAGATGGATACCGATACGCTGAACAAATTCGGCAGATGGCTTGAAAGCGAGGGCTTACAGGCAATCGCCACAAGAGTAAGCACGGGTGACGAGTGCAGTATCATAATCGAGGACGGCTATTCAAAGCCGGTTGAAAAGAAAGAAACTACAACATGGAAGGCAGGTACATTTTGATGAGTACAACAATGAACATCACTAAAGGCAGAATCGAAACCGCCAAGAAGGTGGTTATATACGGCCCTGAGGGAATAGGCAAGTCAACATTTGCATCGCAGTTTCCCGATCCGTTATTCATCGACACCGAAGGCAGTACAAAGGAAATGGACGTTGCCCGTTTTGATAAACCGACATCGTGGGAGCTGCTTAAGAGCCAGATTGAGTATGTCAAGCTCAATAAGCCTTGTGCTACGCTTATAATTGATACGATAGACTGGGCGGAACAGCTTTGCATCAAGTCTATCTGCGATAAGTACGACAAAAAGGGCATCGAGGATTTCGGCTATGGCAACGGTTATGTGTACGAAAAGGAAGAGTTCGGCAGGTTCCTTAATCTGCTTGAAGAGGTTATCGAAGCCGGAGTTAACGTTGTACTTACAGCTCACGCTATCCTCAGAAAGTTTGAACAGCCCGATGAGCTCGGAAGCTATGACCGCTGGGAGCTGAAGCTTGGCAAGAAGACAACCAATCTTATATCTCCTCTTGTTAAAGAATGGGCTGATATGGTGCTTTTCGCAAACTACAAGACTATTTCGGTAGCGGTTGACAAGGACGGCAAAAAGCATAAGGCACAGGGCGGCAGACGCATAATGTACACGTCACATCATCCCTGCTGGGACGCAAAGAATCGTTACGGTTTGCCGGAAGAAATTCCGATGGAGTACGGGCAGATAAAGCACATTATCGAAAGGAATATTGCCGCACAGCCTGCCGTTACCGTTCAGACTGCACCTGTTGCAAAAGTGGCAGCTGCAGAAAACGCAACAACCGCCACGAATGATAATGTAATGTCGGCTCCTGCTCCGGCAATAACACAGGAAAGCTCAGGCATACCCAAAGCTCTTGCGGACCTTATGACAGCAAACAGCATAACGGAAGAGCAGATAAGAGCGGCAGTAGCAAGCAAGGGATATTTCCCTGCCGATATGCCGATAAAGGACTATCCCAAGGAATTTATCGAGGGCGTGCTTATCGGGGCATGGGAGCAGGTAAAAGCAATGATAACGGAAATGCTTATGACAGACTATGAGAACGAGGCTTACCCGTTCTGATAAACGAAAGGAGAAATAACACATGAGTGAATTTGAAAAAGAATTAGGCTGGGACGACGTAATTGAGAAAGAAAGCGATTTTACGCTTCTTCCCGCAGGTGACTACGACTTTACGATAACAGGCTTCGAGCGTGCAAGGCATGAGGGAAGCGAAAAACTTCCGCCTTGCAACAAGGCTGTAGTATCTATTCATATAGATGCTCCGGAAGGCTCAACTACAATTCAGCATAATCTGTTTTTGCACAGCAAGTGCGAGGGTATGCTTTCGGCGTTCTTTATCGGCATAGGTCAGAAGAAACACGGCGAACCGCTTCGCATGAACTGGAACAACGTCATCGGTGCCAAAGGTCGTTGCAAGGTGTACATAGATACTTGGAAGAACAAGAACGGCGAAGAAATGCAGTCTAACAGAATAAAAAAATTCTATGAGCCGTCACCTGCACAGACTGTTTCTCAGGCACCTGCAAGCTCTCAGGCGGGTGTATTTACACCGGGTAAATTCTGATGGAATTAAGACCGTATCAGAAAGAAGCCAAAACAGCGGTACTTTCACAGTGGGAGCAGGGCAATTCAAAAACCCTGCTCGTACTGCCTACGGGTTGCGGTAAAACGATAGTTTTTGCAAAAATCGCAGAAGACCGTGTCCGCAACGGCGAAAGGGTACTTATACTTGCACACAGGGGCGAACTGCTTGAACAGGCGGCAGACAAGATACTGAATGCCTGCGGGCTTGGCTGTGCTGTAGAAAAGGCGGAAGAAAGCTGTATAGGCTCATGGTATCGTATAACAGTAGGCTCTGTACAGTCGCTTATGAGAGAAAAGCGACTTGCACAATTTTCAAAAGACTATTTCAATACGATCATAATTGATGAAGCGCATCATTCCATTTCGGACAGCTATCAGAAGATACTTGGATATTTTGATGAAGCAAAGGTACTCGGAGTTACGGCAACGCCGGACAGAGGAGATATGAAAAATCTCGGGCAGGTATTCGACAGCCTGGCGTATGAATATACTTTGCCGAGAGCTATCAAAGAAGGGTATCTTTCACCAATAAAGGCACTCACCATTCCTCTGAAACTCGATCTGACAGGTGTCGGTACTCAGGCAGGAGATTATAAGGCGAGTGACATTGACACGGCTCTTGACCCTTATCTGTATCAGATAGCGGATGAAATGCTGAAATATTGCAAGGAACGTAAAACGGTAGTATTTCTGCCGCTTATAAAAACGAGTCAGAAATTCTGCAAGATACTTAACGAAAAAGGCTTCCACTCGACAGAAGTCAACGGAAACAGCGTTGACAGAGGTACTGTTCTTGCTGATTTCGATAGCGGTAAATATAATGTGCTGTGTAATTCAATGCTTCTGACGGAAGGCTGGGACTGTCCAAGCGTAGATTGCGTAATAGTTCTCAGACCTACTAAGGTAAGAGGGCTGTTCTGTCAGATGGTCGGCAGAGGAACAAGGCTTTGTGAGGGTAAGAAAGATCTGTTGCTTCTTGACTTTTTGTGGCATACCGAAAGGCACGAGCTGTGTCGTCCTGCACATTTGATATGCGAAAGCCCGGAAGTCGCCGAAAAGATGACTGAAAATATTGCAAAGGCAGGTATGCCGGTTGACATTGAGCAAGCGGAAGAAAAAGCAAAAGAAGATGTAGTTGCTCAGCGTGAGGAAGCACTTGCAAAACAGCTTGCGGAAATGAAAAAACGCAAGAGAAAACTTGTAGATCCTCTCCAGTATGAAATGAGCATTCAGGCGGAAGACTTATCTTCTTATGTTCCTGCGTTCGGTTGGGAGTGCTCTCCGCCGTCGGATAAGCAAAAGGCGACCCTTGAAAAGCTCGGTATATTCCCCGACGAGATAGACAATGCCGGCAAAGCTCAGCTGTTACTTGATAGGCTCGGCAAACGGCGCAATCTCGGACTTACTACTCCAAAGCAGATACGTTTTCTTGAAAGCAGAGGTTTTCAGCACGTAGGCACATGGCAGTTTGAAAGTGCAAGAAATCTGATTGACAGAATAGCGGCTAACAACTGGCACGTTCCGAACGGAATAGATCCTGCAAGCTATGAACCGAAGGTGGTGAATAATTCAGATGTCGGAATTTGATTTTGACCTTAACGAAGCACTTAAATATATAAGCCCGTCAGACCTTTCCTATCAGGAATGGGTGAATGTCGGTATGGCACTCAAAGAAGAGGGCTATTCCGTTACCGTATGGGATAACTGGTCGGCAAATGACAACAGATACCATAAAGGCGAATGTGAAAAGAAATGGGAGAGCTTCAACGGCTCTTCCTCTCCTGTCACCGGTGCTACCATAGTTCAGATGGCTAAGGACAGAGGAATGATGTTCGGCACGGGAGAAGACAGAGAGCTTGACTGGGACGATGAAATATCATACGAACATCACGATGAACACGTTGTTGTAAATAAAAACTGGATAGAGGGCAAAGAGATAAACGCTCCGACAGACTGGCAGCCTCACAGAGAAATAATCAGATACCTTGAAGCATTATTCGAGCAGAGCGAAAATGTCGGATATGTTGTGCAAAGCTACGAAAAAGACGGTAAATTCATCCCTGCCAACAAGGGCTATTATGACCGCACGGCAGGTCAGCTTATCGAATCATTGTCGCAGTGTGACGGCGATATAGGCTCTGTTCTCGGTGATTACAACACTCAGGCGGGGGCATGGATACGTTTCAACCCTCTTGACGGCAAAGGCGTTAAAAACGAAAACGTAACCGAATACAGATATGCGCTTGTTGAAAGTGACAATGTAGATATAGAAAAACAGCACGCAATCATCTGCGAGCTTGAACTGCCCGTAGCTGTGCTTGTGTACAGCGGAAAGAAGTCACTGCACGCTATTGTAAAGGTAGATGCCGCAAATTACGATGAATACCGTAAACGTGTAGATTTTCTGTATCAGATATGTCAGAAAAACGGACTGTCACCCGATACGCAGAATCGTAATCCGTCAAGATTATCACGTCTTCCCGGTGTTCAGCGTGGTGAAAACAGGCAGTATATAGTTGATACAGACATCGGTAAAAACGGTTGGGATGAGTGGCGGGAATGGATAGAAAGTGTAAATGACGACCTGCCCGATACCGAGAGCATGGCTGATGCGTGGAACAATCTTCCGGAACTTGCACCGCCACTTATTGATGGTATACTCAGACAGGGACATAAAATGCTTATCGCAGGACCGTCAAAGGCGGGTAAGTCGTATGCTCTTATAGAAATGTGCTGTGCAATAGCGGAAGGCAAAGAATGGCTTGGCTGGAACTGTACCAAAGGTAGGGTGTTGTATGTAAATCTTGAGCTTGACAGGGCTTCCTGTCTGCACCGTTTCAAAGATGTATATACAACACTTGGCTGGGAACCTGAAAATCTTAGTAATATTGATATATGGAACCTAAGAGGTAAATCTGTACCGATGGACAAGCTCGCACCGAAACTTATCCGCCGTGCGAGCAAGAAGAACTATATCGCCATTATCATAGACCCGATTTATAAGGTTATTACCGGTGACGAGAACAGTGCCGATCAGATGGCGCATTTCTGCAATCAGTTTGATAAGGTATGCACGGAACTTGGCTGTGCAGTTATATACTGCCATCACCATTCAAAAGGTGCACAGGGCGGTAAGCGTTCAATGGACAGAGCCTCGGGTTCAGGTGTATTCGCAAGAGATCCCGATGCACTGCTTGACCTTACGGAGCTGGAGCTTACCGACAGCATAATAAAGCACGAAAAAGATAAGATGACCTGTAAGATCTGTTACGATCAGCTGAAGAAATGCGGACACGAAGACGATGTTTCACAGGATGATATATGCAGTGCAAAGCAGATGCGTGAAGCGCTCAGAAACGCTGTGCCGGACGCAGATTATAAGCATGTGTGTGATTTCATTACCAAGTGTGAAAAACGCACAGAGAGCCGTACAGCGTGGCGTATAGAAGGCACGCTCCGAGAGTTCCCGAAGTTCCCGCCGGTGAACGTTTGGTTTGATTATCCCGTTCATCGTATAGACAAGACCGACGTATTAAAAGACATACAGCCCGATGACGGCAGAGCAGTAGGCTGGCAGAAGAATTTCAGCAAGAAAAAGACCGAAAAGGAACGTAAGGACGAGCGTAAAGAATCGCTCGAAACGGCATTTGATGCTTGCATGATTGACGGCAAGGTTGCTTTATCCGGTATGGCCGAGTATATGGGCGTGACCGAAAAGACGGTCCGAAACCGTATAAAAGAGCACGGCGGTTTCTGGATTGACGATAACGAGGTAGGGAAAAAGTCGAAGTGAAAACTTTCACTGTGAGGGAAAATCTCGGTGATTTTCATTTTCACTGACAGGGAAAATGTCGAGAAAATTTCTTTCATTGTCAGTGAAAAAGTCGAGAATTTTCACTTTCCCTACAGAGTGAAAAAGTCGGTGAATTATCGAGATTTTCACTGTCAGGGAAAATCTATTATTATAAACAATACTTCTGTCGGGGCAGAGGTAGCCCGACAGAAAGTATTTTGAATAATGACGCACACGAGGAGGTGCAAACTTAAATGGCAAAAACAAGCAAAGCAAGACAAGCTATAATCGAGGCAGCTAAAAAAATGCCGCCGCTGTTTCACAAGATTCCCGATGAGGATTTTGATTACAGAAAAGCAAGGACACTCTGGTGGCTCGTCAAACAGCCGGAAGTTCTTAAGTATGTCTGGGATATAGTCAAACAGTCGGGCGCAGTGATATATGACGGCACAACTCGCAAATGGCACGGTGTAGATTTTGAGGAGGTCGATGATGAAGACTGAATTTTTTATGCCGATGATACCGCCTACGGTAACGGCACAGGAACACAAAGTAACGGTTTCTCACGGCAAGCCGATATTCTATGATCCGCCCGAAGTCAGATCAGCGAAGGCTAAACTGACAGCGTACCTTTCTCAGCATAAACCCGACAAGCCGTATAAAAAGGGCGTAAGGCTGACGACAAAGTGGCTGTTCCCGAAAGAACAGCACAAAGACGGAGAGTATCGTATAACGAAGCCTGATACCGACAATCTTCAGAAAATGCTGAAGGACTGCATGACTGTTTGCGGGTTCTGGACTGATGATGCGCTTGTCGCAAGCGAGATATGCGAAAAGTTCTGGGCGGCAAATCCCGGAATATATATCAAGGTCGAGGTGCTGAAATGACGATAGACGAAGTTCAGCAGGCTATGGTAAGCGGTCAGACCGTAAGGCATACACACGGAGGAATAACCGTCGAATACACAATAAGCGGTGTTATATCCCGTTACAGCAAGATAAGAGGCTGGTATTATGTGCTTGAGCTTAAAGACAGAAAAGCGGACAGCTTGTCTGTCGTGAATATGGAGGAGGTTGAAAAATGATTAAACATTACTGCGAGATATGCGGTGAAGAGATCGCAGGGATACGAGTTATGGAGGTGTGAAAATGGCTGAAAAAAAGATACTTGATGTTACCTGCGGAAGTCGTTCGATTTGGTTTAACAAGCATCATCCAAACGCTATTTATTGCGATAAACGCATAGCCGACGAAAGCGGAGTATGGAAAAGCGGCGACATACTCTCCGAAAGACACTTCGTTGTCAAGCCTGATATACAATGCGACTTTACAGACCTGCCGTTCGATGATAACAGTTTTTCACTCGTTGTTTTTGACCCTCCGCACCTTATGAAAGCAGGAGAAACTGCATGGCTTGTGAAAAAATACGGTCGTCTTGACGACGAGTGGCCGAAGATGCTGCATGACGGTTTTAATGAATGTAAGAGAGTATTAAAGCCCGATGGTGTGCTGATTTTTAAATGGAGTGAGTTTGATATACCAGCCGAAAAGGTATGGAAAGCAATCGGACAGAAGCCTTTGTTCGGCCATCATTCCGGTAAAAATAGCAAAACCTTTTGGGCGTGTTTTATGAAAGGGGGTAGATTAATGGCAATGCGTGTGTATCTATGGGCAGTCGGTTATGAAATGGCTTATACACAGCTGGAATGTGCAAGAGAGAAAGGAGGCAAACAATGACTAAACGCAAACCCGCAACGGAAACCTGCTTGTTCTGTGGGCGTAAAATTCCTGACAAAAGCAACGCAGACACAATCAGAGAGTTTGTCTGCCGTTTTCAGCAGACGGCAAGTGAATCGACAACGACATTACTTGGCAATCGCATTGTAACTTACAGAATATCGCCAGAGGAGCTTGAGGAACTTATGGATAATATGATATCGGAGGTAATTGGAGAAGATAGCATGATGAAAGCTTGGTTTGCAAAAGAAACTGTTAATTTTAGGGCAACAGTCGTCTTTGCTGAAACACGAGGCAAAGCAAAATCAGCCGCATTAATTACCGATTGCTGTGAAGGTGCAAATTTCTGCGATATTGAAGTAAGACGAGTACCGCAAATGGACAAGTATTACGTCGAAGGTAAAACAGAAATGGACTGGTCAGATCCGAAAGACAGAGTTGCTTTAGTAAAAGAGTGCGGTTTTTGTTGTAGACATCCGATAGCAGAAGATTGCAAAGACTGTTCTGCAAAAGATTTTTGTGATGAGACTATCACGACAAAGGAGGCACTATGAAAGTAATAACGCTAATACTCGCTGATGAATGTGATGAGGTTGTGTCTTTAACAACCTTCGGAACTTGCAAAGAAGATGGCAAGCCAAAGATAACGACAGCAGCATTTTCTGTTAAAAACGGAGATGTGGTACGCTTTCCTGAAGATATATCGATAATGACAGCCGAACAATTGTGCAAGCATGGATAAGGAGGAGTAAATGACCGCTAAAGAATACCTATCACGCTATCACCTTATCAACATACGCATAAATCAAAAGATAGATCAGCAACGACAGCTTCGGGAGCTCGCTACCAACATATCGCCGTCATCGGGTGGTGGACACAGCAGCGGGGTATCAGACAAGGTGGGTATGGCTGTTGCAAAAATTGCAACACTAGAGCAGGAAATAAACGCAGAGATAGATGAGCTTATCCGTGTGAAAGCTGAGATAGAGCGCACTGTCTCTGCGGTATCTGATGAGCAGTTAAGGCTGATACTGATAGCACGGTACATAAACTGTAAGACATTTGAGTATATTGCCTGTGAGATGCACTACTCGTATAAGCAGATATGCCGACTTCACGGTAAAGCACTTCTGAGAGTGCAAGATGTCCTTGAATGTCCTATTGCATCTGTGATATGATTACGATAGAAAAGAAGCGAAAGCGTAGTGACCGAGGAGCGGCTAATAAGCCGCCAGGTCACCTTTTCTGTCAATTATGCGTACAAGAGTATCCATTGGACCTCCTTTTTCTTAGTCGAGCCGTCCGCTCTTCTGATTCTTTCGTGCGGACGGTGAGAATATTTCAAGCACTCTGCAAAGAGTGCTTTTCTTATATCATAAATTATGTTAAAAGCTTGTTCGAGATGTGGCAAGATCCACAAGCCCGGAGAATGCACGGCCGGGATAAAGTATACACAGAAGATACGGGACAGCGAAGCCGACAGGTTTCGCAACCGCAAGATATGGCGCAGAAAAGCTGATGAAATACTCGAGCGTGACGGTCACTGCTGCAGGGTGTGCCTGTCGGCAGGCGTTATCAACAGCACGGATCTGTCTGTGCATCATATTGTACCGCTAAAGGTCGATTATGACCGCAGGCTTGATAACGACAATCTTATAACGCTTTGCCGCTATCATCACGAGGCGGCGGAACGTGGGCGTATCAGCAGGGATGAACTGGCAACTATGACTTGTACCGTCGATTTTTCACACCACAACATATAGCGGTATAATGCTATACACCACAATATATAGTGTACCCCCCCTACCCTTGCGATTCCGAAGGGGTCACGGTCTGACATCAGACCGACACCTCTTTACACAATATATTCCCGATATGACTTTGAGAGGAGTGAGTATATGCCCAGAGGAGCAAAAACAATAGAAAACTGTGCGGGACACAGGACAAAGAAAGAAAAAGAAGTCCGTGATAAAGCCGAAGCGGCTATGCTCACAGGGCAGAAGTGTTTTGAGCGTGACTGTGTAAAGGCTGATCCGGTAGCGCACAAGGAGTACCTGCGGCTGACAAAACTGCTCAGCAAGATACAGAAGAACGATGCACTGTACGGAGCAAGTATCAACCGATATTGCGAGTTGTACAGCGAAGTAAACGCTGTCAAAGCAGACGCAGTAACACAGAGAGCGGTGCTGTCGAAGATTGAGATAGCTTTTAATAATTTATCGGATGAGGAAATAACAGGCGATGAACTGATGAAGTTTACAAAGCTGATGTCCGGAGCTCTTGCAAAGATAGCCGACCTTGACAAGATAATAATGCAGAAGCGAAAAATGATGAGCGACATCGAAAAGGAAAACGGTTGGACGGTGCTTTCCGCTATCAGAGCAATACCGAAGCAGGCGGAAAATTCCGAAGATGACGCTTTAATGAAGATATTACAGGGAGGCAAGAATAATGGGGCTGTTTGATAAGATATTCAGGCGTGACACTGAAGGCACGGATATTGAAGTGGCTTTCGGGCTAAAGCAGATAAGCAATATAACGAGAGAACAGGCGCTTGAGATCCCTGCGGTTTCAGCGGCTGTTAATTTTATAGCCGGCACAATAGCAAGCCTGCCGATAAGGCTGTACAACAGCAATGACGAAGTTCAGACAGCGGCGGAAATCACTGAGGATAACCGCTTGTATCTGCTGAACGAAGAATCGGGCGATACTCTGAACCCGACAGAAATAAAGCGTGCGGTTATCCGTGATATGCTCCTTGACGGAACGGGATATATGCACATAGAGCGGAGCGGAAACGAGGTTTTGGCTCTCAGATATGTCCGTGACAGTGCTGTAAGTGTGGAGAAAAATTCTGACGCTATTTATAAGACTCTCCGTATGCTTGTTGACGGCAGAGTGTACAACCCGTGGGATTTCGTCATTCTCAGTCGCAACAGCGTTGACGGAGGAAAGGGAGTAAGCATACTTGCCGAGAATCCCACGCTCTTGACATCAAGCTATATGCTGTTACAGCTTGAAAAGTCGATGAGCCGCAGAGGCGGTAACAAGAAGGGCTTTCTGCGCACAGAGCACAGAGTAGACGAGCCAGCGTTGCAGGCTATACGGGAAGCATGGAGAAAGCTTTATAGCAACAACGGTGACGGTATGATGATACTGCAGAACGGGCTCGACTTCAAGGAAAGCAGCTCCACCGCCGTTGAGATGCAGTTAAATCAGAACAAGGTGACAAATGCAGAGCAGATAGCAATGCTATTTGGCTTATCTCCCGATGTGCTGTCGGGCAGAGCCGATGACAGAACGTATATCAACAGCATAAGGACAGCCGTACTGCCTGTTGTTTCTGCGCTTGAAATGGCGCTTAACAGGGCGTTATTGCTTGAGAAAGAAAAGCATAGTAAGTATTTTGTCATAGATACTTCTGAACTGCTCAAGGCTGATATTCTGACACGCTATCAGGCGTATCAGATAGGTCTTGCAGCAAACTTCTTACAGCCGGACGAAATACGCTTCAAGGAAAACCTTGCGCCGCTCGGACTTGACTTTATCAAGCTCGGCCTTAACGATGTGCTTTATGATCCGAAAACAAAGCAGATATACACGCCGAATACCGACAGCCACGCTAAAATTGATGATGCGGGCTTGCAAAGCGGCGATGAGGGTGATATAATAGCAGAAAAGAGAGAAAACCCTTATCACGCCAAAGACGGTAAGTTTACGAATGCGCCGGGCGGGAAAATTAAATCCGTTACGGTCAGCGATGACGGCATAGTGACTACGGTTTATGAAGCACAGGCTAAAACAAAGTATGCACCATCGCCACAGAAAAATCACAGCGGTATACAGGTAAAGCCAAAGACTTATACAAAGCTGCGCGGAGAGTTTAATACCATTTATCCGGGTAGCAAAAAAGGAGAAAGTGGATATATAAGTAAAGGCAAGTATCGTTATAAAGTAGAATCAGACGGAGAGGGCGGCATAATTATACGAAAGAAATGGAGGCAGAATTAGTTATGAAAAAAGAAGAACTGTACGGAAAATATCAATCAGAATATCAAAAACGTATTATAGAACGTTTTGCGGATACAATTCCTGAATATATATACCCGCCAAACGATGACGTTTCACGTAAAAATTATGATGTATATATGAGTTTTATCTGCCTTCTTGAAGCCCCAGAGCAATATCAGACGGCAGATAAAGTCATAGATTATTTAGAAAAAAATCCGAAAGCAACAGTCGAAGATACGTGCAAGTATTTTGACGAGATAACACCGGACGGTTTACCGCCCTGCGCTTCTGAATGGGAAGATGACGAGGACGAAGAATGAAATTGAATATGACGACCGCTCTTAACAAGAGAGGTTTTGTTATATCCCGTGTGCAATTGATTGCACTTGACTTGAACACAAACTTTGCAAAAACAGCCGTTTTTTGTGAAGTTCGGCGTAAATCAGAACCAAACTTAATAATTATACCGCCCCTTTTGGAGCGGTATTTTTATATCTAAAATACGAACGAAAGGATTTTTAGTATGAACAAAATTAAGAAAATCATTATTTCCGGAGCCGGATTTATACTGACGGCGGTTCTTCTGTGTGGTTGCACGGAAGCTGACAGAGTGACGTACAATGTGCAGAAAGAAGCCGATAACTTCAATGTGACAAGGCGGTTGTCGGTTATCAATGCAAGGAGCGACAAACCAGTGCTTGAGCTTATTGGTAATTTTTCTATTTCAAACAACGAAGCAAATGAGCTGGTTGTAACGATAGAAGTTGCTCCGAACGTGTACAAGGTTGATTATGTGTATTTGAATGACTGGACAATGTACACAGTGGAAGACGTAAGCGGTGCTTACGTTGATAAATATCATTATGAAATGAATTTTCTGCCGGAAATGATTATACCGATTACTTTTACAAATAAAGACTGATAATTTTACCACTCTGCAAAGGGCGGTATTTTTATACCCATAACACAGAAAGGAGTGATAAAAATGAAAATCGAAATCCGTTCCGCTGATCTTATGCACATCAGCGGATATGTAAACGCTGTTGAGCGTGACAGCAAGCAGCTTCCTGCATCAATGGCGCCCGGCATGACAACGCCGTTTGTTGAGCGTATCGTAAGCGGTACGTTTGCGAAAAGCCTTAAAGATCATCCAAAGGTCGAGCTGAGATTCAACCACAGCAAGGTGCTTGACACTACAGACGGAACGCTTAAACTGCGTGAGGACAGCATAGGACTTCACGCAGAAGCCGACATCACTGACAGAGAAGTGATCGCAGAGGCGAGAGCAGGACATCTGACAGGGTGGAGCTTCGGCTTTTCGGGAGCACAGGCGCACCTTGAGCCGTGTGACGAGGGAGTTCAGCGCAGAATGATTACGGGATTGACACTGCACGAGGTGTCAATTCTCAACCGCAATCCCGCATATATCGCCACGTCAATAGAAACGAGGGGCGAGGAAACGACCGTAACGGAACAGCGCAGTGCCGGAAACGATATGGTCGAAGTAACAGACGAAATCAGGGAGTTTATCCCCGATTACAGCAAGGAAATAGAAATCTTACAGCTTATGTCGGATTACTCCGACGGAAAGGAAACAGTATGAATTTAAAAGCACTCATCGAAAAGAGAAATGCTCTTATCGCCAAGATGAAGTCACTCTGCGATAAGGCTACAGCAGAAACAAGAGCGATGACAACAGAGGAGCAGACAGACTATGACGCTAAGAAGGCGGAAGTCGAGGCACTGAACAAGACAATCCGCTCAATCGAGGAGCAGAACGCTCTTAATCTGAACTCTGCAAAGTCAGACGGCACAGCAACCGACAAGGAGCAGGCGGAAACAAGAGCCTTTGAAAATTATCTGCGTACAGGCCAGATAGTCGAAACAAGAGAAGATGTCAATCTGACAAAGGGCGATAACGGCGCAGTCATCCCTGCAACTATCGCAAACAAGATAATCCGTAAGGTTATCGACATCTGCCCTATCTATCAGATGGCAACAAGATACACGCTTACAGGTACTCTCTCGATTCCCTACTACGACGAAGGAACGCAGGCTATCTCAATGGCGTATGCCACAGAGTTTACGGACCTTGCAAGCACATCGGGTAAGTTCCTCAGCATCGAGCTCAAGGGCTATCTTGCAGGTGCGCTCTCTAAGGTTTCAAGAAGCCTTATCAACAACTCGCAGTTTGACATCGTTTCTTACGTTATAAACGAGGTTTCGATCGCAGCGGCAAAGTGGATCGAAAACCAGCTTATCAACGGCACAGCAAGCAAGATAGACGGTCTTGCCGCAGGCGTTACACATGTTGTAACGACCGCATCGGCGACAGCTATCACAGCAGATGAGCTTATTGACTTACAGGAAACAATCCCCGACGTATATCAGGATAATGCCTGCTGGATCATGAACAAGGCTACAAGAACCGCTATAAGAAAGCTCAAGGACAATGAGGGCAGATATATCCTTAATCCCGATGCAACGGCAAAGTGGGGCTATACGCTGTTCGGTAAGCCCGTATACACAACCGATAGCGTATCGGCTATTGCTTCCGAAAAGACAGCTATCTACTACGGCGATATGAGCGGCCTTGCAGTTAAGACTTCCGAAGATGTGTCTATCCAGATACTCAACGAAAAGTACGCAACACAGCACGCTGTTGGCGTTATTGCCTGGGTAGAAATCGATGCAAAGGTCGAGAATGCCCAGAAGATTGCCGCCCTTAAAATGAAGAAGGCAGGAGGCTAATAATCTATGACAGTAAAGGCAACGACCAACTTTTCGGGCACCGTCAGTATGGCAAAGGGCGAGGAGCGTGAGCTCCCTGCCGGTCCTGTGCTGAATGATCTGCTCTCCTGCGGGTACATAGTGCCTGTAGACAAGGAGGAGAAAAGTGAAGCTAAGCGAGGTAACAAGCGCAAAGATTAAGGCATTCTGCGGTGTCAGCGATGACGAGGACGGAATGCTTGAAATCTGTGCCGGAGCGGCAAAGTCCTATATCAAGGGCTATACGGGGCTTGATGATACTCAGATAGACGAATACGAAGACATCACGGTGGCTTACTTAGTGCTTATAAACGATATGTATTCCTCTCGTGACTTCTCGTCCGACAGAGCGTCACAGAACCCCGTGACCGCTCAGATACTCGCCCTGCACAGCGTAAATCTGCTGAACGGAGTGAATGAGAATGACATTTAACAGAAAAATCACGCTCATATCCTCCGAGCAGAAAAACGGCTCGCAGGGCAAAGCGGACAGGGCGGCAAAGGCCGTATACGCAAAGGTTTCCGAGCCTGGCGTAACGGCAAAATATGCCGCCGAAACGGCAGGATACAAGTCGGAACTTACGGTGTATATGTGGAGACGTGAATACAGCGGTCAGTCTGTCGTACAGATTGACGGCAGGCGGTATCACGTCGAAACAACCGGAGCGGCCGACAGCGATCTGCATATAAAGCTGATACTGACGAGAGGAGGCTGACATGATAACAGAAAAGATTGATTCGGCACTCTCGGCGGTATTTGAGCATTTTTACAGCTATATGCCCGAATTTGAGGACGGTGAAGAACCGGAGAAGTATGCGGTGTACAATTTATCGTACAGAGATACGTTCTTCAGCTCCGGCAGGGCAAATATACGGCAGTATGCCTTGTCTGTGAGTGTTTTCTCACCGCAGGCGGACATTGAGCTGTATGACAAAACGCAGACGGCGATAGAGAATGTAGGCGGTATATTTACCGGCACTACCGATCTGTCGCAGTTTGATGTTTATCCCAACAGAAAAATTTTAGTCATGGAGTTTACGCTCTATGAGGAAAGGACATAATTATGGCAAAAGTAACACAGGGTACAGATCGTAAGTCGGCTGTATGCACCAAGCGTTTTGCGTATGCGCCGCTGACAACGGATAACGCCGATACACTGGCATACGGTGATGTGACCGAGATCAAGGACATACTTATCACAACAAAGTACATGCCTAAAATGAACAGCGCATCGCAGTATGCAAGCGGCGTTGAAGTTGACAGCTATGTAGCGAAGGCAGGCGGTACGCTTGACGTAACAATCGTAAACACCAACACTGCCGATGAGGTAGCGCTTTTCGGTGCAAAGATAAACACAACAACAGGCGTACTTGAAAGCGGCAAGGACGATGTTGTACCAGATGTAATGTGCATCTACAGCACTATGACATCAGACGGAAAGATAAACCTGTATAAGTTCCCAAAGTGCAAGTTCGCATCACAGGGCGAGAACGTACAGACAACCGATGAGAACGGCGTAACATTCAACAGCCTTGCACTGCAGGCAAATTACAAGGCGCTTATCAACAAAGGCGTTGATATGTACTGCGTAAAGGGTCTTGATCCCGTTACAGACAAGGCGAGCATTGACGCATGGTTTGCGACCGCTTCAGGCGTTATTGTAGCCGAAGTGTAAAAAAGTACAGATATGACGGGGCGGGAAACTGCCCCGAAAATTATCTATAGGTGAAAAATGGAACTGATATTAAGATACATAGAACTGCTTGATTTATGCCGCAGTGAACTTTACGATACGTTCCTTGTGGATATAGAGGAAAGATGCCTTGAAGAGATAGGAATACTGCTGAGATATAACCATAACCACGACCCGCAAACGGGTAGGTTTACGAGTGGTAACGGGGTTGACAACGGCGGAGAAAGTGGTATAATAGAACCTAAACCGACTGGAACTAACGAGTTACAGGTTAAGGGGTTTAAGAATAAGCAGAAATTGAACAACCACTGGAAGAACGGACGCACACATAGCGATGAATACCTTATTGACGGAATTATAACTGCTGAGCAGTACGAGAAAAGAGCAGTTGAATTACTTGAGTCTCCTGTTGGTGAAAATATTTGCGGGCATATTGACAAAGACAAGAATATCATTCGTTATGATATAGCTAAAAATGACTTTGTAAAGGGCAGTATTACAAAAGGTGTTATTACAATGTATAAGCCCCAAAAAGGTCGGTCTTATTACGAACAGCAGAGAACGGAGGATTTAAAACATGGAGGAAAGGCATAAGTGTCCTGTATGTGGTAAATACGAATTTGAAGCATATAATTGCATGGATATATGTGATGTTTGTGACTGGTGCGATGATGCGATACAGGAGAGCAATCCTAAATATGAGGGCGGCGCAAACAAAATGAGCCTTAATCAAGCAAGAGAGGCTTATAAAAAGGGAATACAGATAAGATAGTAATAAACCGCCCACAGCAGTGAGCGGTTTTCTTATACCCGTGTGCAATTGATTGCACAAAACTTAATAATTTCACCGCTCTTTGCAAGGGCGGTATTTTTATACCTAAAAGGAGCAACAATGTTCACAGAACTTTTAAACAAGAAAATTTACATCACAGATACTTTATATCTGCGATATGACATAAAAGCGTTTATAGAAGCGGAAGAAAAGGGCATCAGCCCGTTTGAACTGACATTTCCTCTGCCGCTTGACTACATCAGAGCGGGGCTCAGGTGTTGCTTTGATGAACTGGGAGCCGACCCTGTAAAACGTTCTGAGATAGTGGCATATATGATAAAGGAATTGTCGCAGGAATACCTGCAGGACAGGGTGCTTGCCGCTACGACCGCCGCACTTCCTGCGCCGATAGTGGGAAGTAAGCCGACAGAAGAAAAGCCCGACTTCAAGAAGCTTCGCAGTCTGTTTATAGATATTATGGGACGGACGGAGGAAGAATTCACATATTCCACGCTGTACGAAATAACGGACAGATGGAACGACTACGCAACGTTTATGGGGTACAAAGCCCCGACAGAGAGGTTTGTACAGTATGACGATTAAAGACAGCCGTGCGTACAAATACGCCGTGTGGGCATCGCAGGACAGCTCCGGTAAGGTCGGAAGATACGTCAGAAAACAGTGCGCCGAATGGCTTAAAGCTGTCGATGACGGTTATGTAGATGTTCAGGAATGGAACAAGATAACCGCACTGCTCAAAGCCATACAGCACCCGGACTTAGGCCGTGATATGTACTCATCGCTTGAAGATTACAGCCTGCTTTTTATCTATGCGGTGCTTTGCACGAAAACAGACGGAAAGCTGTATTACAGCACGGGATTGCTCGAAATAGCCCGAAAGAACTACAAGACGTTCACAGCGGCGGTAATATTCATCATCGGTATGCTGACGCTGCCACGTTTTTCCCGTCTGTTCTCTGTAGCTCCCGACTTAAAGCTGTCAAGCGAACTTAAGGTTGCTATCAAGAAAATTATAAAATCCTCTCCGCTGCTTGAAAAGCATTTCAAGATTATGCGGTCCGAGATCAGATGCTTGATGTGTGATACAGAGTATACTCCGCTTGCGTACAGTAAGGATAAGCTGGACGGTAAGCTTGCGCATCTGTTCCTTGCCGATGAAGTCGGGGCTATGGACGGTTATCCGGTTGAAGCAATGCGTTCCTCGCAGATCACGCTTAAGAGCAAGCTCGGAATACTTATTTCCACACAGTACCCGAATGATGATAACGGCTTAAAGGACGAAATCGACATAGCAAAGAAACAGCTTGACGGGGTGTACAGCTCCGGCAAGAAATATTTTGCGTTGCTTTACGAGCCGGATATTGAGCTTGTACCCGACTGGAGGATGAACGACAGTGTGCTGTATCAGTCGAACCCTGTAGCTGTCGATAATGTGGACTTGTTTTCGGAACTGAAAGACAACCGTCAGCTTGCCGTGCTGTATGAAAACAAGCGTGAGAACTTCCTATGCAAGCACTGCAACATTCAGTATAAGGGTATAGGTAGTGAAGGGTATGTTGACCTTATATCCGTGCAGAACTGCTCGGAGGAGATACCGGACGAGTTCTGGCGGGGGAAGATAGTGTATCTCGGACTTGACCTCTCTCAGACTGAGGATAACACGGCACTCACTATGATATGCTATCACGAGGGTAAGATATATGTTAAATCGGTATCGTTTGTTCCTGCCGAAAAGGTTGAGGAAAAATCGGTAAAGGAACACGTTAATTACAAGACGCATATCGCAAAAGGTGATTGCTTTGCGTGCGGCGATTACATCATAGATTACGGCTTTGTCGAGAATTACATACTGACGCTGAAAGAAAAGTACGGCGTTATAATAGCCCAGCTCGGCTTCGACCGTTGGAATGCGCTCTCCACAGTGCAGAAGCTCGAAAGCGCCGATGATCCGATAGAGTGCGTAGAGATACGACAGCATTCAAGCGTGCTTCACGCCCCGACAAAGTGGCTCAAGGAGCAGATACTCACGGGAAATATAGTGTTTGCGAAGAATGAACTGCTTGAAATAAATTTCAGCAACGCCCGCTGTACAGAGGACACGAACCTGAACAAGTACGTCAATAAGAAGCGTTCCGCAGGCAAGGTCGATATGGTGGTATCGCTGATAAATGCGGTGTATCTGCTTCAGCAGGAGATACTCAACGGCGATTGCGGCGTGTTTGTGCAGTATTAGGAGGATATTATGGAAAGAATAAAGGAAGATTTTATGATAGCAGGGGCTATAGTCATAGGAAAGCTGATAAAATGACACTGATACAAGGATATTTCGGTATAATCGAATTATGCCACAGCGACAGGTACGACCTTTTCCTCGTCGATATGGAACAGAGGTGTCTTGAAGAGATAGGGATGCTGCTCAGATATAACCATAACCACGATCCGCACACGGGTAGGTTTACAAGCGGTAGCGGGGTTGACAACGGCAAAAAAGATGTTGACAAATTGACAGAGAGTAGTATAATAAATTATGCAAAAGCTACAGATGTTTTCGAGGTGTCCAATAATTCTGAAAATTCTAATTTTGAATTGCAGAATGTAGTTGATTTAATGGAAAAATCAAGTGTTGGCAGAGATGCTTTGGCTAAATTATCAGAAAAAGGTGTTAAACCGATCTTCGATTATTCCGAAGTACGTCATACTAACAGAGGAATGCAACAAGGAAATTCCATCAGGCTGTATGCTCGTAATATTGCAAATGAAAGAGTGGCTGCACAGACGGTGATACACGAAACTACACATTTATATTATGGCATAGGTCAAAACCAATGGGCTGAAGCGGTTTGCTTTGCTAAAGAAAAAATGTTCTTGACGGGTAGACCGCTGACCGTTGCTGAAAAGAGATATATTATAAAACTTGCTAAAGATAATTATCCAGAATTTAATTGGAAGAAAGGCGGTTACATCAATGGAAAATGGATATAATCTCATCGAACGATTAAGAAAAGGCGAAAAAATAAAATGTGAGGTTTGCAAAAAAGGCTATTACGTCACAAACGCAAAAAGTATTTCGTTATCGCATGAATTCAAGTGTAATAACTGTAGTAGCGTTTTGAGAGTTTCTCCAAATATAACAGTCGAATAAAATACAACTGAATATAAAAAATCCACTCCGAAAGGGGTGGATTTTTTATACCCAAAACACCGAAAGGAGCAAGAAAATGTCTGATGATTTATTCACTCTCGACTTGTCCGGAATGGACCTTAAAGATCTCATTCAAGTAGTAAATGAAATGGATAGCAAGCTGAACAACAAGATCATCCCCGAAATCCTTGAAGAAGTCGGCGATGAGCTGATAGACGAAGAACGGCGAATGCTGCAGGGCAGGTCAAACAAAGACGGCTCTCCGACAAAGCTCAGCGGTCTGTTGTCAAAGCAGATAACGAAAACAGGCAAGCTGTACAAGGTTAAAGCCGGGTATGATACAGCCGCAATTAAAGCACATCCTGAAAGCGTAATTATCGAGTTTGGCAGACCGGGCAAGAAAAGCCGCAAGAAAGGCGGCAAGGATAAGCTTGGCAGAAAAATAGGCGCTGTGCAGGCATACTCGCACATCAGAGCGGCACTTATATCAAAGAAGAAAGCAATCACGGAGCTTGCGGAAAACCGCTTCCGTGATGAAATAGAAGAACTGTGGGAAAAGGGAGGTAAAAAATAATGGCACAGGAACTTACTGCGAATTTTGGTGCGAACAGTACGAAATTTTCTAAGGGCGTACAGGAAATAAAAGCCCAGCTCACCGAGCTTAACAAAGCCCTTGAACTCAATAAGCAAGCCGTTGCAGACACAAACAAAAAAGCTAAGGAGTACGAAAAAGAACTCAATCAGCTGAAAACAGCCGAGAAAGAAAACGGCACAGTTACAAAAGAACAGAAAGCCCGGATGGCAGAGCTTGAAAAGGAGATTAACAAGGCACGCATCAGAGCTGCACAACTTAAAGCTGAACAGATCGACTTGAAAACCGAGCTGAAAGAAACCACAAGCGAGTTGAAAAAGCAGAAGGCAGGTGTTTCCGGTGTTTCCGATGAGATGAAAAAGATGAAAACGCTGATAACCGGCTTTATTGCGGCTTACGGCGGTAAAAAGCTTTGTGAACTGCTGATAGGCTCGAATGACGAAATGGAGCAGTATACAACCTCGCTTGAAGTTATGCTCGGTTCTGCATCAAAAGCATCAGCAATGATAGAGAAAATGCGGGACTTTGCCGCAAAAACGCCGCTTACGCTTGAAAACGTAATCTCCGGCGGTTCGCTTCTGATGAGCTATGGCGTGGACGAAAGCAATCTTATCGATACTATGACAAAGCTCGGAGATCTCGCACGCGGAAACGCCGAGAAAATGGACAGAATAACGCTTGCCTACGGTCAGATGCTTGCAAAGGGCAAGGTCACCGGCGAAGAACTTATGCAGATGGCGGAGGCAGGTGTACCGCTTCAGACAGCACTTGCCGAAAGCATAGGCGTGACAGGTGAAGAATTTTCCAAGATGGTTTCCGCAGGCAAGGTCGGCATAGACGATCTGAACAAGGCTATAACTGGGCTTACAACAGGCAACGGAAAGTTTGCAGGAATGATGGAAAAGCAGTCACAGACTATGCGGGGTATGCTCAGTACCTTGCTGGATAATCTGTCCGAATTTATGCGTAAAATGGGCGAGGGCGCTTTCGGAGAAGTAAAGTCGGCACTGCAGGAAGCGTCCGATCTTTTAGCGGAATGGGAGAAGGACGGAACGCTCGACAAATGGGCGCAGGGAGTAGGCGTTATGCTGAAAAACCTTATCGCTTTTCTGAAGCAGGCTATCTCTGTAGGGCTTGACTTCAAGGAAGCAATAATAGCGGGGGCTGTGGCTCTCGGTACATTTAAAATTGCCATCGGAATAGGTAATGTCATAAGTGCGGCGGTAGCGTCAATACAGCACTTTACGACAGCCACAAAGGCGGCAACGGCGGCACAGGCAACATTTAATGCTGTAGGTGCGGCTAATCCGTATGTGTTTATTGCATCGGTTGTATTGACAGCGATTGCAGGAATAGCGACATTCATTGCCACAACCAACAACGCTACACAGTCTGTTGAGGAACTTACGCAGGCGGCTTCCGAACTATCTGACGAGGCGCAGAAATCGGTCGATAAGGCTAAAACGCTTGAAGAAGTGATGGCAAAATACGGCGAAGTTGCTAACAGTACTAAGTCTGCCGCAGAAAAGACACAAACGCTGAAAGACCTTCAGGAACAGCTTAACAGTGCCTACGGCGATACTAAGGACGCTATAGACCTTGTGAATGACAGTTATACCGAGAATATAAAGAAGTTACAAGAAGCAACAGAAGCGGAGCGAGAAAATGCAAGGATTCAAGCACAGGCGGCTGTAAATAAAAATAATCAGGCGCAGAGAGTTCTGACCGAAGAAGGAATAACAAACACAAGAAATAATGTAGGTCAGGAACTTGGTGGTTCCACTATCGGTATCAAGGATATAGAAAACGGCACTATAACTAATCCAAATATAAAAATCGGAAATGCGCCTATCGGAATGGGTACAGGCGGAACAATACGTGTTGTAAAAATCGGTGGCGAAACATTTGCCGAAAAAGCGCAGGCGTATTTAGATTATGCTCATTATCTTGAATCGGTAGGACAGAAAGAATCAGAAATATACAACATAGTCGCCGAAAAACACAAGGAATATACAAATTTATCCAAGCAAGCCGCCGAAGACGAAGCCCTCCTCGCCGCCGCAACCGAAACTACAACGAAGAAAACCGAAGAAAACACCGAGACCAAAAACAATAACATAAAAACCACCGAAGAACTTGCCGACAGCACATCGACACTCGTCAAGAATCTTAACGAGCTGGCTTCCGCCTACGCAGAGCAGGGAAAGAACGGCAACATATCCTATGACACTATGCTGAAGCTTATAGACGCAGGGTATACGCAGTGTATCAGCCTTGACAACGAAACAGGCAAGATAAAGCTGAATACAGAAGCGTACAAGGAGCTTGCAAAGGCAAAGCTCGCTTCACAGATAGCGGAGTACGATGCTAAAATCGCCGAATCAGACGATTATCAGAAAAAGTACGATGAAGCCTTTAAGGCAAATGATGCCGCAGGTATGGCGAAATACTCAAAGCTGCTTATCTCTGGCGAAATAGAGGGCGATACCGATAAGCTCAAGCGTGATGCACTGCAGGCAATGTATGATAATTTTGATACCTATATGGAAGCTGGCAGTTTCAGCGGTTCGGGCAGTTCTTCACCATCAAGCAGTTCAGATAACGAGTTTAAGAAAGCTTCGGAGGCATACAAGACCGAAGCAGATAAAAAAATCGCCCTTATAAAGCGTGAACTTGAAGCAAAGAAAGAACTGCGTGACGCTACGATAAAGGCGATTGACGATGAAATCGAAGCCCGCAAGCGTTTGAATGAGGACAACGACCTTGAAAAGCAGATAAACGAAGTTAAAGCACAGCTTAAATACAGTCAGCTTGACGAATTCTCCCGTGAGCAGATGGAGAAAAAGTTACAGGGATTGTACGATGATAAGGCAGAAAAGAACTGGCAGAGAAACGCACAGGCTCGTAAGGATGCCGCAAACGCAAAGTATGAAAGCGAGCAGAAAAGTTACAACAATCAGATCAGCGCAATCAACGAAAGTCTGAAAACCGTACAGCAGATAATGTCGGCTATGGCTGACGGCTCAAAAACCGTTGAAAGTATCGTGAACAACAATAATACACGGAATAATACGGCGAATGTTAACCTTATCGGTACGGCTCTGACAATGGCTCAGATAACAAAGGCGGTCAAGGACGCACTGATGGACGATATTGTAATCAGATAGGAGAAAAGTATAAAGTATGGAGAAAATCACATTTTCAACCGTTCTCGGCACGGCAGTAACGATAGACAATGTCAACACATCATCCGATGCAGACGGGTACATACCGCTTCACCTGCTTAGCTTTGAGGGAAATGCACTCGGATATAAGCACGACAGCTCCGAGCGTGTAGGCTTTGACGGTGCGGGATTTTACGGCGCAAAAGCAAATATCCGTACTATCCCCGCAGAAATCGCTCTGCTTCCTCGCAGCGGAAAGCCGGCTACGATGTACGAGCTTCGCAGAAAGCTCCTGCGGTACTTTCCCGCCGGTGTTGAAGGTACGCTGAAATACACGAACAGCGCCGGCAAGACATATCAGATTGAGGGCGTTGTCAGTGAGCTTCCTGCGGTAGAACGGCAGGTAGGAGTGCTGTGTACGGCAAAGATATCAATTTTATCTTATGTACCGTTCTGGCGTGTAAAAGCGGCAGATGTGGAATTGTCGGCAGCCGCAGGAAAAACGCAGTCGGTAAATTTCACAGCGCAGACGGAGGACAAAGTGCCGGCTATGCTCAGCATAACGGCAACAGCTGCCATGACAGGTATCGATACGCATTCGGCAATAATTACGCTTTCGGGGCGTGAAATGCCTGTATCGTACAACAGTATGAGCGTCTACAGCAAAGAGCCACAGGGGACATACAAAAGCGCCACAGGAGAGCTTCAGCTGACAAAATACCTGAGCACAAGTGATGTGATAAACATCGACTGGGGATTGCTTGGCAAGGTGTATATACCGTATTCGCAACGTTCCGGTATCGACCTGATAAAGTCAACATCGCAGTATATCTATCCCGGCAATAACACTTTATCGGTAAAGAACATTGCAACAGCAGGCACGATAAAAGCAAAGCTGGTGCGTTTTGACTATGTAAGGAGTATCTGATGATAGTTAGAGTATACGATTTTTTATCGGTAAAGAAGCCAAAATTCTCACAGAATCTTGTTGGCATCGTATCCGATGTTGAAAACTTCAAATATACACGCAGAGCATACGACATCGGCAGTTTCGAGATGACAATACCCACACACGCAGATGAAGCCGGCTGTATACAGCCGGACCGTATGCTGATAGTTGGAGAAAAGCTTGGCCAGACATATATAGCGAGTGATCCGACAAAGCGTATAGTAAGAGGAACGTTTCTTTATGTTACGGACATTGAGAAGAAGGATGATAAGATAACCGTCACAGGATATGATCTGAAATATCTGTTTGCACTTCGTGTCACGCTTTTTCCAAAAGAGGAGCAGGACAAGGGAACATACGGCTATTATGTCACAAGCGGCACGACATTTTCGTGTATCTCGGACATCGTCAACTACAATATCGTTAATGCTTCAGACAGCGACAGACAGATATACGGCATGTTCGGCATAACGATGCCTGTAAATCAGATCAACGCAGACCCGCCGCTTACAGGCATACAGGATGACCGTTACATGACACGTCTTGAGCCTGTCAGCACAGCAATTTTTAATCTGCTAAAAAACTGCAAGACGCATTTTTACGATATGCGGCTGATTATAGATGACAATGCGGAGGACAGCGATAACTATAATCCGCACATGGAATCGAGCGAGGATAAGCCTGTTATCATCATAGACGAGAGCAGATACAACATCAAGAGCTATACTCGCAAGGACGGAACATCAGCATACAAGAACGCTATATATGCCGTAGTCGGTAGTGGTGATGATGTCACGGTAAAATGTGTGAAGCGTCCCGATGATACCGCAAGCGGAGTAAAGCGTAAAGAGGTTGTGCTTGATGTCGATACCGACAGCGTAGCCGAGATAGACAGATACGCACTTAAGGCGGCGGAAGAGTATGTGATATCCGATGATTTTGAGATAGAACCGCTGTTTATGGACGACGAAACCGAACCTGAGCTTGCGCAGAAGGTATCCATCCGCATTGACGGGGTAGAGTATGAAACGGTCATAACCGAGATTACAGACGAGTACGCAAACGGCAAGCATACGCAAAGCTATGCCTGCGGTGACAAAAAGCTGAAGGTGCTTAATGTGCTGAACAAGGCAACGGCAGGAAATACGCAGAAAATCATAAACAACAAAATTACTACCGGTAATGCCGGCGGTGTCGGAAAGTTCACCAACACTGACAGAAACTGCGAGGTGTTCAATGACTACGAAAACAACGTGGCAAGCTCGTATTATGCTCACGCCGAAGGATATAAAACAACGGCAAATGCACCGTATGCTCATGCCGAAGGATATGCAACTACGGCTTCTGCACCGTCTGCACACGCAGAGGGAGAAGGCACTGCGGCTTCACAAAATGCACATTCTGAGGGCGTGGATACAAAGGCTACAGGTTACGCATCTCACGCAGAGGGAAAAGGCACAGTTGCAAGCGGTTGGGTTTCTCACTCCGAAGGTTGTGAAACGGAGGCACGAGGATTATATTCCCACGCTGAAGGAGAAAATTGCAAAGCAATAGGCAGTAATTCTCACGCAGGAGGTATGTATAGCGAGGCTTTAAGCGAGTATTCGTTTGCACACGGCTACGGTGCCAAGTCATCTTGGACAAGCGGAACAGCACTCGGCAGGCGAAATAAAACGCAGAATACGTTGTTTGTAATAGGAAACGGCGGTTGGCAAGAGGGGAGCGAAAGCGATGCTTTAACGCTTGACGAGAACGGTATGCTGTGGATCGAGGGTTCTTTTGAAGCAAGTGCAAAGCACGGCGGGCTTGGCATAGCTATACACGGGGCGGCACGTTTCGGGAATAATTGGAACTCTGACGATACGAATATCTTGCTTGCGGTAGGAAACGGCTATGACAGTGAAAGAACGAGTGACGCACTGGTACTTGACAGCAACGGAAATCTGTGGGTGGCAGGCAGTATAAAGTGCGGCGGTGACAGCGGAGGTTATACCTTGCCGCCTGCGACAGCCGACACGCTCGGCGGCGTGATGATAGGGGAGAATATTAATGTATCGGACAGCGGTACAATATCGGTTGACCTGTCGGAATATCTGAAAACCGGTGACATATCGGACTGGGCGAAAGCCGACAGTAAGCCCACATACACGGCTGAAGAAATCGGAGCGGTGACACCTTATGAGCTTGACAGCAAGGATTATCTCAAAGCTACAGAGATAACCGGACAGACAGTAAACCTTGATGATATCAAATTGAACGAATCATCAGATAAAAGTAAAAGTAAGCGGTATTTTTGCGCATCAGTATCTGCGCAGAATATTGAGAACCGTCCGATATCCGCCAATGAACCGTTTGAATTGTCGGTCGACAATATCCGAAATATCAACACAGGGGCTTTTAATACCATGCAACGCTATACTTCCGTAGCACGAAAACGGACTTATACAAGATGGTGCAATGACGGGGCGTGGTCAGCATGGAAATGTGATACAGATGTCGTTGTATATGGCAGCGTCACTGAAGACAATCCGAAAACCTTCGCATACACAACATACGGCGAGGGGTTCAGCGTAGTCGAAATCGAAGCATACTATGATAATGCACTAAATCCTGTGCGTAATCGTAAAGTGTTTGCACTGTCACCTACGGCGAGTATAGAACGTGTGATGTTGACTATCGGCAACGGCTCATCAGAGAGCGTAACGTTAGACAACGGATCTGTTACGATGTCAATGACAGGAACAACTGCGTTATCATTTATGATACGATACACAAACAGCAGATGAAAGGAGCTTATATGCAGATATTTGAAGATGACACTTTTGTATTGGGCGGCATAGAAACTGAGGGTGAAACACTCGAAGGTGCAATTGTAGTGCCCGACAACAGCAAAGAAGCACAAAAAATCCTCGCACAGCAGGGCATGGAAAAGGTAGCCGAATAGGCGGAAAGGACGAAAAAATGAGCAAGATACAGATAATTATTGACAGCATAGCAGGTGCTGTCGGAGCGGTTTTAGGTTTTATGTACGGCGAGGTTACGGGGCTGTTCTGGGCGTTGATAGCGTTTATGGCGACCGATTACATCACCGGCGTTGTCGTAGCGGCTATCAACAAGCAGTTATCCAGTGAGGTAGGCTTCAGAGGACTTGCTAAAAAGCTGATGATCCTTGTGTTTGTGTCGCTCGGACACATAGCGGATATGTATGTTTTAGGCGGTACACCTGTGGCTATGTCGGCGGTTATGCTTTTTTACATAGCCAACGAGGGACTGTCAATTATCGAAAATGCGGGCAATCTCGGACTGCCCGTGCCGAAGAAGCTGAAAGATATAATGGTTCAGCTGAAGAAGGAAAGCGAAAGCGAGGAAGAATAATATGCTAAAAATCAAGGGAATTGACATCAGCAGGGCGCAGGAGCAGTTCGATTTTACGGCGGCTGCGTTGGCAGGCGTCAAGTTTGTAATTATCCGTGCCGGCATACGCACGGACGAGGACACTTATTTCAGACGCAATATCGAGCAGTGCAGGAAAAGAAATATCCCTTACGGGCTTTACTGGTACTTTGAAGCAACGTCTAACGATGCTTTTAAAGCAGAGCTTGCTGCTTGCAAGAAGGCTGTAAAAGGCTTAAAGCCGGCATATCCGATATTTTTTGACGCCGAAGAACAGGCGCAGATAGATAAGCTGACAACTGCTCAGCGTACCGATATGGCACTCAAATTCTGCGCCGAAATGACCGCTATCGGTCTGCCGTCTGGTGTCTATGCTAATCCTTCGTGGATGGAAAATTACTATGACAAAAGCCGCCTTTCAGATGTTGACATATGGCTTGCACACTGGACCGAAAGCTCAGACAAACCGAGCAGATATGACTACGGGCAGAAAATGTGGCAGTGGGGCATTGACAGCATCGGTGGAAATGACGTTGACGGGGATATTTGCTTTGTAAATTATCCTGCGATAACGGCAAAATGGTACAAAGAAAACTGCGGTGATATGCCGGAAAAGCCCGATAAGCCCGATAAGCCTGAGAATCTGTTCAAAAAAGGCGACAGCGTAAGGGTGAAGCGTGGTGCAAGGTTCACGAACGGAGTAGAGCCGTATTCTTATGTATATGATACAATCTATACCGTTCAGCAGGTATCGGCAAGCGGCAAGGAAACGCTTATAGGCATCGGCTCGGTGCCTACCGGCTGGCTTTATACAGAGAATCTGTACAAGGCGGAAAAGGCGGAAAGCACGGAAAACAATGACACAACGCAGAAATTTGCTGTAGGCGATAAGGTCAAGGTGAATTACGGTGCAAAGACGTATAACGGCGGTTCGCTTGCGTTGTTCGTGTACACAAATGTGTACGAGGTTATGCAGGCAGGCTCGGGCGACAGAGAGGACTATATCGTCATCGGTCAGGGCGGGCAGGTCACTGCGGCGGTAAAGGCAAAAGATTTAAAGAAGGTTTAATAAAAAGTTATCCCCCGACGGAGCAAAAAGGCTCTGTCGGGGGATTTTTTGTTTAATATATAGTTAGCTTCCTAACTTGACACCCCTTTTGACACCCCTACTATAGTAAATTTCAGTTAATTTCAGTAAAATTCAAGATTTGATAATAATTACTGAAAACACAAGAAAACCGCTTAAGCAATACACTTAAGCGGTTACTTTTATGGAGCTTGTGACGGGACTCGAACCTGCGACCTGCTCATTACGAATGAGCTGCACTACCAACTGTGCTACACAAGCATATTTATTCCGATATTCTGATATATTTACACACATTTTCCGTTTTCCGAAAGCGTCCGCTTCACAAGTCAAAACATTGTATAATGCACAATTAACACTTGAAAAGAGCGAGGCGATGTGGTAAAATATATATGGTCATATTTCGGAATACAGTTCCAAAATGACTATATTATTATATCGTATTTTTGATTTGTTGTCAATAGCTTTTTTGACGGAAACGAGGAAAATTTGATAAAAAAAACATCTGTGGCAAGGTGTATCGGTGTAGTTATCGGCGTACTGCTAATTGTTTTTGCAGTATTTCTCGTAGTTACATCAATGCTGTTTTCATTCGGCGGCTCTGCTGCGCCGGATATTTTCGGATATAATGTTTACATAGTGCGTGACAACGATTTCTATCAGCTTAAGGCAGGCACAGCCGCTATAGCGCAGAAGGTGTGGCCCGACGAGGTAAACAACGGAGAGCTTATAATATATAATCGGTATGAAAACGGCGGAGCACAGCTTGCAAAGGTAAATTCCTCCACGCTTAAGGAAGGCGTTATGAGCTTTGATGTTGAAACTCAGGGCGGAGAAAATATCACAATATCACAAAGCCAGCTTGTTGCAAGAGTTAACTATTGCAGTGATTTCTGGGGTGCTGTTATCGGATTTGCAATGTCGCCGTTTGGCGTTATGGCTATCGCCATACTGCCGTGTATTGCAATAGTAGCATTTGAGATAGTGAAGTTCATTATGTCAAAGCGTCCGGTACCGCAGGTGGAAACGGTCAAGTTGCAGGAAGAAGCGCCGGTGTATGTTCCCCCTGAAAGCGAGGAACACAAGCTGCCAAAAGCAAGCAAGACCGAAGCAAAAAAGGCCGCTGTTCCGTCTTTATCCGATAACGGAAAAGTGCCGTATAATCGTGTTCCCGACAGCTCTCACGGTAAAACGGATGATTTCACGGAGCATCTGCGCAGTAAAAAGAATATAGCGGCAAGTGCCGATAACATAAAAGACCGAGCGGATTTTTCCGCCGGAGCAAGAAAAAGGATGGAATCGGACAGAGCAGAGCAGCAAAAGGAAAAGAAAACTGAAGCCGGAAATGTTAAAAACGAAAAAGCCTTGCTCGAAATGACGGAAAAAACGGGTACGGCTGAAGTAACGCACGGCGGCTCCGAGCCTGATATATCGCTTGTATTCAGAGATGACGAGGACAAGAGATATGATATAGACGATATTCTTGCCGATATAGAAAAACGGCATCATTGACGGGCAGAAAACAGAAAGAAAAGTAAGAACGAAAGAGAGCACTAACAATGAATAAAAAATCAGATACTGTGAATTCAGAGCTTCGTGACAAGCTGTTCATAGTATTGGCATTAACCGGCTGTATATCGAATATAGCGGGATTTACCGCAAATGCGGTGATATTCGGATTTACCCCGCAGACCTTCTTCTGTGCGGCTTGCGCACTTGTAATTATAGTATCGTCACTGGTCGGTTTCTTTACCGGAAGGACCTATGTCGCTACGTTTATAATACTTCTTGTGCTTGGGTTTGTCGAGTTTCCGATGTTGTATATTTCATACGGCGCAAGCACGGCAGTGTATATGCTTGTTGCGGAAATCGGTATTATTACTTTTATGAAGCCGGTGCACAGAGTTATAATGGGAGCGGCGGTGTTCATTGCAGATATAGCCGCATTTATTGTCAGAAGCAAATTTCCTCAGCTGAATATGGTTAATGATAATAAGGAGCTTGACACGCTGTTTTCATTTATAATAGCGTTTATAGGCATAATGGTTGCGGTCGCAATAGTGATAGTACAATTTGAACGTCAGGCAAAACAGCTCAGCAAAATGGGCGAGGAGCTTACGCTTGCTGTAAATACCGATCCGCTGACTGAGATAAGAAACCGCCGTTATCTTATAGAATATCTTGAAAATCAGCTTTCGCAGGACGAGAAAAAGAAACACTGTGCGGCGCTTATTGACCTCGATCTGTTCAAGTCGGTAAACGATACATACGGACACGTTTTCGGTGATAATGTGCTTAAGCATTTTGCAAATGCGGTCAAAACGAATATCGGGGAAAATGACCTTATAGCACGATTCGGCGGAGAGGAATTCATGATCCTCTTTGATACGGACAATATCGAAACTGTTATGATGGTTATGAAGCGGATACGCAAAAGCTATTCGGAGTTTTCCGAGAAAGAAAAAGGAAAAGAATTTACTTTCAGTGCAGGCGTGGCTGTGTACGGAAGCAGTAATTCAATAACCGAGATATTCACAACTGCCGACAAGCGACTTTATAAGGCTAAGGCGGCAGGAAGAAATAAGATAATGATAGATTGAGAA
>ENA-OWRJ01000375-OWRJ01000375.1-human-gut-metagenome-genome-assembly--contig:-NODE-375-length-62535-cov-6.747103_pt1 | contig 62535 bp, 45 predicted proteins | sample MGYA00248269_ERZ651897 | MGnify/ENA primary metagenome ERZ651897 (study PRJEB26924, sample SAMEA4378252) | human gut metagenome | biome: human gut; feature: human-associated habitat; material: faeces...
TGGTCATTTAAACAATATCATTTTTGTGCTCTCTTTTCAATATTTTATTTTCAATGTATTTGTGACATATCTATTTTAAACCTATATTTGATTTTTACTATTTATATTTACTGTATATTACGTATCTCTTTATATATTAATTGTAATGAATAAAAGTCGGCTTAAAAACCAACTTTTATTTTATCTTTTAATTTTTTAATTGAATATGTACGTCATCTAATTGCTGTTTACTTACAACTGATGGTGCTCTCATTAACAAATCTCTTGCTCTTTTATTCTTAGGGAATGCTATTACTTCTCTAATGTTAGTAGAATCCGCAATTAGCATTACCATTCTATCTACACCTGGTGCAGCTCCTGCATGTGGTGGTGTTCCATATTGGAATGCATTATATAATGCTCCAAATCTATTTTTTACATCTTCTTCTGTATATCCTGCTATTTCAAATGCTTTTACCATTATTTCTGGGTCATGGTTTCTTACTGCTCCTGATGCCATCTCATATCCATTACATACTAAATCATATTGATATGCAAGTATTTCTAATGGGTCTTTATTTTCTAATGCATCTAGTCCGCCTTGTGGCATTGAAAATGGGTTATGGCAGAAGTCTATTGTTCCTTCATCTGATAATTCGTACATTGGAAAATCTACAATGAAACAGAATTTGTATACATTTTTTTCTATTAAGTCTAAACGTTTTCCTAATTCTATTCTAACTAGTCCTGCAATTTTTTGAGCTTTATGGAATTCATCTGCAATAAAGAATATACTGTCTCCTGCTTTTACTCCAAATTCATTTTCTAATTTTGCTTTTGCTTCTTCTGTTATAAATTTGGCAATTCCTCCTTGTACTGTTCCATCTTTTTCAAATTTTGTCCATGCTAAACCTTTTGCTCCAACTTCATCTGTTGTTGCAAATTCTGTCATTTTATCAAAGAATTTTCTTCCTTGTTCTGCTCCATTTGGCACAACTATTGCTTTTACTGTTTTGTCTTTAAATGCATTAAATTCTATATTTTCAAATACTTTTGTTACATCTTGTATTATTAATGGATTTCTTAAGTCTGGTTTATCAATACCGTATTTTTCCATTGCTTCTAAATATGGAATTCTTACAAATGGACCTTCATCAACTTTCCAATTTGTAAATTTCTTAAATGTATATGGCACTACTTCTTCTATTACTTTAAATACATCTTCTTGTGTTGCAAAACTCATTTCAAAGTCTAATTGATAAAATTCTCCTGGTGCTCTATCTGCACGTGGATCTTCATCTCTAAAACATGGTGCAATTTGAAAATATTTATCAAAACCACTTACCATTAATAATTGTTTGAATTGTTGTGGTGCTTGTGGTAATGCATAAAATTCTCCTGGATTAAGTCTACTTGGTACTAAGTAGTCTCTTGCTCCTTCTGGTGAAGAATTTGCCAATATTGGTGTTTGTATTTCTGCAAATCCAAGTTCGTCCATTTTATCTCTTAATGTTTTCAATATTTTTGAACGTAATAATATTGAATCATGTAATTTTTTATTTCTTAAGTCTAAAAATCTATATTCTAATCTTAAATCTTCTCTTACTTCTTGGTCTGTATTTACTTCAAATGGTAATATATTTTTACATTTTCCAAGTATTTCTATTTTTCCAGTAACAACTTCTATTTCTCCTGTTGCCATTTTAGGATTTTTATTACTTCTTTCCACAACTTTACCACAAATGTGTATACAACTTTCTGTTGTTAATTCTTTTGCTTGTTCTTGCAATTGCTCATCATTTATTACTATTTGTGTAATTCCAAATTGATCTCTTAAGTCTATAAATATCATTCCACCTAAGTTACGAATTTTTTGTATCCATCCTGATAGTTCAACTTCTTCCCCTACGTTTTTGATATTTAATTCTCCTAAATTATGTGTTCTATACATATGCACTCCCCCTATATGTGCTGATTTTTATTTTATACTTTCCTATTTTACTACATATTGTTGAAAATATCAAGGTTTCATAATATTTTTTGCTTTTACAAATACCCAAATACGTTACTACTTTTTTTATCTTCCTAATGCATTTTTATTGTTTTCTTGTATTTCATTATTTTGCATTTTTTTCTGTTCAGCAATATTCTTAGCTCCTTCCATATTCTTAGCATTAGTTCCAAATGTATGATAAAGCCCATTTCCTGAAAGTTGATCAACAAACTGTTGATGAGCACTCTTAGTTTTTGATTCTTGTATTTTAGATGATTTCATATTAGCTACAATATTATACTCATCATCTTTCATTCCTTTTACATTTTCCATTTCCTTTTCGAACATAGCTCTATTTTTATCTAGAGGACTCATTTTACTTATTTTCTCCATGTTTTGTAACTTTTCTTCTAACTTATTCATCATTTTTTGTAACCATTTTAATACTGGATTTTTTCCATTATACACAGTTAAAGCCTTTGAATTTTGTTTTTCTTTATCTTCAATAAAATCCTTTGGTTCCCTTTCTATTTTAGCTTCTAACTCATCTATTTGCATCTTTCTCTCTAAAATTGTTTCTGCTAGTTCTTGAACAGCACTAGGATTATGAGCTAGTGTTCCCATTTGCATTCTTTCATGGTATATTCTTTCTGCCTCCACTTGTTCTTGTTTCAATAATTCCAATTGTTCATTTAATGTTTTGAAACCTTGTGTTTCATTTTCATTCATATCAAATTCTCCTCTATTATACTATTTTATTTGCAATTTCTGCAATTCTTTTTTGGCATCTTCCACTCCACTGTCAGCCGCTTTTTTTAATAAACGTATTGCGTATTCAGAATTCTTTTTTATATTTATTCCATTCTCTTCTCCGTAATAGTAAATTAGTCCCAATTTATACTGAGCTAATGAAAAACCATTTTCCGAAGCCTTTTCATACCAATATATTGCTTTTTCTTCATCTATTTCTGTTCCTTCACCACATAAATAAGCTTGACCTAACATAAGTTGTCCTACTGCATATCCTTTTTCTGCTGATTTTTTAAAATACTTAAATGACTCTTCTACATTTTTCTTTCCAATTTGTCCAGCATAATTAATCCATCCTATACGATAGGATATAACTCCTTTATTGTCACTTATGTCTTGATAAAAACTCAAAGCTTTCTTATAGTCTTGTTCTACATATTGTCCAAAATAATATAAATTTCCTAAAATTAGTTTAATTCGTTCTTCCTCATTTTGGGTTTTAATATATTTTTCACTATTTTCTAATATTTTGTTACAATATTCATATGTTTTTTTATAGTTTTTTATTATATTATAATACGCCTCTACTAGCATCAATAAAGATAATCTGTCCTCAAATTTATCATATAATTCTTCAAATATTTCAATAGCCCTTCCTGTATTTTTTTCTGTACCATCTCCATAATACAGCATCATTGCAAAATAGTATTTAGCATCTTTGTCATTTCTGTTATATTCTAATGCTTTTGTTATATATTTGAATGCTTTTGTATAATCTGTTTCTACAATATTACCAAGATAATATATTTCCCCTAAATAATAATTCACTTTCATATTCTCATTTTTTTCTGCCAACTCTTTAAACATATCAAATGCAATTTTTTTATCTTTATTAACTCCTAATCCATAATAATAACTTACTGCCAAACTATATTTAGCCTTTTCAGATCCAAGTTTAACCGCATCTTTTAATAACTCTGCTGTTTTTTCATCATTTTTTTGCACTCCATTTCCTATTGCATATCTGTGTGCTAATTCGTTCATTGCTTCTGTATTTTTTTGTTCTACAAGAACTTCTAATTCCTCAATGCTCTTATTTTTCATATTAACTCCTTAAATTTTATATTACAATTTTATCATACACTTTTCTATTCTATTTTGCAATAGTTGTTCAATTTATTTTAGCAAAAAAAATATATTAAGAACCTGCACCTATTCTTAATATATCATTGTATGTTACAAATAAAGATAATGCAATTAAAATTGAAAAGCCTAACATTTGGATTTTAGCTTCTGTTTCCATTTTCATTGGTTTTCTTCTTATTATCTCTATAATTAATATTAAAATTTTTCCACCATCTAATGCTGGAATTGGAAGTAAATTTGTTACTCCAAGTGATACTGATATTACAGCTAATAAGTTAAGATAGTTAATTATTCCATTAGTTTTTACTACTACTTCTGAAATACCAACAATTCCTACCATTTGGTCTGTTTGTAGACCTCCTGTAAATAACATTTTTATGCTATCAAATATCGAAGTTATAAATTTTCCAGTATTTTGAGCACCATAATATATTCTATTTGCTATAGTATCTCTTGCTGGATCCACAAATTGAATTCCAACTGTTGAAACTAATATAAAATATACTAATATTCCAAACACAATGTTCACAGTTGCACCTGCAAGTACTATTGCAATTCTTTTCCATACGCCTGCTTTTGAAAAAGAACCTGGCGCATCTGATTCTTCTTCTTCGCCTTCCATATTGCAAAAGCCTCCAAGTGGTATCATTCTTAATGAATATTTCGTTTCTTTTCCTTGTTTTTGCCATAATATTTTTCCAAACCCTATTGCAAATTCATTTACTTTTACTTTACATAGTTTTGCAACAAGAAAATGTCCTCCTTCATGTATAAACACTAGAAATCCTAATAAAAATATTATTTTTATTGCATTTAATATAATCAAATTTTGCCTCCTTTATATTAAGCTTAATAATATATATGCATATGGTGCTAAAAACATTAAACTATCTATTCTATCTAGCATTCCACCATGTCCTGGTATTAAATTACTATAATCTTTTATATCTACATATCTTTTTATACTAGAAGCTGCAAAGTCTCCTAATTGACCTGCTATACTTAATATTGCTGTTATTATTCCTATAAATACATATGAGTATTGAACTTCAAAAATTGAATTTATTGCAACTGTATAAATAAGTGCAATTATAACTGCTCCTAATATTCCTGCTATGCATCCTTCTATTGATTTCTTTGGACTTACTTTGCTAAATTTATGTTTTCCAAACCTTTTTCCTATTAAATATGCAAATATATCTGTTCCCCATGCTGCAATTATAGCATACCACACAAGTATTATTCCATGTTCTGCTCCTCTTAATAATGCTATAAATAGTATATTACCTATTACATATATTATTCCAAAAAGTGTATATGCTATATCTTTAAAGTTTATTTTCATATTTGTTATTATTACATGTGCAAATAATATTAAATTTATTAATGGTATTGCTATTAATAATATCATTTTGTTTGTTTGTTCTGGTACATTTTCTGGCAAAATATGTACTAATGCTATTGCAATACATGATAAATAGCCTACCCATCTTACAGGTTTTGATTCTTTTGCAACTGCATTAAAATATTCTTGCATTCCTAACATTGCAACTATCATTAGAAAAATATCTACAACATATTTATTTCCAAATGTTAATATTAATACTACTAATGGAAAACCTAATAATGCTGATGTTAATCTTTTTATATCCATATATTCTACCTCTTCTTCTGCTTATTTTTAGTTTGCTCCAAATTTTCTTGTTCTTTTTTGGTATTCAATTATTGCCTCATCAAAATCTGTTTCTGAAAAATCTGGCCAATTTTTATCTACAAATAAAAATTCTGAATATACTACTTGCCAAGGTAGAAAATTACTTAAACGTATTTCTCCACTTGTTCTTATAACTAAATCTGGATCTGGTTCTCCTGCTGTATATAAATTCTGTGATATCATATCTTCATTTATATCTTCTACTTTTAATTTTTTATCTTCTACTTTTTTGGCTATTTTTTTTACTGCTCTTACAATTTCGTCTCTTCCCCCATAGTTTAATGCTATATTAAATGTTATTCCTGTATTGTTTTTGGTTCTTTCCATACAATTTATTATACTTTTTTGCATTCCTTGTGAAAGTGCTGTGATATCTCCAAGAACTTTTACTTTAATGTTTTCAGAATCTGCTCTTTTACTATAATCATCTAAATAGCTCTGAAGTAAAAGCATAAGTGCTTTTACTTCTTCTTCTGTTCTTTTCCAGTTTTCTGTTGAAAATGCATATACTGTTATGTATTTTAGTCCAATTTTGTTCGCATATCTTACTATGTTTTCAAGTGTTTTGGCTCCCGCTTTATGCCCAAAACTTGCAGGCTTTCCTTGCGTTCTTGCCCATCTTCTATTTCCATCCATGATTATTGCTATATGTTTTGGCATGTTTTCTTCATTAAATTTCATTATTTTCTCCTTGCTATACACTCATAATTTCAGTTTCTTTATCTGTTAATATTTTGTCTATTTCTTCGATATTTTTGTCTGTTATTTTTTGAATCTCTGTTTCTGCAACTTTTAATTCATCTTCTGTTATTTCACTATTTTTTTGTTTTGCTTTTGCTTCATCTATTCCGTCTCTTCTGATTGCTCTTATTGCTACTTTTGCTTCTTCTGCAATTTTCTTTATTTCTTTTACTAACTCTTTTCTTCTCTCTTCATTTAATTCTGGGAAAGCAAGTCTTATTACTTTTCCATCATTATTTGGATTAATTCCAATGTCTGATGCTAATATTGCTTTTTCTATGTCTTTTAATACACTCATATCCCATGGTTGAATTACTATCATTCTTGCTTCTGGAACTGATATTCCTGCCATTTGGTTGATTGGTGTTGGTGTTCCATAATATTCAACTTTTATTTTATTTAATATTGCAGGATTTGCCCTTCCTGCTCTTATTTCTGATAATTTTTCTTGGTAAGCTCCTATTGATTTTTCCATTCTTTCTTTTAAATTTGTATAATCCATAATTTTCTCTCCTTAATTTTATTTTCTGTCGATATTTTTTAAGATACTATTGTTCCTATTTTCTCGCCTTTAACAGCTCTTACTATATTTTCTGGGTCTGCTATTCCAAATACTAATAATGGAATATTATTGTCTCTACACATTGCTGTTGCTGTTGAGTCCATAACTTTTAAATCTTTATTTAATACATCTAAATATGATATTTCTTCAAATTTTATTGCATCTTTTTGAATTTTTGGATCTGCAGAATATACAGCATCTATTGCTTTTCCTAATAAAATTATATCTGCTTTTATTTCTGTTGCTCTTAATACTGCTGCTGTGTCTGTTGTAAAATATGGATGCCCTGTTCCGCATGCAAATATTACTACTCTCCCTCTATTTAAATGTTTTTCAGCTTTTCTTTGTATAAATGGTTCTGCAATTTCTCTCATTTCTATTGCAGTTTGCACTCTTGAGTGTATTCCTCTTGCTTCTAGTGCATCTTGTAATGCTAATCCATTCATTGCTGTTGCTAGCATTCCCATGTAGTCTGCTGTTGTTCTTTCCATCTCTAGTCCTTGTCTTCCTCTCCAGAAGTTTCCTCCGCCAACTACTATTGCTACTTCTACTCCCATCTCTACTACTTCTTTTATCTTATCACATATTTTTCCTACAACTTCAGGATTTACCCCTGTTTTTTGTGCTCCTGCAAGTGCTTCTCCACTTAATTTTAAAAGTACTCTTTTATATTTTGCTTCTGACATCTTGTATCAATCCTTTCTTTGGAATATTTATTATTCCCTATCATTGTTGCTATTTTATCATACTTTTTTTAAAATTAGTAGTATTTTATTAAAATTTTATTAATTTTATAAATTGCAATAAAGCACACCTGAGATCGCTTTTTTTCTGTGCACTATGCACTTTTATTTTACTATTTTGCCTAACAAATTGCAATGGCTTTTGAATCGATTTTTAATTTTTATTGTTACTATTCAAACTAAAAAATAAATTATGTACTACGAAAAGGGACCGCACTATGCGATCCCCCTTCTAAACTAATTTCGTGTAATGGAGCAGTTATATAACCCTCCCTGATACACAGATTCCTTCTCTATCTTGATTTCTGGAAATCTATTTTCCAGTTTTCTGATTTCACCGGGATACAATCTTCTCGGCAAATTTGAAGCATTTGATTTTAAGAATCCATCAATTGCCTCATAGTGTGATTCCATCCGTGTTAACTTTCCTGCTGTCATAGTTCTGTCCTCCATTTTCTTTAGTTTATTTTATTAAAAAGCCATTGGTTATTATACAACAATTTCTGTGATTTGTAAATACTATATGCCTAAAATTTTCTTAGCTATATCAACATCTTCTTGATTTGCTTCTCTTACACCTTCTAATGGGTATTCTAATCCAAGTTTTTCCCATTTGTATTTTCCCATATTATGATATGGTAAAATTTGAATTTTCTCTACTGTTTTTAATGTTGATAGAAAATTTTTTAGCTTTAACAAATCTTGTCCATCATCTGTATATCCTGGTACTAAAACTTGCCTTATCCACATTTTAATATTATTATCACTTAAATATCTGGCAAATTCTAGTTCTTTTTTATTTGAAACTCCCACAAGTTCTTTGCATTTTTCATCATCAATGTGTTTTATATCTAACAATACTAAATCTGTATATTTTAAAACTTCTTTTATTCCATCTGTTAGTGCAAACATTCCTGAGGTATCAACACAAGTATGAATACCATTTTCTTTTAATTTTTTAAATAATTCTAGCACAAAGCTCGCTTGTATTAATGGTTCTCCACCAGTTACAGTTACTCCACCTCCTGATGGTATAATATAATTTTTATATCTATTTATTTTTTCCACAATTTCATCTACTGATTTATACTCTCCACCATTTATGTCCCATGTATCACGATTATGGCAGTATTTACATTGTAGATGACACCCTTGTAAAAATAGTACAAATCTTATTCCCGGTCCATCAACTGTGCCAAAACTTTCTATTGAATGTACCTTTGCATAATATCTTAAATCTTTTTCCATTTTTTCTTCTTTCTCAATAAAATTTAATTAAAAAAAGAATAGTTATATTGCTAGGCAAAAATCATTCAAAATACCAGAGGCGTACTTAGGTACGTTGAGGATTTTTGAATGATTTTTAACGAAGCAAGATGGCTATTATTTTTTAAATTCTCTCATGAATTGTTCTATTAATAACATCTAATTGTTGTTCTCTTGTTAATTTTGTAAAGTTAACTGCATATCCAGAAACTCTGATTGTAAGTTGAGGATATTTTTCTGGATGTTCCATTGCATCTTCTAGTAATGCTCTATCAAATACATTTACATTGATATGATGTCCTGTTTCTGCAAAGTATCCATCTAGCATACTTACTAAGTTACTTACTTTTGTTTCTTCATCTTGACCTAGCGTTGCTGGTGTAATAGCAAATGTAAATGAAATTCCGTCTTCTGAATCTTCAAATGGTAATTTTGCAATTGAGTTCATTACTGCTAATGCTCCATTTACATCTCTACCATGTAATGGGTTTGCACCTGGTCCAAATGGAGCTCCCTCACGTCTTCCATCTGGTGTGTTTCCTGTTGCTTTTCCATATACAACATTTGATGTGATTGTTAATATTGATAATGTTTGTTTTGAATCTCTATATGTTGGATGTTTCTTTAATTTATTTAAGAATCTTCTAACAACTTCTACTGCTATATTATCAACTCTATCATCATCATTACCAAATTGAGGATATTCTCCTTCTATTTGATAATCTACTGCTAATCCAGTTTCATCTCTTATTACTTTTACTTTTGCATATTTGATTGCTGAAAGTGAGTCTGCTACTACTGACAATCCTGCAATTCCACATGCCATTGTTCTAATTATATCTTTATCATGTAAAGCCATTTCTATCGCTTCATATGAGTATTTATCATGCATATAGTGTATTGCATTTAATGCTTTTATATATATTTTTGCAACATAATCCATCATTTGGTCAAATTTTTCTATTACTTCATCATAGTCTAAGTATTCTGATGTGATTGGTGCAAATTTTGGTGTTACTTGTTTTCCACTCTTTTCATCTCTACCACCATTTATTGCATATAATAGTGTTTTGGCTAGGTTTGCTCTTGCTCCAAAGAATTGCATTTGTTTTCCTATTTTCATAGGTGATACACAACATGCTATTCCATAGTCATCTCCAAGTGTTGCTCTCATTACATCATCATTTTCGTATTGAATTGAAGATGTTTTTATTGATAAATTTGCTGTATATCTTTTAAATCCTTCTGGTAGTCTTGTTGACCATAATATAGTTAGGTTTGGTTCCGGTGCTGGTCCTAAATTTTCTAGTGTGTGTAATACTCTGAATGAGTTCTTTGTTACTAATGTTCTACCATCTATTCCCATTCCACCAATACTTTCTGTTACCCATACTGGGTCTCCACTGAATAATTCATTATATTCTGGTGTTCTTAAGAATCTTACTAATCTTAATTTCATTACAAAATGATCCATTAATTCTTGTGCCTGCTCTTCTGTTAATGTTCCATTTTTTAAGTCTCTTTCTATATATATATCTAAGAATGTTGAGGTTCTACCAATACTCATTGCAGCACCATTTTGGTCTTTTACTGCTCCTAAATATCCGAAATATAACCATTGGATTGCTTCTTTTGCATTTCCAGCTGGTCTAGAAATGTCATATCCATATTTTTGTGCCATTACTTTTAATTGGTTAAGTGCTTTTATTTGTTCAGAGATTTCTTCTCTTTCTCTTATTACTTTTTCTGTAAAGTCATCTACATTTAATATTTCTAGCTCTTCTTTTTTCTCTTCAATTAATGTGTCTACACCATATAGAGCTACTCTTCTGTAATCTCCTATAATTCTTCCTCTTCCATATCCGTCTGGAAGTCCTGTTATTAAGTGTGAACTTCTTGCTGCTCTTATGTCTGGTGTATATACATCAAATACTCCATCATTATGTGTTTTTCTTGCTGTATGGAAAATTCTATCTGTTTCTGGATCTACTTCTCTTCCATAAGCTTCACATGATTTTTCTACAATTCTGATTCCACCAAATGGCATTATTGCTCTTTTTAATGGTGCATCTGTTTGAACTCCTACTATTTCTTCTAAGTCTTTGTCTATATATCCTGCCTCGTGTGATGATACTGTTGATATTGTTTTTGTATCAATATCTAACACTCCACCTTGTGCGTCATGTTCTTTTTTGTATAGTTCTAATACTTCATCCCATAATTTTTTTGTTTTTTCTGTTGTTCCTGTTAAAAAGCTCGAATCTCCAACATATGGTGTGTAATTCTTTTGTATAAAACTTCTCACATCTATCTGTCTTTTCCATTCCCCTTTTTCAAAACCTTTCCATTGTTCAAAATCCATATTTTTTACCTCCATTTTTTATTATTACCATTTTTGTTGTTTTTATAATTTACCACTTCGTATTATAATTTTTATATATATTTTTGTCAATGATTTTTGACTTAATTTTGAAATAAAAAAGCGAGTCTAAGATTTTCTATCAAATGCAAATTTTAAGAAAATCTAAGACTCGCCATATTTATCTAGTACAGAAAGTCCTCCTACAAGGAGAACTTTCCTACTATATAAAAGAAGGGAAAACTTTGAGCCATCAAAGTCCTCCTTCTTTTTTCCTCTTTTTCTATTATTTACTTGCGTTGTGCAACTCTTCTTCCTCTCGTTTTGATTTTTATATTTAATTCTTTGTTTGAGCTCATTCTATTTTATCGCTACACAGGACTCAGAGCTACAATTAATAAAGTACTACACGAAAGCCTAAGTTGATGTCGAAATAGAACGTAGGTCTCTTAAAACGGTTGGCGGCTGCAGGATTAAAGAAACCATTGTAGTTATAATCACCTCCTCGTATGGCACAAGGACTTTCTGACATAGCACGAGAAATTAAATTAGCATGTTCTAGTGTAAACTCAATTACATTTCCAGCCAAATCATATATTCCTTGTTTACTAAAATCATCACTTGCTCCCGTTGATAATAATACCATTGTATCTGAATCTTTTATTCCATATGCACCACTTGTCCAATCAAAATTATCAAGTTTGTCATCATAAATAGCATATTTAGAATTTGAATTTGTTATATTCCATGCATTATTAATGTAATTTCCCCAAGATGTACTATCTGTTTTCAAGTCCATTTGACTTGTTCCTTTGGTTTCTAAATATTTTAATACTAAATCCCATTGTACTCCAAACATTAAACTACTTGTATGATTTCCCGATTCCATATTACTTGCTAATGTTTGTGCCTGACTACATGTTACATAATTATATGGATATGCATTTCTTTTTATTACTGGTGTTTCTGTTGGTGCTGTATTTTCATCTCCATCTGTTTTTGGCGCATTTTCTATTCCTGTTTCATATTTTCCTATATAAAATCCTCCATTTTTATATACACTTTTTAACATTTTCTGTTTTAATGCAGTATATTGTTCGCTTTTTAATCCAGTAACCTCGTCAGAATAATATTCATCTTTGTAACTTGTTCCATCTCTATAATCATTTGTATATGTGTGTAAATCTGTTTCTATCGCTGTATATTCTTCTGTTGTAAAGTTTTTTATATTTAGTCCTGCTGTTGGATATACTTCTGACGTTTTTGGCACCTCTATCCACACATATTGATTTCCTTTACTATCTTGTATTGTTAATCCATTTTCCAATGTTGTTCCTTCTACTTGTGCAAATCCATCTGGCAAATATGTTCCTTCTGTTGTTTTAGGTTTTTGACTTGTTACTGTCGTTGCTCCTCCATTATTTTCTTCCCCTGGTTGTTTTGGCTCTGCATCTATATTTACTCCTATTTCTGTTGATAAATTCTCTTTTGTCTCATCTATTGGTGTTTTTAGTAATTTTACTTTTACTGTCATTGTTGTTTCTTCCCCAGCTTTTAATGTTGTTTTATCAAGACTGCATTGTACTTCAAAATATTCATCATTTGTACTTGTTGCCTTTGCTGTTAAATCTGTTGATAAGTCTGTACTTTGATTTTTTACTGTATATGTTGCTATTGCTGTTTGTCCTTTGGCATTTAATCCTGATACATTCATTGTTCCTTGTGTTTTATCAGCAGTATTTATTGTTGCTGTTGTAGTTCCATCTCCACTTGTTTGCGGTTCTCCTATTAACTCTACTTTAAAATTATCTGGATTTCCTTCTGATTTTGCTGTTCCGTCTATATTCAATCCTACCTTTGTTATTGCTGCATATCCTACTGCTACTAGCAAGATTGCAACTAATAGTATTCCACCAATAATTTTACTATTTGTTCTTCTCATCTTACTTTTTTCATCCTTTCTTAATATATTTTTTATAATTTTACACTTTTTGTGGATTATTTTTCTTTAAGGTACATACTTAAAGAAAAAAAGTTCAATTTGATTATAACAATAAAAGTTTTATTTTGCAATACATTTTCGACATAAAATAGGTAAACGATAAATGAAAAGGCGAATTCAATTTTCAAAAAATGCCTCCCAATTATTAAACTATTTTTTATATAATAATTGGGGGCTTCATAATTCTAGAATTTATTCTTCAATATTCAGTTCTTTATATTCACCATCATAATTTTTCATATCTTGTGGAAGATCTTTTGACCATGGTAAATATTTTTCTATATCACTTTCTTTTTGCTCTCCTTCCAGTTGTGGCAATTCTTTAAATAAATAATTTATATATTTATATATATTCAATTTATTCATCTTTGCTGATTCTATAAAACTATAATATACCGCATTCGCCTTAGCTCCATTTACTGTATCAGCAAACAACCAATTCTTTCTGTGCACTGCAAATGGTCTTATTGCTCTCTCTCATATTGAATTTGTTAGTGGTATTCTACCATCTTTTATAAATTCGCTTAATGCAAGTATAAAACTCACTACACTATTATTCTAAATATTAAAATATAAAAAATTCCCACACTTGTATTGACAACCTCTGCTAGTGTTAATTTTTTCATTTTTGCTCCTTTTCTGCACAAAAAAATACAATGTGCTTTATATTTCACACACTGTATTATGCACCTTCTTTGTTTGAGCTCTTTCTAGTTTTTTGCTACACAGAACTCATGTCTACCTTAATAAAGTGCTACTCTAAACCCGACGCCATAGCGGTAACGGCCCGTACTGTTGCCGTCACGGCACCTCGCTGGGGAGTTGCCACCATGGTGGCTGCAAGAGCTACCACGAGAAGCACACGGATTGCTCGTGTCAGAAGTATATTCTAGTGTCCACTCCCATACATTTCCTGCCAAATCATATATTCCTTGTTTACTAAATGTTTCACTCGCTCCTGTTGATAATAATACACTTTTATTTGAATCTTTTTTTCCATATGCTCCACTTGTCCATCCTGAACCATTTGGTGCATATTTTGAATTTTCATTTGTTATTTCCCATAAATTATCATAGTAATTTCCTATACTTGCACTATCTGTTTTTAAATCTGCTTGTGCTGTTCCTTTTGTTTCTAAATATTTTAATACTAAATCCCATTGCACTCCAAACATTAAACTACTTGTATAATTTCCACTTTCCATATTACTTGCTAATGTTTGTGCCTGGCTACATGTTACATTATTATATGGATATGCATTTTGTTTTATTACTGGCATTTCTGTTGGTGCTGTTGATGATGAACCTGATGTCTTAGGTGCATCTTCTATCCCTGTTTCATATTTTCCTACATAAAATCCTCCATTTTGATATACACTTTTTAACATCTTTTGCTTTAACTCTATATATTGTGCACTTGTTAATCCTGTTACTGCATCTGAATAATATTCATCTTTATAGCTTGTTCCATCTCTATAATCATTTGTATATGTGTGTAAATCTGTCTCTATTTTAGCATATTCATCATTTGAAAATCCCGTTATATTTAGCCCTGCTGTTGGATAAACTTCTGACGTTTTAGGAACTTCTACCCACACATATTGATTACCTGTGCTATCTTGTATTGTATACCCATTTGCTAAACTAGTTCCTTCTACTTTTGTAAATCCTGTTGGTAAATATGGCTCTGTTGGAACATCTTCACTAGGTTTTTGACCTTTCTTCGTAAAATATCCAGGTGCGCCATCAGTATCTATTCTTGCATATGTTGCATCAATATGTTCTGCATTATATGTTGTTCCATTTCCTCCCACTATTTTTTCACACTCTAAAAACATGTAATTACTATTTTTTATACTTGCAGTACTCCAACCGGCATTTCCACTACCATCGAGTTCTTTTACATAAATTATTTTCAAATTGGAACACTTCGAAAACATATATTCCATGTCAGTTACATTTTTTGTATCAAAAAAACTTAAATCTAATTCAGTTAAACTAGTGCATTGATAAAACATACACTTCATATTAGTTACATTAGTTGTATCAAATCCTGATAGATTTAATTTTTCTAAGTTAGTACACCCATTAAACATATGCCACATATCAGTAACACTGCTTGTATCAAACTCTCCAAAATTTATATTTGATAGTGAATAACAATCTCCAAACATATCTCTCATATTAATAACTTTACTTGTATCAAAATTTTTCAAATCAATTGTCTGAAGATTTCTACATTCACAAAACATTCCATTTATATAAGTTGCATAACTTGTATCAAAAGAACTTATATCCAAATCTGTTACTAAAAAGCATGCATAAAACATATAGTTAAACTCTTTCACTTTAAATGTACTAAAATTATAAAATTTAAACTCTTTAACATTATTTAAATTCCCAAACAACCCTTCTGCACTCTCATTAGCATAAATAACTTCTTCACTCATAAATGTTAATTCATATAGTCCATTATTATCTTTATCTGTATAATAACCTATTATACTTCCATCTTGTTTCTCAGATGCATCAAATTCCGAAATTATATTTACATCAGTTGGCTCTTTTCCCATTTCAAATTTTACAGTTTCTATTTTATCCTTAGCAACTGTTCCTGTTAAATAGTTAGTTGAAGCATCTCCACCATCTGCCGTTACCATCCTATTAGGATTTGACATTTTAAAATTTAGATATGATTTTAATACTGTATTTTCTGGTATATTATTTTTATATTTAAATGTTATTATTATATCTTTGGTTTCTTTGGGTTCAATTGTTTGACCAGGCTTAAATCCATTTACTTCAAAAATAATATCATTATTATCATAATACTCATCACCATGTCTTACTCCTGTGAATGGCTGTCTTTCTTCTGAATTATTATAAACTGTAACTTTATATTTTATTTGTGAATTAATATTTGTACTTGAAAGTTTCACTGTACTTTTCATCATTGTTCCAGAATACAGTTCGATTTTTGAACTGTCCTTATTTGCATCAACATCGCTTACATATTCTACATTAGTAATAAATACTCCGTCTTGCATCTTACTGCTAGCTTTTCCTGTTATCTCTCCTGTTACTGATTGAATTGATGCATATCCTATTCCCATTAATATCATAGACATAAATAAAAGGAATAGTAATGTCATATTTTTTCTTTTTGCAAATTTCATCCTATTCCCTCCTTATTTATTTCTTCTTATTTTCTTTTCGTTCTTTCTTTTCAGCACTTTTAGCTCTTAATTCATTTCTTATTTCTTGTGCACCCAAAACATAAACATATAAAATTTTATCACTTATAATTGTAAATTTAGTTCTTAGTTCATTTTCTTCTGTATACATTAATATTGGAGCCTGCATTGTATCTCTTAATCCTAATATTTCATCAAATGTATTTATTTGAATTATTTTATAACCTTTCTCATCTATTGGAGTATTTGATTTTTGTATATATGCTTTATAATTAAATAATATTTGTTTTAATTCTTGTTCATACATAGTTTCTGCACTTCTTGTATCTATAACATATTTTATAAATAATATAAAGATTATTAATCCTATAACAGCAAATGTAATTCCTATTCCTAATACATATTCTAGATTTTTATATTCACTTTCTTTAGTTAATATTTTACCTGTATCTTGTACTAAGTTTGAATCTATAGAAATATCTACAGTTTTTGTTGTTAATGGAATGCTTAATGTAACTACTTTACTTGTTTTATTTATTTGTGTTCCATCATATGGATTTATAACATATACATACATTTCTAAGTCTAAAGTACTTGTTATATTATCCAAACGATATAAATCAATAAATTTGTTTATTTTTTCATTATATTCGTTGTAGTTAACATTTACACTTTCTGCTATTTCTAATTTTTTGTTTTCTGCTTGTTGATTATATTCTGATACTAATTCATCTGTTGTTTCATATATTGAATTAGATCTTGAATTTTCTTTTACAGTTGTTTTAGCAACTATCTTATAGCTATATTCATAATTTTGAGTTTGATCTAAATTCATATTATATTTAAAGTCTACATCTATATCTTTTATCAAACTTGCTATTACAGTACTTTTTTCATCTAAATAATTTTCTGAATAAAAATCATTTTCTTTTAAATTTACTTTGTAATTAACATTTGCTTTTTCTTTATATCCATTATATTCATTTTTGTTTAGTATAAAATTTGTTGCTATTAATATACTGCCTATTAACATTAGAATTATGCTTGATACAGCCAACTTTATTTTATGTTTTCTTCTCTTTATTTGATGTTTTCTTGCAATGTATTGCGTACTTTCATTCATAAATTATTTCCTCCAATCATTTATCCATAATGTGAACCATCCCATGTAAGGAATTCTTGCTTTCACTTGTCCAATAATATCTTTTGTTTCTCTGTAGCCCTCATCTTGCTTTTGATTTGCATCACCTTTGGTATAATATCTTGTTTCTTCACCCATTAATTTTTGATCTATTATTCTATGAATAACTTTTATATCGTCTTCATAAAATACAATAATATTTCCAACTTTTATGTCATCAGTATTTTTATATTTTTCATATAAAATTATATCACCTTTATTTATTGTTCCAGTCATACTTCCTGATCCTATTACTAAAACTCCGTATTTAAACTTGCAACTTATAAGCATAACTATAATTACTGTTATAATACACACTATTGTACTTATTATTCTTTCTTTCTTTCGTGTTTCTATTGTAACTACTAATTTTTGTTTTGAATATACATTTTCTAAAATAATATATATGATATATGGAACTACCATTTTTATGATAGATTCTAGAAAAATGTAAAGGTCTGGAATTATTGGAAATACATATACATATACTGTTGTTATTATTCTATAAATTATAATTGCTTTTGCATTTCTATATTGTATTTCTATATAGTTAAATAATAGATTATTTGCAATTGATGCAAATATAACAAAACTTACTAATGTAAAATAGTCTTTGGCAGTATTCAAATTATATATATTAGTAGTTAATATTACGTCTAACATTACCATTATCACTAATATTATTATTTTTGAAATTTTATCCTCTTTTAATACTATTTTTTTCCTTATCATTTCTGATGATATTATTATTACTATATATGGTATAATATATTTCCATATTGACCACAAACTTAATTTTACTGTGGCATTATAAAATCCTGCAAATATTCCTATTAAATATAATACAGCTACATATATTACTCCTATTCCAGTTAATAAAAGTATAATCTGCCTTTTATTAGTAAGATCCATTTTATACGTTTTTATAAGTAACGTAGTTATTCCCATAAACACTAATAATACTATCGCTAATATTTGTCTTGTTATTACTTTGTTAAATATCATAGCTAAAAGGAAGAATATTATTAGTGCAATTTCTATTACATATATTTTTATTTTTTCACTCTTCATCTTTCCTCCTTTTAACTTTTGTTTACTTCTTAAGCATTAGGTTGTTGTGGATTTGCATCAATTGTTACACCTATTGTTGATTCTATACCATCTGTTATAGGTGTTTTTATTAGTTCAACTGTTACTGTTATTGTTGTTGTTTCTCCATGACCTATTGTTGCTTTTGCAATATTTTGTGTTACCTTAAAATATTCTGTATTTGAATTTGTTGTAGTTGCTGATAATACAGCTGATAAGTCAGCACTTGTATTTTCAATTGTATAAGTTGCTGTTGCTGTATCACCTTTTGCTGATAATTTTGAAACATTCATTGTTGCTTTTAATTGGTCACCTGGATTTAATGTAGCATCTACTTTATCAGCATCAGAAACTGTTGGTGTTCCAGAAAATCTTACTGTAAAATTGTCTTGATTTGCAGTTGCATTTGCATTACCATTAATTCTTAATTGTACTGTTGTAATTGCTGCATATCCAATTGCAACTAACAATACTGCTATTAATAATACTAAACCTACTACTTTTGCGCTATTTTTACTCATAATATCACCCCCAAAAACTATTTTTATATTTTTGCTTACATATATTTTTTACACCATTTTTCGATTTTTGTCAACACCATTTTTCGATTTTTGTCAATACTATTTTTTTCCATTTATTCAGCATAGATTTCTTAACCTTTCATAAACTTATGATAGGTGATTTTATGCAAAATTTTATATCTATTTCTTTAAGTAATAAAAAGAAAATGAAAAACGCATTATTTATAGTTTTTATAATTTTTATATTGTTCACAGTTCGACTAGCGTATATTCAGTTTGTATGGGGAGCAGAATTAAGCGAAAAAGCTTGGGAACAACAATCTCAAAGTAGAAGTATAACCGCTAAAAGAGGGACTATTTATGATAGTACTGGAAAATATATTTTAGCAGAAAACTCAAGTGTTGAATCTATAAGTATTAATCCAACTAACATTCCACAAGAAATCAAAGACAAAGTTGCTCATGCCTTATGTGATATTTTTGAACTTGACTATGAAAAAATATCGAAAAAAGTTCACAAAAGAAGTTCAATTGAAAGTATTGTGAAAAAAGTTGATAAGTCTAAAGCTGATGAATTAAGAAATTGGATGGATACTAATGGTATAACTACTGGTATAAATATTGATGGAGACTCTAAAAGGTATTATCCTTATGGCTCTCTAGCTTCTCAAGTTATCGGTTTTTGTGGTAGTGATAATCAAGGTTTAGATGGCATTGAAGCTAAGTATGATAGTCAATTAAAAGGCACAAACGGAAAAATCAATCGCCAGACAAATGCTTCTGGAATCAGTCTTGGTGAAGAAAATTATGTTGCTGCTACTGATGGAAATAACCTAATTTTAACAATTGATATGACAATTCAATCCATTGTTGAAAAATATTTAGAAGAAGCTTGTATTGATAATATTTGTACAGATGGTGGTAGTATTGTTGCAATGAATCCTAGAAATGGAGATATTTTGGCAATGGCCAATTATCCAAGTTATAACCTAAATACTCCTTACGAGCCTTATTCTGACGAGCTTAAAGCTACCTGGACTTCTCTCGATGCGGCTAGTAAAACAGCTGCATTACAAGGTATATGGAGAAACAAAACAATTTCTGACACATATGAACCTGGTTCTGTTTTTAAAACTGTAACCGCTTCTGCTGCTCTTCAAGAAGGTTTAGTTACTGACATTGACCAGCAAGGACAATTTTGTTGCACAGGTGCAATTGAAGTTGCAGGTACAAGAATTAAATGTTGGAGATATTATAGACCTCATGGTTCTGAAAGTTTAAGATTGGCTTTAATGAATTCCTGTAACCCTGTTTTTATAGGTCTTGGTCAAAAAATAGGAGTTACTAAATATTATGAATATTTACGAAAATTTGGCTTGTTCTCTAAAACCGGAATTCATCTTCCAGGTGAAGCAAATAGTATCTTCGTTAAAGAAGAAAAAGCAGGTCCTGTCGAATTAGCAACAATAAGTTTTGGACAAAGATTTGAAATTACTCCTCTTCAAATGATTACAGCTGTATCTTCTATTGCTAATGAAGGCATTTATATAAAGCCTCGTATTGTAAAAAGTATTCAAAATAGTGCCTCTGGTGAAATAACTGATTTACCTATTGAAACAGGTGAACAAATTATTTCTAAAGAAAACGCAGAAAAAGTGCTTAGTATGATGAATAGTGTTGTTTCTGAGGGAACTGGAAAAAATGCTAGAGTTGATGGCTATCAAGTTGGTGGGAAAACTGGTACTTCTGAAGATGGTGTTAACACAGGTAAATATGTCACTTCTTTTTGTGGTGTTGCTGAAACTGATAATCCAAGTATTGTATTATTAATAACCTTGTATAATCCTACTGGAGAAGGTGGTCATCAAGGTGGTGGTGTAGCAGCTCCTGTTGGCGGAAAAATTCTTGGCGAAGTTTTGCCTTATCTATCCTCAAAAAGCGGAGATTAATAATTTCTATTATCAATCTCCGCTTTTTTTATAGCCACTCTCCAATTTTTTTGATATATATCTTTTTTACAATTTGAACTAAAACTACATATAATACAGTAAGTCCTGCTATTATTCCGTAATATTTTAGTGGCAATATTTCAAAATGGAATGCAGTTACATTATGTAGTACTATAGGTGCTAATATAGTTCCAATTATTGTTACCATAGTAAGCACAAACAACATTGGACTTGGCTTAGATTGTACGAATGGTATTTTTGCTGTACGTACAAAATGAATAATTAGTGTTTCACTGATTAAACATTCTACAAACCATGCTGTTTGGAAATATGTTTCATATGCTACTCCATTGTATCCTAGTATAAACCAGAATGCTAAAAATGCAAATACATCTATTATTGAACTTACAGGTCCCATTACATTCATAAATGTTCCTAATCCTTTAGTATCCCACTTTTTAGGTTTCAACAAGAATTCTTTGTCTACATTATCATATGGAATTGCAATTTGTGAAAAGTCATATAAAAAGTCTTGTATAAGCATTTGAATTGGTAGTAATGGTAAAAAAGGTAAAAATATACTTGCTATGAAAATGCTAAAAACATCTCCAAAGTCTGAACTCAATGCCATTTTCATATATTTTATAATGTTTCCATATACTTTTCTTCCTTCTATTACACCATTAAAAATAACTTTTAAGCTTTTTTCTAATAAGATAATATCACTTGCTTCTTTTGCTATATCTGTTGCAGTATTTACACATATTCCAACATCTGCATTATGTAGTGATGGTGCATCATTTACTCCATCTCCCATATATCCTACAACATGTCCATTTTTCTTTAAAGTTTTTATTATTCTTTCTTTCTGTAATGGATTCATTCTTGCAAATACATTAACTTCTTCAACTTTTTTTGCCAATTCCTCATCAGTCATTTTGTCTACTTCTGCACCAATAAGAACTTTTTTATTTTCGATTCCTACTAAATTGCATATATTTTCTGTTGTATATTGATTGTCACCTGTTAAAATTTTTGTTGTAACTCCATATTCTTTTAATTTTTTTATTGTTCCTTTAACTTCTTTTTTTGGTGGATCTAAAAATGCAACAAATCCTATAAATACCATTTCACTTTCATCTAATTCATTAAATACATTTTTCCCGGAATATTCTCTTTTAGATGCTAATGCTATTACTTGCATTCCCTGCTTTGCTAGTTTCTGTGCATTTGTATTTATGTTTTCTATTAATTCTTGTGTTAATGATTCATGCTGATTATTAATTTTAACTGTTGTACAACTTTTTAGTACCTCTTCTAACGCCCCTTTTGTAATTATTCTGTAATGTCCCTCATGTTCTACTACAACACTCATCTTTTTTCTAGTATAGTCAAATGGTATTTCATCAACCTTCTCATAATCTGCTATTTTATCTTTTATTTGATGTTGATTACCATATGCTATAACTGCCCTATCTACTAGATTTTTCATCCCAGTTCCGTAGTAACTATTCAAAAATGCATATTCTAATATTGATAGGTCTTCTTTTCCTTCAACATTAATATATTTTTGTAATATTATTTTGTCTAATGTTAAAGTTCCTGTTTTATCTGTGCACAAAATATCTATTGCGCCCAAGTTTTGGATTGACTGGATATTTTTTACTAATGTTTTCTTCTTAGCTAGTGTTTTGGTTCCCTTAGTTAGATTTACATTGACAATCATAGGTAACATTGTTGGTGTAATTCCTACTGCTACTGATAATGCAAACAAAATTGCTTCTAATACATCTTTACGTATAAATGCATAAATAACAAATACCGCTATTGATACAACAACCATATATCTTATTAGTAATTTTGTTATATTGTTCATTCCTCTTTCAAAATTTGTTATTTCTTTTTTACTATTTATTTGTTTTCCCATGCTTCCTAGATATGTAGAAAATCCTGTATTAATTACAACAGCTGTTGCTTTTCCACTTATTACACTTGTTCCCATTAAGCAAATGTTTGACAATGAAAAAATTTCATTTGTATCTGCATATTTCTCTGTTTTTTCTACTGGAGCACTTTCTCCAGTAAATACTGACTGATTCAAAAACAAGTCTCTATTTTCTACTATCATCACATCTGCTGGAATTATCGCCCCAGCATTTAAGTGTATTATATCTCCTTTTACAACTTTTTCAGTTTTTATAATTTTCTCTCTTCCATTTCTAACAACTGTTGCATTAGAAAACAATTGACTTTTTAATTTCTGATTAAATTTATAGGTTGAATAGTCTTGTATAAATCTAATCATCGCACTTACAAATCCAATTGCGAATATTATGATTGTTCCAATATTATCACTTGATACTAATTGATTTATTATAGCTAAAATTACTAGTATCAATATAAATTTATCTTTAAACGAATTTATGAAAAAGTAAAACCATGAATGCTCCTCTTCTTTGATAACTATATTTTCTCCATCTTTTTCTAACCTTTGCTCTGCTTCTTTTTCCGTTAAACCTTTTTCAATATTTGTGTAAAACTCTTTTATTACTTCTTCATTTCCGCTTTGTGCAATTCTTTTGTATTTTTCTATAATTTCATTATTATTGTTTTGTATATTCGTCTTGTTTTTTAGTTTGTTTTTTATCAAAAATAAATTAATCATTTTTTATCCTCCGCACATTTTTTTATATTAAACCACAACTATTATTTTTTTTCAAGTCTTTTGCACACGTGAGATCGCTTTTTTTCCGTGCATTGCACATCTGAGATCGCTTTTTTTCCGTGCAAAATAAAAATGATCAAAGAGAAGCTTTCTTCCCTATTGACCATTTCCTAATCCGAAACTTACGCCAAGCGCATTGTTTAATTGGTTAATTATATGATTATCTTCTATATGCCCTATTTTTTCTTTTAATCTGCTTTTATCTATTGTTCTTATTTGCTCAGTAAGAACTACTGAATTGCTCTTAAGTCCACTTGTATTTTCTCCTAGTTCTATATGTGTTGGTAATTTTGCTTTATTTGTTTGGGATGTTATGGCTGCTGCAATAACAGTTGGACTGTATTTGTTTCCTAAATCATTTTGTATTATTAATACTGGCCTTATTCCTCCTTGTTCTGAGCCCACAACAGGACTTAAATCTGCATAAAACATGTCTCCTCTTTTTACTACCATCTTCTTCACTCCCAAAACCTACATTTTTTAAGTCTATAGTTTCGTATATTTTTATTAGTTCGAAGTAAAGTCAATAGTAATTTACATCTATATATTTCGTAAAAGTTTCTAGTTTTATTGCGTACTATTTACCTTTACCTCATTATATAATATGTAAATTGTCGTTTTTTGTTTGTTGTCCTTTATCTCCATTTGCGTTGGATTGTGTGTTTCTTTGTTTATATGTAATATTTTATTTTTTGTTTTCATTATTATTTCATTTTCGGATTCTTTATATTGAGATTTTTCATCTGTTTTGTAATCTTCTATAAAACTACTTAAATCTAAACAATTGCTTCCTAAATAATTATAATTTTCTAAAATCGTTGTTAAATCTAATTGGCTGTTTTCTATTTTGATATTTGTTCCATCATTTTCTATTTTTACTCCTGCTATATTGCTTGGTTCAATTACTTCTTGTGTACTTTTGCTTTTATCTTGATATGTTTGTTTTAATATATATTTGTTGTTGTTCTTATTACTGGTTACATTGACTGTTACATTCACTTCATATGAACTAATATTTAAAATATAATCTACAATTTCTTGACTAGTTTTATTATTTCCTATTTTAAATTTTTTAACCCTATTTTTGTAAAAAAATATTCCACAAACCATAAGCACTATTAACAATAACATAATCCAATATTTCTTTTTCATACATAACCTCCTAAAGTATATGTATTACTTTGAAAATAAAATATAACTATATCTACTATAAAAAATAGTTTTCTATTTTTTGTAATAATTCTTCTTTAGTTGTTATATGATTTATTTCATTTCTGAATGAACTAGAATCCGGCATATTTTTAGTATACCAACTAATGTGCTTTCTCATTTCATTAAGTGCAACACCTTCACCTTTATACGCAATATCAAATTCAATGTGTTCTTTTAATATTTCATACTTTTCTTGATTAGAAGGCTTAGAAAGTTTTTCACCTGTTTCTAAATAATGTTGAATTTGTTTAAATATCCATGGATTTCCCATTGTACCTCTACCAATCATTATTGCATCAACACCAGTTTGTTCAAACATTTTTTTTGCTGATTCTTCATCTATTATGTCTCCATTTCCTATCACTGGAATATTTACTGATTCTTTAACTTTTTTGATTATATCCCAATCAGCATGACCTGTATAAAACTCTGTGCGTGTTCTTCCATGAATTGTAATTGCTGAAATTCCGTTCTTTTCTGCTATTTGTGCTAATTCACATGCAACTATATGTTCATTGTCCCAACCTTTTCTAAATTTCAAAGTTACTGGTACACTAGATTTTTCTACTACTGCTTTTATTATTTTTTCTGCTTTTTCTAAATCAAGCAATAATTTGCTTCCATCTCCATTTTTTACTACTTTAGGAGCAGGACATCCCATATTTATATCTAGAATATCTGCCAATTTACTAACATATTGAGCTGCATATTTCATTGATTCGATGTCACTTCCAAATATTTGCATACTTATTGGTCTTTTTTCTCCATCTGTTTTTAATAGTCCTTTCGTTTTTTCATCTCCATATAATAATGCTTTTGAACTTACCATTTCTGTGCATACAAGTCCAGGATTAAATTTTTCTACTATACGTCTAAAAGGCAGGTCTGTTACACCTGCCATTGGAGCTAATATTAAATTGTTTTCTAATTCTACATTTCCTATTTTTAATTTTTTTAAGTACATTCTATTGCTCCTATTTATTAAACATTCCTCTTTTTCTTTGACTACTAATGTTCAATAAAATTCCAAGACATAAAAAGCTTGTCATCATTGAACTTCCGTCCATAACTTACAAATAATAGTGGTACACCTGTAATTGGAAGCAATCCCATTGTCATCCCAATGTTTTCTAATGTATGGAATAAAAATATTCCAGCAATTCCTGCTGCTACATACGCCCCTGCGTCATCTTTAATCCCTTTTGCCACTTGAATAGACTTTGTAATTATTATTATATTTAAAATTATAACTGAACATGCAATTACAAATCCCATTTCTTCCCCAATTACAGAAAATATAAAGTCTGTTGACTTTGGATATAAATATCCTAATTGTGTTTGGTTACCTTTTAAAACTCCCATTCCTGTAATTTCACCTGCTCCGATTGCGAGTTTGGATTGTAAAATATTATATCCTGCTCCTCTCGGATCTGATTCAGGGTGTAAAAATGTATCTATTCTGGATTTTGCATGTTGTGGCAACACAAAATTATAGATTAATGGTACTACTATTATTATTACTGCAAATGCTGTTATTATATATTTTCTATCTATTCCAGCAACAAATATCATTAATAAAAATGAAACTATATATGCAGTTGCAGTTCCATAATCAGGTTCTACTATTATTAATAATACTGGTACTGCTATCGCTAACAATATTAATGCTAACTTAGGTATTTTGTTTATTTCATTTCTACCATTTTTTTGTATTGTAGATATCACATATGCTAAAAATAATATTACAAATACTTTTGCTGTTTCTGCTGGTTGGAATGAAAATAAATCATTTCCAATTACAAACCAACTTCTTGCTCCACTTATTGGTTTGGTAAATAATACTGCTATTACCGATATTATTGCTATTCCATATAATATAGGAGATAACTTTACCAGAACATTATAATCTATTAGCATAGTGACAATCATAATTCCAATGCTTATCCCCATCCAAACAATTTGTTTTTTAAATTCCTCTAAACCCGAATCATATGATGCTGAAAATAATGCTATTAATCCAATTCCACACAATATAATTGCACATATTGGTATCCACCATTCTATTTTTTTTAAATTTCTTACATTCATTTAATCACTCTTTTTTATAGATTTTTTTTTATCTTTAGTTTTTTGGGTCTGCTTTTCTACTTTTTTAGTTTCTTCTTTGGCTTCTTCTTTGGCTTCTTCTTTTGTATTGTTTCTTTCTTCTACTTTATTTTCTTCTTCCCTGCTTTCTTTTTCTTCTTGCTCATTTTTTTTCTTTTTTGGTTCTTCTTTTTCGCTAGCTTTTACTTGTGCTGTTTGTCTTACTTCATCTTTTATATTTAAGATAGGGATATTTGCATATAGTGCTGGTGCTCCATTGCTTCCATCTCCATTTTCTTTGTTTGTCAGTCTTACATCCATTGCACTTTCATCTATGTCTATGTATTTTTTTATTACTTCTATTATTTCTTGTTTCATCAAATCTAAAAAGTCAGCAGATACATTGGCTCTATCTTGCATTAATACCAAATGTAATCTTTCTTTTGCGGCATCTTTAGATTTTAATGTTTGTTCTTCTTTTTTGCTCATTTTCTTGAAAAAATTCATTATGCTTTCAAACATTATTTATTACCCTCCAACTTTTGTTTATTTTCTGAATAGACTTTTTAATTTTGCAAAAAATCCTTTTTCTTTCCCTGGAATTGTTACTTCTATATTTTCACCTAATACTCTTTTAGCAATTTCTAAATACGCTTTTCCTGATGGTGCTTTTCTATTTTGAATTACTGGTTCCCCTTTGTTAGTTTGTGTTATTATATATTCATCATCTGGTACTACTCCTATTAAATCAATAGATAGTAAATCAACTATATCATTTACATCCATCATTTCTCCTCTACGTACCATATTAGGTCTTATTCTATTTATTACTAATTCTGGATTTTTAATTTCTGCTGCCTCTAATAGTCCTATTATTCTGTCTGCATCTCTTATTGAAGATATTTCTGCTGTTGTTACAACTATAGCTCTATCCGCTCCTGCTATGGCATTTTTAAATCCTTGCTCTATTCCAGCAGGACAGTCTACAAGTATATAGTCAAATTCTTCTTTTAATTTGCTTGTTAGTTCTTTCATTTGTTCTTCGTTTACTGCACTTTTGTCTCTTGTTTGTGCAGCTGGTAATAAATATAATTCTTTAAATCTTTTATCTTTTATTAATGCTTGTCTTAATTTACATTTTCCTTCAACAACATCTACTATATCATATACTATCCTGTTCTCTAATCCCATTACTACATCTAGATTTCTTAATCCAATGTCTGTATCTATCAATGCGACTTTCTTTCCTTCTAGTGCTAAACTAGAGCCTAAATTTGCTGTTGTTGTTGTTTTTCCAACTCCACCTTTTCCTGATGTTATAACTATAACTTCTCCCATATTCTTCCTCCTTAGGATATTTCTGTCGAACTTAAAATCCTAGTTTTTACAACTAATATAATACAATGAAACTGTCAAAAAGTCAATCTATTTCCACAAATTTCACACATTTTTTACATAAAAAATACTGTCTCCGTAAGGTTACAGTATTTTTGTAATATTATGTTATAGAATAATATTTTATTTTAAATTATTATAAAAAGGTTACTGATAAAAATAGTCTACTATACCATTATATATGCCCCATGCCAGTCTATTTTGATACTCATCTTCTAATAATTTTTTCTCTTCTTCTGGATTTGATAAAAAACCACATTCAACTATGGTCATCGGTATTTCAACATGTTTTACTATGTATACATTTTCTATTGATTTTGCAACTCTATTGTTTTCTTTATCGATTGCCTTATTTAAATTATCTTGAATTGCTACAGCAAGTTTTTTTCCTTCTGCATTTTGCATATTATAAAATGTTTGCCACCCATCATATTGCTGCTGTGGTATTTTGTTTAAATGTATCGACACAAATATATCTGCTGAACTTTCATTTCCTATTTTTACTCTATTGTGAATATCTGATATCTTTTTTTCTTTTAGTGTCTTGGCATCCAAATCATATATTGCATTTTCATCAGAACGCGTAAGTACAACTGATGAACCACTTTGTTCTAGTAGATTTTGTAATTTTAATGCTATCTTTAAATTAGTTTCCGCTTCTGTTGTTCCTCTACTGCTTTGCGCCCCTTCATCTGGTTTTCCATGCCCTGCATCTATTACTATTGTCTTTCCTGATACAGGTAATGATACTGTTGGTACATCTTCCCTTTTATCATTAAACATCGCTACTGCGAGTATTATAGCAAATACGCTTAGTATTGCTATTCTTATTTTTTTCTTTTTTAAAATTATCATAAAAAACTCCCTATACAATCTTTTTTTATAATTGTATGAGAGTTTTTTCTTTTTATTACACACTTTTAAATTCTTTAAGCCACTTATTTAGAGCTTTTCTTTTCTTAAATATCAGTACTTTATCTTCTGGGATACCATTCAAATTATCTACAATTATATGTCTCTTCTTTTTATTATATGTAATAACATATTTAAAAAATGTAAAATTAAATCGTTCTTTACATCCTGGAATCTCTGTCTTTTCCTTTCCATAATTCTTTAAAATTCGGTTAAAAATTCCTTTAACTTGAGCATATGTTGAATAATCTAACCAGATTATTAAGTCTGCTCTGTCGAAACGTTCTTTTAAAGTTTTACTATAATTTCCATCTATAATCCATTTATCTTCATTTGCTCTTTCATTTATTATTTTATCTCTTTTGTTTTTATCAATTTCTACCCAATTTGCTTCAAAATTAATAGCATCTAAGTGTATTGCTGGAAGATTTAATTTCTTAGCTAAAATATCACATAATGTACTTTTTCCAGTGCCAGAGCCACCAACTATAGAAATTCGATTATACATATTAATATCCCCCTTTTTACTATAATTGCAATAGGCAATAGTTTAATTAAACTATTGCCATTGCATTGAATCTTCCTATGCTTTATCTACTACATTTTCTCCTCCTGATACTTAATACTGATATTTCATATGTTGTTTTATTTTTTCCTGTCTCTGAATTTGGATAATCCTTTTTGAAATATTCTCGGCTTTGAATTCTTCCAAAAATAGTTACCTCATCACCCATTGTCAAAGTTTGTGCCCAACAAGCATCCTCATTCCACGCAACGCATGGAATATAATCTGTATTTCCATTCATTCTGTTTACAGCAATTTTTAGCTCTGTAATTCTTATTCCTGCTGGCGTTTCTCTGAACACTGGAGCTTTGCATAAGTAACCTTCTAGATAGATTAAATTATCGTTTGACTCCATACTTTCTTCTGGCTCATAAATCTCCATCTTTTTTACCAATAAGAAAAAAATCAAATGACTTTTGCCATCATTACAAAGTCTGCAAAATGCCCTCAGTGTTCCTTGCACTTCAACTTGTTTTCCCTGCCAGCTCTTTGTATCGTGTTTGATTACTGTACTGGATACAATTATTGGGAATATATCTTTTGCTGTACTTTTTCTTTTTGAGCTTATTTCCGACCGATAAAACTTATGTCCATCAACCTCATAACATGGTTCAAATTCCTTAGTTATCGTCCCATAAACTATTGCTTTATTATATTCATAAAGCTCCTTACTTTTAATGAGTTTGCGTCTCATTTTTGCATTTTTTTCATTAAGTGTCATATGCATTTTTCCTCCTGTGTCCTTATTAATAGATAACATAGAAAATTTCTTTCTTTGCAAAATACGAGTTACTCATTAATTGTACCACACTTTTACATTTTTGTAAAGTTATGTTTACTCCTCTGTTTGATTTTTACATACTTTCACTTTTATAATTCTTTTATCTTCATATTCTTCTATTTTAAATGTTAATTCTTTGGTTTCAATAATAGGATTTTCTTCATCAGTTGGTATTCTTCCTAATTCTTCTTGTAAATAACCTGATAATGTATCATAATCTCCTTCTGGTATATTTGAATTTAACAATTTATTAACATCATATATTGGCATTTTTCCAGATATTATATATGTTTTATCATCTATCTTTTCATATTCTTCTTCAAACTCATCATATTCATCAAATATATCTCCAACAATTTCTTCTAATATGTCTTCCATTGTTATTAATCCTGCTGTTCCACCATACTCATCTATTACAATTGCCATTTGTTTTTTATTTTTTTGCATTTCCTTAAAAAGTTCATTTATTAACTTGTTTTGTGACACAAAATAAGCTTCTTTCATTATGTTTTTAATTTTAAATGTTTTTTTACCAATATTTTTTATTATGTCTTTCACATATAAAATTCCTTTTATTTCATCAACAGTCTCATCATAAACCGGTATTCTACTGTGTTTACAATCATCTTTTATTATTTCTTCTAACAATTCATTTGCTCCTGTATTAATATCTACTGCAAACATATCAGTTCTATGTGTCATTATTTCAGAAGCCACAATGTCATTGAATTCAAAAACATTATTTATATATTCTTTTTCATCTTCTTGTATTGTTCCATCTTCTTTTCCTTGGTCAACCATCATTTTAATTTCTTCTTCTGTAACTATTTCCTCTTCGTTTTCACCAACTCCAAATATTTTAGAAATCGCATTTGTTGTAACTGAAAGTAACTTCACAAAAGGTGCTGTGATAATTGATATTGTTCTTATTATTCCAATTGTTGCAAATGCTATTTTTTCGTAGTGTTTCATTGCTAGTCTTTTTGGTACTAATTCACCAAAAACAATTGTAAAAAATGACAATATTATTGTAATTATTAGTATTGAAATATTTTGCCAGATATTAATTCCAATTGGTATCATATTATTTAATACCGGTGCTAATTTAGATGCAAACGCGTCTGAAGCAAATGCACTTGATAAAAAACCAGTCAATGTAATTCCTATCTGTATTGTTGATAGGAATTTACTTGGCGTCTCTAACATTTTTTCTATTTGTTTAGCTTTTTTATTTCCTTCTTTTGCTTGTTTTTCTATTTTGGTATCATTAAGTGCTATAAATGCTATCTCACTTGCTGCGAAGAAAGCATTCAGTCCTATTAATATAACTAAAATTGCTATTTGTGTAATCATTTATATCTTATTCCTCCTAATGAGTCTGTCTTCTGTCAATGGCATAGCTACTTCCCATAACAGATTTTGCAACATGCTTTACTTGTGCCCCAACATCACCAATCTCTAATATATTTTTAAATCTGCCTTTTTCTACAATTACAACCCCTATTGAAATTGATGTTAATGGGAATTGTTCCATTATTCCTTTTCTATTTGCTACTTCTATATAGCCTTTTTCTAAATCATCTTTTGTGAAAAATCTCGTTACATTTTTATCAAAATTTGCGATAACAGCTTGACAGATATTATCTACATTCTCTGTTGGTACAACTGCTATAAAATCATCCCCACCAATATGTCCAATAAACGAGTCTTCTGGAAAATATTCATGTACACATTTTAATATTGTTTGTGCTGTAAATTCAATTATTTGGTCACCCTTTAGAAATCCATATACATCATTATATGCCTTAAAATTATCCAAATCCAAATATAATACAGAAAATGACTCTCCTTTTGATAATCTTTTTTTCAATTCGGCATGTATTTGTACATTTCCAGGAAGCCCTGTTAAAGGGCTTATCTTTCTATTTATTGTTAATAATCTATTCAGATTTTTTATAGTATAATATAAATAATCTGCGTCTACTGGTTTTTTTATATAGTATTCTACTGATTGTTTTAGTACTTCTATTCTATGTTTTCTGTCTGTATTAGATGATACTATTATTATAGGTGTTATTTGATTGTCTTCGTCAGTTCTTATTTTTTTGCATAATCCCACAACATCTCTATCTATCGCATCTTCATTTATTACTATTAAAAATGGTATATTTTTTAATGCTATATCTATTTGTTCTGTTTTTACTCCTATAAATTTAAAATCTTTTTCTTCTATAAATAATTTTTCAAATACCGGCAATGATGATTCGTCATCATCAATTATATATATTTCTTGTATCATGTCTTTTCTCCCTATTTATTATCGAATTTTACTCTTACCGTTTTTGTTAATCCATTTAGGTTTGTTGCTGTTACTATTAATGTGTTTGTTTCTCCTGTTGTCATTATTATATCTTTGTGATATGTTGTGCCATTAATTTCTTCCGTTTGCTTTGCACCACCATTGTGTGTTATTTCTATCTTTTCTAATTTTTCATCATCTGATGCTTCTATTACAAATGCAACTTTTCCATCAACAAATTGTGGTTTAACTGTTACTGTTGGTTCTGTATCTCCAACTACTTCTTGCTCTTTTTTAGCTTCCATTTTATTTTCATCAACGACTTTTATATTTAATATATGTTTTCCTTTTGGAGCATTTATTATTCCTTCATATGATGTGTTTCCAACTTTTATTTTTTGCTCTTCTCCTTCATCCCAATTATAAACGATGTTTTCAATCTTTGCCTCACTTGTTGCTGTTAGTTTTACTCCATTTGATACAGCTTCTAATTTTATAACTGGAATATTTCCAACTTGGTATTTCTTTTCGTATGTTACTGATTGTCCATTTTCTTCTGCTATTGTAACTGTTAATGTGTTTTCTCCACCTATTAAGTCTATTTTCTCTGATATATTTTTTCTATTGTTTCCATCTATAACAGTTTCTTCATCATTATTCCATTTATAAGCAATTCTTGCTATACCTCTTACATGATTTACATTAATTTCTACTGTATTGTCATCATCATTTCTAGTTATGTCTACTTGTGGTTTTGCACTTGCTAATACCACTTCATTTATTTTATCTTTTGCATAAACACTTCCACTTATCATACATATTCCTAATATTATTATGCCTAATGCAAAAAATACAACTATTACATTTACTGGTAAAACTCTTTTTACTTTTTTTGTTTTATTTACTTTTTTTCTTAAATTTTCTTCTCCTGTATCTAATATCTGGTTCACTTTATCACCTCATTATTTTTTCTCGTTCGATTATATCATAAGCATTTTTAGTTGTAAATATTTATTTTAAAATTTATAAAGACCCGCTTTACGCCGGTCTTTACTCTATATTACATATTTTTTTATTAATATAACTCCTGCACAAACTATTACTAATAATCCTGTTGCTAACATAAAATATGTTTTTACTGTACCTGTTGATACAGCTAATATAACTTTAGCTATATCTATATCATCTTCTCCTTCTTTTTTATTGTCTGGTGTTGAATCTCTATCTGGTACATCATATTCATTTTTGTCTTCTGCAATTTCTGCTGTATTAGTTTTTAATGCTAAGTTATCAGGTCCATTTATCCATGTTAGTATTACTTCTACTGTTGCACTTTCCCCTGGTTGCAATAGTGTATTTTCTAGTTGTTTAGTTGAAATCACTCCATTTCCTTCATCTTTCCATTGTGGATTATCTCCTGCTTCAAATTTTAGTCCTTCTGGAATATAATCTTTTATTTTTGTTGCATATCCTGGAATGTCTCCTTCATTTGTTATTGTTATTCCATATCCAAATTTAACTGTTACTTGGTTTAATTTCTTTTTATGTAATTCTACTTTAACAACTGGTTCTGGCTCTTCATGTCCATTATATCCTGTTTCACTTATTTTTTCTTTTCCGTCTTCTTCAACTATTACTTTTGAAACAAATTTCAATAATGATAAATCAAAGTATTCTACTTTTACATGTTCTTCATCTTGATCGTCTTCACCATCATTCCATTCTCCTGGTTTGGAATCTATATCTTCAATAGGTTTTCCATCTTTATCACTATCATCAGAAACTTGAGCATGGTTTGTTATTATTGTTGTATTTGAACCTGGATCTTTTACCTTGAATGCTACTTTTACATCTTGGTAATTTACATTTTTACCATCAAATGATTTTAAAAGCTTATCTTCTCCATTTGCTTTTGATAAATATGTAGTTTTTATTTTGGTTGCTTCTTCTGGATTTGTTGTTTCATTTCCATCTTTATCATACATTTTCCACATATAATTAACATTTGTTTCTTCGTCTGGTAAATATTCTAGATGTTCAGGAATATCATCTTCAATTTCACTTGCATATCCATCTATATTTCCTTCATTAAATACTCTTAATGTATATACTATTGTATCATCTGTATGTACTGTTAATGGATCTTTGCTATGTTCATATGTAATTTTTCCATTATCTATTTTTACTTGTGGTACTCTTGAAGTTACTTCTTTTCCTTCAACTTCTGTTATGAATTTTCTTAATGCCAAGTCGAAGTTTAATTTTGTATTTTCTACTTGATAGCTTATTTTTTCTTCATTGTAACTATCTTTGTTTATTATAACTTCAATTGTTCCTTCATGTTTTTGATATCCTACTGGTGCTTCGATTTCAGCTATCCAATACTTTGTACTTGCTTTGTCAGCGTCATATCTATAAGTTCCATCTGCTGTTTTATTGCCTTCACTATCCTTTGCGTCTCCACCATATTTTAATCCTATAAATCTAACTATACCTTTTTCATCAGATTCTGCTGTTAAAATAGGATTTTTGTTATTTTTAGCATCTGTTTCTGATGCATATATTCCAAACTTAGCTCCTGCTAATGAAACTTTTTTATCATTTAAAGTATAATATTTATATAACACTACTCCACCAGTATGTACTTCTGGTTTTTCTGATTCTTTAACTTGCTTGTTATCACTTGATGAATTTGTATATTCTAATTTAGCTTGGTTTTCTATTTTTTCTCCCATTGCTGCTAATAGATTTCCTTTTTCATCTTTCGCAAATGATGTTTTGAATGCTACTTGAATTTTCTTTCCAGCATTATTTTTTATATTTGTTGATGCTTGTATTGATTTTTCAGTGTCTATAAATGTTAATAACAATGTTCCTGATGTTGTTTTGTCTTTTACTCCATTTGCATTTTCAGCATAAGAAATCTTATAGTCTGTTCCTTCTTTTAATGTTGTGTTTCCTACTTTTACTACAACATTTTCTGTTCCTTCAAATTTTAATCTATAATCAATTCCATCAACTATGTCATAATATTTATAGTCATCAATATTTTGTGGTATATCTGATTCTATCACCCATGATTGTTTTTCATCTGCATTATATCCTGAATCTTGGTTTGTTACATCTTTTACACCTTTATGAATTTCTGGCTCTTCATAGTTCTTAACTTCTACATAGATGTTCCCATCATCATTTAAATGTACATTTGTATCTTTTTTATTTGTTATGTCATTTCCTTTTGAATCTACTACTGTATATTTAAATGATTTTTCATAACCAGAACCATCATCTTTCAATTTTTTAGATACTGTTACTGTTATTGTTCCATCAAATTGGCAATACTTATCTGGTGCTTTTGTTTCTTTTATAACATAAACATCATCTGTTAAATGATCTCCATCTACTGGTATATCTTTTGCTATTGTTAATTTTCCTGTTATTGTTTTTTCTTCCTTTTGTCCATTTGTTGTTACTTCAAATGTCGCTGTTGAGTTTAATTGTTGACCATCTTTATCTTCTTTAACTAAAACTAAATCATATTTTCCTGATGTTCTTACTTTTATTCTTTCAAAATCTTCATCATCTTCAAAATCTCTTGTTGGTGTTGTAAAGTTATCTGGTGTTGAATCTATATCATCAATTGGATTTCCATTTTCATCACTATCATCAGATATTTGAGCATAATTGATTAATACTCTACTTGAATCTGCACTTTCTGTCACTTTACATAGAACTTGTGCATCTAAATAGTCGGGATTTTCAGGATTTGTTGTACTTATGGCCTTGTCTTTTTTCAATGCGTATAAAAGATTTGCTTTATAGTTTGCATCTCCAACTGTTGAGTTTAATTCTGCTCCTTGTCCTTTTGCAAACCATGTTGTTGAAACTACTTGTCTTCCTTCTGAATCTAATCCTTCAAGTTTCCAAATTCCGTTATATTCTTCATTTTCTGTAACAAATTCTAGTCCTTTTGGCAATGCATCTTTTATTTTACTTGCATAACCATTTAATTCTCCTTCATTATATACTCTAATTGTATATAATACATAATCCCCTGGTTCTACTATCAATGCTTCTTTAGTGTCTTGCTTATATGTAATTTTTCCAGTTGTTTTATCTATGTTTGTAACTACTGGTGCTCTTGAATATGTTCCATCCTTATTTTTGTTATCTGTTATATATTCTCCGTTTTCTATTTTTGAATCTTTACTTACTGCTGCTATATGTTTAAATAATGCTAAGTCAAATTTCTTTTCAACAGGATTGATTATTAATTTTTCAAAGTCATCATCATCTTGTTGTCCTTTATAATAATTATCTTTATCTGCTAAATCTGACTTGTTATTTGAATCACCTTTATATTCTGACATATTATCTTTATTTACATTTGGTGATGTATCTGGTTCTGAATCTCTATCAGCATTTTTTTGATTTGTTATTGTAACTTTATCATCTGCATTATATTCTTCATCTATCCAAGCTACATTTGTTAATGTTATTTTATTTTTTGTATCTGCTTCTTGTGCTACTTTACATTTTATTTCGATTATTTCGCTATCTAGATTTCCAGCAGTATATGCACTTAATGATTTTGCCGGATTTTCAGCTGTATTTTCAAGTGTTAATACGATTTGATTTGTTACTGTATTATATGCTAGTTTATATTTGTTTTTATCATTTCCTGACTTGTCTTTTGAAGTTACTGTTGTTGAATTATTTGGTGAATTTATTAATCCTGTTGGTAATTGATCTACAATTTTTGTAGCATATCCTGCTTTATTACCTTCATTATAAATTGCAATTTTATATGTAACTTCATCTTTGTCTTGAACTACTACTGGATCTTTTCTATGTCTATATGCTGCTGTTGTTCCTGTTTGTAATGTAGATAAATTGATATTTGGAACTCTAGTATTTGTTAAGTCTTTTCCGTTTAGTTGTGTAATATATTTACGTAATGCTAAGTCAAATTCATCTGGTTTTGCTTCATATTCTGTTGGTATTGTAGTTGTTGTTCTAGCAACTTCTACTATTGGTTGTTCTGCATCTAACTTAATTGCATCTGTTGTTTCTGTTCCTTTTAAGAATAATGTTTTCTTAGTTGATGTTTGTGTTATTTCTATTTTCACATTTACTTTTTCAATTTCTGTTCTTGGTACTGTTATATAAAATTCTCCTGCACCAACTAAATCTGCTATAGTTTGGTTTTGTAATTCTGTCCCTGAATTGTTAGTAAATTTATATCCTGATATATCACTACCAGCTTGATTTGTTACTTTTATTGTTATAGCACTTGCATCTGCTTTGTTTCCATCAATTTTTATTGGACCTATTACATAGTTTGAGCCAACTCTTGTAGTTGATAATTTATATTTTCCGTTTGTTTGAGCTAATCCTGTTGTATTTGCCTTAACTTCTGAAGATATAGTATAATTATTTGCTGATGTATATTTACTTGCATTTTTTGCAGCTGCATCTATTAAATAATTATAGATTACCATAGCTTGTTCATTTCTGTATTGTCCTTTGTTTGTTATTTCAGTTTTATTTATATCTGATAATTGATGATATGTTGTTCCATCTTCTGTTATTGTTAACCAATCTGTTTTTCCTTTTTGATTAAATATAGCATCATTAGTTGTATCTGCCATATAGTTTGTATAATACCAAATTGCTGCTCTTTGCACTGCTTTTATATCTGAATCTTTTATTAAGTTCGCTTCATTATATCCTGATGGAGTTACAAGGTCACTGTAATCATATCCATCTGCTGCTTCATAATAATATACTTTTTCATCTGAATCATATTTAAATCCTACTTGCTTTAAGAATTCAGCTTTATTTGTATAACCTTCTATATATGAATTATCTAATATCCATAAAAGTTCTCTGTAATGTCCATTTTCAGATAATAATGCTTTTACTACACTATCTGCACTATTATTGTTTCCTGTAATTTTTTCTAGTAACTTTTGTCTATCTGCTTGCAAATCATATGATAAATTGTATGCAACTATTGTATCTTTATTTGCATTCCATGAATCACCATAATTTGCTTTTATACAGTAAAAGTTTCTTTGTTGCTTACTTACAGCTGAAGCATTATTCGAATCATATGTTGTTATGTTCCATATATATGCATTAGTTGCTGGTTTCCCACTATCATTAGCAACCGTAGGATTTCCTATTCCATATCCTACCCCATTTGTATCCAGTTTTGTTAAATTAACATATACTGTCTCATCTGTTTTTGCATAACTTATTATACACCCTAGTAATGTTGCTATTATTGCTATTACTATTAGTACTAAACAAACCTTTTTATTTCTCATTTAATTCATCCTTTCTCTATTCGAGTTTCATACATTATTAATTATACTTCTTTTTAAGAATAAAATCAATATTTTTTCATATATTTTATTGATTTTGTTTTGGAGGATTTTACGTGAAAATTTACAAAATTTTTATATGTTTATTTTTTATTATTTTACTTAGTTTTTCGCCTGTTTTGGCAGATGATGAGAATTTTGAATACCTGTCTGATCTTTCTACTATTCAAAGTTCAAATTCTGAAAATATTACAGAACCAACTATAAACTCTAGGGCAGCCATTGTCTATGAACGTTCTTCTGGTAAAATTTTATATGGAAAAGAAGAAAATGAAAAAAGAAAAATGGCTTCAACCACGAAAATAATGACTGCTATTGTTGTGTTAGAAAATACCAATTTAGATGATATTGTAACAATTTCTTCTAAGGCTGCGGGTACAGGTGGTTCAAGACTTGGCCTTCATAAAGATGATAAAATTTCTATTCAAGATTTGCTTTATGGTTTGTTACTTTGTTCTGGTAATGACGCAGCTGTAGCTCTTGCGGAACATGCTGGTGGCAATTTACCAAATTTTGCAAATATGATGAATAGCAAAGCCACTTCACTTGGACTATCTTCAACCCATTTTGTTACTCCTCATGGTCTTGATGATGATAATCATTATACTACTGCATATGAATTAGCACTTATTACAAATTACGCTTTAAAAAATGACGTTTTTGCTAATTTGGTAAAAACTAAAACATATACTATTTCTATAAATAATCATCCTAAAACCCTTTCTAATACTAATGAACTATTAGGAAATCTAGATGGGGTTTATGGCGTTAAAACTGGATTTACAAATGGTGCCAATAGATGCTTAGTTACTGCTGTTAAAAGAGATAATATGGATATAATATGTATTGTTTTAGGTGCTGATACCAAAAAAGATAGAACAAAAGATAGTATTAACCTAATCAATTATTCTTTTAATAATTTTAAGATGGTTAATATAAAAGAAAAAATTACTAACGAATTTGTAAATTGGAAAATTTGTAACTCTTCTAGTTTTAGAGTTGAAAAAGGTGTGTCTAATTCAGTTGACATCATTATTCAAGATATTCCATATGATTTTTTTCCAATAAAATGTAATCATACTGATGATATTAGCATATATATATATTGTAACACAGAACTTACTGCACCACTGCCTTCTGGTTCTACATTAGGATACCTGACTGTTAGTGTTGATAATCAAACAGTACTAACATTAAACTTATATAACTCTAATAGTATTGCTTTGAAGTCCCCTACTAAATTTTTCAATAGCTTTTTAAAAAATTATTCTTACTATTTAGAAAGCATCTTTTATTAACTTTTTATAATTGATTGAAAATGTTACAAATTAATAGTTTTAATTTATTTTATCAATAAGGCTTAATTTATAATAACTCATTATCTAGTAACAATAAAAGCATAATTTTAATATCAAGCTATTGACAAATACTAAATATTTTGGTATTATAATTAAGCTTGTAGTTGCAGGTATAGTTTAGTGGTAAAACATAACCTTGCCAAGGTTAAGTTACGGGTCCGATTCCCGTTACCTGCTCCATTTTATATTTATATGGCGAGTTAGCCAAGCGGTAAGGCACGAGTCTGCAAAACTCTGATGGTGGGTCCGACTCCCACACTCGCCTCCATAAAATAAATTAATTTAGATGTGAACAAATTATAAATTTTTTTATTTGACATATAATAAATAATATAGTATACTATATTTAGCTTATAAGCAAATTAATTTGATAAACACATTAGTATGATGTAGCATTAAAAAGACTAACAGGGCAAAAAAGTTAGTCTTTTTCTATTATAAAAGACCAGGAGGGCAAATCCTAGTCTTTTTCTGTTTTAATCATCAAATTCTTTTAAAATCAAAAGAATAACAATTAATGCAATTAATTTGATAAATTTTTTCATTAGTATGTATAACACGTCCTTTCTAGCTTATTTACCGAAAGGCTTTATTAGTATACTATGTTTTTATTTGAATTTCAACCCTAAATATACTTTGTATAAATTAATATATTATATAATCAATTATTATATTTTGCTTAATTTTAACTTTATATAATGTCAAACAATGCCGCAAAAAAACAACGCATTCTTCTGTGCTAATCAGTGTGAATGCGTTGTTGCTAAAATCTATATGATAACTTACCTGCTGTTCGCATTTTCTATCCCATAACCTTCTTGTTTTGTCTATAATATTCTGCAATTAGTTCATCAAGTTCTATGCTTAATTGATATATAACACTATAATCTTGTCCAGTAACAATGCTTTCATTCAACTTATCTCTTAATCTACAAATTTCTTCATTTAACATAAAGCATCTCTCCTTTTTTACAATTATTTGTTAGTACATTTATAAAATAACATATTTTTACATTATGGTCAAGAAAATATTTCAAATTTTTCAATTTTCGTATGACTATTTTTCTGTTATTTATCAGTATTTCGACAGTTTTCTACATTATTCGAGATTATTCCCTTTCATTCCTGTTTATTTATATTACTTTTTTGTTACATAATTGTAATTAAATTACAATTATGCTTTTTTTATTACAGAAATAATCATTTTTTTGTCATCAAATACATTTTTTAGTATCTGTTCTAAATACTGTGTATTTATTGTAGGTATTTCTTCTAAGTAATCAAAACTATTAATTTCTTTAAAGAAATCTGCTAAGAACATTCTTGCTATATCAGCAGTATCATTATATTCTTTTACATATTCTCCATAAATTCTTTTCTTTATTCTATTAAATTCTTCTATATCTATTGAACTTTCTTTCATTTTAGAAACTGTGTCTTTAAACTTTTCATATACCTTTTCTGGTTCTGGTGATTGGCTCGTAACTAAAATGTGTGCATATCCTCTTGAAAATTCATAATCAATACTAGGTACAGAGAATAACAATCCTTCATCATATAATTCTTTATATAATTTTGAACTCTTTCCTATTATCATATTTAATAATATTTCTATTGCAATATGTTTTCTTACTTTCTCTTTATTATCAGCAACTTTGTCTTTTATTCCTATTGTAAACAATGGCTGACTTACATCCATATTTTGCTCAATTTTTTCTTGTACAATATCTTCAGCTTCTTCTGGATATATTCTCTTAATCTCTCCATTTGCCTCTTTTTTCACCAGCCTGCTTTTTATTTCCTCTAATAATTTTTCAGGCTCAAAATCTCCACACACTACCATTGCCATATTTGATGGATTATAAAATGTATTATAGCATTTATATAATATTTCTTTATCTATATGACTTATTGTTTCGATTGTTCCTGTTATATCTAATTTTACAGGATGCTCATGGTACATTGCTTCTAATGCATTTAGATATACTTTCCATTCAGGATAGTCATCATACATCATTATTTCTTGACCTATTATGCCCTTTTCTTTTTCGACATTTTCATCTGTAAAATAGGGATGTTGTACATAATCCATAAGTTCATCTAACGCAGGATAAAAGTTTTCTGTACACTCAAACAAATATGCTGTATGATCATTTGTCGTATATGCATTTGCCTCAACTCCAAGTGCAGTAAGTGTATCTAGACTATTTACTCCACTTTCTTGTTCAAACATCTTATGTTCCAAAAAATGCGCTACTCCTTTTGGCACTTCTGTTTCTTCAGCTTCGCCAGGGACTATAAATTTATTGTCATTTGAACCATAATTAGTTCCCCATATTACATATTTTTTTTGAATTCCTTTTTTAGGGATTATCATAATTGTTAATCCATTTTCAAGTTTTTCTACATATAATTTTTCTTTTACTTTGGAATTTTCTATTATTTTCATTAATGTTCTCCCTTCTTTAAAAAATATATAGTATTTATATAAACTGAGTTGGCAATTTTAATAATGTCTTCTTTTGTTACATTTTCAATATTTTTAATATATTGTTCTAAAGTTGTTTTATTATCTGTTAGTTCTTGTCCGAAAAAATATGTTATTTCAGTGTCTTGTTCATCATCAATTCCTTTTATCCCTGAAATTATTCCTTTTTTTGCATTTTGAATATCTTCATCTGAAAATATTCCTGCCTTCATATCTTCTAATTGTTTTCTTATTATTTGCATTGCTTTTTCGTAATTTTTTATTTCGATTCCACATTTTATGAATATATTACTTTTATTACTAACATAACCTGAACCAGCAGTATATGCTAAACTTGCTTTTTCTCTTACTTCTTGGAACATTTTTGAATTTGCTGTTCCTCCTAATATTGCATTATAAACTACTGTATCATATTTTTGTTTCTTATCTTCTAAATGTACATCAAGTCCTATTACTATTTTTCCTTGAACTACATCCATATCTTCTTTTATTTCACGTTCTTCTGTACTTTGTTTTTCTTCGATAATGTTTATTACATATTTTGCATCTCTTTCGTGTAAATTTTTAATATTCTCGTTTTCTTTTACTATATCCGTTATATTTTCAATATCTCCTGATATAAATATGTCAATTTTGCATTCTGCTATCATTTTTTTATAATATTCATATAATTCTTTCCCTGTAATTGAATTTAAGTCTTCTACATATCCATATTTATATAATCCATATGCCTTATTTTTATACATTTCTTCTATACATCTATCATATGCATATCTTGCTTTGTTATCTGTTTTTCCTTCTATTATTCTTTTGATATTTTCTTTTTCTTGTTTTACATATTCTTCTTTAAAACCATTGTTCTCAGTTAATGGATTAAATACTATTTCTAATAAACTGTCTATTGATTTTTTTAATATCTTTTCACTATCTTGAGGTATAAAATTGTCATTTATTGCTTCTATATAAAATTTTAATACTTGATTGTCTCCTGTTTTGTCTATTCCACAATCAAAGCCAGCTCCATACATCTCTTCCATTTCTTGGCTGATTTTGGCCGATGTAGACATGTTTTTACTTCCTCTTCTTAACACAGCTGAAACTAATGCATTTTTAGTTACATTTTTTCTTTCTATAGGCATTGTTAAAAATACTGCTATTAGATTTGTTTTGAATTTTTGAGTTTGTATCTCATGTAATTTTATTCCCTTTTTTATTTCAGTTTCTTTACAGTGCATTTTTATCATTCCTTTCTTTTAGCTAATTTGCTAATATATAGTATAATATATTTCAGATTAATTATTCAAGTTTTTTGTGCAAAAAAACCACATTTATAAATGTGGTTTTATATATTAAAATTTTCTTTTTCTTGCTGCCTCTGACTTCTTTTTTCTTTTTACACTTGGCTTTTCATAATGTTCTCTTTTGCGAACTTCTTGAAGAACTCCATTTCTTGCACATTGTCTTTTAAATTTTTTTAGTGCTTCTTCTATATTTCCATTAACTTTTATTTCTGACATTATTATTCCCCTCCTTCCGGCGTTTAAAACACTGTATGCGGGATTTCGTTTGTTCTCATCCTATATACGCTAATTATTATACATTATTTGGGTATAAATTGTCAAGCCTTTTAAGTCATTTTGTATAAACTTTATCTTATACTTGATATGGTATTACTTTATGTGTTTTTAATGATTTTTGAACATCTATTATTCTTTGGTTTGCTGAACCTCTAAATTTTAAATTCAAATCTTTTTTATCTTCTTCAAACTTCCCATCAACTAATACATCTATGTATGACATTAATTCTTTAGTCTCTGGCCAATTTTCAAACATATTTGTTACTATGTCAGAATCAAATTTATATCCTGTATAGCACCATATATTTTTTTCAGGAAATCTTTCTTTTACTTTTTTTAATAATGGTAATAGTCCTTTTTGGTTTTGATGTTCTAATGGTTCTCCTCCTAAAAGAGAAAGCCCTGCTACATAAGAATGGTCTAAATCTTCCATAACCTTTTCTTCGTCTTCTTCTGTAAATTCTTTTCCATAATTAAAGTCCCATGCCTGTGGATTAAAACATCCTTTACAATGATGATTACATCCACTAACAAATAATGATACTCTAACTCCTTTTCCATTTGCTACATCTGCTATTTTTATATCTGCATAATTCATTTTATTCCCCTTCTTTATAAAATATTATTTATTCGTTTGCGCTACTAATCTTCCATCTACATATAAATATAAGTTTCTCCCATCATATCTTCCTACAATTCTAGTTTTTTGTCCTACTGTTACTCTCTTTTCGGATTTTATTGATATATATTTATCTTGTTTTTCTGAATAGATATCAAATGCTGGGTATCCATCTGATAACCATATTCCAGCTCCTCCCAGATTAAAGTTACCAGCAATATCAGCTTCTCCATCTTTTATTGAATTTACAACTATAGTTGCATCAAATTCTGCTTGAGTTGTAAAGTTTATTTGACCTATATTAACCCAATTGTTAGTTCCATTTAGCCTCAAATAATTACTTCCCCATGTTCCTCCAATTATTGTTCCATTGTTACTATTCTTAACTAAGTTTTTCCAAGTTGTAGTAGTACTATTATGTCCATTTCCTGTATTGTTATTTCCGTCATATTCTACAATTGTTCCCGTCTGATTAGAGATTTTTAAAGAATACATATCTATATTTGCAAAACCAAATTGAGCAGTATTTCCGTCAGGATTAACTCCAATAGTTCCTACTGAATTATTTCTTGGCTTTCCTATCTTTCCATATTCTCCATTACCTGTAAGTGTAGTCTTTGCCTTATTTTCTATTGTATATTCTGCTAGTTTTTTTAATACCGTCATATCCGTATCTAAATTTCCAACTTGAGAATGCATCCAATTATATCCACCTGTATTTCTTAATCCAACTGCATCATGTCTTTCACCAGTATTATATAATGTTTCATATAATACTTGAACATCATCATTAAAATCTACTGCTCTTTGATATGAATCTGAAAATGTTAAACTAGTTGTATAATTTCCACCAAGTTTCTCTGTTCCCATAGTTGTTATTGACATTTGTCCTTGTAAACCAGTCACATCTTTATCAGACCTAAAGATATCCAATGAGCCAGCATCATTGCTTATTGTAAATACATTCGTTTTCTTCAACATTTTATTAATTAAATCCTGTGAAATTGGTCCTACCCAAACTGCCGAATCTATTATTACAAGGTCATATTTTTCCATATTATTTCTTATATAATTTTCCAAATATTTTGAATCTGTATTAAATACATATGAAGCCTGTATATCTTTTTCTTGGTTTAGTTGATTACATATGTTTTGTATGTTACTTTCTCTGCTAAATTCAACTGCACTATATCCTACAACTAAAATATTTTTATAATTTATCAATTGTTCATTAGTAGATTTATATTGTCCTTCTCTTTCTCTTCCTAATGCAGTGTAAAATGCCTTTTTATATACATCACTTTGTGTTGAGACATATTTATATATATCATCATATGTTGTTAAATTATCTTGCATTATAACACTGTTATATGACGCATTATAATCTCTTAATGGATAATAATAATATATTGAATCCTTTGCCATTACATTTCTTCTCGAAAAATTCAAATTTAGTCTTCCAGCACTTGAACTGTCTCTACCATATATTCCACAATCAAGCTGTACATCTCCACCACTTTCTAATTTCTTATCACCTATTCTATGGTAATATTTATCCGAACCTAGTAAATATATATTTTTTTCTAAAACAACTTCCTCACTTTCTGAATTAGTTACTACTGTATGTCCATTATATATTTTTCCACCAATTGGTAGTCCTTGCAAAAAGCTTATCAATGATATATTGTGTATTATTTGGTCCCATTCAGTTTCTTTTAATTTTGGCATTTGAAATACATTTTTTACATTTGAATATTCATTATAGTTTGATATTGCTATCGCCATATTTGTTTCAATTTTATGTCTTATGACTTGCATTCTATGTTGATTAAATGTTGAAGATTCATTTTCAATATTCATGTTTGCCGTTTCTGCAAATTGAAATATTTTATTAGCATTATCTGCCCATACTTGTTGATATTTAGTATCTGAAGTTCCACTATTATTATCAACTAAATCTTCATCATATGCATCACTATATCTTAATTCTTTTAGTCCTGTACTCTTAAACCATTTAGTAAACACATATGCTTTATAGTAATATTCTTTTGCCAAATAATTATTATTTATTATTTTGTCATATGCATCGAATTCCTCGTCTCCACTTTTACATTGTTTGACTATATTTCCATTTCTAACATATACAATTTTTGCGTTTGAGCCTGTACCTATTTCATAATATTTTGTTCCGTTAATTTTTGCATACGGATATAATGTATTAGAATCATTTGGCAAATATTCTTTTAACTGTTCTGTTTCAATTTTTATGCCATTATATGTTATTGTAGCATCTTCATATGTCTTACTTTCATCACAAGTAATTCCGTCTATTAAATATCCATCTTTATTAACATATTCATTTCCTACCATTCCCTTTACAGCTATATGATTATCTAATGAATATGTTATTACAACATCAATATCTCCTTTTTTATATCTACAGCTATATGATATATATGGTTTGACTCCATACTGTGTTGATGCATCATTAGTGTTATTTTTTACAGTTCCATCTTCATTTGCTATATTTTTATATGGTGAATATATATAAAATCCATCATAAAGAGTATAAACTAATGCAGGTATGTACCTATCTAATGTATCTTCTGAATAGCCAGCTAACGAAAATGTCGACTTTATTGAATTTCTAAATGTTGAAATGGATGCTTCCAAATCTCTGCTCTTTGAATTTGTTAAATCTGATGTTGTACTACTTGTTGTATTTATCTGAAATGCTCTTATGGCATCATATGTTGCCGTTGTAAGTTTGTTATCATATAATGTTTGCGTATTTATCGTTTGTATCTGATATTGCGTATATGTTGAAATTACCAGTGAAATTGGTAATATTATTATTATAAAGATTATTGCCAAATCTTGTACCTTCATATGTATTCCTCACTTTTTATCTTTGTTTCATATATAATATAATTACTACATTTATCGAATTTTGTCAATAGATAAAATTGGCATTATTCGTCTTAAAAACGGCAAAAGAGCATATTTCTACGCCCTTTTATTCTTCAAAAATTTTATCGAATTCTTCACCTTCGATTTTTTCTTTTTCTAATAATACTCCTGCAACTGCATGAAGTTTGTCAGTATGTGCACTTAAAATTTCTACTGCTCTATTATATGCTCTATCAACTATTTTCTTGACTTCTTCATCGATTATGTTTGCTGTTTCTTCTGAGTAATCCTTAGTCTGTGCAAAATCCCTGCCTAAGAACACTTCGCCTTGACCTCCACCAAACATTATTGCTCCAACTCTATCACTCATACCATATTTTGTTACCATATTTCTTGCTATTTGTGATGCTCTTTCTATATCATTACTTGCACCTGTTGATATATCATTTAAGATAAGTGCTTCTGCAACTCTACCACCTAATAATGATACTATATTTTCTTCCATTTCTGTTTTTGACATGAATGATTTGTCTTCTGTTGGTCTATACATTGTATATCCACCAGCCATACCACGTGGTACTATAGAAATTTGATGTACTGGGTCTTGTGTTGGTAAATATCTACTTACAACCGCATGACCAGCTTCATGATATGCAACTAATCTGTTTTCTTTTTCGCTTCTTACTCTTGTTTTCTTTTCAGGTCCCATAGTTACTTTTACCATAGCATCTTCTATTTCTTTCATTCCTATTTCTTTATAGTTTCTTCTAGCTGCTAATAATGCTGCTTCATTTAATACATTTTCTAAGTCTGCTCCTGCAAAACCTGATGTATTTTTTGCTATTACTCTTAAATCTACATCTTCTGCTAATTTCTTTTTGCGTGCATGAACTTCTAATATCTGTTCTCTTGCTTTTACGTCTGGACTTCCAACTACTATTTGTCTATCAAATCTTCCTGCTCTTAACAATGCTTTATCTAATACATCTGGTCTATTTGTTGCTGCTAAGATTATTACACCTTCATTATCTGAGAATCCATCCATTTCAACTAATAATTGATTTAAGGTTTGTTCTCTTTCATCATGTCCTCCACCTAATCCAGCACCTCTTTGTCTACCAACTGCATCGATTTCATCTATAAATATTATACATGGTGCATTTTTCTTTGCTTGTTCAAATAAATCTCTTACTCTTGATGCACCAACACCAACAAACATTTCTACGAAGTCTGAACCACTTATTGAATAAAATGGCACTCCTGCTTCTCCTGCTACTGCTTTTGCTAATAATGTTTTACCTGTTCCTGGTTGACCTACTAATAATACTCCTTTTGGAATTCTTGCTCCCATGTCTGTAAATTTCTTTGGATTTTTTAAGAACTCCACAATCTCTTCTAATTCTTCTTTTTCTTCATCAACACCTGCAACATCATCAAATGTTATTCTATTCTTTTCTCCTGCATTTACTAATCTTGCTCTGCTTTTTCCAAATGTCATATTTTTTGTTGCACCTTGGTTATTTCCACTCATCATCATAAACCAGAAAATAAAGAATATTATTAGTAATCCAAATGGTGTTATTAAGTTTAATATAACAATCCAAACAGATTCTTTTTCTTCATCTAGTGTGAAGTCTCCTGTTTTTAAATATTCTTCAGTATATGACATAAAACTATCTAAACTTGGAATACTTACTTCTTTTTCTGATTTTGAATTTTTTAATTTTACTGATGCTGTACTACCGGTAGAAGAGATTTTTATACTTTCTACTTCTTTATTAGTAATATTTGTTACTAGTTCCGAATATGTCATTTTTGAATTATTATTTTCCATTATTGATGATAATAGTACTATTACTATTACTCCTATTATTAACCACATGGCTAATGTTTTTATTCCTTTTTTCATTTAAGTCCTCCTATTCAATATTATCATTTGCAACTATAACATACCTTTTTTATTTTTTCAATACTTTTTGCGTGACTTTTTTGTGTCCTTTTGGTTACATTTTTCTAGTTTTCTTGCGGTTTTTTAATTTTTATACGTGTTTTGTTTTATAAAAAAAATTTTTTTATCTTTAACTAATACTTTCAAATTTTTATTTGGTGTCAAGAATTTGTTTCCCACATTATTTTGACACAATTTTATTATGTCTTCAATATGTATTTTTTCTATCCCTTGTGTTGAACCCATTAGCTCTTTTGTAGTATATAATATAAGTCTATTTTTTATAACTTTATCTTGTTTATTAAATTCTTTCAAATTCAACGTTATTTGTTCTTTTTCTTTTGCAATTAGTATTTTTTCAAAAGCTTTTTGTGTTTGTAATTCAATATAATTACTTTCATCAGCAGCAAGGTCAGATAATCTACTTAAAGTTTGAATTATATTCGGATTAAATTCCTTTTTAATATACGGAATTACAATATTTCTAATTTTGTTTCTTGTATATTCATTTTCAAAATTGGTTTTATCTATTCTCGGATTTAATTTTTTATCTTCGCAATATTGTTCTATTTCCGTACGTTCACACTCTAATAGAGGTCTAATATATTTATTATCTCTTATAGGTTCAATACCTTTAAGGCCTGAAAGTCCACTTCCCCTAAGCAAATGCATTATTATTGTTTCAATTTTATCGTTTTTATTATGTGCAATTGCAATTTTATTCGATTCTGTTTTTTGCAAAACTTCTTCAAAGAAGTCATAACGCACTTTGCGTCCAGCTTCTTCTGTTCCTATTTTCTTTTCACTCGCAATTTTTTGTACATCAGCTCTTTTTACAAAACATTCTATATTATATTTTTTGCAATATTCTTGCACATATTTTTCATCATCAATTGCTTCTTCTCTAATCATATGATTAATATGTGCAACATATATTTCAAATTCAATAATTTGTTCTTCTTTTACCTCTCTTAAATTGTCTAACATACAAATTGAATCTGGACCACCTGATACCCCTAAAACAATTTTATCTCCATCTTCTATTAAATTATATTTTCTTATTGTTTCTAGTACTTTTTGATTCATAGAATTTAATCATCAAATCTCCTCTCTAAATTTACAAACTTCGTATAATTTCCCATCCATAATAATTCTACTGTTCCTGTTTGTCCACCTCTCTGTTTTGCAATTATTACTTCTGCTATATCTTTCTTTTCACTTTCTTTATTATAGTAATCGTCTCTATATAAGAACATTACAATATCGGCATCCTGTTCTATAGCTCCTGATTCACGCAAGTCTGATAACATAGGTCTGTGGTCAGGTCTTTGTTCTACTGCTCTTGATAACTGTGATAATGCTATTACTGGCACATTAATTTCTTTTGCTAGTATTTTTAATGATCTACTTATCTCTGAAATTTCTTGTTCTCTGCTTGCTGTTCTCTTGTTTCCCTGTACTAATTGTAAGTAATCTATTACTACCAAACCTATATTTTTTTCCATTTTCAATTTTCTACATTTGGTTCTTATTTCCATTACTGAAATACCTGGTGTGTCATCTATATACATTTCTGCTTCTGATAATGGTCCAATTGCTCCTGCTAATTTTACCCAGTCATCTTCATCTAGTTTTCCTGTTCTAACTTTATTACTATCAACCATTGCTTCACTACACAAAATTCTGTTTACTAATTGGTCTTTAGACATTTCCAAGCTGAATATTGCTACTGGTGCATTTCCTCTTAATGCAGCATTTGTTGCTAAATTTAAAGCAAATGCTGTCTTTCCCATCGCAGGTCTTGCAGCAACTAAAATTAATTCAGAGCCATGTAATCCAGCTGTTTTATAATCTAATTCTGCAAATCCAGTAGGTACACCTGTTATATGTTGTTTTCTGTTATACAATTCTTCCAATTTAGTAAAGCTTTCTACCAAAACATCTTTTATAGGTGTATATCCTTTTTGATTTTTACTTTGCATGATATCAAAAATCTTTTTTTCTGCCCCATCCATTATGTCTTCTACATCTTCTGTTGGGTCATACCCTAGTTCTATTATTTCATTTGCTGTTTTAATTAAATTTCGTAATATTGATTTTTCTTCTACTATTTTAATATATTTTTGCACATTTGCTGTTGTTGGAACTTTATCAGGCAAACTAGCTAAATATTCATATCCACCAACTTGTTCAAATTTATCCATTGATTCTAATTCGTCTTTTAATGTGATAATATCTATTGGCTCTGATTTGCTATATAAATTCACTATTGCCTGGAATATTATTCTATTATCATCTCTATAGAATGCATCTTCTTTTAATGATTCAATTGCCGCATTTACTGCTTCTTTATCTGTAAGCATACTTCCTAATACAGCTTGTTCCGCATCTATGTCATGTGGTGGTATTTTTGCTAGCTCCATTTTTCTCAGGTCCCTTCCTATTTTTCAATTACATCTACTTTTATTTTTCCATAAACACCTTCATATAATTTAACATCTACTATATGAGTTCCTAATGTTTTTATTGTTTCTTTTAAATCAATTTTTTTCTTGTCTATTTTGATACTATGTTGTTTTTCTAAATTATCTGCAATTTCTTTTGCAGAAACTCCGCCAAATATTTTTCCATTTTCACCTGCTTTTACTTCAACTTTTACCATTATTCTAGTTAACTTATCTGCAAGTTTTTTTGCTTCTTCTTTTTCTGTATCTTTTTTGAATTGTGTTGAATCTTTTTGAGCTTTTAGTTTGCTCATATTTTCTGCATTAGCTTCAACAGCTAAATTCTTAGGGAATAAAAAGTTACGAGCATATCCATCTGATGCATTTATAACCTCGTCTTTTTTTCCTACGCCTTTTATATCTGCTTTTAATATAACTTTCATTTATATCACGTTCCTTTTCTATTCTTTTTCACTAAAGTATTCATCTATTTTTTGAATAAGCTCTTGCTTTGCTTCTTCAATTGTTACATTCTCAAGTTGTGCTCCCGCAAGAGTTATGTGACCTCCGCCACCTAATTTTTCAAGTATAATTTGTACATTTATATCTCCTATTGACCTACCACTTATACAGATTTTATTTTCCGTTGTTCCTAATACAAATGATGCTGTTATATTTCCTATTGTTAATAATTCATCCGCTGCTTTAGCACAAATTAAACTTGTATCTTTTTCTTGTATTTCATATGTTGATATTGCAATTGTGTCATGTATTATTTCTGATTTTTTTACTATTTCAGAAATTCTTTTATAACTTTCCAAATCACTTTGGAACCATTTTTTAACCTTAATTATATCTATTCCGCACCTGCGTAAGTATGCAGCTGCTTCAAATGTTCTTACACCTGTTTTAAATGTAAAGTTTTTTGTGTCCATCATTATCCCCGCATATAATGCTTCTGCTTCTATTGTTGGCAACTCAACTTCGTTCTGAGTATATTGAATTAATTCTGTTACTAATTCTGCTGCTGATGAAGCATATACTTCTTGGAATGTTAAAATACTTTGGCTTATAAAATCAGCACTTCTTCTATGATGGTCTATTACAACTATTTTATTTGTTTTGTCTAATAGTTCTTCTTGTTCTACATATGATTTTTTATGTGTATCTACAACTACTAATAGTGTTTCTGAATCGATTTCATTTAATGCTGTTTCTTCGCTTATTAATACATTATCATATTCTTCTGGTAAACATTCTGTAAATGCTTTTATTGATGGTGATTCTCTATCTGCTACTATATAAGCATCTTTTCTAAGACTTGTTGCTATTCTATATACCCCTAGGGCTGAGCCGATTGCATCTATATCTGGATTTGAGTGCCCCATTATAATTACTTTATCACATTCCATAATTAATTCTTCTAAGGCATGTGCTACAATTCTTGCTTTTACTTTTGTTCTTTTTTCAACTTCTTCTACTTTTCCGCCAAAGAATTGGTATTTTCCATTTTCTCTTATAACTGCTTGGTCTCCACCTCTTCCAAGTATAACATCCATTGCAGCAGAAGCTGATTTATAAACTTCGTTGTCTGTTTTTCCTTCACTTGATATCGCTATACTTAATGTTAATTGTATTTTATCTTTTCTTACAATATCTTTGATTGTATCTAAGATAGCAAATTTATCTTCTTTTATTTTTTCTAAATTGCGTTGTTCAAATATATATACATATGTGTCTCTATCTTCTTTTACTAATATTCCGTTTGTTTGATTTACCCAATCATATATTGTGCTTTCTACTTTTGCCATTAACTGTGTTTTTTGTTCTGCATTTACTCTTTGCATTACTTCTTCATAATTGTCTACCATTATTATTCCAACACATGTACTTTTATCCTTATTTTCTTTTTCTAGTTCATATTTTTCTGTTTCATCTATAAAATATAAGATTGCCATATATTCTGCTACTTTTTTTCTTTCACTTCTTTTAGTTTTTGAAAGTTCACATTGTACTTTATATTTTTTCTTTCCAATTGTTATATTTTTAATTATTGATTTTCTTCTTTGTTCTTTGTTTTTATCTTTTTCAATCTCTGCCTTTATATCTATTATTAAGTCATTAATATATGTGTTAATATCTACATTTGCAAATTCTGTAGCAAACTTTAAACTTTTCCATACTACATTTCCGTCTGTTTCTATTATAATTAATGGAAATGGTGCATTTATTAAGCTTGTTTTGGCTGCTGAGTCCACTGTTAGTGTTAAGTCTTGCAATTGTTCTGATATTTCGCTTTTTCTTTTATTGTTTGCGAAATATGTATAACCTAATATTAATATATATATTACTAATGATGGTACTATTAGGTTTGGCTTCAATATTGAAACTATTACTAATAATATAAATATTATTACTAAGTATATTTTTGTCCTTGATACTAAATTATCAAATAATTTTCTATTATTTCCTGACATACTGTCATCCTTTCTTACCTTTTTATACTATTTTAGTATACTTCTAAATAGCCATTTTGTCAAGTTTTTGCACACGTGAGATCGCTTTTTTTCCGTGCAATTTTGCACACGTGAGATCGCTTTTTTTCCGTGCAGTTTTGCATAAAAAATACACTACATTTCTGTAGTGCATTTTTTCTTTTATTCAGCTTCTTGTTCAGATGAATCATCATCTTTCATGCTATACTCTTTTTTAGCAATAGTTTCTTCATCTTCTCCATCTACTTTAATTTTAACATCTTGATATCTCTTCATACCTGTACCTGCTGGGATTAACTTACCAATAATTACATTTTCTTTTAATCCTATTAAGTGGTCTTCTTTACCTTTTATTGCAGCTTCTGTTAATACTCTTGTTGTCTCTTGGAATGATGCTGCTGATAAGAAGCTGTCTGTAGCAAGTGATGCTTTTGTGATTCCAAGTAATGCTCTCTTTCCTGTTGCAGGACGTTTTCCTTCTGCAACTACTTCTTTGTTTTTATCTTCAAATTCATACATGTCAACTAAAGAACCTGGGAACATGTCTGTATCTCCACCATCATCAACTCTCATCTTTCTTAGCATTTGTCTTGCTATTACTTCGATGTGTTTATCATTGATATCAACACCTTGACTTCTATATGCTTTTTGAATTTCTGAAATCACATATTCATAAACTCCCTCTGGACCTTTTATTGCTAAGATTTCAGCAGGGTTTATAGAACCTTCGATAAGTGGTTGTGCAGCTTTTACTTCGTCTCCATCCTTAACCTTTAATTTTGAACCAAATGGTATTGTATATGTTCTTGAATCATCACTAGAAGTTACTATTATTTCCAATTTCTTCTTAGATTCAGAAATTTTAACTTTACCATCTATTTCTGTAATTACCGCAACACCCTTTGGCTTTCTAGCTTCGAAAATTTCTTCTACTCTAGGAAGACCTTGAGTAATATCTGCTACACCAGCTACACCACCAGAGTGAATTGTTCTCATTGTTAACTGTGTACCTGGCTCACCAATTGATTGTGCTGCTATAATACCAACAGATTCACCAATTGATACTAATTCTCTTCTTGCTAGTCCCATACCATAACATTTTTGGCATACACCATGTTTGCTTCTACATCCAATTACAGATCGAACAACAACTTGTTTTATTCCCGCTGCTACAATTTCTTTTGCTATGACTTTATTTATCATTGTGTTTTTATCTACAATCAATTCTCCTGTTTCAGGATTTGTTATATCATTTAATGGATATCTTCCTTCTAGTCTTTCTTCTAATCCTTCTACAATTTGATTTCCATCTTTAATATCCTCTAACATTAGACCTTCATTTGTTTCACAATCATGTTCTCTAACAATTATATCTTGTGATACATCTACTAATCTTCTTGTTAAATATCCTGAATCGGCTGTTCTTAAAGCTGTATCTGAAAGTCCTTTACGAGCACCATGTGATGATATGAAATATTCTAGAGCATCTAGACCTTCACGGAAACATGATTTAATTGGAATTTCGACTGCTTTACCTGTAGTACTTGCCATAAGTCCACGCATACCTGCGATCTGTCTTAACTGGTTCATATTACCACGGGCTCCTGATTTAACCATCATGTATATTGGGTTTAAGTCTCCAAAGTTCTCTTCCATAGCCTTACTTACATCATTTGTTGCTTTTTCCCAGATACCTACAACTGTTTGATATCTTTCATCATCAGTTATTAAACCTCTTCTATATTGATTTCTAACTTTTTCAACTTGTTTATCTGCTTCTGCTAGGATATCTTTCTTTGTCGCTGGGACTTGAACGTCTGCAACAGAGAATGTTATACCAGCTAATGTTGAATATTTGAATCCTAATGATTTTATATAATCTATTACTTCTGCTGATTCTGTTAATCCATGTTTGTCTATTACTCTTTCAATAATTGTTCCCATTGATTTTTTCATTACAGGAAAATCTATTTCATATTGGAATGGATCTTCTTTTCTATCTATAAATCCTAAATCTTGAGGAATTCCTTGATTGAATATTATTCTACCAACACTTGTTGGAATTTTCTTTGTTTTCATTTCTCCATCAATTTCTTTGCTTACTCTTACAAAGATTTTTGCATGTATTGAAACTGCTTTATTTTGGAATGCCATTAATGCTTCATCAGGATCTTTGAAGTATTTTCCTTCTCCTAATTCTCCATCTAATGTCATTGTTAAATAATAACTTCCTAAAATCATGTCTAGTCTTGGTACAGCTACTGGCTTACCATCTTGTGGTTTTAATAAGTTATTTGTTGCAAGCATTAAATATCTTGATTCTGCTTGTGCTTCTGGTGTTAATGGTAAGTGAACAGCCATCTGGTCACCGTCAAAATCAGCATTGAATGCCTCACATACTAATGCATGTAACTTGATTGCTCTACCTTCTACTAATACTGGTTCAAATGCCTGAATACCAAGTCTGTGTAGTGTAGGTGCACGGTTTAACATTACTGGGTGGTCTTTGATTACTTTTTCAAGTATTTCCCATACTTCTGGGCTTAATCTTTCTACCATTCTTTTTGCACTTTTTATGTTATGTGCTAAATGTCTTTCAACTAATTCTTTCATTACAAATGGTTTAAATAATTCTATAGCCATTTCTTTTGGAAGACCACATTGATAGATTTTTAATTCTGGTCCTACTACGATTACTGAACGTCCTGAATAGTCAACACGTTTTCCTAATAAGTTTTGACGGAATCTACCTTGTTTTCCTTTTAATAAGTCTGATAAAGATTTTAGTGGTCTGTTACCAGCTCCTGTAACAGGTCTTCCTCTTCTTGAGTTATCAATTAAAGCATCTACTGATTCTTGTAACATTCTTTTTTCATTTCTTACAATGATTTCTGGTGCTCCAAGTTCAAGTAATCTCTTTAATCTATTATTTCTGTTTATTACTCTTCTATATAAGTCATTTAAGTCTGACGTTGCAAATCTACCACCATCTAATTGTACCATAGGTCTTAAATCCGGTGGAATTACTGGCACAACATTCATTACCATCCATTCAGGTCTGTTTCCTGATTTTCTGAATGCTTCTACTGTGTCTAATCTTTTTATTAATTTTGCTTTTCTTTGTTCACTTGCTGATTCTAAGTCTTTTTCTATCTCTGCTGATAGTTTATCTAAATCTACTCGCTCTAGTAATTTTCTGATTGCTTCTGCTCCCATTTCGGCTTTAAATGATTTTCTACCATATTTTTCTTCTGCTTCATGGTATTCTTTTTCATTTAATACTTGGCATTCTTCTAGTCCAGATGTACCTTTATCTGTTACTACGTATGACGCAAAATAAATTACTTTCTCTAAGTTTCTTGGTGAAATATCTAATATTAATGCAATTCTACTTGGAATTCCTTTAAAATACCAAATATGTGCAACTGGTGCAGCAAGTTCTATATGCCCCATTCTTTCTCTTCTTACTTTTGCCTTTGTTACTTCAACACCACACCTATCACAAACTATTCCTTTATATCTTACTCTTTTATATTTTCCACAATGACATTCCCAATCTTTTGTTGGTCCAAATATTTTTTCACAAAATAGACCGTCTTTTTCTGGTTTTAATGTTCTATAATTTATAGTCTCTGGTTTTTTTACTTCACCTTTTGACCATTCTCTTATTTTTTCATCTGATGCAATTCCTATTTTAATTTTGTTGAATACTTCTAATTCATCCATCTTTATTAGATGTCCCCCTTCTCTAATTATTTGGGTAATTTTCAAACAGTATTGATGTCTATCCCCTGCTCCTGCACACTTTACCGTCGCACCAATACTTTTGAAAATTTATGTAATTTTATTCTTCTATATCATCTATATTATCATCATAAATACTATCTTCATCCTCTAAATCTTCATCATCAAATAATTGATCATTTTCTTCATCTTCGTCATCAATCATTTCTTCGTCTTCTTCAGAATATCCGTCTTCTAAGTCTTCATGAATTAATACATCATCTTCTGTTAGGGCTTTTCCGCTAGTTGTCTCTTCATAGTCTATTCCATCTTCTATATGTTCTTTTAGTTCTAGTTCTTCATTAGTATCAGAATATAATTTGATGTCTAATCCTAATGCTTGTAATTCTTTTACAAGAACTTTAAAGCTTTCTGGAACTCCTGGTTCAGGAATATTTTCACCTTTGACGATTGCTTCATATGCTTTAACACGTCCAACAGTATCATCTGATTTTACTGTTAAAATTTCTTGTAATGTATATGCAGCACCATATGCTTCTAGTGCCCAAACTTCCATCTCTCCAAAACGTTGTCCACCAAATTGAGCTTTACCTCCAAGTGGTTGTTGTGTTACTAGTGAGTATGGTCCAGTTGAACGAGCATGTATTTTATCATCAACTAGATGATGTAGTTTTAACATGTACATAACACCAACTGTTATTGGACTTGCAAATGGTTCACCTGTTCTACCATCATATAAAGTTTGTTTACCATCTGGAGTTAGTCCAGCTTCTTGTAGTAATTCTTCTATTTCTTCGTCTGATGCACCATCAAATACTGGTGTTGAAACTTTCCATCCTAATGCTCTTGCTGCTGCACCTAAATGAACTTCTAGAATTTGTCCTAAGTTCATACGTGATGGTATACCTAATGGGTTTAATAATATATCTATTGGTGTTCCATCTGGTAAGAATGGCATATCTTCTTTTGGTAATATTCTTGAAATTACACCTTTGTTACCATGACGTCCAGCCATTTTATCTCCAACTGATATCTTTCTCTTTGTAGCAATATAACATCTAATTACTTGATTTACCCCAGGGCCTAATTCTTCTGAATTATCTCTTGTAAAGATTTTTACATCAACTATTGTTCCAGCTTCTCCGTGTGGTACACGAAGTGATGTATCTCTTACTTCTCTAGCTTTTTCACCAAATATAGCACGAAGTAATCTTTCTTCTGCTGTTAGTTCTGTTTCTCCTTTTGGAGTTACTTTACCAACTAAGATGTCTCCTGGTCTTACTTCTGCACCAATTCTTATAATTCCGTTTTCATCTAGATCTTTTAATGCATCATCACCAACATTTGGAATATCTCTTGTGATTTCTTCTGCACCTAGTTTTGTATCACGGCATTCACAATCATATTCTTCAATATGAATTGATGTGAATACATCTTCTTGTACTAATCTTTCATTTAAAAGAATAGCGTCCTCGTAGTTGTAACCTTCCCATGTAGAGAATGCGACAAGCATGTTTTTACCTAATGCCATTTCTCCATCTTTTGTTGCAGGTCCATCTGCTAAGGCATCACCTTTTTTAACCATTTCACCTTTTTTTACAATAGGTCTTTGATTTATACATGTTCCCCCATTTGTTCTCTTGAATTTACGCAATTTATGTACAACTGTTTTTCCATTATTGTATTTCATTGTGATAGCATTACCTGTAACTTTTTCTACAAATCCATCATCTTCTGCTAAAACTAAGATTCCAGAGTCCATTGCAGCTCTATATTCTATACCTGTTGCAATTATTGGAGCTTCTGTTGTCATTAATGGAACTGCTTGACGTTGCATGTTTGAACCCATCAATGATCTTTTAGCATCATCGTTTTCCAAGAATGGAATCATGGCTGCTGCTATTGATACTAATTGTTTTGGTGATACATCTATATATTGAACTTCGTTTTTATCAACTTCTATAATTTCATTTTTACGTCTTACACGTATACGTTGGTTTATAAATTCTCCACCTTCTGTCATTGGCTCTGATGCTTGAGCTATTGTATAATTATCTTCAACATCTGCACTCATATATTCTACTATATCTGTTACTTTATGTGTTTCTGGGTCAATTTTTCTGTATGGTGTTTCTATAAATCCATATTCATTAATACTTGCAAATGAAGATAATGCTGATATTAATCCGATGTTTGGTCCTTCTGGTGATTCTATTGGACATAATCTACCATAGTGTGTATAGTGAATATCACGTACTTCGAATCCAGCTCTTTCTCTTGAAAGTCCTCCAGGTCCTAATGCTGAAATTCTTCTTTTATGTGTTAATTCTGAAAGTGGATTTGTTTGATCCATGAATTGTGATAATTGTGAACTTCCAAAGAATTCTCTTATTGATGATGTTATTGGTTTTGTGTTTATTAATGTTTGTGGTGTTATAACATCTAAGTCTTGGATTGTCATTCTTTCACGTACTACTCTTTCAAGTCTTGTTAAACCGATTCTAAATTGGTTTTGTAATAATTCTCCAACACATCTTATTCTACGGTTTGCTAAGTGGTCTATATCATCTTTCTTTCCTAATCCATTGTACATGTTTAATAGATAGTTAATTGAAGCAATTATATCTTCTGTTGTAATATGCTTTGGAACTAGTTCTTCATATCTCTCTTTTATTGTTTCCACTAAATTTTCTTCTGTTGTATTTTCCATAATGTTTTTTAATACTTCATAATTTACTTCTTCTTTGAAGTGTAAACTGCTTAAATCAACATTTGGTAATACTTTGTGGATATTTACTATTCCATTTCCTATTACTCTTACTTTTTGGTCATCAACTAATACATCTACTATATTAATTCCAGAATCTTGAATAGCTTCTGCGGCTTCTGCAGTAATTCTTGTATTCTTTTCTGCTAAAACTTCACCTGTTGATGGATCTACTATATCATCATAAGCAACTTGTCCTGTTATTCTAGTTGCTAAGCATAATTTTTTATTAAATTTGTATCTTCCTACTTTTGCTAAATCATATCTTCTGTTATCGAAGAATAAACCATCAAATAAGTTTCTAGCAGCATCAGCTGTTGGAAGTTCCCCTGGTCTTAATTTCTTATATATTTCAATTATTGCTTCATCTTGAGTTTTTATTGTGTCCTTATCAAGAGTTGCCTTGATTTTTGGATCATTTGCAAATAGGTCTAATATTTGCTCATCTGTTACAAATCCTATACTTCTTAATAAAGATGTAACAGGTAATTTTCTTGTTCTATCAACTCTTACATAGAAAATATCATTTGAGTCTGTCTCATACTCAAGCCATGCTCCACGATTCGGGATGACCTGAGAAGAGTACAGCTCTTTTCCGGTCTTATCATGGTCGATAGTAAAATAAATACCAGGT
>ENA-OWRJ01000381-OWRJ01000381.1-human-gut-metagenome-genome-assembly--contig:-NODE-381-length-62094-cov-21.416319_pt1 | contig 62094 bp, 85 predicted proteins | sample MGYA00248269_ERZ651897 | MGnify/ENA primary metagenome ERZ651897 (study PRJEB26924, sample SAMEA4378252) | human gut metagenome | biome: human gut; feature: human-associated habitat; material: faeces...
GTCTGCGCGGCGACGGCGCTGTGCTGATCAACGCCGAGGGCAAGCGCTTCATCGATGAAGTGGGCACCCGTGACGTGGTTTCTGCTGCCGAGATCGCTCAGACCGGCAGCTACAGCTGGCTGGTGGTGGATCAGGCTATGGTCGATGCCTCCAGCGTCATTCAGGGCTACATCAAGAAGGGCTACACCGTGACCGGCCAGACCTACGAGGAACTGGCAAAGGCTATGGGCGTGGACGAGGCTGCTTTTGCCGAGACCATGAAGACTTGGAACGGCTACGTTGCCGCCAAGAACGACCCCGACTTTGGCCGCACCAGCTTTGCAAAGGCTCTGGATACTGCTCCCTACTATGCTATCAAGGTCACCGCAGGTGTGCACCACACCATGGGCGGCCTGAAGATCAACACCAACACCGAGGTGCTGAAGGCTGACGGCTCTGTGATCCCCGGCCTGTTCGCAGCAGGTGAGGTGACCGGCGGCGTGCACGGTGCAAACCGTCTGGGCGGCAACGCTGTGGCCGACTTTACCGTCTTTGGCCGCATTGCCGGTGCAGCTGCCAGCAAGTACGCTGCATGAGCATAAAGCCAAAAAACTCTGACACCGCCGCCCCCAAGGGCAGCGCGTGGAAGAAAAATGTGATCTTTGCACTGGTGGTGCTGGCACTGGCCGCAGGTATTTTTCTTGCGGTGCGGGCGCAGCACCCCGCCAAGGGCAGCGGCTTACAGGCCGTTGTGGATTTCGGTGACGGCGTTACCGAGACCTTGCCACTTGCGCAGGATCATGATTACCTGTACGAGGTAGGGGACTACATCGTGCACTTGCAGGTAAAGGATGGCGCCATCGCGTTTTTGGACAGCCAGTGCCCGGACCATGTCTGTGAGCAATTCGGCTGGCTGGACAAGGACGGCGCATGGGCCGCCTGTGTGCCCGCAGGGGTGTATGTGGTGGTAGAGCCCACCGCAGACGCAGAGTAAAAAAGAATAAATCAGCCGGGCCTTCGGGTCCGGCTGATTTTCTTTTTGAGGAAAAAACGGCAAAAGAACCCTCTCAGGCATCGCTGTGCGATGCCAGCTCCCCCGAAGGGGGAGCTTTTTAGCGTGAGCCGATAGTTGCAGAGAATCTCCCCCATCTGAGATTCTGAAAAGCCTGCGGGCTTTTCAGAATCCTTTTTCACAGGAAGGAGAGCAGAGAAGAGGCAGTTTGAATCGTATTATATAAGGATATGCAGCTGCTCAGCGGCGCACAAAGAAAGCCATTCTTTGTTAAAAAAGTCTGAAACTTTGTGGAAATGCCGTGAAACGAAAAATGGACGCTTGTTTATCTGGGCAAAATGCGATACACTACAAATAAGAGCTTCTGACGGGTGCTTTTGCAAAAAGCACCTTGTCATAAAAGAACCTAGGAGGAACGGCAAGAATGATCTGGAACAAGTCTAAACAGCCCGCCGACCCGCAGCAGGACGCAGCGGCTGCACCCAAAAAAGGCGGTGCGGCAGCCTTTGCCCAAAAGAACTGGAAGTGGCTGGTGCCGGTGGCCATCGTGGTGCTGGCAGGCGGCTGGTGGCTGCTGAAGCCCAAGGGGGCAAAGCCCGCCAACGTGGATACTTCCTATACAGAAGCAGTGCCGGAGACCCGGGATGTCTCCAACACGCTCAGCGGCACTGGCACGCTGAAGCCTGCCAATACTTACAGCGTCAAATCGCTGGTGCCCGGCAAGGTGCTGACCGGCGGCTTTGAGGAGGGCGATATCGTGGAGGAGGGCACTGTGCTCTACACGGTGGATTCCTCCGATGCAACCACCAAGGTGGAGCAGGCAGCCATCACCCTGCAGCAGGCGCAGCGCAGCTACGACAAGACCGCCGACCATCAGTATGTGCGTGCCGAGGTGGCGGGCGTCGTCAGCAGCCTGAAGGTGAACAAGGGCGATGAGGTAAAGAGCGGTCAGGAGGTGGCCGTGGTGCGGGACAGCTCCAAGATGAATCTGGTGCTGGAGTTCCCGGCTGCGGATGCTGCTAACTTCTCGGTAGGGCAGACCGCCCAGGTGACGCTGGACGGTACTTTTGAGGTGCTGCCCGGCACTATTACCGCTGTGACCGGCACCGATGCCCTGAGCACGGGCAACCTGCTCACCCGCACTGTGACCCTCTCGGTGTCCAATGCGGGTGGTCTGACCACGGCACAGGCTGCAACGGCTACTATCAACGGGGTGAGCTCCATTGCAGCAGCCAACTTCCAGTATCAGGCCGAGCGTACCCTGACTGCGCTGGCTTCCGGTACCGTCACCGCCATCAATGTGCGGGAGGGCGGCAGCGTGAACAAGGACGATATCATCCTGACCCTCAGCGGTGAGGAACTGACAGAGTCCATCCAGTCTGCTTCCGAGACCCTGCGCGGCGCGGAACTGTCCATGCAAAATATGCAGGACGCCATGGATAACTACACCATCACCTCGCCCATCAGCGGCACCATCATCGAGAAAAATGCCAAGGTGGGCGATGCCCTGAGCACCGGCAGCGACCTGTGCACCATCTACGACCTGAGTTATCTGGAAATGACCATCAACGTGGACGAGCTGCAGGTCAGCAGCCTGAAGGTGGGGCAGTCCGTACAGGTGACCGCAGATGCCGTGAAGGATAAGACCTACGAGGGCTTGGTCACCCGTGTGTCCATGAAGGGTGATACCAGCGGCGGTACCACCACCTACCCGGTGACCGTGCGCATTGACGAGACCGATGGTCTGCGCCCGGGCATGAATGCCAACGCCGAGATCGTGGTGGCACAGGCTAAAAATGCGCTCACCGTGCCTAACGCCGCCATTGTGCGGGGCGGTTATGTGCTGGTGCGGCAGGATTCTCCCAGCGCCGTGAACGCCGATGATTCCATGAGCGCACCGGAGGGCTATGTGTATGTCAAGGTCAAGACCGGTGTCAGCGACGACAACTATACGCAGGTGACCAGCGGCCTGTCCGAGAGTGATACCATCGCCTACGACCCCAGCTCCGTGAGCAGCGACAGCTACTATGACGACGGCGGCTATGATGATATGGGCGGCGAAGTGATCGGCGGCGCCGGAAACAATGCAGACCTTGCCGAGGGCGGGGAGGAGACGCTGCCGGAGGAGACGGAAAACGGTGAAGCCCCCGCAGCGGACGCTGAAGAGCCCGCAGAGGGCATCGACCCCGCCGAGGCCGGCGCAGTCGTGGTGGATTGACGCAGGAGGGATGAATGAGCGCTCTGATCGAGTTTGATGCGGTGTGCAAGTACTACCAGATGGGCGATACCACGGTAAAGGCTGCCGACCACATCACCATGAAAATCGAAAAAGGCGAGTTCGTGGCCATCGTGGGTCAGTCCGGTTCGGGCAAATCCACTTGTATGAACATCATCGGCTGTCTGGATGTGCCCACCCACGGCACCTACCGGCTCAACGGCCGGGATGTGGGCAAGATGAACCGCAACGAGCTGGCCGCTGTCCGCAACGAAATGCTGGGCTTTATCTTCCAGCAATACAATCTGCTGCCCAGGCTGAACCTGATGGAAAACGTGGAGGTACCGCTGGTGTATGCGGGCATCTCCCGCACCGAGCGCCACATCCGCGCCCGGGAGGTGCTGGAGCAGGTGGGACTTGGCGACAAGCTGAAAAACCGCCCCAACCAGCTTTCCGGCGGCCAGCAGCAGCGCGTGTCCATCGCGCGTGCACTGGTGCGCAACCCGCCGGTCATTCTGGCGGACGAGCCCACCGGCGCGCTGGACTCCCATACCGGCCGCGAGGTGCTGGGGCTTTTGCAGCAGCTGCACAAGCAGGGACACACCGTAGTGCTGATCACCCACGACAATTCCATTGCCGTGCAAGCCGACCGCATCATCCGGCTGGAGGACGGTCAGGTGGTGTATGACGGCGACTCCCACGCACCGGAGGCCATGGTGCAGCCCACCCTGCTGCCCGAAACGCCGGAAAAGGAGGAACAGGCATGATCTTTGAAACCTTCCGGCAGGCTATCCAGAACGTGTGGAGCAACAAGCTGCGCACCTTTCTGACTATGCTGGGCATCATCATCGGCGTGATGGCGGTCATCGTCATCGTGGGTCTGGGCAACGGCATGACCAAGAGCATGCGGGACAGCTTTTCCGCACTGGGCACCAACACCCTCAGCATTCAGGTGTGGGGCTACGGCTCCCGTACCGTGCCGGTGGAGGAGATGTACGATATCTGCCAGCGGCATTCCGACCTGATCAAGGCGGTGTCGCCGCAGGTCAACTTCAGCGGCAAAGCCAGCGGTACGCTGAAGATCGGTACCACCAGCTACCGCTGGTCCAACATGAGCGGTGTGGACGAAAACTTTACCGAAATGAAGAATTACCAGATCGTTCAGGGGCGCGGCCTGCAGTACATGGATATGCAGGACAACAAGCAGGTCTGCGTCATCGGCGATTACCTCAACCGCGTAGCCTTTGGCGGCAACGGTGTGGGGCAGACGCTCAAGATCGGTGCCAACAAGTTCCGCGTCGTAGGTGTGCTGTCTGCCAAAGTCAGCGACCCCACCATGCAGCAGGGCAGCGATGACGATTGCGTTTACCTGCCCTACACCACCGTGATGCGGCTTTCCAGCCAAAGCATGGTGGACTGCTACACCGCCATGATGGCCGACGAAAGCCTTGCCAACGAGGCCAAGAGCACGATGGAAGAGGAATTGATGTCGATCCTCAAGACCGAAAACGGCTACTATGTGTACAGCGCCAGCGAGTGGCTGGAGGAAATGAACAAGATGATCAACATGGTCATCGTGATACTTACCGGCATTGCCAGTATCTCGCTGCTGGTGGGCGGCATCGGCATTATGAACATCATGCTGGTGTCTGTGACCGAGCGCACCCGTGAGATCGGCATCCGCAAGGCGCTGGGAGCAAAGGAGCGCACCATTCTGGCGCAGTTTGTGGTGGAAGCAGCCACCACCTCCGCGCTGGGCGGCGTTTTAGGCATTGCGCTGGGCTATGCGGTGTCCATGGCGGCAAACAAGGTGCTGCCCATGTTCATGACCGATACCACCGTTACGGTAAGCCCCTCCTTCAACTCCATTGTGGTGGCCTTTGGCATCTCGGTGGGCATCGGCGTGCTGTTCGGCTACCTGCCGGCACGGCGCGCAGCCCGGCTGAACCCCATTGAAGCATTGCGCTACGATTGATCGCGGCGGCGTGATAAACAAAGAACAAGAGGTACGACCAATGAAAAAACGGATTCTCGCATTTCTGCTGGCGGTCAGCATTGCGGTGTCGGTGCTGGTGCTGCCGGTCTCGGCGGCCAGCATCAACAACACGGCCCTGCAGACGGCTATTACTCTGGGCGCTGTGCCCACCGGTCAGGAACTGAGCGCTAACATTACCCGCGGTGCCTTTGCCAAAATGCTGGTGTCCTTTTCCACTTACCGGGAGAGCGTAGGCGCACAGGGCACGGTGGGCACTTTGTACCGGGATGTGCCCGGCAGCTCCCAGTGGGCACCCTACATCCGCATTGCAGTGCAGCAGGGCTGGATGAACGGTTACACCGACGGCTCCTTCCGCCCGGACAACACCGTTACGCTGGAAGAGGCCTGTGCGGCGGTGCTGAAGCTGCTGAGCTATAAGACCACCGACCTGACCGGCTCCTTCCCGCAGGCACAGCTGAACAAGGCGCAGCAGATCGGTCTGCGCGATCAGCTGACCTGCACGCAGGGACAGGCCATGACCTACGAGCAGAGCACCCTGCTGCTGTACAACGCCCTGCGCGCCAACACCGCCAGCGGCAGCGCTTACGGCAGCTCACTGGGCTTTACGGTGTCCAACGGTCAGGTGGATACCTCTTCGGTGCTGCTCAAGAGCCGCAAGGGTCCCTTTGTAGCAGAAGAGGGCACCCAGCTGCCCTTTACGCCGGTGAGCGTCTACCGCAACGATAAGGCCTCTGCTTCGGCAGAGCTGAACAAGTACGACGTGTACTATTACAGCGAGAGCCTGCAGACGGTGTGGATCTACACCCGCCGCGCCGCAGGCCGCATCACGGCAGTATCGCCCAGCGCCAGCGCGCCTACCGCGCTGACCGTGGCGGGCAGCAATTACACACTGGGCAGCTCTGCCGTGGCGTCCAAGATCTCCTCCCTGAACGGCGGCGGCGTGGGCGAAGTGGTCACCCTGCTGCTGGGCATGGACAACGAGGTAGCCGATGTGATCACCGGCGAGGAAGCCGACAGCGTGTTCTATGGCGTGGTGCAGACCGCTACCCGCAGCCTTGTAGAGGATAACGGCGCAGACGTGCTGCAAAAGATCTCGGTGATGTGCACCGACGGCATTACCCGCACTGTGAATATCGACAAAAGCCTGAACTACCCCACCGGCTGGCTGGTGGAGATCAGCGTGACCCCCGAAGGGGAACAGGTGACCGCCATCGAGTCCAAATCGGTCAGCGGCACCATCAACGACACCGCCACCGCGCTGGGGGACTATACTCTGGCCGATGACGTACAAATTCTGGATACGACATCGGAGGGGTTGGCTGGGACGGTTCGTCCCAGCCGAATAGCGGGGACAAAGCTGAACACGCTGGCTGTGCGTTACTATACGCTGAATGAGCAGGGACAAATCGACCGCCTGATTTTGAACGACGTCACAGGTGATCTGTGGAAATACGGCGTGCTGGACGATGTGAAGAATCTGGCCTTCAACGCCAGTTCCATTCTGGGCACTCTGACCGGCAGCGGCTCCTCCGGCTCGGGGGATAGCTCTTCCGGGGACAGTTCTTCCGGCGGCACCACCAACACGACCACCGTGGCGGACGATCTGCGCAGTGTGCTGGTGCCCACCACCAGCGAGATCCTGTGGGGCGTGATCGACGGCTCGCTGCTGAGCACGGTCTGGAACCGCATCACCAGCAGTTCCGGCTCGCTGCTGAGCATCGGTCTCAAGCAGCTGGCCAACATTACCGGCCAGCCTATGAGCACCATCCTCAATTTTGTGGGCGGCGGCGCTACCTACATCTGCTACGTCAACGGCAGTCAGGCCAGCTTTTCCACCTCCATCAAGTATCCGGTGCTGGCGGGCGGTTTGGCAGTGCGGCAAAACGTGAACGGCACTGTAAAGGCCATGATCCAGCTGATGCCCATGAAGATCGATCAGGTGGGTGCAGCCTCGGTGATGAGCAACGGCACCCGCTACGAGACGGCTGACGATATGCAGGTGTACCTATGGTACAAGGGGCAGTATTACGCCACCAAGCTCTCTGAGGTGAACTCTGAGGGCTACTACCTGACCGGCTGGTACGATAACTTTGGCTGCGCAGCAGGCAAGCGCGTGCGGGTGATCGTGGCGGTCAAAAAGGACTGATGGACTACTATGACCCCCGGCGCAGGGCGCTGCGGGCGATACGGCAGCTGCTCTACCCGCGCGAGTGCCCCTTCTGCGGCCGGGTGCTGGGGGATGTACGAGATTGCCCGGACTGTGCAGTGCAGCTGGAAACGCTGCGTCGCAAGCCGGGCATCCGGCTGGACCCGGCGCAGCACTATATCAGCAATCTGGCCGGTGCGGCTGCGCCCTACCGTTACAGCGGCTGTGTGCGGCGCGGCATCCTGAACGCAAAGTATCAGGGCAAGCCGTGGCGGGCTGTGGAGATGGGCAACCGTCTGGTACAGCTGGCCTTTGGCGGTGAACTGACCGTGCAGTACGGCGAGCTGCTCCCGCAGCCGGTGCCGTGGGCGGCCATCGGGTACGACCTGATCGTACCGGTGCCGGCCTCCGGTAAAAGGCGCGGCTACAATGTGCCGGAACTGATGGCGCTGCCGCTGGCCAAGGCTATGGAGGTGCCGTTGGCACCGCAGGCACTGGAGCGCACCCGCGCCAAACGGCATCAGGCCGGTCTGCCGCTGGAACAGCGCATAGCCAACGTGGCAGGTGCTTTCCGGGCGGCACAGCCGCAGCAGCTGGAGGGCAAGCGCATCCTGTTGGTGGATGACGTCATCACCACCGGCACAACAGCTGCCGCCTGCGCGCAGGCACTGCTTCACGCCGGGGCAGACAGCGTATTCGCGCTGGCCTTTGCCACGGTGGAGTTTGGCGCACCGCCGGACGACACCACCCCCATCCATGAGGACGATGAGGAAGATGTGTATCGCGATTTTTGAAAATAACGCTCTTTCGCGCATCCTTTTGGCGGGCAAAAGCCGGGACAGTAAAATGTAAAAACTGCATCAGAAATTTGGAAAAAGCGCTTGACAAAACGGGAAAAGTCGGGTATACTAATCAAGCTGTGAGCGACAAAAGCAAACAGATATCCGGGTGTAGCGCAGTTTTGGTAGCGCGCTTGAATGGGGTTCAAGAGGCCGTGAGTTCGATTCTCGCCACTCGGACCATTTGCTTCTCAGTCGAACAGCCTTCGGGCTGGCTCGACTGGGGAGCTTTTTTCATTTTTCCACAATCTTCCTCGGCAATGTTGAAATAGATGGTCAGTTCCGTGTTGCTCACCTCAATCTTGCTGACAAAGGTATCAATCAGGCGGCGGCGGTATGCCTTGGTTTTCTCGCTGGGGGCAATAAGGAACTGTTCCAGCAGGTACAGAACTTCTTCCTTGGAGAAGACCGGGTACTTCGGCTCGGATTCCAGCGATGACAGCTGATAAGAAAGCGTGTCTGCCTGCTGTTCCAGTTCGGCAAGACGGTTGGTCAGCATAGCCCCGGCGGTGCCGTTCTCCAAAGCGGACAGCAGATTCTTTGCCTTGCGCTGCACGTCGGCAAGCTCGTGCTGCAATGCTTCCTTCTCCGGGTTGGGCTGGTTCAGTTCGGCGGTTTGGGCTGCGATTACGCTGTCTGCAATGCGATCCATCACGTCCGGCTGCAACACGTCGTTACAGACGGTGCGGATCACCAGACCTTCCAGCTCGTCCTTCGGGATGTTCCGGCGGTGGCAGTCCTTGCACGGACAGTTGTAGTAGAAGTACACCTCGCCGTTGCTGCTGTGGCCGGACACGCCCTTCATGGCAGTGCCGCACTCGCCGCAAAACAGCTTGCCGGACAGGATGTAGTCCGCGCGGTCATTGCGCGGGGAACGGCTCTGGCGGTTACGAATAAACATCTTCTGCGCCCTCTCCCATAGATCGTCGTCAATAATGGCCGGTACTGCGCCCTCAATGCGCACATCAAACTTGGGGCTGACATACACGCCCCGGTACACCTCGTTCTGGATGATGCGCACCACGCTGGATTTATTGAACGGGTTGCCCCGGCTGGTGCACAAGCCTTGTTCATTCAGGTGTGCAACGATAGCAGAGGACGCAGCCCCGGCGGCGTACTGCTCAAAGATATACCGAACGGCGGCAGCCCCGGCAGGGTCGATGATATACTTCTTGTCCTTGTCCACGGTAAGGCCAAGGGGGCGGGAACTGCCAATAGCCTTGCCCTTCAAGGCACTTTCCCGCATACCGCGCCGCACCTTCTCGGCCAGTTCGGCAGAGTAGTATTCGGCAAGGGCTTCCATCAAGCCCTCCACAATGATACCACCGGAACCTTCAACGTTGGCTTCTGCGGCATAGAGCAGCTCTACGCCGTTGTCGCGGAGCTTCTTTTTATAGATGATGCTGTCATACCGGGAGCGGGCAATGCGGTCTGTTTTCCAGCAGATCACATAGTCGAACATCCCTTTCCCAGCATCGGCGATCATCTGCTGAAACTCCGGTCGGTCGTCCGTCTTGCCGGAGATATGCCGGTCAATGTATTCATGCAGGATGACCATGCCATGGATACGGGCGTAAGTTTCGCAGTCCCGGCGCTGGCCCTCAATGGACTGCTCCGTTTGATGGCTACCGCCGGAGTAGCGATAGTATGCCACCAGACGCCGACCGCCTACCTCTTGCAGTTCCTTTTTGCGAGGCATAAATACCACCTTTCAGAAAATTAGAATGTTTCCACAGCTGAAACGTTGAATACCTGAGTATCGTCTAACAACCTGCATCTTTCGTCTAAAAGCGCAGGTTGTTAGACGATAACAGAACGAAACGAAATATAAGCACTACTTACCAGAACGAAGTTTTTGTTTCTGGACGATCTCAATACAGGAAAAAACAGGAAGAATGCGAATGGCTGCATAAATCACTGCAAGCCAAAGGGGCTGTGCATAGAAAACAAGGTACAGAAAAACGAGAATGGGCAGAACGCCATAGCGAAGGCAGTAGCCAACAACACCAAACCATGTTTCGGGGACAAAATATTCAGGGTTGAACATTCTCTGAAAAAGGGTAGGCCCCGGATCAGGATCAGGAGTAACAGAGAAACTATGATACGAAGAATAATCGGCGGAAGGTGAATTGACATCGTAATCTTCATAAGAATCATCGTAATCGTAGTCCGTATGCAAATAGTTAGATTTCTTCTTGCTGGAACCGCCAACCTTACCGGTATAACTTAAACCAGTTCCGGGTGCAGAAACACGGTAGCTGGCACCGCGCTTGGAGTTGACCGTAACGCCGCCGTGCTTTCCACCGAAGCTGATGCTTGCGCTTTTCTTGTTCGAGTTCAGTTTCACACCGGGAGCAATCTTAATACTTTTGCGAAAACGTAAACCCATAAAAACACCCCATATTTAATTTTATAGATACACGAAAAAGCCTACCGGGCCTGTCTCCCGGTGGGCTTTTTCTTTTTGCGCGGATTTACTGGTGATTCTTCAGCCACTCAGAAGCGGCACGTTGAAGAACTAACCGGCGGTAGTACACGATTCGCTCTCCGGCGGCTCGTTCTTTTCCCGAAGGTCTTTGAACTCGTCGCTCTCGGCAATGCGCCGGGCTTCCTTATCGGGTATTGCTGTGCTCTGGGCTGCGGATTCTGCGGAACGGTCAAAAACGTTATGCACATACTTCAGAATCACGTCACGTTCCTGCGGGTCCAGATCAAGGAACGCTTCAATTACGGAACGCTGCTCCCTGCTCAGATCGTATTCCGTGGACAGCCGATCCAGCACGCTTGCCCGCGTCTGCTCAAACATTTCGCCCTCGCCGGTGCGGAGCCAACGCTCATTGACCCCGAACTCACGGCAGATAGAAAGAACCGTTCTATCGGAAGGGGTGGCTTTGCCACTCTCGAACAGACTGATAGAAGAAGTGGTCATACCGATGCGCTTCGCAAATTCGGACATGGTTAAATCAGCCTGTGCGCGTACAGCGTGGATTCTGCTTTTCACTATGTTGTCACCTCCTTTAAGGCAATTATAGCACGAAAAGTTTAATCATTCAACAAAAATGCGAAAAAACCCTATTGACAATATTAAATGATTAAACTATAATGGGGCTATAAATTGAACTACTCAACAAAAGGAGGTGAAGGAGATGAAAATTGTAATCACTGGCAGCGAAAAAGAAATTGCCGCCCTTGTATTAGCGGTACAAGGACGGCAAAAGGCTGAGAGCTTAACGATTGGTGGGGTCAGTACCAAGGCTCACGGCAATGATCTGATCGTAGAACACGGTCAGAATGGGGAAGTTCACAACGGGAGTTGTGGCTTCGAACCGAGCATCCCTTAACAGAATGAACTCGCCGCTTCCAGCGGAACGCTCTTCATCGGGGCTATCAGCCTTAGAAACAGCTTCAAGAGCCGCAGAGTTGAGCGTCTGTGCAACGGTAACATTCAAATTGTCTGTTTTTTCATCAAACACGGGAATGCCGCTGATGATGCCAGCGGCGGTGACAAGAAACAGGCGATTTGTTTCAAATCCCTTAAGGGAAATGGAATGAGCGTATCCGGTAAGGATAGCCTTTTTAGTTAACGACAGGCTCATTTTTACACCTCCTTTCTGTGGTTATTGTACCACGGTGGGAGGAGATGGGCAACACGAGAGCGATAGAAAGGGGGTGAGAAAGCGTGATCCACCAGAAAGCATTTGACGAACTCGACGTGGACGAAGTACTGAAACACTACGACTACAAGCCGGAAGAGATTCATTGCAACGGCATAGGAATCGGCGTGTGGCGCAAGGAAGAAGCGTTTCAGAAGTTGGGAGAAATCGGGGCAGCCGTGAGATTTATTGACCACAAAGCAAAAGCCCGGATCGAGTTCAACTACGACCCGGACTTCCCGGCGGCGCTACTTATCACCAATGGCACCATATTATAGCACGACGGGAAGGAGCAGACAACAAAGGAGCGTGAGAGCATGAGCGAGAAGGACAAGAGCCAGAGTAAGGAAATGGCCGAACTGCTGGCAGAAAACCCGGAAGCAGCAACCTATATCGCAGGCGTGGTTCAGGGCATGAAGCTGGCAAAGGCTGGTGCACAGGCACCGGAAGACAAGAAGGAGAGTGAACCGGCATGAGGAACTTTATTATGTGGTTCTACGGCGTGGATGCCGCCCGGGCAGCCGCACGGGAACCGGTTGTATGGTTCGCACTGATCGTCACCATTGCTGCCCTGCTGACATGGGGCTGGTGCAGCATCAGCTACACCACGAAGCTGGAACAGAAGGTGAACCTGCTGGAAGAGCGTGTCCGGCGGTATCGCTGGGAGTGCGAACGTTTAGAGCTGGAAAAGCAGTTGAAGCGGGAGCATGCCAGATGATGGGCGCGGCGGCGGTGGCGGTCGTCGTGGTGTGTGCGGCGATGTACACCATCTTTGAAGTGATAGAGCGTAGGAAGCGCAAAAAGTTTGCGGAGGATATCCGGCGCTACATCCAGAACCACAAGGGGGAATGGACCGGTGATAATAAAGACCTGCGTTGACTGCGGGGCGGTGATCCTTTCAAATAACGTCACCGCCCGGCGGTGCCCCGTTTGCGCAGAACGATTTGCGGAACGGGTACGCAAGAAGTATAAGAACCCGCCCGCTGATCCACTGACCGCCGATGTGCGCAAGGCGGACGCAGCGGGCAAGTCATACGGGTACTGGCGCTTGGACGAACTGCTGAAAGAGCAAAAGGCCCGGGAAGAGCTGGATAATCTGATCGAGAGGAACAGAGAGCGGAGGGAGCGGAAGGAACATGAACAACAGCAAGAAAAGGCATGATGGCGGGGCGTACCGCCGGTTCGACACGCTGACCACGCTGTACTGCCGCCCGTGCAAAGACCGCCGAAAGTCCCGGCAGACGCAGCAGCACAAGAAAAAGAAAGGCAGGAAGAACAGATGATCCTGATTATGCTGACCACAATTCTGGCGGGAACGCTGGTTCTGGCCGTGATCCTGACCGCTCTGCTGTGCTGGGCGCTGGCAACACCGGCGTTCTGCGGCGGGACGGTGGCGCTGATGTGGCTGCTCCTGCTGATCGTCTTTGTGGCGGTGGACGGTATCGACCCGCGAGATTGACGGCGACGGTCTGGGCGCACCGGATCACGCCCGCCATGCAGCCGGAAACGTGGGGACGCAGACGGCTGCCCCGGCCATTCCGACAGTCGGGGGTCCTACCTACTGAGGACTGAAAGAATACATAGGGCGGCCCGCATGGGTGGGCGGCAGCCTGTCAAGCCGCCCGTTTTATGGAGTATGCAGGCGCGTCCGGGGGTGTAGCCCCGGAGCCGGTTCGATTCCGGGATGCTCCACCAGACCGAAGATTCACACCAATAGAAAGGACAAAAGATGGAGAAAAGATGGGATGCCTATTTGGCTGTCGCTCTGGATGGCGATGATGTCGAAATTCAGGTTGACGGCCACGCGGGAGATATCGCGCAGATCGCGGCTATGGCACTGGCTGACGTAATCGTGCAGTCCAGCCCGAAAAAGGAACAGGCGATTAAGATGCTGGACGACATGAAGAACCGGTTGGACGGTATGCTGGATGATGCATGGAACGCCCGCAGTAGCGAGATTGAATACGGAGAGCGGCAGAGCGTCCGGTGGCACTGTGAAAAGGATACCGCTATCGAGGAAGCGATGGCAAGGCTGAAAGACAACACGGACACCGGGTGCTTCGGTGACTGTGCTGCCTGCTCTGGCGCTGCTGTGGACGACTGGGCGGGCACCGGCAGCAGGCCGCAGGATGCAGACGACGGCCTGCCTTCGTAAGGAGGACGACTACATGGATAAGAGCAAAACGCATATTCTGGCGTTTTTCACGGGCCATGATGCGCCGGAGAAGAAAAGTGTCTATGTGGAAATGAACGGGCAGGGAGATGAACTGACCCGGCTTGTAGCGAGCGTTGCTATCAAGATGTTTTCTCTGGGCACCACCAACAAGAATATTATTCAGATGCGCAAGCAATACCTGTTTGACATCATCAACAAGTGGCTGGATGAAGACAGCGTACAGGACATTGAGCTGAAAGAATATTCGTATGAAGCCACTGGTACTAGTGACGTGGGCGGAAATGTGCCGTCCTGAAAGGAAGTCGTGTTATGAGCAAGAACATTGCAGAACTGGTCGTGAAGATGAAGAACGAAACTTCGCTCAGTGTGGAAACAATGGGAGACAGTACGGATCAAGTTTATATGGCGGCAATAGCAGTTGCACACACTGTTGCAGATGCCAGCAACGGCAACCGCAAGAAGGCAGAAGCCGTCATGACCATGGCGAAAGCAATCATCGCCGAACGGTTTGAATCCATATGGAAGCGCGAGTATGGCAACGCACCTGCCGCTGAACCTGTTGCCACTGCCGACACGGCAGAAAAGCGGAATGATCCTTCCGCCAGCCAGCCCGGCGACGTGGACAGCATGATGGAGAAAATTATTGCAGATGCAATGAAGCAGGCAAAGGAAAATCCGGGTCAGGCGCAGGGCGTGATGTTCAAGGTCCCGGCAGGTGATATGCCCATGGAAGAAGTGGTAAAGCACATCATCAGTGCGGTGGACAAGCAGGCACGGAAAGACCAGAACGGGGGCTGAACCTATGAGCGTGAAAGTAACCGGCGTTGTTGCTGTCCCTCTGCTGCATATCCTGCGGGAGTTTGCCGCAACGGCAGACCTGACCGGGAAGCCCACCAGATACCAGGAAGGCGCTGCACAGTTTGCGGCGCGGAAGGAACGGAAAGCCAATGACGACGACCGATCCTGAACACGGCACGCGGGAATGGTCCGAAGACCCGGTGGGTGACCTGCTGAAAATGTATCAGACGATCAAAGATGCGTTTGAGAAAATCACAGAGGACGTCAAGCGATTCTATGAAGGACTGGACGACCTGACACATACGCTTTTACCGCCGGAAAAACCGGGATGGGCCGTTCACAACAAGCGCCGTTACCGGACACGCAGGGTTCAACCAAAGCTCCGCTTGAATGCGGTGCCACTGGGCACTGGCACCTACTTATATAAGGCAAAAGAAATGAAGAACCTTGCTAGATCCACAAAGACCAATTCAGCCCCGAAGAAGGGCAAACAGAAGAGTGAACAGTGTCAACATACGTTCCGTATCACGTCGCAGCGGTGCGCGCCCTGCGATGGGTACAACAAGGAATGCGAAGAATATAGTGTGACACACCACAAAACAAACTGAATGTAGCCGCCCGGCCAGAGCTTTCAGCAGATAAGCAGCAGTTGTCATGTGTGAAGGCCGGGCGGCTTTTTATATGGCGCAGAGTGTGTCAGCAGCACGCTGGGAGCGGGGTCGAACCCCGCCTGCGCCGCTTTGCTCGCATATTCCATGGAAGCCGGTCAAGGTTTGTTCATCTTCCAAAACTGGCAGGGAAATACGGATGCTGAAAAAGCAGCGCTAACCTTCCGTATAAGGCGGCGAAAATCCGACCTGTCCGTATTTTCTAAACCGTGCCCGCATGGCAGTCCAGCATAAGCTGAACGGCACGTCGCAGCGTGAGCGCAGAAACGCCCTGTCCCAATTGCCCAGGCAAAAGGCAGCAGACCCGACCGCAACGGGTCGCCCACCGCGCCACCTCTCTTGCGCGGTGGGTTTTGATATGCGGGTGTAGAAGGAAGTTGTCTGCTGTCCTGATCCCCAAGCGGCAGGCAAGCCGGTTCGATTCCGGCCACCCGTGCAAGAACAAAAGCAGAAGGGAGAAGAACAATGAAAGGGTACTACATGACGTTCAGGTACAGACTGTGCGGGAAGACCTTCACCAACGGCGGAACTGGTGATAAAGAGACAGCCTGGACCACAACGGCAAATGCGACGTTTGCCGCCAGTGGAATTGGGCCGTTGAAGGAACTTGAAAACCAACCGCTTGTGCATGAAACGCATTGCTGCGAAGACGGCAGTTTCGGCGTTGCGGATTTTCTGGGAATGAAGTGGGCAGAAGATGGCGAAATTGTGGCAGATTATTTGATCGGCAGCAGCCCGTGCCAGGACTTACCCCATAAAGCAAGGTGGGGTGACAAGAAGTGATCCACCTTGGAGACATCACAAAGATACACGGCGACCAGATAGAACCTGTGTATTGCATCACCTTCGGTAGTCCATGTCAGGATTTGTCCATTGCAGGACGCAGGGCAGGACTTGCGGGAAAACGGTCTGGATTGTTCATGGAAGCGGTTCGGATCATAAAAGAAATGAGGAGGGCGACACATGGAAGTTATCCAGTTGTCGTTATTTGGGAAAATGTTCCCGGAGCGTTCAGTTCAAATGGCGGAGAAGACTTCCGCGCCGTGCTGGAAGAACTTGCCCGCGTGGAACAACCAGACGCTTCAATTCCTAGACCTCCGAGGGGGGGGCAGATGGAGCAAAGCCGGAGAAATTGCCGGAAATGGATGGTCCTTGGCTTGGCGACAGCTCGACGCTCAATATTGGGGAGTGCCCCAGAGAAGAAAGCGTATCGCTCTTGTCGTGGATTTTGCAGGGCGAAGTGCCGGAGAAATATTATTTGAGCGCGAAAGCCTGCCGGGGCATCCTGACCAGAGCATCCCGACGTGGCAAGAAGCTGCAAGAACTGCTGGAAACCGCCCTGCTGGAAATGATCGAATGGTGGGCCAGCAGGGGGGGCGGAACGCAGCCTACACCTTGAAAATACGTTCGGGATGCGCAGGCGGCGGCAAGGGTCCGCTGGTGCAGACAGAGAAAACCGGGACGCTATCGACGCTCCAAGACCAGACGCTTTTCCAATTGATTCAAGAACCGACGTATTGCATTAGCGGCAATACGGTAGATAGAGCGACAAACCAAAACGGAACAGGAGTAAGAGAAAATGGCAGCTTCACCGTGAATACGGTTGATCGCCATGCTGTGGCGTACAAAGTTCCAGTCTTAAACGACCAGGGCGGCGGCAAGATGGATGTGTCGTATGACGTGGTGGGAACATTAAGGGAAAATGCAAAAGGCCATGACCCGATTGTTCTTGATGCACTGCCGTTTGATACTACACAACTAACCAGCCCGCAGAACGGAAGTAACCCGCACTGGGGCGACCCGTGCCATCCTTTGGCTGCAAGCGCGCATACGCCATCCGCCGTTGTGAAAGTGTTTGATGCACGAGAAAATGGCGACGGCCAGATAGTGCCGACCATTACGGGCGACCACGAAAGCAGAATCATGGACTACACCGCTATTGCAGTTGACTTGTACAATGGAGCCGTGACGGGAGATACGGCCACATCTATCACCTGCCGGAGCATAGCATCACATTCCGGGCCGCAGGTCATGGAAAGCTATGGAATCGGGAACGGACAGGCTCATGCGTCGGTCACAAAAGAAAAGTCTGGCACACTGGACACGATGCACGATGCGCAGGCAGTTGCAATAGAACACATGGAACTGCCGAAGAAGATTGCCTGGATCGTGCGCCGACTCACACCGACAGAGTGCGAACGCCTGCAAGGCTACCCGGACGGGTGGACGGACATTGGAGAATGGACGGACACCAAAGGGAAAAAGCACAAGACGGCAGACAGCCCGCGTTATAAGGCACTGGGAAACAGCATCGCGCTTCCGCAATGGTTCTGGATCGCCCAGAAAATGAAGCAATGCCTTCCAGCGGGCGCAACGCTGGGCAGCTTGTTTGACGGAATCGGTGGCTTTCCTCTGGTGTGGGAGACTACATACGGGAAAGGCACGGCACGCTGGGCAAGTGAGATAGAAGAGTTTCCAATCGCGGTGACGAAAAGGAGGTTTGGAAGTGACAGCGAAAATGAAGGCAATTCTGGTACTGTTCTTTGCGGCGGAAATTGTCAATGCCACAAAAGTTGCGGTGATGCAGAGACGCATTGATGATCTGGAAGGGCAGCGTATTATCTATTCCGCCCGTCTGGCAAACTGGCAGGACAGAGCAATTCAGGATGAAGAAGTTATCGACCAGTTACAGACTGCCGCCAATGAAAATGCCCTGCCGGATGGGCTGACAAAGGAATATGCCGGGAAATTTCTGTGCACGGCGTACTGCACAGAAAAATACCAGCATATTTGCGGCACCGGCGACGGCATCACCGCCAGCGGCGCACCGGTGACGGCGGGGCTGACCGTTGCAGCAGACGAAAGCCTGCCATTTGGAACGGTTCTGTACATAGAAGGCATTGGCGTGCGCGTTGTGCAGGATCGCGGTGCAGCTATTCAGGGCAACAAGCTGGACGTGGCTGTTTCTGGCAGTCATGATGATGCGCTGAACTGGGAAGGGTACGGTGAACACCGGGTCTGGATTATAAGAGAGGTCAAGTGATGGATAAAGAACAGCTTGCGATCGCACGGTTGCAGGACGCTGCAAGGCTTTCGGAACATCGGTACAAGAAACCGCTGATGGTCACATACTCTGGCGGCAAGGATTCACAAGTGCTTGTGGCACTGGCTGAACGTGCCGGAATCAACTTTGAGGTGGTCAACAGCCACACCACAGCAGATGCGCCGGAGACGGTCTATTTCATCCGTGAGCAGTTCAAAGCGATGGAAGAACGTGGAATCAAATGCTCCATTGTCATGCCACGGTACAAGGACAAACCTGTGTCCATGTGGACGCTGATTCCTCAAAAGCTGATGCCGCCCACACGACTTGTGCGGTATTGCTGTGATGTTTTGAAAGAGAACACTGGCAAAAACCGATTTATTGCAACAGGTGTGCGGTGGGCTGAATCCACAAACAGAAAGAAAAACCGTGGAACGATGGAATTTAACCATCGTGACAAGGAAAAGCGAATCATCCTGATGGGAGACAATGATGAAAAGCGGCAACTCTTTGAAACCTGCAACCTCAAGGGAAAAATGACCGTCAACCCTATTGTAGATTGGTCTGACGATGATGTTTGGAATTACACGCACAGCGAGCACTTGCCCATCAATCCGCTTTACTGTGAAGGGCAAAAACGTGTTGGCTGCATCGGCTGCCCTATGGCTGGTAGGGGGGGCAGACAGCGTGAGTTTATGCGCTGGCCGCAGTATGAAAAGCTCTATATCTCTGCATTCGATAGGATGTTGGAAGAAAGGTACGAGCAGCTGGGCGTGGAGAAAAGCGCTTTGCGACCGATGACTGGCAAACAGGAATGGACGTTTTTCGCTGGTGGATGGAAGACGACAACATCAGCGGTCAGTTGAGCATGGACAATTTGATGGGGGAAGAACGGTGAAAACAGAAAAGGAGAAGCGGAAATGGACTGGGATGAAATTCAGAACGAGTTTGACCGGGCATACGGAATGTCATGCAAGCCGTCGGGATTGCAGAAGTACAAGCCGGGGCATATTTTTGACGAGAATATGTCGGTCAAATGGAACAAGGACAAGCTGGAAGAGGAAAACAAAAAATTCCGGGACGAAGTTAGCCGCCTGAATACGGCAAAAAACAAAGCTCTGCTGGCCGTACACGAACTGGTCTACCAGAAAATACAGGACGACGTGGGGCATAACCTGTCCAGAACTGCGGCAGAAAAGATTTTCAACTACGCCTACGACAATAAACACGCCTACGGTTTCCATGAAGTGCGCTGGGAACTGGAACGGCTGGTTGAGCTGGTTTCTGAAATTCTTGAAATGTCGAAAAGCAGGAAGAAAAAGCAGAATGAGAAATAAAGGCAGACAGCCATATTTGCCACGATCTGATAACACCGGTAGCCTGTCCGTACATAAACGCATAGCAAAAGGACGAAAAATGAAAAAGTTCTTTCTGACCATTGCTCTGCTGGCATCACTGCTGTTATGCAGCTGTGGTAGCGAAGCGGACAAGGCCAATTACAATATCTCGAAGCAGGCAGATTACTTCGAGAGTGAGCGCAAGATCACAGTCTACAATGCCAGAACGGATACAGTCATTTTGGAAGCAGAAGGCTATATGTCTATCTCCAACAACAGCAACAACGAGCTGGTTTGCACTGTGAAAATTGGGCCGGACACCTACCGCAAAAACTATATCTATCTGAACGACTACACAATGTATGTCGTGGAGGATATCACGGGCACGCACACTGACCCGTACCACTACAAACTTTATTTCCACACCGACATTCTTCCGTCGGTCGAAGCGAAGTCATAAATTCTGGCAGGCAGCCGCCCGGTGCGGCGGCTGCCTTTTATATGAGCATGGGACAGGCCCCGCCCGGTTCAAGCCCGGAAGTGCCCACCGACAGAAAAAATAAATAGAAGGGAGCAAACGATGACAAAGTTCAGTATTATGCTGTTTGGCATTGACAGTTATACAAAGGAAAATTTGTATCTACCGTATAAGCTGGAAGCAAGAAATGCGAATGCAGCAGTCCGCGAAGCAAGGAAACACGCAAAGAGCGCCTACCCTGAGTTCATCGAAGATGGAGAGCCGGACGTGGAGGTGGCGAAAAGATGAAACTTTCTGCACTGGCTGCCCAGATCAAGAACTGCGGGCATTGTGAGGTAATCAACAACGGCGGCAGAATTTTTGTCGGAACAGGGAGCGCCTTTTACTGTATGGACGGTTATCCCAGAACACAGGACGCGGGAGAGCTGGGCGCTATGCTGGGCATTCCGCAGAAGAAGATGAAGAACATCTTCTACCATGAAGAATACACCATCGACGGAAAACTGTACGGCGTGAGGTGGGAAGACGAGCCGGAACATGAAGGAACCACCTCTGAAATCAAGACGCGGATCGTTATCAACGGAGAAGAACTTATCGCGTTGCGAAATCCTGACGGCAGCGTCGGGTTTATCCGGTCGGAATTGTTGAAGCCGGTGGAGGGTGAGCTGAACAAGGAGTTTGCGCAGATTTGTGTGCGCCCTACCAATCAGGATTGCCGGTTTATCTATGCTGTGAAGGACGGAATGATCCTTCGGGCACTGATTGCGCCTATGAATATCAAAGATGACGTGGCGAACGATCTGGACGAAATCATAGCGGAGCTAATGTCCAGACGACAAAAACAAATCATCGAAAAGATGCACGATGACTTGCAGGACTTGGCCGCCCAGGAAGCAGCGGAGAAAGCCAAGCGGATTGAAAATCGGGAGGAAAAATAATGGATGCTGTAGAAGAAGATGTCCGTTTGCTGGTCAAAAAGGAACTGAGAGCCGCAAACCAGAACTTCCCGATGTTCCATAGCGCACATGAAGGGTGGGCTGTGATCCGGGAGGAAATGAGCGAAGCGGAAGCGGAACGCTATCTGCTGGACAGGTGGATTGAAGAACGCCTGTGGAACGAAGTTAAGGGCGATTTGCAAATCCCGAAAGAAGACCTGAAGGAAATGCAGTACCGCGCCGTCCACATGGCGGTTGAAGCAATCCAGCTGGCGGCGATGATCTGCAAGCTGGAACGGAGCCAGCGCCGGTGGCCGGAAAAGATAAGAGAACTCTTCTAAAGAAAGGCGGAAAGCATCATGACTTTGACCAAAGAAACCATCGAAAAGGCCGTCAACTGGTGGGTGGAAAAAGCGACTGCCAACCAGCCGCATAGCAATGGGGATAACGGCTACACGTCTATTGTGACGTGTCTACTTGCGGATTCTACGGCAAAGAAAATCTCAAAGAAACAGGTTGAAGTTTTCAAAAAAGAACTGGCAATGAGGATTGAGAAAGAAGCAAAGGCGTGGGCAAAAATCTCCGTTGGGTGTGACTATGGGCCATGCGTGATGTTGGAACAGGCCGCTCTTGAAGCAGGCATTCCGGCTGCAAATTTCCCATTCAAGACGTGGATGTACATTTCAGAAAAAGACGGCATAGTGGTGCGCGACGGGTACGGAGCGCCGCCTGTAAGAATTTGAGGTGACAGCATGGACAAGAAAAAAGATACCCCGGCGGAAGTCGAAACCGTCACGGTGACAATGAGCCGCCCGGTGGCGGAAGCTGTGCAGGCTGCTTGCGAGATGTATCTGCGCCTGCACATGGGACAGTTCAATGATCTTGCGGAAGACCTCTGCATGGTGAAGCACTATGCCGATATGGATGCAAAGCGATTCAAAAACGCAGAGGACGAAAAAGAAGATTTTTACCGGGCACTGGAAAATCGGAACATGATGCAGGACGACATGGATAGAGCTTATCAGATGTTTGCCTGTCACCCACTTATCGAAGACGGTATGCGCATTCCGTACCGGGCAGAACAGGTCTGGCTTGGTATCCGTCATGCGCTGGCGTGGCACGATAAGCCGGAGGGCGACTGGACGAATGTGAGCTTTGACAAGCGGCTGAACCGTTCGGATCAGCCGCAGCCGATAGTAAAGCTAAATGTAAAACAGGAGACAAAGAAATGAGAAAAATTTTTATGGCGGGCATATCTGCTGCGGCAAGCGTTCTGCTGCTGGCTGGCTGCAACAAGCAGATGATTGATTTGACTTACGAATATTCGCAGGCACAAATCAAAATGCCGGACGGAACCGTCATTGAGGGCAAAGTGGATAGCTGGAACGATTATGAGGGCGACCAGTTACAGGTCAAAATTAACGGAACAACATATCTGGTCCACTCGTCAAATGTGATTCTTTGGAACGGAGCAAAGGCAAAGTCCGGCGAAAGGGGGGCGTCCACAGAATGAAATTTGACGGAGTGGGATTCACATGTGTTCGGTGCGGCAAACAGACATTTGTGAATCGGCTTGCTGACGGGACGCTTAACATAAATGCGCTAAAAGGCTGGGAACTTTCCTACGCGGACCCTTACATCTTGGGGGTTGTTGGTGATGTCTGCCCGAAATGCTTCAAAGAATATCGCAACACGATAGAGGAATTTTGGGGGAGGAAGGAATCGTGACTAAAGAAATCTGCGAGAGATGCGGAAAACTTTTTGAAGCCGGTCCGCACGCTCACTACTGCAAGGAATGCAGAAAAGAAATCTTCCGTGCGGCGGCAAAACAGAGAAATCTTTCCGCTATGGGACACGCTGCAAGAAAGGAAAAAGCAAATGAGCGAAAGAATGATAATTGATGCCCTGCCGGCCAGAAATAATATTCTGCTGGGAATCGTGGCAACTAACACGGGAAATGCGGTTGTGGATGCGATGATTCGGGGGGCGTTCAGAGCTTGTCTTGAAGAGTTGGACGATGCACCGAAGGTGGAAGTGCAGGAATGGCGGCGGGCGAGTGATCCGCCGCCCACCCACAATGAAACTTGGAATGATGGCGATGAAGTTTACTCCGGTGAAACCAGCATGAAGGTCTGGGCACATTGCGCAGATGGCACTCAGCATGAAGCACACTATGAAATTCACGACGGAACCGGGCAGTGGTTTGTTGAAGGCCAAGATGACAGATTCGATGAACACGGCAATGTAACGCACTGGATGTACTACCCGGCGGCACCGAAAGACTAACTGCCAGAAAATGGCGAAAAGCATAACCTAAAGGGGCGAAAGTCCTCTTTAGGGAGCTTGTATACCCGTTATTTCTGTGACTGTGCTGGTCCACAGAAGAAAAATAAACACAGGAAGTTGACCGGGGCAGGAGGTGATAGGGATGCGCAGAAACTATATCAGAGAAAAAAAGATTATCTGCGGTGATAGTTATATGGCTGTGTGTCTCTACGCCATTACCCCGCAGGAACGGAACGCCAGAGGGAAGAAGCAGAAGAAGTCCGGCGAAAGACAGAAAGCCAGAAACAAAATGTCCTCTCTGCGGAAAAAGCAGAGGAAAGTTGTTACAAACTTCACAAAAGACGGGTTCTTCCTGTCTGGGACGTTTGAAGAAATCTTTCTGCCAGACGATTTTCTAGGATGCGTCCGGGAAGTAAAAAACTATAAGCGCCGTGTAATTGCTGCAATCTGCAAACGGTTCAAGATTGCCCGGGAGAAAATCAAAATGATGCTCTGGGCTGTGCGCAAGGGCAAAGATGGCCGTTTACATATGCACGGCTTTGTAGAGTGCATCGGGCTTGACCAGATCGACCGCCGCGAAGTGCGCGAAATGCTGGAAGACCTCTGGCGTCGCCGTATTCCCGGAACAAACGAGTATGAAAGTCTGGGAACCATGAATGCGGATCGCATTGACATGAAAAAAATTCTGGGAACAGACCAGACAACGCAAGGCAAGTACGGAACGGTCGGGTATATCTACAACCACACAGAGCGTGTCTGCATCGAAACCAAAAACCTGATTTTGCCGGAAGAGCAGGTACCCAATGACACGAAGTGGAGTAGAAAACAACTTCGGGACGCCTGCGGCGATATGCAGAATGACGCCTATTGGTGGAGCCAGCGTTTCCCGGGCTGGAAACTGGAAAAGAGCGTTGTTTACGATCCGGGGGAACTGCACCAGTCTGACCAAACCCGGGAAGACGGCTGGGAAGTAACGGAAGCACAATGCTATGCCATTCTGAGCCGGAAATGGTAAAGGGGGAGACATGAGCACAAGGCTGAACCTTGAAGACCTGCCGCCGCGCTACCGGGCGCAGGCAGAAGCACAAATCGCACGGCGAACAAGGGGAAAGTGTACCACGGCGCAGCAGACGTTGGCGGATGCGGCAAAGTCTGCTGGGAAAATCGGGAAAACCTTCGAGAGCTGTGGCGAATACGAGTATTACATATCCGTGGTGGTGCCGGGCATTGAATCTGGCAGAATCATCAAGGCAACGCCGCACGTTGCCTTTCCTCTGCTGCCTGCAAAGGAGTATGGCAATGTGAAACTGCCAGCGGCGCGGTATACGGCAGACTATGTGCTGGTGTATGCTGACGGCACGGTGGAAGTGGTGGAAATCAAGTCAAAATTCACCCGGCGGGCACAGCGGGACTACATTTACCGCCGCAGGCTGTTTATTGACCTGATCGCAGAGCCAAAAGGCTATAAATTTACGGAAATCATCACGCCGGACAGCAAGGATGAAATCCGGGAGTGGAAACGCCTTGCAAAACAGGCAGGAAGGAGTGAAAAGCTGTGACAGATGAAGAAAAGGCAAGGTTTGAGACAAACGCGGTGTTTCTTTGCCGCGAAATCAGCAAGGAAACCGGTCAGATCGCAGTCTATGAGCTGGATGTGCCGGTAGATGGTCACATGATCTTCTGCCTGCGCATTCGGCAGCAGTTCAACCCGGAACTGCGGTATTTTGTGGTCGGAGAAAAATTCTACACGGCACACAAGCAAGAAATCATTGCCAGCTTGAAAAAGCGCCGGGTGCTGAAAGATAAAATTGAAATCATGGGGCCTATTGTCGAACTGGGCCGCTGAGAGGTGAATAAACATGAGCAAACCACGAAGAAAGCCGTTCCCGGAGTATTTCAAGAAGTCTCTGGGCTTGCAGGTGAAGCAAAAGCAGGCGGCCCGCCGGAAAGCGGCGCTGGAAGCAAAGAAAGAAGCTGCTACAAAAAAACAGTGACGGCAGAGCCGCAGGAGGGCGCAGAAGATGCGGATTGAAGATGCAAAAATGGTTTTGGACTACGCGGCGGATATCCAAAAGAAGCTGCGCACCATTGCGGCAGAAAAAGACCTGCTGGAAGGCGATCTGAACTGTCTGCGCGGCATTGAGTACGGCGGAATGCCGCACGGAAGCGGACACAGCGACAGCACGGCAGACATTGCCCAGAGAGCCGAAGAACTGGGGAGCCTTGACCGCTTGCGAGAACTAGAAGTACAAGAAGTGGTGCTGCGTGGGGACTTTGCTGCGATCCGCGCACAAATCTGGTCACTAAAGACTGTGTACACAACAGTGATTTCGGAATTGTGGCTGTGTGGCCACAGTTCAGAGGAAACGGCGCATAAAATCGGGTACAGCGTATCGCACACAAAGCGGATAAAAGCAGAAGCGTTGGTGCGGCTTGCTGAAAGCCTTGACGATATGCCGCAGGCGGAAGAAATCCGTGCGCGTGCGTATAATGCGCGTAAGTAAAGCGCACCAGCTTAGAGAATGCAAACGCTACGCCCCGGAAGGGGTAAAGGAAAACGTGAAAGCATTTCACCTTCGCGCGTATGATATAAAGGCAAATTAGGCCGGGAAAGTTTACGCGTATGTGAAACATTTCCGCGAAACGCAAAAACGCCGCTGGGAAACAAACACGAATACCCGAAACAATGAAAAATGAGCAAAGAAATACCCGGCGGGCTGTATGGCCTACCGGGTATTTCTTTATTCGTCAATTTTCAAGACGTGGATCGTGGGTGGCTCTGGCGTGGTACGGTAATAGCGCCCGTCTTCGTAGTTGAGATCGGTAACACGATCCCACCACGAAATGCAACCGTGATCCCGCTGGGCGCTCTCCATAGCTGTTTTTGCCTGCTGTTCGGTCAGACCGTCGAATAACAACCGGCTGCCGTCTGCAAAGCTGGCAACAAGCCGCCACGGGGCGAAAACTTCACCTTCAATCACAAAAACACCTCATTTCCGAACACTTAACCATGATTTTGATACAAATATGCTCAGTTTGAGCACATAAGCACCAGAAAAACGCATATTCAAGACAGCAATAGTATAACACAAGATGCCCCGGCGGGCTACCGGGGCGGGATGATTCAGACCTGCTCAAAATGGGAAATGGTGCGCCGGGAAAGCGCAAAAGCGATAGCAGGCACATCGTCATCCGTTTCGCTGACGGCCTTGATTGCTTCGGCGATGCGGGCCAGATCGTCAACCGTGATGCCGCCCGGTTTGCGGCTACTTTCGGCTGCATCGTTCAAAATGCGGTCATATTCTTCACAATCGCAGCGGGTGCAGTAGTCGTTGGCAATGCAGGCGTAACGTGCGCCCGCAGCGTCAAGAATGCGGGTTTCCTTGAGTTTCATGTAAATACCTCCAAAGTGATGTGCATTTGCTCGTCCCGGTAGGGATTCGAGTTTTTAGATTTGCCGATCTGGGTATATAGATACCGGGGCCGGCGGCGGGTGCTGCCCTTGCGGGCTGGGATGGGGCTGCTTTACGGTGCAACCCCGTCAGAGTGTCCGTTTTACTGCTGACCGTCCAGAACCTCCATGACGCGGTGGGCGGCATACTTGCCATTGTCGTTAAGCTGGCGCTGCCAGACACCCAGCGACGGTGCCCACCTGAACCCGTTGCGCTTAAGAAGCGCCCTGGTTTCGTCGTCCGGCTTGCCGTCGAACTGGAATTGAACGCGCATTGCTTCGGCGTTCTCCCGGTAGGTGTAGCCGTCGTGTTCATCTTCCACGGGCTGTGCGGCCTTGGCTGCTTCCAGCTTTGCAATACGGTCCTTTGCCCGCTTGATGCTGGCGTTGCTGTTTTGCAGTGCATAGGCGGGATAAGGGCAACCGTAGAGAGCAAGCGGAGAACCGCAGTTGAAAACGTGGTCATTTTCAAGCCATGCGCGTTCCTTGGCGGTAACGCCGGGGCAGCCGTCAAGCGTTTTGTGCTTGCGATAGTAGGCGTTCGCGTCTTTCATGGTCTGGTGCGCGGTTTGGAGCTGGTCGAGTTTTGCGCGGAGATAGTCCAGCGCTTCGGGATCGTCGGACTTGACAGCCAGCGTGTGCGCCCGCTTGAGCATCTGCAAATAGTGGTCAGCCTTGCGGAAGTTCTCGCGGTTCGCGTCCCACGCTGCTACCTGCTTCTCTTTCTTGCGAACAGGAAAGTTTGCGGGGCCGCAGATGAGCACAGACGGGCAACGGGTCCCGATCTCGTTTTCACGGTTGATCGCTTCGGCCAGTACGGTGCAATAGCGGCTGTACAGCCATTCGGCCCGCTCCCGCTGGTCTGCGGTGGCGCACTTGGGTTTGACCTGCTCAAGGATCGCGGCGGCTTCGGCGCACTGGGCGTTGTAGCTGGCCGTTGCGCTTCCCTCCACATAGTCGGAGAAAGAAGACAGCTGTTTTGCAATGCGGGCGTTCTCTTCGTTGATGATAGCCATTGTGTAAACCTCCAAATATTCAGTTTTCAAAGCGTTTCGCTCTCCCCGGTAGGGGGTTCGCGTTTTCGTGTGGCCCTTGCGGGCTGGGGCGGGGTCGCTTTACGGTGCGGCCCTGCTGAGGTGTCCGGGGCGGGTCAGATGATCCATTCGGCGTTGTTGTATTCGGCGGCATTCTGGACAATGAACGCATACAGTGCACGGGAAGTGCCGGAAAGAGCTTTTAGAACGGGGTTGTTCCGGGTTGCATCTTCGTTGCACTGGTAGATGAAACTGTCCAGCAGCTTTGTGAATGCGTAAAAATCGCGGTCGATTGTATAGCGCCCTGCATCCCAGTCGAGAAGATGGAGCAGGTGCGGAAAGATGGCCGGCATGGTGGGAAAATCTTCGGCGTCGGCTGTCTCCAAGTGGTAGCGGCCAGTGTATGCGGCATCGTTCAGCTTGTAGAGAACGGCGTAAATCTTGCGGTCATCAAAGAGAAAGTCATGCGGATATCGGCAGGCGCTCAGAGCGTCGGACAACTCCGGCAGCTCGTAGGATGCGGCAAGGTGGCACATACCGCCGGCCCCGTTGAGGATGAACGCCAGACCGTGAGCGACGGCGGCAATATGCTTTTCGGAAAGCTGAATGCAAGACATGGTAAAACCTCCTGTTATTCTGTTGTGTCTGGGTGTGGACCCATGAGCGCCCGCCCCGGCGGGGCGGCTGGGCTTGCACCAGCGGCGGCGGGATGCCGTCGGCCTTGCGGGTCATTCGGAAAACATTTTCTTGCAGAGCGTTTCAACCTCTGCGGTGGGCTTGATGGGCAGCATGATAACGGAGATCGTCGGATCGCTGGCGCTGACAGCGTACACGGGGGAATAGCCGCGCGTCGTGCCGTGATAGGTGAATTGCACCGGGTTCACCATGCTGTCGTAGTCGGCATTTATCAAGATGGGCGTTGTCCCGATGTGGAAAAGCCTTGCAAGGCCGCTCTTCTTTTTGCCGGTGGGGATGTCCTGCAAGAACGGCGTGCGCTCAACGGGCTTTTCGTTGGGGGCGTGGCGCTTGAAGATGTCCACCAGATCCGGTGCGTTCTCTTCCACTTCAAAACCATACTGGGCGGAAATGATGGTCACGCCGTCGGCGGGGCATTCGCGGAATGTCACGGGCTGGATCACGTCGGCATACAGGACAGAGGGCAGCTTGAACGCAGTGTATGCCGTGATGATATAGACCAGATCACCCCGGCAGGTGATACGAACCCCGCGCCGGTCCTTTGCCTGCTCCTTGAGATAGGCTTGAATCGCCTTGACATTGAGGTCGAACAGGGTGAAGTTGGTAGAAAGTTTCATGGTATAATCCTCCTGCTATTCAATTTTCAATCGTCCCGGCGGTGTGCCGGGTGTGGGGCGGGGCCGCTTTTCTGGGTGCGGCCCTGCTAGGGTATCCCATTCAGCAGAAAGAAGTCTGTTCACAGTATTCCGGGGCGCTGTCTGCGCTTGGCGCGGGGGATGCTTTGGGCTGGGGGCTTGTTTCGGATTTCGGATTGGGGGCAGGTGCGGCGGCTGTGGCTGTCTGCTTTGCGTCCTCTGCAGCCTTCCGGGCTTTGCGCCACTTTTCCAGCGCGGCGGCCTGGGCGGGGCGGTCGTCTTCGGAGACGGCCATAAATTCACACTTTGCCTTGTCCGCTGCCTTTTTCAAATCGGCGGCGCTGGGGGCGCTGGTCTGCTGGGGCTTGTCCTGCTGGGCGGCGGCTACCTTTGCGGCTTTGCGCTGGTCTGCCAGCATTTTGTTATAAGCCCGGATGTCATCAAGGGACTTAAAGCGTTTTTCTGCGGGTTTCTTCGGGTCTCGCTTCTCGACCTGCCAGCGTCCGAAAAGGTAGGCGGTGGTCATGTAGTAGTCGCCGCCGCCCTGCTCAGCGGCCGCCCGGGTCAGCGGATCAGCGTCGGCGGGCAGGTCTTCGGGCTTGGGGCTGTCCTTGTACTTCCAGAGCTTGCAGCGGATCACGGCCTTTTCGCCGCGCTTGACGCTCAGCCCGCCGTTTCTGGGGCTTTTCCAGCCGTCGAACGTGTGGAAAAGGGCGGTGCAAAGGGTTTCTTCTGCAATCTCCACCGGATCGGGTGCGGTGCCGTCTTCGCCCGGCTCTACAATGATTTTTGCGGCGGCGCTGGCGATCTCGTCGGCGGTGTAGTAGTGGACGGCCAGCTTGTGCAGCTGTTCGGGGGTGTACTGGGCACAAACGGCGGTTGCAATAAGATCGTTGTTTCTCATGGTGTAAAACCTCCTGTATTCAGTTCTCAAATGGTCCCGGCGGTGTGCCGGGTGTGGGGCTGGGTCGCTTTGTTCGGTGCGGCCCTGCTGAGGTATCCGGCGGGGTTAGTCGTCCACACTCTCGCAGTCGTGGCAAAACAGAGCGTCGATCACTCTGTCATCGGAAAAATCTTCCGGTGTGCCGTTTGCATCAATGACCAGCTGGACCCGGTCGAAGATGTGCAGGTCGGTTTCTGCATCCACCAGAAAAAACCAGTCGTCACCGTCGCCCAGGTCGCTGCACCAGACCTGCACGCCGTCGCCGTCGGCGGTCATTCCCTGCACCTGTGCCGGGACGATGTAGCGGCCCAGGGGGCCGACAGTGTAGGGACAGCCGGTTGCGGCGGCTTTCGGTGCGGTGCCTGCCAGAATGGCGGCGACCATTGCGGCGGTGGTGATGATTTTGTTGAGTTTACGCATAATAAAATCCTCCTGCAATCGTTGGTTTTGTTCGGCTTGCGTTGCACTGTACCGTGCCGCTTGCCGTGGCTACATGATAGCACGGTACCGTGCTAGTTGTCAAGCCCTGTACCGTGCAATCTACTTTTTGCACAAATCCTGTACCGTGCTTTTGTGCAAAATGGCACTGTACAGGGTGACGGCAGGGGTGCTATATTATATTTATAAATAAAAAGCAAGGGTGAAATTATGGCTATATCCGCAAAAAAAAGACTGACAAACGACAAATACAACGCAAAATGCACGCAAATAAATATAAAACCACTGGCAAAAGAAGCGGCAGCGATAAAGGCGGCTGCGGCTGCTGCAAACCAGAGCTTGCAAGGCTACATTTTGCAGGCGGTTCGCGCCAGGATGGAGCAGGACGGGCAGCCGTTAGAGTTGGACCCGGAGCAGAAAAACGGGGAAGAAGGGGGACTATAGGGGGTTACTGGGGAGACTATAACTCACTAAGCCTAAGCCCTACACCTAGAGCACTACACGGTAAAGTGGAGATCTGACCCCTCCGGCGCGGCGCAAAGTACCGCCCCGGGAAAGCGTGAAACAGTACCCCGGCGGCGTTCCGTGAAATGGTGCCGGGGCGGGAAAATCGCAGCAGCACACAGCAAAGCAGGCAGGACAACGCCGCACCCGGCGCGCCCTGCCTGCTTCTTTTTTCACCTGCTCCACACCCGCCGCCCTGCCTGATCTGCAGCACATCGGGCACCAGCGCCCGCACTGATCCGCCGCGCTGGTTGCTGATCTGCTGCACAGACTGCACCGGATCACGCCGCCCGCCTGCCTGATCCATAGCACAGCAGACCACGCCGCCGCCCTGATCCACACCGGCAGCAGGTACCCGCCCGCCCTGCCTGCTCTCCTGACCTGGCACACAGCACAGCCGCCCGCCCAGCGCCGGGCCGAATCGGTGACAGGCTGTCACCAGTTCAGCCCGCCTACCGCCAGCCCGACGAGGCCGCCCCGCGCGGGCGCGAGGTACTGCGAGCGCGCCCGCGCTAATTAGCGGGTCCAACAGCGCAAAAGTTTGCTAGTTTTTGAATCAAAATTTTCACTTCCGGCGGCGGCCCGGAAAAAAGTCCCCCGGGGGTCAAAAAATCGAAAAACGAAAAGATGATACTCAATGATACCGATTTTGTGCTATAATTGGTACAGTGGATTTTAGACGAAGCCCTGCGGCAGAAATGCCGTGGGGCTTTTTTCATCCCTGCACGCCGGTGACGGCGCGGAAACAATGCTCTGCCGGATCAACCCGGCGGGGCTTTTTTATTGGAGAAAAAAGAAATGCCAAGGCGGAGCGACAAAAGAGATGCCGCCCGCGAAGCCTATTTGAACTACCGGCGGGACGGCGAGGAAGTAAACCTTCGAGGACTGGCGGATGAACTGGGCGTGAAGTACAACACCCTGCGACGCTGGAAGCTGGCTGACAAGTGGGACGACCTGCCGCTGCCGCCAAAGAAGGCGCGGGGCGGGCAACCAAACAACCGGAACGCGAAGGGCAATCCGGGCGGCGGGGCACCACCGCGAAACAACAATGCCCGGAAGCACGGCGGCTATGCAGCAGTTTTCTTTGACCAACTGACGGACAGTGAACTGCTTATCATGCAGAAAACGCCGAGGACGGCGGTAAAGGCACTGCATGAAGAACTGGGCTTGCTGAAAGTTCAAGAGAAAAGAATACTCGATCAGATCACGGCGCTGGAAACTGCTGACCCGGACGAACTGTATATCAGCACACTTATGGATATGCGGGCACCTGGCATGGTGGATGGACAGAAGCAGGACGGCGCAAGGCAGAACATCGGTATGTATTCCAAGGAAAGTGCATTCACCCGGAAGATGCACCTGCAAGAAGCGCTGAACAAAGTGCAGGGCAGGATTGCAACGATCATCGGAAAGATTCAGCAGGCAGAAGAAACGCAGACCCGCGTTGAATTGGAACGGGAACGGTTGGAACTGATGCGCTTGCGGGCGACCGGTGTCGTAAATGTACCGGACGATGAAGAAGGAGATGCGGACAATGACCCTTTACACGAGTAAGGTTGTAGCGCAATATCTCAATCTCAGCGAACGCCGGGTACGTCAACTCCGGGATGAAGGAACGATCCGGGAAAAGCGACCGGGGCTGTATGACCTTGTGGACACCATGGCGCGGTATATCAAGTACATCGGCGCAGGGAGCAAAGCAGACCTGAACGATGAACGGGCAAAGCTGACCAAGGCAAAACGGGAAGCGGCAGAAATGGAGAACCGAGTGCGGAAGGCTGAACTGCTGGAAGTGGGCGACGTGGAAAAAGCCTATTCCACCATGATGATGAACTTCCGGTCAAGAATCCTTGCACTGCCGCAGAAGATGGCACCGGCCATTGTGGCGCTGGAAGGTGAGGAACAACAGGTGCAAGACCTGCTGCAAGCCGAGCTGGAAGAAGCGTTGGAAACTCTGAGCAAGCCAGAAGAAGCACTGGCTGCACTGGGGGATGAAGACAATGAAGAAACGGAAGCCGAAGCCACGGGATAGAAACCCGTGCAAAGGGTGCCGATGGGGGTATGTACTGAACGAAAAGCAGGTATATTGCCCTCTACCGAGGTGCATAGACCGTGAGAAAGAAGAAGCGAAAAATTGTAGAGGTAGCCCCGGAGGTAAAGGAAATGTTCAGCCGGGTGCTGCTGAAGCTGAAACCGCCGCCGAAGCTGACCGTCAGCGAATGGGCGGATAAATACAGGAGAATGTCCCCGGAAGCGAGTGCGGGCACCGGACGATGGCACACAGATTCCGCGCCGTATCAGCGCGAGATCATGGACGCAATCGGTGATCCGCATATCCGCATGGTGGTGTTCAAGTCTTCATCGCAGGTTGGCAAGACGGAAGTCCTGCTGAATGTGCTGGGATATGACATCGACTACACCCCGGCCCCGACGCTGGTATTGCAGCCGACGGTGGAGATGGGACAAACATTCTCCAAAGACAGACTGGCCCCCATGATCCGGGACACTCCCGTACTGCGGAAGAAGATGGACGCAAAGAGCCGGTTTGCAGGAAACACCATCATGCAGAAGTCGTTCCCCGGCGGGCACGTCACAATCGTTGGCGCAAACTCCCCGGCGGGGCTGGCAAGCCGCCCGATCAAGTTTGTTCTGGCGGACGAGGTAGACCGATACCCAAAGTCAGCGGGCACAGAGGGCGACCCGCTGACACTGGCCCGTACTCGACAGACGACATTCTGGGACAAGAAAACGGTACTGGTTTCCACGCCGACCATCAAGGGCGACAGCCGCATTGAAGATGCATGGCTGGAAAGCACGATGGAAGAATGGACAGTGCCGTGCCCGGAATGCGGAGAGTATCAGCCGATGGTGTGGGCGAACGTAGTTTTTGACCGGGAACGCTGGCCGAAAGGCGGCGTGCAGTACCGGTGCGAATACTGCGGGTGTATTGCCGGTGAATACCGGTGGAAAGCACAGGGCAAGAAAGGCAGGTACGTTGCACTGCACCCGGAACGGGAGGTGCGCGGGTTTCACCTGAATGTCCTTGCTTCTTCATTCTGCGCGTGGTCTGGCATCGTCACGGAATTTCTTTCCGCGAAAGAAGCACTGGATCATGGCAACCCAGAGCTGATGAAGGCATGGGTCAACACCAAACTTGGGGAAACATGGGAAGAGCGCGGCGAGAGTGCGGACGATATGGCGCTGTACAGCCGCCGCGAAATGTACCCGGCAACTGTACCGGCTGGCGTGCTGGTGCTGACCTGCGGCATCGACGTTCAGGATGATCGCTTCGAGCTGGAACTTGTTGGTTGGGGCGTAGGCAAGGAGAGCTGGGGAATCCGATATCAGAAGATATACGGCGACCCGCTGAAACCTCAGATATGGGAAGACCTGGACAATTTCCTGCAAACACGATGGCGCAGGGAAGACGGTGCAATCCTGAATATCCTTGCGGCGGCAATGGACACCGGCGGACACCATACGGACGCAGTTTATCGTTTCTGTCTGGAACGCTGGCAGCGGCACCTTTATGCCATCAAGGGACGCGGCGGCGTGGAAACGGTGTTTGTGTCGAAGCCGTCAACCGGCAATCGCGTGGGCGTGCCGCTGTATACAATCGGCGTTGATAACGGCAAGACCATGGTGTACCAGCGCTTAAATGTACAGACACCCGGCCCGAACTACTGTCATTTCCCGCTGGATGAAGTAGCAGGATATAACGAAACCTACTTCAAAGGCTTAACGGCAGAGAAGCAGGTCGTGCGCTGGAAGAAGGGCAGACCCACGACAGCATGGGAACTGAAAGACCCGAACTACCACCGCAATGAACCACTGGACTGTCGGGACTATGCGCTGGCAGCACTGGAAATCGCAAACCCTGTGCTGGAAGACCCGGATGCAGAAACGGAAATGCCGGTGGTACAGCATCCGGCGGGACGAAGAATCGTATCGGGAGGTATTGGATAAATGGCTGGAATCACATTGGAGCAGGCAGAAGCCAAGCTGCAAACCTGGATGGAAGCCGAAGAAAAAATTGCCAGCGGGCAGGGCTATTCCATCGGAGACCGCCGCCTGACCCGCGCTGACCTCTATACGGTTCGCGGTGAAATCGAATACTGGAACAACAAAGTAAAAGAGCTGGAAGCAGCAGAACAGAGCGGGCGCAACAGGATGTACCGCTTTGTGATACGCGACATCTGACGGAGGACGACATGGCAAAAATGAACCTCATAGACCGGGCGGTTGCTGTCGTCTCCCCGGAACGGGGCCTGCGCCGCGCGGCGGCAAGACAGAGTCTTGAATTTATCAATTCCGGCTACGGAAACTATGGTGCTTCCACGACCAAGAAATCTATGCGCGGCTGGCAGTTTGCCGGTGGCGATGCAAAAAGCGACATCGAAGATAACCTCAAGACTCTGCGGGAACGGAGCCGCGACGCTTACATGGGCGTTCCCATTGCGACCGGTGCACTGAAAACCATGCGGACAAACGTGGTGGCGGGCGGATTGACTCCCTCGCCGCAAATCGACGCGGAGTTTCTGGGCATGACGCCGGAGCAGGCAAACACTCTGCAAATGCAGATTCTCCGGGAGTTCTCTCTGTGGGCGGATAGCCCGCTGTGCGACGCTGACCGGGTGGACAACTTCTACAAGCTCCAACAGCTTGCGTTCCTTGCCTACATGATGAACGGCGACGCTTTCGCAGTTCTGCCCATGCGGCACAATATCGGCCAGCCGTATGACCTGCGGGTGCAGCTCATTGAAGCGGACCGGGTGTGCAGCCCGGATTTGGACGACCGACTGTTTCCATGCATTGTGAACGACCGAGTAGTTGACAGTATTGTGCAGGGCATCGAGACGGATGAAAGCGGAATGGTTCTTGCCTACTGGATTTGCAATCAGCATCCGCTTTCGAGCATGGCGGCGATGCCGGAACCGATGAAGTGGCAGCGCGTGGAAGCCTACGGCAAAACGACGGGACGGCGGAACATCCTGCACATTATGAACCGGGAACGTTCTGGCCAGCGGCGAGGCGTTCCAATGCTTGCGCCGGTGCTGGAAGCTCTCAAGCAGCTGGGACGATACACGGACGCGGAAATCACGGCAGCGGTCATCAGCGCCATGTTCACGGTCTTTATCTCGAAGAAAACGCCGTCCCTTGGTCGTCCGCTGGGTGAGGTGATCCCGCCCAACCAGCAAATCGACGCACAGGATCGCGGAACCATCGAGCTGGCTGCTGGTGCAATCATCGACCTTAACGAGAACGAGGAAGTGCAATTCGCGGACCCGAAGCATCCCAATACCGGCTTTGATGCGTTCTCGACGGCCATCATCCGGCAGATTGCGTCGGCACTGGAAATCCCGAGTGAAGTGCTTATGAAGCAGTTCACGGCGAGTTACAGTGCAGCGCGTGGTGCGCTGAATGAATTTTGGCGGACCTGCGACATGATGCGAAGCTGGTTTGTGGATGATTTCTGTCAGCCTATCTATGAAGAGTGGATGACGGAGGCAGTCGCAACTGGGCGTATCAATGCGCCGGGGTTCCTCACAGACCCGGCCATCAAGAAAGCCTATACTTCCTGCACTTGGAATGGACCGGCGCGAACTAACCTGAACCCTGTGCAGGAAGTGGATGCTGCGGTGAAGCGCGTTGGCGCGGGCTTCTCGACCGCAGATCAGGAAACAGCGACGATGAACGGCGGCAACTATGCGATGAACATTCGCCAGCGGATCATCGAAGCAAAACAGAAAAAGGAGGTGGACGACATTGCAAATGGCGAAACCGTACAGAATCGTCAACCAAACGGCGACTCCGCCGCCCAAGGCAAAGAGTGAACCGTTCTGGAAGTTCCGTAATTTGGCAGAGAACGACGAGAAAGCGGAACTGCTTCTCTATGGTGACATTGCGGAACGGAGCTGGTGGGACGATACTGCAACTCCGAAAAAGTTCGCAGATGATCTTGCCGCCCTGGGCAGTGTCAAGGAAATCACTGTTTACATCAACAGCGGCGGCGGTGATGTGTTCGCCGCGCAGGCCATCGGTAATATGCTGGAACGCAACAGCGCCACAGTCATTGCCCACATCGACGGTCTGTGCGCCAGTGCGGCTACCATCGTTGCCTGCCATGCCGATAAAGTTGTGGCGGCGGCAGATGCGAGTTACATGGTGCATCCGCCCAGCATGGGCGTGTGCAATTACCTTACCGCAGAGGATATGCGCAACTGCCTGAAAGCTCTGGATACCATCCGGGGCAACATCGTCACGCTCTACGCGAAAAAGACCGGCAAGAGCGAGGACGAGTGCGGAACATGGATGGATGAAACAAACTGGTGGACTGCCGCACAGGCTAAAGAAAATGGCTTTGTGGACGAGGTGGACGACGAAGAGTCGGACGCCGTGGTAGAAAACCGAAACGGAGTGCTGTTCGTGAACAGCATCGGCATGGGCCTGCCGTTCGATAAGGCTCCCGATTTTGTTAAAAGCCGCATGGGTGCAAAAACACCCGGCGGCTTTTCTAATGCCACAAATAATCCGGGACAGACCGGAACACAGGAGGAAGAAGCAATGGAAATCAAAAACAAGGATGACCTGATGAAAGCGTACCCGGATATGGTCAATGAAATCAGAAAGGACGCCGCCATGGATGCCATCAATCGGGAACGTGCCCGAATCAAGGACATTCAGGACATGACCCTGTCCGGCATGGAGCAGACCATGCAGGATGCTCTTTACGGTGAGCACCCGATGGATGCCACCGCGTATGCCAAGGAAGTCGCCAAAGCCGCAAAGAAGCAGGCGCAGAACCATGTCGAGGCCCTGCACGACGATGCAAAGAACGGCGGCGCAAATGGCGTGAAGGGCGGCGGCGACGGCCAGACCGACGTTTACATGGATGCCCTGCGTTCCATCGGCAAAAAGAAGTAAGGAGGAACTGTTATGAGCATGAATCTTACGCCTGAGAAGTTTTCGTATGAGCCGGAATATCTGCTGGCAGGCACGGACATTCGAGTCACAACCGCCATCAAGAAAGCTGCCGCAGCCCTGAAAGCGGGCGCACCGATCAAGCTGGACGGCTCCGGCAAGGCGTCTCCCGTGGCAAAAGCGGACGGCACGACTGGCCTGTACGGCATCGCTACCGAGGATTTCAAATCCGGCGAGGATGCTGTGATCTACCTGACCGGCGAATTCTTTGCAGACCGGCTGGCACTGGAAACTGGCGTGACTGCTGCTTCGCTCGAAGTGGCGTTCCGTAACATCGGCATTTTCCTGAAGTAAGGAAAGGAGGAAAACGATATGCCTAACGAAGTGAACATCTATACCCCGCGATACCTCGCCGAAGTCGTGCGCCTTGCACCTCCGGTGTACACCTTTTTCCGTGACACCTTTTTCACCAATGTCCATGTCTTCCCGACCAAGGCTATCGACTTCGATCTGGTGAAGGGCGACCGTCGCATGGCTGCGTTCGTCCATCCTCGCAATGGCGCGAAGGTGCTGAGTTCGGCTGGCTACGAGACTATGAGCTATAAGCCGCCCCTCATCAATCCTTATGACATCACGACCGCAGACCAGCTTATGAACCGTCTGCCTGGTGAAGAGATGTACAGCGGCATGACTCCTGCGCAGCGGGCGGCACAGAAGCAGGTGGAAGAGTATAACCGTCTGAACGATTCCGTAATCCGCCGCGAAGAGTGGATGTGCGCACAGGCCATTATGACCGGTCAGATTCCCATTGTCGGCGATGGCGTCAACGAGATCGTGGATTTCGGCTTTACCAACAAGAAGAAGCTGACCGGTACGGCAGTCTGGGGCGGCGACAAGGCAGCAATCGCGGACAACCTGCGTGATTGGAAGCATGAGGTCGCCGTGAACGGCTTTGCCAATGTCGATATGTGTGTCATGGGCTGGAAGGCTCTGGGTCTGTTCCTCGCAGACCTCGACATCCGCAGCCGCCTTGATACCAAGAATTACGGCTATGGCGCAATCAATGTCAAGCAGCTCCCGAACGGTCTGACCTACTACGGCCATCTGAACGACCCTGCTCTGGACATCTACTGCTACGATGAGCACTATCTGGACGACTGGACCGACCCGGAGAATCCGGCTACCCATCCCCTCGTCGCAGACAACAAGGTACTGCTCATCAACCATGCGCCCAACTATCTGCTGGGTTATGGCCTGTGCACATACATCGACGATGCTTCTCAGCAGTGGGTCAGCGCTCAGACCGCCCGCCTGCTGCGTTCCTATGTTGAGCATCATCCTGACCGCCGTACGATGGAAGTCCAGTCTCACCCCCTGCCCATCCCCGACAAGGTGGATAGCTGGCTGGTGGCTGAGGTCTGCTAAAGAAAAATGCTCCCTGCCAATACCCGGCGGAGAGCATCTTTTTGAGGAAAGAAAATGCTCGACTTCAAAAAACTGCTTGCAGAAGACATTGACGCTGTTTTTTTGGATGATGATATCTTCGCAGAAGAACACACCATCAATGGGCAGAAGATGAAGGCCGTGATCTCCAATGATACGCTGAAAGAAAGCGGCGGACATTGGGAGGGCGGTGTCCGGCAGAGCTTCGGCACGCAGATTTACACTACAAGCAAAAAGCTGTACGTCAAGGTACAAGACTTCGGCAAGAAACCCAAAATTGGAAACCCAATACAGGTTGATGGAATGGACTTGTTCATCCAAAACTTTGATGAACAGCAGGGCATATATGTGATAACCATAGATCGGAAACGGCAATGAGCTATACACGATACAATGCAAGTGACCTCTCGATTGAACTGATCGGCGAAAAGGACGTTGCAAACGCCCTGGGCAACCTTGGAAAGAAAGCACCTTTGGTTATCCGAAACGCGGTCAATGAAACCGCAAAGGATGCCCGCAAGGTGATGATCCGGGAAGCGAAAGCACGGTATGCAGTAAACAGCGTCGGCCGTCGCCACCTGAATGATTTAAAAATCAGGAAGAAGGCGAGGGTATCCGATTTAGGCGCAGAGCTGCACATTGGCGGACCGGGACAGAAAGACGCAATGAAAAATGATCTGGGCTATTTCAAAACTATCCCGTCAAGACCGTATGTCGGACAGGATGTGGCGAATGCCCCGGCACATTTCAGAGCGAAAGTTCTGAAATCTGGCAGCATGAAGCGGCTGACCGGCAAGGGAAACCTGAGTAAAGGCTTTCTGGTGGAGTTTGCCAGCGGGCACGTTGGCATGGTGCAGCGCGTCATTGGTTCCAGTAGCCATAACATGGTCACAAAGAAATCCGGCGCACCGCGCTGGCGGAACAAAGATGGCAACGTGGAAACGCTGCAAACCATGGGAAGCCCTTCGGCAGCGGCTATGCATCATGTAATCTGGGAACAGGTAGAGCCGGATGTGCAGGACACCTTGGAGAAGAAGCTTGAAGCGTCGATCCAGAAAACGCTTGCCAGAGCGGCAGCGAAGAAGGGGGCGAGGTAATGACAGAAGAAATGCTTGCCATGACCCCTTATATGATGCAGATTGCATTGAACCAGACGCTTCAAAAAATCTTCAAAGGAAAAACATACTGCGGACCCGGCGGGGAAAAGGAACTGAATTTCTTTGAACAAGACCTGCCCATCGACACAGGACGGGACGATGCTGTTGATACCCCAGCAGCATTTGCGCCCTACATCATTACAGAAATTGGTGATATGGATTCGCCGGAAGGCGACACGCCGATGGAAGTTGATGTGACGATGTACATTTGCGCGTATGACACCGGGCTAAAACGGCAGGGCTACCGAGATGTTCTGAACATTGCAACGGATATCATGAAAGGATTCAGGGCGGTGCCGAGGTTCGGCAGGGCGTGTACCGTACAGGGGAAAATCCGTGCACAGATGTCGAAGGACGACTATCACCCGTACTACTTTGGTGCTGTGCAAATGACCTGCACAGTCCCGAATGCAGACCCAGCAACAGACCCAGAGATAGAGGATATGGTATGAAAAACGAAGCAAGAACCCGTGTATACTGCGGACCTTCCGTCCGTGGCGTGGCGCGGCAGTACACAAGTTTCAGCGGGGAACTGCCTGAATCCATGAAGAGGTTTATTGAGCAGCACCCGATGGCAGAAAGCCTTATCGTTCCTTACGACAAGGTGGCGGAAACCCGTGCGCGGATGGAACAGCCCGAAGTTCAGGGCCAGCCCAAGACGGCAGAGCGGGTCATTTATGAGCAGCTCAAAGCAGAGCTGTAAGGAGGATAAACGATGGCATATCGTCATGGCGTATATGTAAGCGAAGTCCCATCCAGCGTAAAGGCACCGCTGGAAAGCGATGCTGGCGTTCAGGTGGTTGTGGGTGTGGCTCCGGTCAATTTGGCGGATGATCCTTACAATGCATCCAACGTGCCGCTGCTGTGCCACACGATGGCAGAAGCTAAAAGCCTTGTTGGCTACAGCAGTGACTTCAAAAGCTACACGATCTGCGGCGCTCTGTCTGCATCCTTCCAGATCGTGAATGTGTCCCCTGTGGTCGTAATCAACGTTCTGGACCCCACAAAAACGGAGCACACCGCTGATGTTGTGGAGCGCTCTTTTCAGGTGAACAGTGGTTCCGTTCAGCTTGATACCATCGGCCTGCTGCTGGATAAGCTGGTGGTCAAGGCTGATGATGTGGCGCTGAAAAGCGGCACCGACTACACCGCCGCATTCAATGATGACGGCACGGTTACACTGGTGATCCTGCCGTCCGGCAAGGGCGCGGGCAAGTCACAGGTCACGGTTTCTGGCAAGCGCATTGCCCCGGAAAAGGTGACGGGCGCTGACATCATCGGCAGCGTGGACGCAGCGGGCAAGGAAACTGGCATGGAATGTCTGCGCCAGATTTTCCCCAAGCTGGGCATTGTGCCCGGCAACCTGATTGCTCCATGGTTCAGTAAGGACCCGACCTGCGCGGCTATCATGCAGGCGAAGACCACGATGCTCAACGGCATTTGGCGGCTGTTCTGCTGGGTCGATCTGGACAGCTCTGCCACCGGCGCACAGAAGTATTCCGATGTGCGGACCCAGAAGACGAAGCAGGCACTTACTTCACCCAACTGTGCAGCTGTTTGGGGCTGCCCGAAGGTTGGCGAGGTGCTGTACAGCCCGACCGCATTTGCTGCGGCATACATTGCCCGGCAGGATGCGGAGAACGATGGTATTCCCATGCCGCCGCAGTCCAACATTGCAGTTGCCGCAACGTCAATCTGCACGGAGGACGGCAAGGAAATTCTGCTGGATCTGGATCAGGCAAACGAGGTGAACGGCAATGGCATCGTCACCTTCATGAACTTTAACGGGTTCAGGCTGTGGGGCAATAACACGGTCGCCTATCCGAACAACACGGACCCGAAAGACCGGTTCATTTCTGCCCGGCGGTTCATGAGCTATGATGACAACAACTTCATCCTCACGAACTTTGGCAATGTGGATATGCGTGCCAATCCCCGCCTGCGTGAAGCGGTGATTGACCAGCAGAACACCATCGGCGCCAGCTACATTTCCGCTGAGATTTGCGCCCGGTATGAAATGATGTTCCTTGCAAGTGAGAACACCGACCAGACCCTTGCCGATGGCAAGCTGTACTTCCACAAGTATCTGGCAATGTATCTGCCCGCAGAGGATATCGAATCCATCACGGAGTTTGATATCAACGCCATCACCAAAGCGATGACGGCATAAGGAAGGAGGGGAAACTATGAGCAGCCTTTACGTTCCTGATAAAATCGCAAAGTTCAATGTATACTCCAACGGCCGCAAAATCGGCGTGACCAGCAAGGTTGATACGCCCGAGTTCAAGATGAAGACCAGCACCATGTCCGGCGCTGGCGTGAGCGGCGAGATCGATAGCCCGACGCCGGGCCAGTGGGAAGCAACAGAGCATGAAATCCCGCTGGCCCTTCTGGACAACGATATGGCCTACCTGTTGCAGCAGGGCATGAATGTGAACCTGACCTATCGCGGTGCACAGCAGGTGGCACTTCGTTCTGGCGGTTCCGCAATGCGCCAGATGCGCATTGTGGAAGGCGGCATGGTCAAGGGCTTCAAGGGCGGTTCGCTGGAAGCAGGCAGCCAGATGGAAGCAAGTGTGACCATTGAAACCACGCGCTACAAGATGGAGTGCGGCGGTGAAGAGCTGATCGCTGTGGACAAACTCAACGACATTTACCGCGTAAATGGCGTTGATATGCTGGCAGACCTGAAACTTATGACCTGATGAACGGCCACCCTGATTTTTTTCGGGGTGGCTGATTTTTTGAAAAGAAAGGATAACCCGAAATGGAAAATGTGATCGAACTGAAAAAGCCGTATGTCTTTGAAGATGAAGAATACACCAGCATCGACCTGTCCGGTCTGGACGGTCTGACCATGCAGGATGCCATTGATGCGCAGAAAGAGGTCGTCGGCAACGGCGAAGATCAGGTCATCTTGTATGCGCCGGAAGCATCACAGGCATTTCTGGACGAGGTGGCCGCCCGCGCATCCGGCAAGCCGGTGGAGTTCTTCAACGCTATGCCCATCGCTATGTGTTCCAAAGTGCGCACAGCGGTTCAGGAAGCTTTTGCCGTGAAAGATCAGGCAAAGGACGGCGTAGTCGTTCTGGATAAGCCTTACAGTTTCAAGGGCGAAACTGTAAGTGAAATCGATCTGTCCGGTGTAGAAGAGCTGACCAGCATTGATGTTTCCAAGGCGGAAAACGAAGTGCTGAAAACCGGAGTCTACTCCGTGAACATGAAGAACTTCTTTGCCTACTCCTGCGCTCTGGCCGCCCGCGCATCCGGCAAGCCGATGGAGTTTTTCACGGGTCTGCCGCTGCATGAAGCGGTGAAGGTTCGCGGTACGGTGAACGCTGCAAGTTTTTTCGAGTAAACGCCAGCGCGAAATCGCTGCGTAAACTTGCCGTTGCAGCAGCCAGCGCAACACACACGGGCATTGACTTCTTTATGGAAATGCCGGTCACGGAATTTCTTGAAACCTGCAAAGACATACAGGAGATGCAAGAGCAATGGCAAAAAGCAACGCGCTAGAACTGAGCATCCGCATTGCGGGTAAAGTCGATAACTCGCTGACAGCGGCAATCAAAACTGCCAAAAATCAGACTTCGGGGCTGGCGCGGGGCGTGAGCACCTTTGCGAAAACTTCCGCCGCCGCGCTGGTTGGCGTGACGGCGGCTGTGGTGGGCGTGGCTGCTACCTGCGGGAAACAGGCGGCGGACGTGGAAAAGGCAATGGCACAGACCAGAACGCTGCTGACCGGCACCGCAGACGAAACGAAAGCCCGCACGGCGGAACTTACGCAGGATGTGATGAACATTTCCCGCGTAACGGGCAGGGTATCGACCGAAATCGCTGCTGGTTCCTATCAGGTCATTTCTGCGTTCCAGGACACAGCCGATACGGCAAGTATTCTGGAAACCGCAACGAAGGCGGCAATCGCAGGTCAGGCGGAAACCGTGGACACGGTAAACGCACTGGCTGCCGTTACGAAGGCATACGGGGACACCTCTGCGCGGGCTGTCACCCACGTTTCCGACCTGTCCTTTGAAACGATCCGACTTGGACAAACAACCATGCCGGAACTGGCAAACGGAATCCAGAAAGCGTCTGGCTCCGCCGCTGCCCTTCACGTTTCACAAGAGGAATTGTATGCCGGATTCGCAACCTTGACCGGTGTTATCGGCAATACCGATACCGTGGGTACAGCTCTGAACACCCTGTACACAAAGATGCTGAAACCGTCCACGGCACTATCAAAGGCCGTGGAAAGTCTGGGCTACAAGTCAGCCTATGCAATGGTTCAGCAGGAAGGCTTGGGCGGAACTATTAAGAAACTGGGGCAGTACGCAGGCGGTGACGCAACGAAGTTTGCTGCTCTGTTTTCTATGCGTGATCTAAAAGCCGCACAAGGCATCCTGAACACCATGGATGTGTACGAGCAGAAACTTTCGGAATTGCAGGATGCGGACGGCGCAACAGACCGAGCGTTTATGACCAGCATAAACAACTGGAATGATATGTTTGGCATTGCTTCCAACAAGGTATCTGTCTTTGCGCAGCAGGTCGGCATGAAACTACTGCCATACGCGAAAGATTTCTTATCGGACGCTATGCCAAAAATAGATGGTCTAATGGACACGGTGCTGGCGGGCATTGACAAAATCATGCCGAAAATAGAAGCACTGTTCAAGTATCTGTCTCAAAATGGACCGCAGGTGGCGGGTGTCGCTTCGGCGGTAGCTGCCGCATGGGGCGGCATGATCGCTGCTCCAAAAATTGAAACAGGCGTGAAAGGCGTTGCTAGCTTCCTGTCCTCTGGGATAGGAAAAGCAAAAGGAGGTGGCGCAAAACTCCTTGGAAAAGCAAAGGGATTTGGCGGTTCAATGCTGGCAGGTATCAAAGACCTTCGCGCAAATCCGGGTCTTATCAAATCGCTTCCTGTCTTTGGATGGGCACACAACGTAAAAAATATTCCCGCAAACGCAAAGCAGGCTGTGCTGAATGAGATTAACAGTTCGGGTAGTCTGCTGAAGGTAATAGGTGCGGGCGCTGGATCGGTATTTGGAAAAGGCGGTCTGAACGTGGGCGGCATCGCAAAAGGTGCTGCTTCGCCGTTTCTAGGCATGGGAAAGGTGTTCCTTGGAATGCTTAGTTCCACCGGTCCGGTCATCGTGGCGATTGGCACCATCATCGCGTTGTTCAGCATTCTGGGCGACCACTTGGACGACATCCGGGGGCTTGTGCAGAACACTTTTGGCGAACAGGGCGTTGCAATTTTTGATGGCTTTGTTGGAGCAGTGCAGAATGTCGGCGCTACGATTCAGCAGGCGTTTTCACCGGAAGGACTGGCAGGCATCAAAGATTTTATCACGCAGACATTTGGCGAGGGCGCGGGCAACGCCTTCGGAATGTTTATCCCGCTGATCCAGTCGGTGGCTGGCATTGTAGGTCAGCTGGTAGACTTGGGCGTAAACTACCTGAAACCGCTGATTCTGGAAGTCTTTAACTTTATGACGACGCAGGCACTTCCTGCACTGATTCCGCTGCTGGCATCGGTGGTGTCGTTGGTCGGCACAGCGCTGGTGAATGCAGTGAAAGTCGTGGTCGGCATCGTGCAAACGCTGCTGCCCATCGTGGAACCGGTCATCATGGGAATTATCAGTCTGATCCAGAGCATTGTTTCTGTGACGATCAAGGTCGTCAATGGCATCATCGGCGCACTAAACAGGATAAGTTTTACGGTGCCGGATTGGTCGCCGGTGTTCGCGGGAAAAACTTTCGGCTTTAACTTGTCTGAAGTCGCCATGCCACAGTTTGCGCAGGGCGGCTTTACCAACGGACCGTCTATCGCAGGTGAAGCTGGAACCGAAGCGGTTATTTCCTTCCAGCGCGGTGTGCGGCAGCAGAACATTGATATCTGGCGCATGGCAGGCCAATTGCTGGGCGTGCATGACAATGACGGCAGCATGCCGCAGATTGTGTTCTCGCCGAACATCACAATTTCCGGCGATGCTGACCCGGCGGAAGTGACCCGAAAGACGAAGGAACTGTTCAAGCTGTTCGAGCAGTTCTTGGATCAGTATTTCAGAAAACATAACAAGGTGGCATACAGCAGGTGAGGTGACGGACAGTGCCGTACATAACGGTGAGTGGTGACACGTTTGACGTGATCGCCAAGAAAGTTTACGGCGATGAATACTGCGCCGATATCCTGATGCAGGCAAACCCGGAACAGGTCGGAACTTTCCGATTTGATTCCGGGGTCGTTCTGAAAACTCCGACGCTTACGGAGGAACAGAGCGGTAGCCTGCCGCCGTGGAAGGTGAGCTGATGGAACCGAGAAGCGCAAGCGTGAAGCTGATCTATAACGAACAGGACATCACAGAGGATATTTCGGCAGATATCGAAAGCATTTCCTACGAAGGCAATGCGGCAGATAACAGCAACAGCGTGAGTGTGACCATCAATGCGATGGAAGACAAATGGCTGAATAAGTGGATGCCCACAAAAGGCTCAACACTGGATGTAACATTCTTTGCCCACAACTGGCCCGATGAAGGACAGGAAGGGCAGATGAACGGCGGTGTTATGACGGTGGACGATATCAGCTACAGCGATGCCCCTTGTACCATGACCATCAGCGCCACGGCGAAACCAAACGATACCGATTTTTCGGAGGAAGACCGGGAATATATCTGGAAAAACACCAGCGTCAAGAAAATTGCTCAGACGATTGCCGGGCGGTACTCGCTTGAACTGGGGTTTGATGGAAAGGACGCAGAAATCGTAAAGCGAGAGCAGAAGGCAACGGACAGCGCTTTTCTGAACGAGCTTTGCAAAGACTACGGCCTGATCCTGAAAGCGTACTCAAAGAAGCTGTGGATTTATGACCGAGAAGCTTACAAGCAGAAAAAGACGGTGGCGACCATCGACCGGGCGGACATCGTGCCGGGGTCGTTCAGTTTTAGTGATGGGTTCGATGGGACATACACGCATGGTATCTGGGAGTATTCCAACCAGACCAAGAAAATCAAAATCAGGGCGGAGATCGGCAAGAACGGCAGGACAAAACGCATATCCAAATATGCGTCCAGCCCTGCCGATGCAGAACGCCGTCTGCAAGCCGCGATGGACAATGCGAATCACGGCGCAACGAAAATCAAGTTCAAACTGGCTTTGGCGCAAATCGAACTGTGCGAGAGCCAGACCATCGAGATTACAGGATATGGAAAGCTGTCCGGTAAATACTTCATCGACAAGGTATCACCGGATTATAGCAGGGGCGGAGGAATGGACCAGTCCTTTGAATGCAGCAAAATCCCTGGAGCCGAGGAAGACAAGGACGAAACCAACGGCAAGGAGGTCACGCTGAACAATGCCCCGCTCTACTACACAAGCGTGGACAAGAAGCCGGTCCGCAAGGTGAGCGGAAAGTATTTCCTGTATGACGGTATCAATGTGGCAGGGCGATACCGGATCACGAACCTTGCTTCCCGCTGCGGCAAAACGCCAGTGGGGAAGAATGTGACCGGTTGGGTCGATGCAAAGGACATTGGGGGTGTTACCTGATGGCAGATACGATCCGCTTCGGCAAGGTGTCAAACATCAACTACGAAACCGGCTGCATGGAAATCGTGTACGAAGACCGGGAAGACAGCGTGACGGACATGATCCCGATGCTGGCAAATGCCGGGTACAAGATGCCGAAGGTTGGAGATATCGTTGCAGTGGCGCATAATTCCAACGGATCAGAAGAAGGCGTGGTGATGGGCACTGTCTGGGGAGAAAATGAAAAGCCCCCGGAGGGTGCCCAAAACCTTTACCGGCAGGACTTCGATGACGAACCGGGAAAGTGCTATTTCCGCTATGACGGAAAGAAAGCTACCTTCCACAATGAGGGCGACACGAAGTCGGAAACCAAGAAGAACAAAACGGAAACCGTTGACGGAAATGCTGAACTGGAAGTGAAAGGGAAGCTGACCGTGAAAGTTGGAAGCTGCACCGTCACGATTCAGGGCGGCACCGTTCAGATCGTGGGCGGTTCTCAAATCAGTATGAATGCACCCACCATCACCATTGATGGCGGAACAGTCAACATCACAGGTGGTGGCGGCGATGCGGTAATCAGCGGGATCAGTCTGGTAAACCACACGCACAAGTATACGCTGCCGCTCCATGCCGGAGGCATGGGCGATACAATAAAGCCGACGTAAATTGCAGGAGGGCACAGTATGCAGGTTGGGTGCTTTGGCAATCTGGTTTTCTCCGTGAACAGTAAAAAAGTGTTCACGCTGGAAAATATTCAGGGCAGCACCGGCAGTGAGTGGGCGACACACAACACCACCGGAGGAAAGCCAAAAAGCGAGAAGACCGGGGAAAAGCTGATGTCGTACAAGTTTACGGTCACGCTGGATGCCCAGTTTGGAGTGAAGCCCCGCGAAATGCTGACCACGATCCAGCAAATGGCCAAGAACGGCACGGTTGATTACCTCATCATCGGAAATGAACCGGTCGGGATGTGCCTGTTCAAGCTGACGGACGCTTCCGACAAGTGGGATTGCGTAACATCCGGTGGGCGGCTGGTACGCTGCAAGATCGACTTATCATTTGAGGAATACGCATGATACTGGGAGAAGCAAAAATTGAACTTGCATCATCCAACATGGATGATGCAGAGGATATCTGCGAATGCCTGAAAGTGCTGTACTCTGCAAGAACCGGAGAGCAGGGACTTGACCGGGACTTCGGACTTTCCATGGATGCCGTAGACCGGCCTATGGGTGCCGCAAAAGCGCTGATGGCGGCAGAAATCGTCCGCAAAACAAAAAAGTATGAACCCCGCGTTGAGGTGGTCCATGTGGAATGGGACACCTCAAAAGAGGGACAGGGAATCTTAATTCCGAAGGTGGTGCTGCGAAGTGTCTGAAATTGCCCAGCTTAAAGACCTGCCGGATATCAGTTTTATCGACAACCTGACCATGAAGGAGGTTGAAGAACTGACAAAGAACGGATTCAGCCGATCCATGCAGGGCGCGACCGGGCAGACACCGGTTATTTATCCCGCGAGTGTCCCAGCGCTGGTGCTGAAAGCTATGACGCTGCTTGGATATCAAATCCTGCAATACGTTGATGCTGGCCCGAAACGGATGTTGCTGAAATATTCGGCACACGATGATTTGGACGATTTGGCCGGAAACTACGGCCTGACCCGGCGGCCGGCAGAAAAAGCAAAGGTGACGATCCGGTTTACTCTGGCGGATGCAAAACAACCCGGTGCCGTAGGCATTCCGGCGCAGACCCGCGTTAGAACGCAGGACGGTATTTATTTTGCCACGATGGACTATGCGGAAATCGCGCCCGGTTCGCAGTATGCGGACGTGGAAGCAGAAGCCGCAGAGGAAGGCGCGGCATCGTCTGGCATTGAGGAAGGACAGATCAATCAGCTGGTGGACCCCATTCCCTATGTTGCATCAGCGGTGAACATTACCGCCAGCAGCGGCGGCACCGACATTGAAAGCGATGATTCGCTGACGGAGAGAACATATCTGGTGCCCTCTACATACAGCTGTGCCGGTCCGCCGGATTCGTATGAATACTTCGCCAAGGCATGGCGGAACGATGTGAAAGATGTTTCAGTGGAAAGTCCATCACCTTGCGTGGTGGATATTTATTTTACATTGCAGGACGGAACCCTGCCGAGCAAAAGCGATTGTGAGAGCATGGAAGAAAATCTGCGTGATGATGCACGCCGCCCCATGACGGACTATGTGAACTGCAAAGCCCCGACCGAGATCGAGTACAGCATTGACGTGACCTATACTATTGCTCGCAGCAAATCGAAAATCGCTGTCACGGTACAGAATGCAGTGAATGAAGCCATTGAAAACTACAAGGTGTGGCAGCGCACCATGGGCAGGGACATTGACCCGGCGGAACTGATTGCACAAATCAAAAACGCCGGAGCAAAGAAAGTGAAAATCACCGCGCCGACCGACGTTGTGGTTGGCAGCGCTGAGATTCCGAAACTGACCACCTGCAAGGTTGTTTACGGAGGATTGGAAGATGACTGATCTTCGCAATGCCAAGCTGACCGACCTGCTACCGAAAAGCGTTGCAGAACAGCAATGGGTGCAGTCTGTATCGGATGCATGGAATGATCTGACACTTCTGATCTTAGATTTTGCAGACAATGCGAAGGTTTATACAGGTATCGACCAGGCATCGGATGAACTGCTGGATATTCTGGCAACACAGTTCCGGGCACCGCGCTACAGGCAGGACTACGACATTGAAACGAAACGGCGGCTTGTAAAAGCATCGCTACCTTATTATATGACCGTTGGCACGAAAGCGGCGGTGGAAGATGTGATGCGTGACCTGTACGGCGACGCGACGGTGCGGGAATGGTTTGAGTACCAAGGAACGCCCGGGTGTTTCCGAATCAAAATCAAGGCAGAAGGCCCCATCGACATTGAGGAGATGCTGGACATTCTCAGCCATGTAAAGCGGGCAAGTGCCCATCTGGATATGTTGCAGCTTTCCACAGAGGAAATGCACAAGCTGTTCTTTGGTTTTGCATCGGTTGCCGTGGGAAAGTGGTCTGGCGTGACGGCAGACGGAGAGAGCGTATTCAGCTGGCTTGTAGATGCAGACGAAAACGCCCTTCTGGACGCAGACGGGAACATCCTGACAGACTAAAAGGGGGAAACGATGTTTTTTCCAAGTTTGATCCTGACCAATGCGGGCAGAGCTTTGATCGTGAAAGCTCTGAATGGCACCGCAATCAATTTCACGAAATTTGCGCTGGGCGATGGCGTTGCGCCGGAAAAACCGCGTGACCTGAAAAATCTTGTGCATCTGGTAGCCAATATGCAGATCAACAGCATTGAGCTGTCCGCAAACTGCGCCGTGCTGGAATCCACCTACACGAACAGTGGTCTGAAATCAAAGCTGATTGCCCGGGAAATTGGTATCTTCGCCAACGACCCGAACGATGGAGAAATCCTGTATGCGTATGCCAATGCAGGAAACGAAGCCGCCGTTGTGCCGCCGGAGAGCGGCGACATGACGGTACAGGAAACCTTCCACATGGTAGTTGCGGTTGGTGATGCAGAGCAGGTGACGGCAACGCTGGGCGAGTATTCCGGGTATGCCAGCAAGCAGGACCTGAAAGACCACATCGACGACCACAACAATCCGCACCAGGTCACAGCGGAACAGGTTGGTTTGGGCAATGTGCCCAATGTCACCCCGACGAACCAACAGCCGGTGTTCTCAAATGACTACATCATGAAGACGGATGGCTCCTACGATGTGCAGAATATCGCTTCCGGCGAAAAGCTGGGGAATATCCTGCGGAAGATTCGCACGGCAATCGCTGCCTTCATCGCACACCTTTCAGCAAAGAACCCGCACAACATTTCCGCTGCGGATATTTCAGCCGCAGCAAAGAATCACAAGCACAGCGCGGATGATGTGACCAGCGGAACGTTCCCTATTTCTCGCGGCGGCACCGGTGCACAGACTGCAACACGGGCGCTGGTGAATCTGGGTGCAATGCCAGCGTCTGGCGGCACCTTTACGGGCACGGTGCGGTTCCAGCAGCCTACATACTTCGGTGGTGACAACACCTACTACATCACCGCTGACGGCACGGCGAACTTCCGCAAAGTGTATGGTGCGGTCTATAACGACTACGCCGAATGGTTTCCCCGTGGGTGCGATACCAAGCCGGGAGATATCATTGCGCTGGATGTGAGCAGTCAGACAGAACGGTATATCAAGGCGATTGGAAAGATGGATCGCGTTGTGGGCGTGCACACGGACGAATATGCATACCTGATTGGCGGCGATACGCCGGACGAGAAAGACGACAACTTCAAAGCTAACATAGAAAAGTATATCCCCGTTTCCCTTGCAGGGCGCGTCAGAGTGCGCGTGACCGGCAGGGTGAAGACCGGGGATTTAATTTTGCCTTCGGGTACGCCTGGCATTGGCCGGGCGGCCTGCGCAGGGGAGTTTGCTCCGGCAGAATGCATTGTCGGCTATGCGGTGGAAGGCGACGACCGGACGGATGAACGCCGCATCCGTGTCCGGGTGAGGGGGTGAGAGGATGCCGGAGAGAGGACAGTTTATTTCCGACGAAGATTTTCTCGCCCTGAAAAGCCTGATAGACGCAGAGATCGGTCGGCGCGGCAAGACAGAAGGCACCGCACAGGGACAGTCCGTTGGCAGCATGGCGGCATATAGGGGAACGGCGTACCAGTACAATGTGACCCCGGCGGATGGCGTGAGCGTGGATGCAGAACACATCCAGAAAATCACCCGTCTGGTGGATGCCGTTCAGGGCGGTGCAACAACCCCGGTGCGAGGAGACCAGGTTGCAGCATCGGGGCTTGCGCAAGCAGCGGCAACGGTAAGCACACTGAGCAATATCCCGGAAACTGCAACAGCGACCGGGTGCAGCGGGCAGTGCACGGGGCTTTGCTCCAATGGCTGCAACACGTCCTGTACCAGCTGCACCGGCAGCTGTGGCGGAGGGTGTGTAGGAACTTGCCGGGCAAATTGTGCGAATGACTGCACGGCTACTTGCAGGGGAACTTGCCAGGGGTCGTGCAGCAACACCTGTTTAGGAAACTGCACCAACACCTGCAACACGACCTGCACGGCAAGCTGTGCAAATGACTGCACCAATGGCTGCAAGACGGGCTGCAAGGGAGGATGCAAAGGCGGCTGTGACGGCTGTTCCGGCAGCTGCTCCGGTAGCTGCGACGCCACTTGCGCAGATGATTGCACAGGACGGTGCGTTGATAAGTGCGATTCGTATTGTGCGTCAAGCTGTCAGGATAGTTGCAGAGGGGTTGATTGCTTCGCAAACTGTAAACAGTCTTGCGCAAACAGCTGCGAAGGAGACTGCAATTCGCATTGTGGAGCGCAATGCACAGATAACTGCGACGGAGGTTGTAGTGGGTGTTCCGGAAGCTGTTCTGGCGGATGCACATCATGCTCTGGATTCCTGTGGAAATAAGAAAGGAGCAGCGAAATGAACGTAGCATTTGAGCAAAACAATGACGAAAGAAGCGAGAAGATGTACACAAAAAACCTTCCGTTGCTGAAAATTCAGACACACGAAACAGTCAACCCGGAGGACTGGCAGGGGCTTCTTGCTGATACTCCGCCCGGCATGGAGAAAGTTTTCTGGTGCATCGGATGTGCCGGTATGTTCATGGTGAACACGGAAGATAAGTTCGATGTGTGGTGCGCATACTGCATCACTGTAGCGCAGTCTGCGGTGACGGCCTGCGGCGAAGAAGCGGCCGAAGACCGGGTTTACCTGATGGGCTATGGTCTGGCAGCCCGGACATTCAACTTTGCGGCGCACCCCATCCAAAAGGGTGAGTGCGATCCTGCGCCGTTCATCAAGGCGGCACAGTATGAGTGCAAGGACGATGTGGATTTCTTTTCCATGTGGCACCTGCTTGTTGTGCTGATCGAACTGCTGCGGTTGAGCGAAACAGAAGATATGCACGATATGGTTTCGGCCATGGTCAAGATGAATCGGGTTCGCGCAAGATACCGTCAGGCGGCGGACAAGCTGCCGAAACGGGATGCACAGTAAGGAGTACGGCATGGATAATATCAAGATCACAACACAGGAAAGTGAAGCGGTGGAGCGTGCATACTACGAAGCGCAGTCCTATGAAGCGCTGATGGCAATTCTGTCCCGCCAGCTGAACGCTGGCGCAAATACGATGATTGCTGATATGCTGCACTACTACGCAGGACTGTGCCGGAAAGCACAGATGAAGCTGAAGATGGTGCAGGACAAAGTGCTGGTGCGGTACATCGACCCGGAAGAAAACCCGAACCTGATCGTGCACTTTGACTTTGAACGGGAGGAGGTACACCCCGTTGAGAACGAAAAAGTATGAGGACTACGGGAACACCGTCCAGCGCTTATACGGCCGGGACAGACGGGAGTGTGGAAGCATCTGCCGAAACATCACGTTCCAGATCACAAACGCCTGCAATCTGCGGTGTTCATACTGCTATGAGCACCACAAGTCTACCGAAAAAATGACACTGGAAACCGGAAAGAAAATCGTGGACTACATCCTGAATCTGTATGAGGATGGCACGTCCGATTTTGTGAACCGGGACACCAAAGCTCTGATCCTGGACTTCATCGGCGGAGAACCGCTGCTGGAAGCTGAACTGATCGAGCACATCTGCGACTACTTTTTTTCGGAGTGCTACCGGAGGGAAATCCCGCTGGGACCGTTCACGCGCATTTCTTTTGCCACGAATGGCCGACTGTGGTTCTCCACGGCGGCGCAACACCTGCTAGAAAAGTATCACGATCTCATGTCCGTTACGGTGTCCATTGATGGCGTGCAAGAGCTGCACGACCGTTACCGCATCGACGAAGACGGAAACGGTAGCTTTTCTACCGCGTGGGCAGCATTCCAGGACGGCAAGCGGAAGTATGGATGGTTCAACAGCAAAATGACCTTTGTGCCCGGCTCCATCCAGTACATTGCATCCAGCATGAAAATGATGCTGGATGCCGGGTGCAGGCACATTGCCGGGAACTGCGCCTACGAACCGATGTACACGAACGAGGACGGCAAGGCGCTGTACAAACAGCTGAAAGAGGTTTCGCAGTACGTTATCAAGAACGGCTGGGACGTGGCGATTGCCATGCTGGATGAACAGATCGGTGATGCAGAGCGGAACGACCGGAACTTCTGCGGTGGAACTGGTTCAATGCTGAGTTTCGCCCCGGACGGGTCCGCGTATCCCTGCATCCGGTATGCGCCTATCTCTATTGGCAAAGAGAAAGCGGATCGGGTGTGTCTGGGCAATGTGCAGGAGGGCGGTCTGTATGCCACGGATCAGCAGCGGCAGGTGAAGGAAGAACTGGATGCAATCACCATGAAATCACAGTCCACGGAAGAGTGCATCCATTGCCCGGTATCTTCCGGGTGCGGCTGGTGCAGTGGTTTGAACTATGAAATGTTCGGAACCGCAAACCGTAGGTATACCGGAATCTGCAAAGTCCATAAGGCGCGTGTACTGGCGGTGTGCTGGTACTGTAATGCGCGCAGTCTGGCGATGGGCGACATGGAACCGAAGAAAGTGAATCTGCCGTATGAGGAAGTGGAACGCCTGATCGGCGCGGACGAAGCGGCAGAGCTGAAAGCCATTGAGAAGGAGGCGGCAGAGAAGTGGGCATGGTAAGTTTACCGGACAAAAGTCTGGCTGAAGCATTTGCAAGCGCTGATTATCTGCTGGTCGTCCGGCAGAGGGCAGACGGGAAGAAAGAGATTTACCGCGCAACACCGGATCAGGTGGCAAAGGTGGTAGGCGAAACCTTGCAGGTGCCGGGCATCAAAGCAAACCTGAATGCTTTGAAGTTGACCGCTTCGGACGATGGGCGCGGTGTGGTGACGCTCTCTCTGGGAGGTAAGACGGAATGGCAAACGTAAAAATCGTAAGAACGACCTACCTTGTCATTGACGGCACCACCTTGAAGCTGATCGACGAAGACGTGCCGAACTGGGCAAAGGAACTACTGCCGGATAAGACGCTGAAAAAGGAAGGCTCTGCCGCCGATGCGGCAGCCACCGGAAAAAGACTGGAAAAACTGGAAGGGCTTCCGTACTTCTTTTATGACGAAGCCGGTCGCTTGACCTTTGATGATGGACAGGAGGACTAAACATGGCAAGAACTCACATGGCATCCGATGAATCCTTGCAGCAGATTTTTGCTGCGGTGTCCGGTACCACCATGGCGGCGGCGGGCGATGGCCGTACCGCCGTTCTGGCAACCGGCAATGAAGACACCATCGACCGGTACTATAACGCGCTGGCTCAGAAAGTGACCACGGCACGGGAAATGAACGTGCTGTTCGTAGACTGGTGGACGGCGAACTGGAATCCGAACACCAGCACCTATAACCGGATGCTGGAACGTTGGTTCGGCAATGTGCTGGACGACAGCCGCGTGCATGGCGTAAAGTTCCCGCTGTTCAGCACATCCAACACCGCAATCGGTGAGCTGACCGACGACAGCGTGGGCCTGTCCTGCACCCCGTCTACCGCCGCAGAATCCGGCAAGGATGATTTTGCAGGTCTGCCGCAGTTCTGGTGCGTGGAAGTGGCGGCGGAAAAGAACGAGGACGGCAGCCACACGATCTACGCTTGCCAGTACATCGACGATGACGACTTTGTGCGCAGTACCAATCATCTGGTCTGGGTGTTGCAGAAGAATACCTATGTGCGTGAGCGCAACGAGGGCGGCTACCGCATCCTGCGTATGCGCTGCCACCCGTCCGGCGGTTACGAGCAGTGGCCGCAGGGCACCGACCGTACCGGCAAGACCTATCCGTACATTGCAAACCCGAAGTATTTCGCCGGTATGCAGGATGACGGCAAGATCGGCGGTCACACGGGTTTGGCGCCGGTGAACTACAAGAGCCACACCCAGCTGGTGCAGCTGTGGCGTGCTCGTGGCAGCCAGTACGCCGGTGCATCCGGCAACCTGCTGAAATGGCAGGAGCGCATGATCCAGCTGAAGTATGCACGCAAGGGCAACAGCGGCACCATTGAGGGCTGCACTTCCTACAACTACCAGTACACTGCCGCCATTGACGCAGAGGGCGTGAACTACTTCCCGGTGACGACCGAGCAGGCCGCAAACCTGCTTATTGATTCCTACGTTGCCATTGGCACCCACACGAAGAGCACGACTGACCGTAACGATGCCACCCTGCATGACATCCAGACCGAAGCCCGCATTACCCGCATTGAAGACATCAACGTGGACGGAACGGGCTACAAAGCAGTCTATGTTGATACCGGCGATACCTGGAATGTGGTCAAGGGGCAGACGATGCTGTCCACTATGCCTTATGGCAGCGGTTATAACGACAGCGTGCGCGGCAACGATGGCTCCCGCACCAACTACACCAACGGCAAGGAACCCGGCCTGATCCAGAAGACGGAGTTCCAGAACGGTGCATACCTGATCGTGGCGGACGAACTATGGCAGTGGGGCAAGGATGACGACGGCAATTACACCTTTGACATCTACACCTGTCACGATCAGACAAAGGTAACGACCAATGGTTCTATCTCTGCTGACTACACGAAGCAGGAAGATCTGACGCTGACCTTCCCGGAAGGCACAGCCAACGCATGGCAGTATATCGAAGATACGGCAATCAGCAATGACCCGGCGGTGCTGTGGCCTGCTGCCGTGTCTACCCGTGCGGGCAGCGGCACCGGCGTTCAGGCTGGCTTCTACGTCTTTCCGGCTGCGTCCGGTGTCCGCGCGGCTTGGCGGTGCTGCGCCTTGCACAACGGCGGCCTTGCGTCTTTGGCGGCGGCGTCCTCGAGCGGCTGGGTCGGTACCGCGGGCTGGCGCGGCGGCGCTGGCGTGCCTGGCCTTGCTGGGTAAAGCGGGGTGAATTGCCCGGCATCGTCCGGGCAAGAGGGGCAGCCAGCCCCTTTTGACGATAACGGGATTTGGGATGCATGGTGTCCACAGGCTGGCTTCTACGTCAATCCGGCAGCGTCCGGTGTCCGCGCGGCTTGGCGGTGCTGCAACTTGAACAACGGCGGCAATGCGTCTTTGGCGGCGGCGAACTCGAACAACTGGGTCGGTAACGCGAACTGGAACGGCGGCGCTGGCGTGCAACTGGTTCACCAAAAATCATCAATCATTGCATCATGCATTCCGCGCTTATGTGCGAAAATTTCTTGAAACCAGCATCACGGCGCTGCGTCCGCAGGAAAGGGCGGGTCCATCCGTGGCGGCAGGACAAGGAACCTGCTGGCGGCTAGTAGCATAGGGCAAAAGCCTGAACCCGAAAGCCGTTGAAGAACCAGATGATTTTTATATGAAAACATTTTGTAAACCAAAAGACGTTGACATTGAGGATGTCGACTTCAACCTGTCGGCGGTACATTGTGCGTTTGGAAACGGAAAACTCCGGCGCAGGGATTTTAGAACGGTTCTCACAAAGACCGGAAAAATCTCTGAACCGGAGCTGTTTTATGAACGAAAGAACCACGAGTGCAGGAAGATCATTGATGCCATTGACGCAGTGGCCGAACGGGAAACACAGAAAATCAGGGACGAATGCCTTGACCTGAAACCTGTCCGGCAGTTCAAGCGGATCGATGGCATCAAGATGAAGGAACGGGACCTGTGCCAGGAATCGCCGGAACAGCAGGTGCATGAATACATTCTGGTCCATGCGCTGAAACCCATGCTCAACGCAAAGATACTACCGTTTCAATTCGGCAGCATTCCGGGCCGTGGGCAGGTGGCAGGAACACGGCGGGTAGAACGGATCGTCCGAAACAAAATCCTCGGCAGGGCTGAAGCGGTGAAGGGCGATGTGCACAAAGCGTACCCGTCTACCACGGTAGCCTGCGTGATCGTATTACTTAAACGTGATATCCGAAAGAACAAGAAGCTGATCTGGTACGCCGGTGCCGTAACGGAAAACTACCCGGGCGGCGTGTTGCTGATCGGCGGGTACTTCTCAACATGGGCATTCAACTATGTTATGAGCTATGTTCTCCGGTATCTGCTTTCGCTGGAACAGGTCCGGCGTGGCATTCGGTCGCGGCTGGTGCGGGAGGTCGTCTGCTATGCAGATGATTTTGTTATCATCGGGTACAAATCACAGCTGATGAAGGCAATGAAGAAGGCAACGCGCTGGGCGAAGTCCACACTGGGCTTAGAGCTAAAGCAGGCATGGCAGCAGGTGCGCTTTGCATCCTTCGAGGAAGAAAAGCGTGCGAAAGTCGCCAGAGCGCAGGGAAGCAAACACCGTACACCGGCGCTGGACATGATGGGATTTGCGGTGCGCCGCACATATACCATCGTCCGCAAAGGCGTGTTCCGCCGCATCAGGCGGCAGCTGATCCGCGCAGGGCGTGACCTTGCAATGCTGGGCTATGTTCCGCATTGGCGTGCATCAAAGCTGACCGCATACAACGGCTGGTTTACAAACAGCGATAGCACAAACCTTGAAGAAAAATATCAGGTCGAAACGATCATGAAGGCGGCGCGGTGGAGCGTTGCCCGATGGTCAATGATCCAGAACAACAGGAGGAAAGCAGCATGAGTGAGATTTATCCCTTCCTGCCGGCCGCCGTTGAGGTGTTCCGCGTTGGCAGCAAAACGGACATGATCCTGCGGAAGGATATCAAAAAGCAGGAACAGACCGATGACGAAGGCAAGAAGTATACCGTCTACGCTTGCGACGAACGCCAGCAGCGTGTGGATGGCGTGCTGACCGCCGAGGAAGTTCAGGCGGACTTTGACAAATGGTGGGACTATGCGCCGCCTACACCCGTCCCGGTGCCGGAAGAAAAGAAGCTGGAAGACCGGGTGAAGGAGCTGGAAAACCAGAACGCCACCATGGCAGACCAGCTCACTAGCACCCAGATGGCGCTTTGTGATGTGTACGAACAGGTGCTGAGTGTGACCAGCACCGCCACGGAATGAGCAGGGGGTGTGAACTATGAGCACTGACTACATGGCAACGGTCTACGCAGACCTGATTCGCAAAGGCAAGAAAACTCTGGCACAGGTGCCCAAGAGCTTGCAGAAAAAGGTGAAAGCCCTGCTGGCGGAGGACAACAAGTGAGTGTCCTTCGTGAGCTGATGCTTAAAATTTTGCTAAAAAAGGAGGTGGACGTAATGGCAGTTGTCTATGCTACCCTTATCATCAAGGGCAGGAAGACCATTGACCAGGTTCCGGCAATCATCCGGGATGAGGTCAAGCAGATTCTGAAAGACCTGGAAGTTGAGGTCTGAGGAAACGGCGGGGTGCGGCGGGAGCCGCGCCCCATTTTATTTGAAAGGGCGTGATCGTATGGCACTGAACGTGTATTCCCTTGAACGGGACGGCGAAAAAAGCCTGTCTAAGAATTTCAAGGTGAAGGAGTTTCGCTGCAAGGATGGGTCTGATCCCATCTTTATCGACAGTGAACTGGTGGAGATTTTGCAGAAGGTCCGTGACCACTTCGGCAAGCCGGTAATCATCAACTCGGCATACCGGACTGCCGCCTACAATCTGAGCAAGAAGGTGGGCGGTGCAAAATTCAGTCAGCACCAGTACGGAAAGGCGGCTGACATCTACATCCAAGGCATTCTTATCACGAAGCTGGCAGAGTATGTGGAAACGCTGATGCCGAACAAGGGCGGCATTGGCATCTATCCCATCAAGACCGGCGTGCGGAACTGTGCCTTTGTTCATGTGGATGTTCGCGCCACGAAGGGCCGCTGGAAGGGCTGATCCAGCGGCAGAGTAGGAGGAAAACAATATGATGGATATTCTGAAATCGTTTCTTATGATCTTCCCGGAATGGCTGGCGGCTATTCTTGTGGCGGTCGGCGCGGTAGTTACTGCGCTGGGGCTGGTCCGTCTGGGCTACGGCCTGTTCGTGGCAAAGACGGTTTATAAGTGGATCGTCAACGCAGAGGAGAAGTTCGGCAGCGGCATGGGTGCGGAAAAGAAAGCCCACGTTATTGCAGTGCTGCGCGGCTACACCCCGGACTGGCTGGACTGGGCAATCAATGAGAAGACGCTGGACTGGATCGTGCAGATGGTGTTCAATGTCACCAAAAGCAAGCTGGAAGACTACATGGAAAAGAAATCCGCAGAAACCACCCAGACGGTGGCCCACTTCGGTAACGTGGGGGAGGGCAAGAACAGCCGCAAGGAGTAAACAATGCTGGAATTTATCATCAAGTATTGGATGGAATGGGTTTTCGGCATTGTTGCTGGCGGCCTGACGCTGGCGTACCGGAGACTTTCAAAGAAAGTCAAGGAACAGAAGGATGAAAACAAGGCCATGAAGGACGGCTTGAAAGCAATGCTTCATGATCGCCTATACCAATCGTGCAATTATTACATCGCAAGAGGTTGGATTGACACGGTGGGTCTGACGAACATTGGCTATCTTTACGACAGCTACCATGCGCTGGGAGGGAACGGAACGGGTACGGAATTGTATAACCGAGCCAAAGCACTGCCCATCAAGAACAGCTACACAGAAGAATAACAGACAAAATCCCCCGCTGGCAATCCGAAAGGAAAGCTGGCGGGGGATTTTTTGTTGTCGCAAATATTACAAACTGGTTACAGATTCAACGGAAATGGTCTTTCTCGCCTGAAAAATGGGAATTGCGATGTAAAAATAGGTCGGAAGGATAAAAATAGAAAAGTTCGACTGGGGGAGCAAAAGGTGGACCATAAATCCAACGATTTCACGTTAGAAATCGTTGGATTTTTTTGTTTGTAG